>Ga0209345_10000627_pt1 | contig 45167 bp, 56 predicted proteins | sample Cruoilmetagenom7_FD_187294 | JGI IMG/M metagenome (GOLD analysis project Ga0209345, IMG submission 187294) | Oil polluted marine microbial communities from Coal Oil Point, Santa Barbara, California, USA - Sample 7 (SPAdes) (version 2) | ecosystem: Environmental > Aquatic > Marine > Oil seeps ...
CCGATGGTAGTGTGGGGCTTCCCCATGTGAGAGTAGGTCATCGCCAAGCGCTTATAATGAAAAAGCCCTAGCAGCAATGCTAGGGCTTTTTTGTTATAGGGTTGAGATAATGATTTTACATAACTAGGACTCCCCTGTGACAAATTTGCCTGGAGCAAATTTGAACGCCCAAAGGGCGGCCTCAAAGAGGCGAGTATCAAGGACGATACGAGTAGAGTAGGTCTTCGCCAAGCGCTTATACAAAAGAAAGCCACCTTCGGGTGGCTTTTATTGTTATAGAGTTAGGAAAATCATTTTTTACATCATTAGGACAAGGTGCGGGCGATATGCACGTATTTGCAAATAACGCCTCACTTTTAAGCTTAATCCCTGACCAGAAACTGCTCCATGCGTTTCAGGCACTTCCGCCATCCTTGGCGGTCGTAGCCGACCGACAGCCTTGCTTAACAAGGCTGGGAGGAATACTTTAGGTATCATCAAAAACTGCTCCTAGTGTTTTACGGCATTCACGACTTCCCTGTCGATTATCGCCATACCCTGAAGGGCACGAGAGCGCTTATACAAAGACAAGGGCTCACCGTAAGGTGGGCCCTTTTTCTTTGCGTCTACGGAAGACAGCTAAATGATTTTAGTTTATTGCTTTAAATCAGAGGTATCTGAAAACGTAGTATAAAGTACTGACTAGCAGGGGGCATAAATCTGGAGCGGTAGGGGAACATAGTGTAGTATTACAGATTATTTTGAAATTTTGATCTTGTAAGTATATAGCCTATAGCCTTATACAAGGATACGAACTTACGTAAACAAATAAAATTAAGGGAAGTTATGCGCATTTTTTTCTTATTGTTAATTTTGTTTAATTCTAACTCAGTTTATTCTGATACTTATGAAGTTGTCGAAGACTATAATTATGAAACACAAAGGAGTAATTCAGAGGATTATACGGACAGAAATCGGAAAGTAGTCACTATCAACAATAAAACATACTTTTCAGCTGTAATTGATGCAGGGCTTGTTCCTGACAGTTCCATAAGAACAACAGAAAAAAGGTTAGTTGTTACAGATGGCTCATCATCTGGGACTAGTTACGTTGTTGGACTCGAGGATACAAACTTAGTGGGACGTCTTCTAGCATTTGAACGCGTGGGCGATAAATTGCTGATCGCACTTCGAAACAGAGATAGCTCCACCGTCGAGCTTTGGGAAGTTGTAAGTGAAACTAATGAAGCAGTTCTTGTACAGGAGATACCTAGGACTGGTGGACTGAGTTATTTTTATAACAATGCAGAGGTAGATCGTTACAAAGAAGGAAAAGCTGTAATTACATCGAAGTCCTCAAGTTCGATAATTATATTCAATTCGATTGATTCGAGTATTGAAATAATTGATACAAAAGAAATTGTGTCAGATCAGGTCCATAAAATAAGTGAAATAAGATATGTGTCTGGTGAATATGTATATTACCAAAAAATATTACCTGACAGTCAGTATGCGATATATAGAGTTCATTTAGAAAATAAAGAAATAGAGTTTGTTGCAAATAGTAGAATTGGATGGAGTCATATTACAGTCCAGAACAAGATCTATTTTGTTAGGTTTGAGTCACCGGGTAAATATGCAATATACAGCATAGATACTTTTACCAAGACTTTAACTAAGGAATATGATGATATCAACTTTAGTCCGAGTGAGATGGCGTCTATTTTTTTAATAGATGATAATCTAGTTTTTAATTCTTATGATTCTTTGATTATAAAAAAAACAGGTTCTAACAACTTTTCAAAGCTATCACTCCCTCAAAATGTAGTCTTAGAGCCTAATAATAGGAATTTATCCTCAAAAACCTATTTTATTGACAGTAAGTATTATATTCCAGCAAGAAATTTGAGTGAGCACTCATTTATTATTCTTGAAACAGACTTAGATACGTATATAAATACTACTTTAGAGTTTACCTATAGTGAAGGATCTGAGTCCGGCTATGTAAAGTATACAGCTATGAAAGATAATATGATTTATCTTGTCACAGATACTGATTCAGATGTAAATGATTACTACGTTGGCTATGGAACTACCAGAGGATATCAATGGAGCCCATCCACGGAAGAATTAATATTAATATGGGAAAAAGACAATTTTAATGGTGTTTCTCCAATTACTGAAAATAGTAAGGATATAGTGTTTGCATATACGATAGAGAAGGGATCTGAACCGTGGAGCTTAGATTTTGCAACTGGTAACAGCATACAGCTGGCAGATTTAAATACAGACATTAGAACACGAAGTTCTAACTTTCGACTGTTTAGTAAATCCAATACAAGGGCCATACTCACGTATGCTCCAGTACCATTTCGAGAAGCAATGGATTTCTTTGAATTAGCTTACGGACAGCTAAATGGATATCTAAAACCGCATTCAAATCCTGATCCAACTCGTAAAGATAAATTTGTTGGCATGGATGGTAGGTATGATTACTTTGTAGGAACAAAATATCCTCTAACTATCATTACCGGTTATGATTCTCAATATAAAAATGTTGTTGAACTTGAGTCAACTAAAATAGATGAAGCGATTACTGACCATTCTGAATTATCAAAAGCTAGAATATCCTTCATGCTTAGGGATGGAATGTATAGTGACTCCCCAAAATACCTTTATCAGTGGTCTATTGATGGAGAAAGAAAGTTTCAAGTTGGACATGAATATAACGAAGTAATTGCATTGGATGATTACTTATTGCTTTCTGGATGGAGTAATAAAAAAAATAAACAAAAGTTTGCCGTGCTCGATAATAAACAAGAAATTGCAACTTTCTTTATTGAGTGTGAAGTAAAGGAAATATGTAGCAAGAACTGGAAACAAATATTTAATGAGGGTGACCACCTAATTATCGCAACTAGTTCACGTACTGGAGACTTTAAAGAAGCATATTATTATAATATTGAAACAGGTTTTGGTCCTAAAAGTATCCCTCTAGAGCACTTCACGCACTCCTTGTATCCTCGACAGTCACCTATATTGGCAATAGGGGATGATGGAATACTTTTTTATAAAAATGACTTTAGTCGTGAGATTTTTAAGTATGATCCAGTAACCGATTCCTTTGTAGACTATTCATTAGATTGGGGGACAGGTAATGATTTATTTTATAGAGTTGGCAATTATTATGTAGGGTTATCTGGTTATTTATTAAGAGATGGTAAAGTAGTTGTATTTGATAAAAAATTAAATACAGTTAGCGAAAAATCATTAAAAAGTATCATCACAGGTTTAGGTTACGATGCTGAGAGGGTTGATGTTAATGGATATCTTGGTTGCGCCTATGGGGCTTGTTATATCCAAGCCTCATTAGGGGTAAATTCAGGACTATTCCAAATAAAATTTGATATAAAACTCAATAAATTCCAAGTGATTGAGGAGGAAATAAACTTTCAAGAGTCAATATGGGTGCTTAAAGATGTAATATACTCAAAGGGTGTAACCGCTGAATTTGGTGCTGAGCTATATAAGCACTCTACGAGTGGGCTTGATAGTGATGGAGATGGAATGTGGGACAGTTATGAGTTAGCTTATGATTTAGACCCATTCAATGGTTTAGATGGTGCGGAAGATTTAGATAGTGATGGACTAACGAATACTCAGGAATTTCAGTATGGCACAGACCCAACTAATCCAAATACTGATGGAGATGAAGTTATGGATGGACTTGAGATTAGTTTAGGCTATGATCCTAGAGAGTATGACACTCACTTTCATGATGAAGATGGAGATGGTTTGTCATTCAGGCAGGAGTATGAAGCTGGCACAGACTACCTGAATGCCGACACTGATGGAGATGGATATGCTGATGGCAATGATGCTTTCCCTGTAGACCCATCCGAGAATGCGGACTTTGATGGGGATGGGATAGGGGATAATGCAGATCCAGATGATGATAATGATGGGATGCCAGATGAATGGGAGGAAAGGTATGGGCTTAATCCTTATGATTCTTCTGATAGGAATACTGACCTTGATAATGATGGTATAAGTAATTATCAGGAATATGTTAACGGAACTGATCCTACCGTTGCTAATAATAATTCAGGAGGAGGGAATGATAATCCGCCTTCAAGTGACGCTGGAGGCGGCGGTTCTATGCCGATATTATTACTAATTATCTTGAGCGGTTACTTTGGTTTCAGGCTGCGTAAGAGTATATAAGAAAAGGCCTCATCTGAGGCCTTTCGCTTTACTTACTTTTTAAATTTAGGTTTGCCAGTTTTAGCTCTAGGCTTGGCTTTCCTGTAAATCTTGGATTATCACGTTTGACTACTTTTGGGGCGCTGATAACAGTCGGATTCATTTACTTGCCAGTGACTTGTGCCTTGCTGAGGATCTATAGCACTTCTTTGAGCATGCAGGAGTGTAAGTCTACGGCCGTATAATTTGGAAGCAGTAGTTCTAGTGAGGTAATGAATATTAAGGTGTTACTGTATCCAGATAGGGGGCTATGCATTTATTAGCAAATATCCTTTGCCGTGTGTTATCTGTATAATGAGCGGATACAAATTCGGAGCGTTTATGCAAGCAAATCTACCTTCACAACAAAAATTATTACAACAAGTTCATCATTTAATAAATTCTAATCAAATGGAGCAGGCTTGGAAGTTTTGCCAGCAATTGGTCAAGCAGTATCCTAAGTTTGCAGATGCTTGGATGGCAAAATCATTTGTAGCTCTTCGCCTTAATGACCACGAGCAAGCAGTTGTCGCCATAAATAAGGCTATACGGCTAGCTCCTAATCAAGCTGGCTTTAAATTTAATAAAGTGATGCTATTAGAAAGAATCGGACAGGTGGCAAAAGCTTTGGCACTTGGAAAGGATTTGGTAGCAAGTAACTTAAAAGACAAGCAGCTAACTTTGGCTTTGATTACATTTTTTAATAAATATCAGAAATATAACCTTGTGGAGAAATGTTATCGGAAGTTACTTACAGTAGAGCCTGAGAATCAAGAACTATTATTCAACCTCGCGACAGTAACTCTCTTTCTTGGCGACTTAGATGAAGCCGATAAGTTAGCAACAGAAGCTATACGTGGCAATGATTTTGATAGTGACATTCATTTTTTTAGAAGTCACTTAAAAAAACAAAGTTCTTCTAGTAATCATATACAAGAATTAAAGCAGTTTGCTGAACGTGCCATCAAAGACCCTGTTAGGAAGGCTAAAACGTATTATGCCTTAGCAAAAGAGTTGGAAGATTGTGAAGAATATGCTGAGAGCTTTAAGTTTCGCCAAGCTGGTGCTGAAATATATCGCAACAAGTTAAATTACGACTTTAACGACGAGATAAATTTTATTCGTGCATTAAGGCAGACTTATGACTCATCACTGATTAAAGATAAGTTGCACAGTCAGTCTGGTAAGAACGAATCGAACAAGCCAATATTTGTGGTTGGATTGCCACGAACAGGAACTACATTACTGGAGAGGATTGTTAGTAGCCATAGCCAAGTTGCTTCAGCGGGTGAGCTGACTCACTTTAGCCGGTTAATGAGTGCGGGTATGGAGAAACTAAGCTTAGACCCCAGCTTATCGCGGAGTCAGATGGTCAGCGCTTCAACTCAGTTAGATTTTTCACAATTGGGTCAACTCTATTTAGAGGCTACACGAACATTAGCCGGTAATAAGTCTAGACTTATCGATAAGTTCCCACAGAATGCACTATACATCGGACTGATTCACTTGGCACTTCCTCAGGCAAAGATACTTCTCCTCGAAAGACATCCTTTAGATGTTTGCTATTCGGTGTATAAGCAACTGTTTACTGATGCTTTCCATTTTTCATATGATCTTGAAGAGCTAGCGGAGTATTTTTATGAGCATCAACTGCTGATGTCTCATTGGCAACAAGTATTACCTGAGGTGGTAAAGACTGTAAGATATGAAGACTTGGTTAATAATCTCGAACATAGTGCTAAAAGTGTCATTGATTTCTGTGGGTTAGACTGGGAAGACTCATGTCTTGAATTTCATAAAAACAAACAGGCCTCGACAACAGCGAGTGCCAGCCAAGTAAGGCAGAAAGTTTATTCAAGCTCTATCGGAATGTGGAAAAATTACAAGAAGGAGTTGCAGCCATTGATTACTAAGCTCGAATCGTATGGTTGTCTTGAAGGTTGGGAGTACTAGCCTTTCAAGTGAGTTTGGGGACATCTACCAAATAAATAAAAGGCCTCAACTGAGGCCTTTTCGTTTACTTACTTTTTAGATTTGGGTTTATCACTTTTAGCTCTAGGTTTGCCTTTATCTTTGCTCTTTCCTTTGTGTTTCTGATTGTCTCCTTTACTGGCTTTTTGATCACCTATGACGGTTAGGTTCATTGGTCTACCGGCTACATAAGCTTTACTAAGAATTTGTAAGACTTCTTTGGGCATGCCTGCTGGTAGATCTACTGTGGTGAATTCATCAAAGATGTCAATGCGGCCAATATACTCACTATCTATCTCAGCTTCATTGGCAATGGCACCAACGATGTTGCTGACTTTGACATTGTGGCTGTGGCCTGCTTCAATTTTGAAGCGCTCCATTTCGATATCCGGATGAGCTTTAAGCGGTTGTGCGTAAGGTGAAAAACTTCTATCGCTAGTGCGCTTAGTGCCTTCATCACGGCCTTTGCGATCACGTCTATCGCCTCTTTCAGGTCTGTCAGCTCTTTCGCTTCGCTCTTTCTTCGGTTTTGGAAGTTCTTTAAGAATTAGTTCATCGCCACCCGCCATTTTAGCAAGTGCCGCTGCAATGATTTGAGGGTCCGTGTTGGTTTTGTCTTGAAGCTTATGAATAAACTCTTTGAAGAAACTTAAATCAGCATTTTCGATAGTGTTTAAAACGTTGCGCTCAAAGCGGCTCATGCGTTGTTCATTGATATTATCAATGCTTGGCATTTGCATTTCAGTAATCGGCTGGTTAGTAGCGCGCTCAATAGCTTTTAGCATGCGGCGTTCACGATGGGCTACAAATAAGATTGCATTACCACTGCGACCTGCGCGACCGGTTCGACCAATACGGTGAACGTAAGATTCGGTGTCGTAAGGAATATCATAGTTTACTACATGGCTGATACGCTCAACATCTAGTCCGCGAGCAGCAACATCGGTTGCGATAAGGATGTCTATTTGACCTTTCTTTAGTTTTTCTACGATTCGTTCACGGGTGGTCTGAGCAATATCGCCATTTAAAGGTTCTGCTCTAAAGCCGCGCGCTGTTAATTTGTCGGCAAGTTCAGTGGTCGCAATTTTGGTACGCACAAAAATAATCATGCCGTCGAATTCTTCAGTTTCAAGAACGCGAGTTAAGGCATCCAGCTTATGTATACCACTGACTAACCAATAGCGTTGGTTAATAGTCGTTGCGGTACTGGTTTTAGTCTGAATTTTAATATGCTCAGGATTGTCTAAATACTTCTCGGCAACCTTTTTAATTTCTCTTGGCATGGTGGCGGAGAATAGGGCGATTTGACGAGTAGGAGGAGTATGACCTAATACCCATTCAACATCATCGATAAAGCCCATGCGAAGCATCTCGTCTGCTTCATCCAATACTAGAGCTTTAAGATTGTCGAGCTTCAAAGTGCCTCGGCGAATATGGTCCATAACACGGCCAGGTGTGCCTACTACGATTTGTGAACCACGCTTAAGTTGGCGTAATTGTATGTCGTATTTCTGACCACCATAAATGGGTAGTACGTTTAGGCCAGGCATGTTTTTGGCGTAAGTTTGGCAAGCTTCAGCAACCTGAATCGCAAGCTCCCGAGTAGGGGCTAGTACCAGTAATTGAGTTTTATTATCTTTAGCATCAAGCTTGGAAAGCATTGGTAAAGCAAAAGCCGCCGTTTTACCGGTACCAGTTTGTGCTTGGCCGATAATGTCTTTACCAGACATGAGGACTGGTATGCTCGCGCTTTGGATTGGTGACGGTTGCTCATAGCCAACTTGCTTAATAGATTTTAATACGGCAGGCGAAAGTCCCAGTTCGTCAAAACTGGTAATGGTTTGATCTTGTGTCATCAGTGTTACCTATAAAAACATGAAGAGCGAATTTGCTCGAATAAGCGTAGGCCAACTGAAAACCCAATTTCAAAAGATACAACAATCGCGGAATAATCGTAGAAAGGATGTACTGAACTGACCACTTGCTTAACGGGGGCGATTATACACATAATTTAAGGCAGGTGTTAGTGCTATCGCAGACTAGTCAAACGATTTAATGAGATTGCTTTCATTGGCACAATCTGACATTCTCTAACAAAACTAAACATGGGGAGTACTTATGAGGTATTTGGGGATTGCTTTACTGTTCTTGGTGTTAAGTGGCTGCTGGTCGCAAGATGAGATGTTACGTATTCAAAAAAATGGGGATATGACAATGGCAATTATTGTTATGCCTGACTGGGAGTTCACTACAAAGGATGAAGTGGATTCTGAAGCTTCTGCTTATGAAGAAGAGATGCGTAAGGCTGGATGGACGTTGCAGAAAAGTACTGAAACCATAGCTACTGGCGAATTTAACTTACATTATGTGATTAGTGGTAATTTACATAAGGTCGGTGCAAAAACCTCTTTTTATGAGATTGTTTCGCGTAACTCAAAGGAAATCAATATCAAGTTTTTAACTCCGCGTATAGACGAGGAAAGAGTGTACCGGAAACTCTATTTTGATTACTCGATTGCAAATACCGCCACAGTATTCGACAAAAGTAAAAGCCTCGTCCAGGAAGTTGAGACGGTCAATGAGCAAAATACCTACATTATTACTCTATAAATTACTCAGAGTATAAGAAAAGCCGACTATATTCTCGGCTTATCTTATACATCAGCTATTGTTTATAGATTTTACCGTCTTTCATGACAAATGAAACGTTCTGTAGCAGTTTGATGTCTTCTGCTGGATTACCTTCGACCGCGATAATATCGGCTAATTTTCCTTTAGCAATCACCCCAATTTGGTCATTAGCTAGTAATTCTGCGGAGGTTACCGTGGCGCTTCGGATTGCTGCCATTGCTGGCATTCCTGCTTCAACCATATATTCAAACTCTTTGCCGTTATCGCCATGTGCTGAAACACCGCTGTCTGTGCCGAAGGCAATCTTAACGCCATAGTCATAGGCTTCTCCAAAAGTGCTCTGGATCAAAGGCCCTACCGCACGTGCTTTTGGGCGAACAATTTCAGGAAAGAAACCATCAATTTCAGCTTTCTCTGCGACATACTTACCGGCAATGACAGTTGGCACATAATAAGTGCCATTCTTTTTCATAGCCCGCATAACTTCTTTATCCATGTAGGTGCCATGTTCGATGCTGGTAATGCCTGCTTCGATTGCGCGGAGCATTCCCTCTTTACCGTGAGCGTGGGCGGCTACATGCATACCATAATCTTGCGCAGTATCAATAATCGCTTTTAATTCTTCTAGGGTGAGCTGGGGATTCTGACCGCTCTTGGCCAAACTGAGTACGCCACCTGTTGCAGTGACCTTGATAAAGTCGGCGCCTTCCTTGTAGCGTTGACGAACTGCCTTTTTAGCATCTTCCACGCTGTTTACGACACCTTCTTTGGGGCCAGGATCGCCCATCAGCTTCGCATTAACACCGTTGGTGGGGTCGGCATGGCCACCGGTCGAAGCTAGTGATTTCCCCGCTGAATAAATTCGAGGCCCGTCAACCCAGCCTTGGTTAATAGCATTGCGCAAAGAGATGGTGACATTATAGCTATCACCTGGGTTGCGCACTGTGGTGAAGCCTGCGAGCAAGGTACGCATGCCATACTCTTGGGCGCGGAAGGCCAGATCGGCAGGGTTTAGGGTGAAGCCTTCAACATAAGCAGTAGGGCTCATTTCACCGTCGAGATGAACATGCATATCCATTAAACCAGGTAGGCAAGTTTTATTGCTCAGGTCAATAAATGAATTGGTTGCAGGTTTGTCGGTGGTCACTTCTGAAACTTTATTACCAGTGATCTGGATAAAGTGTTCGCCTAATACCTCGCCTGCTTGAGTGTCAATCAGGCTGCCACAATGCAACCAGGTCGACTTAGCTGTTCCACCCTTTGCAAAGCCTGTGCTCATGGCGGTGGATGCAATCAAAGTGGCTATCGCCAGAGTAGTCTTAGTGATATTCATACTAGTCCCCATTCAATTAGTGGATACAGGAATACCTTAATTCAAAGCCGAGTGCAATCTGAGTGAAGGGGGCGCTTGCAAAAAACTGTAACTAACTGTGACTGAAGCAAATTCATGAGAATAGTATTTCAAACAGCTTTTGGTACAATGCAGACAACTTAAATTATAATCAGAACAGGCAATATTCCTTGGTTAACTCCGTTCCTGCTTCATTGAAGCCTTTTAATACCTTTGGCGTTGAGGCTACTTGTGATGAGCTAATTAGCTTTAATGATGAGCAGTCTATTCAAAACTGGCTCAAAGCAGAAAAGCCTGCGCTGGATTCGCTGTTTATTCTTGGTGGCGGTAGCAATCTCTTATTATTAGGGCATAGTCCGCTGACCTTTTTACAGGCTAACATTAAGGGAATAGAGTACTGTGAGCAAAAAAGTGACAATGATGTCTTGGTGACGGCTGGCGCAGGAGTTAATTGGCACCAGCTGGTATTGGATAGCTTAGATCAAGGCTACTCAGGTCTCGAGAATTTGTCCTTGATTCCCGGCAATGTGGGTGCAGCCCCGATTCAGAATATTGGAGCTTATGGGGTTGAGCTACAAGACCTGTTTGTCAGTTTGCGAGCGATTGAATTAGCGACAGGGAAGCTTAAAGAGTTTGCGGGTGAAGATTGCCAATTTGGTTACCGCGACAGTATTTTTAAGAAAGAATTGAGAGGACGCTTTGTTATCACGCAGGTGACCTTGCGGTTAAGTAAGAAGCTTCAACCAAATATTGAGTATGGTCCCTTAAAGCAATTATTCAACGATGAGCCTGTGGTCACCGCAAAACAGGTCAGCAATGCCGTGATAGCTATCCGGCAAAGTAAATTGCCCGATCCTGCTCAGCTTGGTAATGCCGGTTCTTTCTTCAAAAATCCCGTCGTAACCGAAGAGCAATATCAGACATTGCTGGATGCTTTTCCAGAATTGGTCGCTTACCCGGTTGGCTCTGGACACTATAAAATCGCCGCAGGCTGGTTGATCGAAAAGGCTGGATTAAAGGGGTATCGCGAGGGTGAAGCTGGTGTGCATGAAAAGCAGGCTTTGGTTCTGGTCAATTATGGGCATGCAAGCGGACAGGATATTTTGCAGGTTGCAAAGCAGGTGCGAGATAAGGTCCTGGAGCTATTTGGCATTAAGTTGGAACCCGAAGTATGGATTATTGGCGAACAGCAGATATTTTCATCATGACAGAACATCGCGATCAACAGTTAAGACAATTGATATCTTTATTGAAGCATGGTGACTTTCATTCTGGCCAGAAATTGGCGGATGGGCTGTCGGTGAGTCGTGCTTATGTGTGGAAGTTAATGCAGCAGTTAGAATCCTTAGGACTTGAGTTCGAGTCGGTTACGCGCAAGGGCTATCGACTGCTCAGACCGCTTGAGTTGCTGGAAGCAGAAAGTTTACAGCAGGCGATGGCAAACGAGGGCATGTCTGATTGGCAGTGTGATGTTCTGTTATTAACCGACTCAACCAATGAGCAATTAAAAGGTGATGGCTTTTGTCATAAAAAGGTACTTGCTGCTGAACATCAATCAGCAGGTCGAGGCCGTCGTGGCCGACAATGGGTTTCGCCGCTAGCCAGTAACCTTTATTGGTCTGTGGGTTGGCAAACCCAGATGCCAGTACAACAGTTAGGCGGTTTGAGTCTGGTAGTAGGTCTTGCGATCATTAAAGCACTGCAAAGTTTGGGCATTGAAGGGGTGCAGCTCAAGTGGCCAAACGATATTCGCTATCAAGGAAAAAAATTGGGCGGTATTTTGATAGAGTTGTCTGGTGATGTGGCAGGTGCTTTGCAGGTGGTTGTCGGCGTTGGTTTAAATATGCAGATGGGGAGCACGCTGGCTCAATCTATCGAGCAAGAGTGGATGAATGTTAATGATCTAGCTCCTGATGTCAGTCGTCAGCAGGTATTAGCGAAGACGATTATTGAATTAAATCAAGCGCTAGAGCTTTTTGAACAAAAGGGCTTTGCGGCCTTTCAGAAGTTATGGCAAGAGGTTGATGAGTGTTTTGGTCAGAAGGTGAGTATTTTGCAGCAACATCAGGAGTTGAAAGGAATAGGTGCTGGAGTTGATGATACCGGAGCACTGTTGTTGCAAACAGGGAAGGGTATGGTTCCTATCTATGCCGGTGAAGTTAGCTTGCGTTTCAGGGATTAACCAAGGAGTTTGCCAAGAATGATTCTACTAATTGATGTGGGTAATTCTCGTAGTAAGTGGGTGCTCACAAATGAGGCGTCAGGTATTAATTGGAAAGCTTCAGGGCAATGGAGTAATCGAGACTTTGCAGAAGCTCACTGGTTGGCTCAGCTTAAGGCCATTAAAGAAACTGTGACTCAAGAGTTTAGCGAAAAGGTTGAATCCATTGCTATAAGCTGTGTCGCGAACGAGGACGTTTGGAGGCTGCTACAAGACTATTGTGAGCAGGTATTTGAGATACTTCCCATTTTGCCCCAGTCCTCACGGGAGTATCAAAGCCAGCAGGGGGGCAGATTAGTTAATAGTTATAAAGTCACAGAGGCTTTAGGTGTTGACCGGTGGTTGGCTATGATCGCTGGAACGGAGTTAACAACACCGGCATTTGCTGTTATCGATGCTGGGACAGCTATCACCTTAGATGTGGTCGATAGCAGCGGGCAGCACTTGGGCGGCCATATTATCCCTGGCCACAAGCTGATGCAGTCGAGCCTTCTTGGTGATACCGGACGCATTGCCTGGAGCGCGCAGCACAACCGAGATGACCAATCGGATAGTGACTGGTTAGCCAGCAATACGCAGCAGGCTATTGAGCTAGGAACACTGGATGCCAGTGTAGGCTACTTGGAGTACTCGATTGATAAGCTATGTACTCGGTTTCAATTGCAGACCGTGATGGTGACAGGTGGCGATGCAGAGCAGTTAATCGGCTTGCTCAAGCTAAATTCAAAGAAACACCTCAAATACCAAAAAGATCTGGTTTTACAGGGGCTTTTTTATTGGTTATTGAATAATCTGACTAAAAAAACGGCAGATAAAGCTAATTCATAGCCAATTTAAAAAAAATCATAAAAAAGCATTGCCAAACCAAAATGAGGTAGCTAAAATTCCCGCCACTTAATGACATGCCCCAGGCATGATGATTAAGCCGGCTTAGCTCAGTAGGTAGAGCAACTGACTTGTAATCAGTAGGTCGCCAGTTCGATTCCGGCAGCCGGCACCATTATTCTTAAGGGTTGCATTGCAACCCTTAGTATTAAGCAGGCAGAGCAAAGATTACTGCTTGCAATTACTGCAACAAATTGGCATCATGCGCGCTCTTTTGAGCAGACATGTTTGCTCAAGTCCTGGAGGGGTTCCCGAGCGGCCAAAGGGATCAGACTGTAAATCTGACGCGAAAGCTTCGCTGGTTCGAATCCAGCCCCCTCCACCATTTTTCACCCGGTCAGCAATTCTTATCAGTGACAACTGAGTCAGGGCTGACTGGTAGCGAACGATTGTTCGTATGCTTTATCACAGTGTGGATATAGCGCGGGTATAGTTCAATGGTAGAACCTCAGCCTTCCAAGCTGATGATGCGGGTTCGATCCCCGCTACCCGCTCCAATAACTGTATCAAACAATTTGCCGATATAGCTCAGCAGGTAGAGCACTCCCTTGGTAAGGGAGAGGTCAGCAGTTCAAATCTGCTTATCGGCACCAGCTTTGTCTGGATAGTAATATCGAGGCAAACAATAGGGTGCAGGGTGCAGGTGCGAGTTTCGTACGACCCGGTAGACACCCGTTTTAACATTGGAACTTAAAACGCGGATATTCCGGGAGGCTATATAATGGCTAAAGAAAAATTTGAACGTAACAAACCGCACGTCAACGTAGGCACCATTGGCCACGTAGATCACGGTAAAACGACTTTGACTGCAGCAATCTGTACAGTATTGGCAAAAGTATACGGCGGTGCCGCACGAGCTTTCGCAGATATCGATAACGCTCCAGAAGAAAAAGAGCGTGGTATCACGATTTCAACATCACACGTTGAATACGAAACTCCAGCTCGTCACTACGCGCACGTAGACTGCCCAGGACACGCTGACTATGTTAAAAACATGATCACAGGTGCTGCGCAGATGGACGGTGCGATTCTAGTAGTATCAGCAGCTGACGGCCCGATGCCACAGACACGTGAGCATATTTTGTTATCACGTCAGGTAGGTGTACCGAAAATCATCGTATTCTTGAACAAATGCGACATGGTAGACGACGAAGAGTTGTTAGAGTTGGTTGAGATGGAAGTTCGTGAATTGCTAGACCAATACGAATTCCCAGGTGACGACACGCCAATCATCCGTGGTTCAGCGTTGAAAGCGTTGGAAGGCGACGAAGGTGCATTAGGTCAAGAAGCCATCGTAGCTTTAGGTGAAGCTCTAGATACTTACATTCCAGAGCCAGAGCGTGCGATTGACAAGCCATTCTTGTTGCCAATCGAAGACGTATTCTCAATCTCAGGTCGTGGTACGGTAGTAACCGGCCGTGTTGAGAGCGGTGTGGTCAAGGTTGGTGAAGAAATCGAAATCGTTGGTATCAAAGATACGACTAAAACAACGGTAACCGGTGTTGAGATGTTCCGTAAATTGCTTGACCAAGGTGAAGCAGGGGACAACGTTGGTGTATTACTACGTGGTACTAAGCGTGATGAAGTTGAACGTGGTCAGGTATTGGCACACGTAGGCAGCATCAACCCACACACACGTTTCGAAGCCGAAGTTTACGTACTATCAAAAGAAGAAGGTGGTCGTCATACTCCATTCTTCAAAGGCTATCGTCCACAGTTCTACTTCCGTACAACAGACGTAACGGGTGCAGTAGAATTGCCAGAAGGCGTAGAGATGGTAATGCCAGGTGATAACATCAAAATGAACGTAGAGTTGATCGCACCGATTGCGATGGACGAAGGTTTGCGCTTTGCGATCCGTGAAGGCGGTCGTACAGTAGGCGCTGGTGTTGTTGCTAAAATTATCGAATAATTGATAGCAGCTGTTAAAAGCGAGCCTTTGGGCTCGCTTTTTTATTCAGTAGTTTTGCGACTTATTTGCCAAAAGGCTTGTTTTGACAAAACTTTTGCAATATAATGCGCGTCCCTTAGTAGGCGTAACGGCCACTATTAGGGTTGTTCTTGCGAAGCAATCTCAGACTTTTTATAAAGTAAGTTATTGATTTTGCTAACAACAGGCTCGATTGGAGTCTGATAAAGTTTGGTAACCGCACCCCTCGTTGTAGCAGGGTGGAGCGGTTTTTTATGTTCTTTAATTTTTAAAGTGGAGTTCTTTGCAATGGCAAAGCAACGTATTCGAATCAGATTGAAAGCGTTTGATCACAAGTTGATTGACCAATCGACTTCAGAGATCGTAAATACCGCTAAACGTACAGGTGCTCAGGTAAAAGGTCCAATCCCTTTACCAACTCGTAAAGAGCGTTTCACCATCCTGGTTTCTCCGCACGTAAATAAAGATGCGCGTGACCAGTATGAAATTCGTACGCATAAGCGTTTGGTGGACATCATCGAGCCAACAGAAAAAACAGTTGATGCTCTGATGAAGTTGGATTTGGCTGCTGGTGTTGATGTTCAAATTAGCCTTTCTTAAGGCAACACTAGAAGCAAGGTAGATAACCATTTCGGTTGAGGTTTATAAAACATGGCTATCGGAATAGTAGGTATAAAACGAGGAATGACTCGTGTCTTCACTGAAGACGGCGTGTCGATCCCGGTTACCGTAGTAGAAGCCGATCCAAACCGTATCGCGCAGTTGAAAACAACTGACGTTGACGGTTATGAAGCGGTCCAGATTACTACAGGAAGCCGTAAGGCAAACCGCATTAGTAAGGCGGAAGCTGGACATTATAAGAAAGCTGGCGTTGAAGCAGGTCGTAGTTTATGGGAATTCCGTGTGAATTCTTTGGACGGCTTTGAAGTTGGTGGCGTAGTAAAAGTTGATATCTTTGAAGCGGGTCAAAAAGTTGACGTAACAGGCACCTCTAAAGGTAAAGGTTACGCTGGCGTAATTAAACGCTGGAACTTCCGTGGTCAAGATTCTACCCACGGTAACTCTTTGTCTCACCGTGCTCCAGGCTCGATTGGTCAAAACCAAACTCCTGGTCGCGTATTTAAAGGCAAAAAGATGTCAGGTCACATGGGTGCTGAGCGTGTAACGGTACAAACTCTCGAAGTTGTACGTGTTGATGCTGAGCGCAATTTGTTGTTAATCAAAGGTGCCGTCCCAGGCGCTACCGGTGGTGACGTTATTGTACGTCCTGCTGAGAAAGCCTAGGCCAAGAGGAGTTGACTATGGAACTTAGTTTAACATCTGGCGGCGCAATCAAGGTTTCTGAAGTGGCTTTTGGTCGTGAGTTTAACGAATCATTAGTTCACCAGGTGGTCGTTGCTTATTTAGCGGCTGCTCGTGCCGGTACTCGTGCACAGAAGAACCGTAGCGCTGTTAGCGGTGGTGGTAAGAAACCATGGCGTCAAAAAGGTACAGGTCGTGCCCGTGCTGGTACTATCCGTAGCCCATTATGGCGTAAAGGTGGTGTAACTTTCGCTGCGCAACCACAAGACTATACGCAAAAAGTTAACCGCAAAATGTATCGCGGAGCGATCCAGAGCATTCTTTCTGAGTTAGTTCGTCAAGAACGTTTAATTGTTGTTGAAGACTTCTCAGTAGCAGCGCCAAAAACGAAAGAGTTAGCGGCTAAGCTGAAAGAATTGGACGTTAAAGAAGCGTTAATCGTAACAGATTCTGTTGATGAGAATTTGTTCCTGGCTTCACGCAACTTGTATAAAGTTGACGTGCGCGACGTGAACGCACTTGACCCAGTCAGCCTAATTGGTTTTGACAAGGTGATCATGACGGTTCCTGCGATTAAGAAAGTAGAGGAGATGTTAGGATGAACCAAGAGCGTATCTTAAAAGTTCTTCTGGCCCCTCACGTTTCAGAGAAAGCGACAATTTTGGCTGAGCGCGATGGTCAGTTTGTATTTAAAGTGGCCAAAGATGCTAATAAGCGTGAAATTAAGAAAGCCGTTGAAACCTTGTTTGAGGTTGAAGTGGAATCTGTTCGCACTTTGAACATGAAAGGTAAACGTAAGCGTTTTGGTCTTGTTGAAGGCCGTCGTCCAAACTGGAAAAAAGCTTACGTATCATTGAAGCCTGGTCAAGATCTTGACTTTGCAGGCGGCGAGTAAGAAGGAGACAAGTAAATGGCAATTGTAAAAGCTAAACCAACTTCTCCTGGACGCCGCTTTGTCATAAAAGTGGTCAATCCAGACTTGCACAAGGGTAAGCCTGAAGCAGGTTTGCTAGAGAAGAAATCAAAAAATGGTGGTCGTAACAACAATGGTCGCATTACAGTGCGTCACGTTGGTGGTGGTCATAAGCAACACTACCGTGTTATCGACTTCAAACGTAATAAAGATGGTATCCCAGCGAAAGTTGAACGTCTTGAGTATGATCCAAACCGTAGCGCACACATTGCGTTGGTTTGTTACTCAGATGGTGAGCGTCGTTACATTATCGCTCCTAAAGGCTTGAAAGCCGGTGATCCAATTATTTCTGGCGATGCAGCACCAATTAAAACTGGTAACACATTGCCTATGCGTAACATTCCGGTCGGTTCTGTTGTTCACAACATCGAACTTAAACCTGGTAAAGGTGCGCAAATGGCTCGTAGCGCAGGTGCTTACGCACAAATCGTTGCACGTGATAGTGCATACGTAACTCTACGTTTGCGTTCGGGCGAAATGCGTAAAGTGCTTGCAGAATGTCGTGCCACTATTGGTGAGGTCGGCAACTCTGAGCATATGTTACGCAGTCTGGGTAAAGCTGGTGCTAAGCGCTGGCGTGGTGTTCGCCCGACAGTTCGAGGCGTCGCGATGAACCCGGTAGACCACCCACATGGTGGTGGTGAAGGTCGTACTTCTGGTGGTCGTCATCCTGTTTCTCCATGGGGTGTTCCAACCAAAGGTAAGAAAACCCGAAGCAATAAGCGCACTGACAAGTTGATTGTCCGTCGCCGCAATAAACGATAGAGGATAGCACTGTGGCACGTTCGTTAAAGAAAGGCCCATTCATCGACCTTCATTTATTGAAGAAGGTTGAAGAAGCTGCGGCCTCTGGTAACAAGAAACCGATTAAAACGTGGTCTCGTCGTTCAACTGTTTTTCCAGAAATGGTTGGCTTGACGATTGCCGTTCACAATGGTCGTCAACACGTACCTGTTTTCGTTAACGAAGACATGGTAGGTCATAAGTTAGGCGAGTTTGTATTGACTCGTACTTACCATGGCCATGATGTTGACAAGAAAGCCAAGAAGAAGAAGTAAGGCGAGGAGTGAAAGATGGAAGTAGCAGCTAAATTGCGCAATGCTAGCATCTCGGCACAGAAAATGCGTCTCGTCGCCGACCAGATTCGTGGCTTGCCAGTAGAGAAAGCGTTGAACGTTCTTGAGTTTAGCCCAAAAAAGGCAGCTCGATTAATTAAGAAAGTTCTTGAGTCTGCGATTGCTAACGCTGAGCACAATGAAGGAGCAGACATCGACGAGTTGAAAGTTTCGACTGTGTTCGTTGATGAAGGCCCAACTGCCAAGCGTATGCGTCCGCGCGCTAAAGGTCGTGGCGACCGTGTTTTGAAACGCTCTAGCCACGTAACCGTTAAAGTATCGGATAACTAGGAGAAGGTAATGGGTCAAAAAGTACATCCTACTGGTATCCGCTTAGGTATCGTAAAGAAGCATACTGCTACTTGGTATGCTGAGCGCGGCGATTTTGCGGATTACCTTGAAAGTGATATCAACATCCGTAAGTGGTTGTTCAAAGAATTGAAGAATGCCTCTATTTCGCGTGTTGACATTGAGCGTCCTGCAAAAGCAATTCGTGTGACTATTCACACTGCGCGCCCAGGTATCGTCATCGGTAAAAAAGGTGAAGATATTGAGAAATTGCGTGGCAAGATTGCTGATATGGCAGGTGTTTCAGCCCAAGTATCTGTAGAGCAAGTTCGTAAGCCTGAGTTGGATGCCCAGCTCGTAGGTGACAACGTTGCTCAACAGCTTGAGCGCCGTGTTATGTTCCGTCGTGCCATGAAGCGCGCGGTACAAAATGCAATGCGTCTTGGTGCTGAAGGTATCAAAATCGAAGTAAGTGGTCGTCTAGGTGGAGCTGAAATCGCTCGTACTGAGTGGTATCGTGAGGGTCGTGTACCGTTGCATACATTGCGTGCAGACATTGATTACGCAACCTCAGAAGCTTTGACGACTTACGGAATCATCGGCATTAAAGTATGGATTTTCAAAGGTGAAGTTCTTCCAGGCCAAGAAAAAGTTGAGCCTAAAGAAGATAAGAAACCTCGCCGTAGAAAACCTGCTCCTAAAGCTAAGAAATAGGGGTGAGCAAGTATGTTATTGCCAAAAAGAACTAAATATCGCAAGCAGCATAAGCTGCGTAACCGTGGCACAGTAGCTCATGATGTGAGCTTCGGTGAGTTCGGTTTGAAAGCGACAGGTCGTGGTCGTATGACAGCTCGCCAAATTGAGGCAGCTCGTCGTGCAATGACCCGTCATATGAAACGTGCCGGTAAGGTTTACATTCGTGTATTTCCTGACAAGCCAATTACTAAAAAACCTCTTGAAGTTCGTATGGGTAAAGGTAAGGGTAGCGTTGAGTACTGGGTTGCACAAATTCAGCCAGGCCGTATGTTATATGAAGTTGAAGGTATTTCAGAGGATTTAGCACGCGAAGCATTTGCTTTGGCTGCTGCAAAACTTCCTTTCAAAACTACCTTTGTTAAACGGACGGTGATGTAATGAAAGCGACAGAATTGAAAGAAAAGAGCGTTGAAGAGCTCAACGTAACGTTGCACGAATTGCTACAAGATCAATTCAAGTTACGTATGGAAAAGGCTACGGGCCAAATGACTGAAACGCACAAGATGCGCGAATTACGTCGTGATATTGCTCGTGTTAAAACCATCATCAACCAAAAGGCGGCTTCATAATGAGCACTGATACTATTCAACGCACATTACAGGGCAAAGTGATCAGCGACAAGATGGATAAATCTATCACTGTCTTGATTGAGCGCCAGGTAAAACACCCGCTGTACGGTAAGTTCATCAAGCGTTCGACTAAGATCCACGCACATGATGAAACAAACGAGTGTAAAACGGGTGATGTAGTCCGAATCGTTGAGTGTCGTCCTATCTCAAAATCCAAATCTTTTAAGTTGGTAGAGATAGTTGAACGCGCTAAGTAATTTTGGATAAAGCCTGCCCCGAGCAATAAGTTTTTCTCGGGGTTAGGAATTTAAGTAATTTAATGGTATACTCTCGCGCCATTTTAGCGCGGGTTTAAGCGGAGAAAACCATGATCCAGATGCAATCAATGCTAGACGTAGCTGATAACTCAGGCGCTCGTCGAGTAATGTGTATTAAAGTGCTGGGTGGTTCGCATCGCCGTTACGCCAACATTGGTGACGTAATCAAAGTGAGCGTAAAAGAAGCGATCCCACGCGGCAAGGTGAAAAAAGGTGACGTTCTAAACGCAGTTGTAGTACGTACTCGTAAAGGCGTACGTCGTCCAGACGGTTCTTTGATCCGTTTTGATGGTAATGCTGCTGTCATTTTGAACAACAACTTACAGCCGATTGGTACTCGTATCTTTGGACCTGTTACACGTGAATTACGTGGTGACAAGTTTATGAAGATCGTGTCTTTGGCACCGGAAGTACTGTAGAGAGACGAGAATCATGCAAAAGATTAAAAGTGGCGACGAAGTCATCGTAATCGCAGGCAAAGATAAAGGTAAGCGCGGTAATGTTAAGCGTGTTTTATCCAATGGTCGTGTGATTGTTGATGGCATCAATTTGGTGAAGAAACACACCAAGCCAAGTCAAAATCCGGATGGTTCTATCAATGAAGGTGGAATTGTCGATAAAGAAGCATCGTTAGATATGTCTAACTTAGCGATTTATAACCCATCTACTAGCAAAGCAGATCGAGTGGGCTTTAAAGTAGAAGATGGTAAAAAATCACGCTTCTTTAAGAAAACTGGCGAAGCAATTTAATTTGTTAATATTCAGGTAATTAATGATGGCGAAACTGCACAACTTTTACAAAGAAACTGTTGTACCTGAACTTCTTGAGAAGTTCGAGTACCAATCAGTTATGCAAGTCCCACGCATTACCAAGATCACATTAAACATGGGTCTGGGTGAAGCTATTGCGGACAAGAAAATTCTTGAGCACGCAGTCAACGATATGACAGCTATCTCAGGCCAAAAACCGATCATCACTAAAGCACGCAAATCAATTGCAGGCTTTAAGATTCGTGACGATTATCCAATTGGCTGTAAAGTGACTCTGCGTGGCGAACGTATGTGGGAGTTTCTCGAAAGATTTGTTTCTATCGCGATTCCACGTATTCGTGACTTCCGTGGTTTAAATCCTAAATCGTTTGACGGTCGCGGTAACTACTCAGTTGGTATCAAGGAACAAATCATTTTCCCTGAAATCGACTACGATAAAGTAGATAAAATCCGCGGTATGGATATTACTATCACCACCACGGCAACTACCAATGACGAAGGGCGCGCACTATTAGATGCGTTTAACTTCCCATTGAAATCATAAGGGGCACGCTATGGCTAAAACATCAATGATTGAGCGTGAATTGAAGCGTGCAAAGACTGTTGAAAAGTACGCTGCAAAACGCGCTGAGCTTAAAGCAATCATCAAAAATCCTAATTCTTCAGAAGAAGAAGTTTGGGAGGCTCAGGTGAAGCTTCAAAAGCTACCACGTAATGCAAATCCCGTGCGTCAACGTAATCGTTGTCGTGTAACTGGACGTCCACATGCTTACCTGCGTAAATTCGGCTTATGTCGTAATAAGCTTCGTGAGCATGCTATGAAAGGTGACGTTCCTGGTTTGGTTAAGGCTAGCTGGTAAGCTTCGGAGAATCACTATGAGTATGCAAGATCCTATTGCAGATATGTTGACTCGTATTCGTAACGGCCAGACCGCTGCGAAGAAGAATGTCTCTATCCCTGCATCAAAATTAAAGAAAGCTATCGCTCAAGTTCTAGTAGATGAAGGTTTCATCGCTGGCTTTAGTGTAGAAGAAGGTCCAAAACCGACAATGACTGTTGAGTTGAAATATTACCAAGGTCGTCCGGTTATCGAAGAATTGAAACGTGTAAGTCGTCCAAGTCTACGTATTTATAAGAAAGTAGATGAGCTACCTAAAGTTATTGGTGGCCTGGGTGTTGCGATCATTTCTACTTCTAAGGGTGTTATGACTGACCGCGCGGCCCGTAAAAATGGCCACGGCGGTGAAGTTCTTTGCACTGTAGCGTAAGGGGAGAATAAAGATGTCACGTGTAGCAAAAAGCGCTGTATCTATCCCTTCAGGTGTTGAAGTAAACATCAAAGATGGCGTGATCAGTGTAAAAGGTTCAAAAGGTCAGCTAGAACAAGCTTTACATTCTGACGTTGAGTTAAAAGTTGAAGATGGCGAGATTTCATTCGCACCTTCAGCAGGCGTAGAAAGTTGGGCAATGGCTGGTACATATCGTGCATTAATCAACAACATGATTACAGGCGTTACTAATGGTTTCGAAAAGAAACTACAGCTTGTTGGTGTTGGTTATCGTGCGCAGGTTCAAGGTAAAAAATTGAACTTAAGCCTAGGTTTCTCTCACCCAGTAGAGTTCGAAGCACCAGAGGGCATTACAATTGAAGCGCCTTCTCAAACAGAATTACTTGTTAAAGGTGCTGACAAACAAGTAGTGGGTCAGGTTGCGGCAAACATTCGTGCCTATCGTCCACCAGAGCCGTACAAAGGTAAAGGTGTTCGCTATGCTGACGAGCGTATTGTTCGTAAAGAAGCCAAGAAGAAATAGTAGGGCAGGGTTATGAAGAAGAAAATTCAACGTTTGCGTCGTGCGGCTAAAAGTCGCGCCAAAATGCATGAGCTAGGCGTTAATCGTCTAGTTATTAACAGAACCCCTCGCCACATTTACGCACAAGTAATCAGCGGTGAGAACGGTAATGTGATCGCTAGCGCTTCGACTGTTGAGAAGACAGTTCGCGGTGACGTTAAGTCAACAGGTAACGTAGATGCTGCAAAGCATATCGGTACTTTAGTAGCTGAGCGTGCCTTGGAAGCGGGTGTAAAGCAGGTTGCTTTCGACCGTAGTGGTTTTAAATATCATGGTCGCGTTCAAGCTTTGGCTGATGCGGCTCGTGAGAAAGGCTTACAATTCTAAGGTGTGAAGCATGGCAAAAGATATGAATAACCAAGAAGGTTTAGTTGAGAAGTTGGTCAACGTAAACCGAGTCGCCAAGGTGGTTAAAGGTGGTCGTATTTTCGGCTTCACAGCTTTAACTGTCGTTGGTGATGGTAAAGGTAAAGTTGGCTTTGGTCGTGGTAAAGCAAAAGAAGTTCCAGTTGCGATTCAAAAAGCAATGGAACAGGCTCGTCGTAATATGATTCAAGTTGAATTAAAAGACGGCCATACTTTGCAACACGCAGTAAAAGCAGCACACGGTGCATCCAAAGTGTATATGCAACCAGCCTCTGAAGGTACTGGTATCATCGCAGGTGGTGCAATGCGTGCGGTATTTGAAGTGCTAGGTATCCAAAATATTTTGGCGAAAAGCATTGGCTCTACAAACCCAATTAATATCGTGCGTGCCACGATTAACGGTTTAAAGCAAATGACTTCTCCAGAAGATATGGCTGCCAAGCGTGGTAAAACTGTTGAAGAGATTTTGGACTAAGACCATGGCAAAGAAAATGATGAAAGTAACGCAGACGCGTTCAAGCATCGGTCGCTTGGAAAGCCATAAGGCTTGCTTGCGTGGCCTGGGTTTGCGTCGTATCGGTCATACGGTAGAAGTTGAGGACACAGCATCAACTCGCGGTATGGTAAATCAAGTTTACTACATGGTTAGTGTAGAGGGGTAATATCATGCGTTTAAATACATTGATGCCAGCTCCTGGTAGTAAAAAAGATCGCAAACGTGTTGGTCGCGGCATTGGTTCTACCGACGGTAAAACTGCAGGCCGTGGTCACAAAGGTCAGAAGTCACGTTCAGGTGGTTTCCATAAGATCGGTTTTGAAGGCGGTCAGATGCCTCTAAAACAACGTTTGCCTAAGTTTGGTTTTAAATCACGTAAAGCTTTAGTTAGCGCTGAAATTCGTTTAGACGAGCTAGCAAAAGTTGATGGTGAAGTGGTTGATATGTTGAGCTTGAAAAAAGCAGGACTTATCAGAAACAGCATCGAAAACGTTAAAATCATGCTATCGGGTAACATTGAGCGCGCAGTAACTGTTACTGGCGGTGTTCGTGTTAGCAAAGGCGCAAAAGCTGCTATTGAAGCAGCCGGTGGAAAGGTTGAAGAATAATGGCATTATCACCACAGCAGTTAGCTAAAAGCGGTGGTTTAAGTGAGCTCAAACAGCGTTTGCTGTTTGTGCTCATGGCTATTATTGTTTTCCGGATTGGCTCTTTTATCCCAGTTCCGGGCGTTGACGGCTCTGTTTTACAAGCTTTCTTGGAAAATCAGGGTGGAACAATCTTTACGATGTTCAACGTTTTCTCAGGTGGTGCACTAGAACGTGCATCAGTATTCGCACTTGGTATTATGCCTTATATCTCGGCCTCTATTATCATGCAAATATTGAGTTTTGTTGACCCACGTCTGAAAGAGATCAAGAAGGAAGGCGAAAGCGGCCGCCGTAAAATTAATCAATACACACGTTATTTGACTGTTGCTTTGGCAACCATTCAAGCAGTTGGAATGTCCACACAGCTACCCGGAATTATCCCTGGACTAGTTACTGACCCCGATTTCTCATTTTACTTTATCGCGGTTGTTACTCTAGTCACGGGCACTATGTTCTTGATGTGGTTGGGTGAACAAATTACCGAACGTGGTATTGGTAACGGTATCTCTATTATTATTCTAGTTGGTATCGTCGCAGGTTTCCCACAAGCTATAGGTCAGATTTTTAGCCAAGCTTACGACGGAGACCGCAATATTCTTGGAGTTCTTGTTTTTGGTGTTTTTGCATTAGCGGTAGTTTACTTTATCGTTTGGTTTGAGCGCGCTCAGCGCAGAATAACCATTAATTATGCAAAGCGTCAGCAAGGCAACAAGGTGTTTGCAGCGCAAAGTAGTTTCTTACCAATGAAACTCAATATGGCGGGTGTAATCCCAGCTATATTTGCATCGAGTATCGTATTATTCCCAGGCACTTTGCTGTCTTGGTTTGGTAGTGGCTCGGGTGAGGTGACCTGGTTAACCACAATGGCGCAAAATTTGCAGCCAGGTAAGCCCGTTTACATCATGTTGTACGCTGTTGGTATTATATTCTTTGCATTCTTTTATACTGCATTGACACAAAATCCAAGAGATACTGCAGACAATTTGAAGAAGTCAGGTGCATTTATTCCAGGTATACGTCCTGGTCAGCAAACCGCACAATACTTAGATAAAGTCACAACACGTTTGACTTTCTGGGGTGCCATCTATATGACGGCTGTGTGTTTAATGCCAGAGTTCCTGATCCTGATCTTTAATTATCCGTTCTACTTCGGTGGAACTTCGCTGCTGATCATTGTTGTTGTAGCAATTGATTTTATGGCTCAGGTGCAAGCTCACCTTATGTCACAGCAATATGATTCAGTACTTAAGAAAGCGAATCTTAAGAAACAGGGCCCGTCGGGTCGTGTTCGTCGCTAAAGCATGTTGGAGTAGCAAATGAAAGTTCGTGCTTCTGTAAAAAAAATGTGCCGTAACTGCAAAGTGATTCGTCGTCACGGCAGTGTTCGCGTTATCTGTACTGACCCACGCCATAAACAGCGTCAAGGTTAGTCATATAATTGGTTGATTTTTAGGCGTGATGTGGCTAGAATACGCGGCCTTTCACGCCTGCTTATTTTAATTAGGAGAAATTGTTAAATGGCTCGTATAGCTGGTATTAACATTCCGGTACATAAGCATGCTGATGTCGCATTGACCGCTATCTATGGTATCGGTCGTCCTCGTGCACAAAAAATTTGTGCTGCTGCAGGAATTGAAACTACTGCAAAGATCAAAGATTTGAACGAAGACCAAATTGAGAATCTACGTAACGAGGTGAGCAAATTTACCGTTGAAGGTGATTTGCGTCGCGAAATCAACATGAATATAAAACGTTTGATGGACTTGGGTTGTTTCCGTGGTATCCGTCATCGTCGTAACCTGCCATTGCGCGGTCAACGTACGAAGACTAATGCCCGAACCCGTAAAGGTCCTCGTAAACCAATCAAGAAATAATGGTTATGGTGGAATAACACATGGCGAAATCACCTCGTACTACCAAGAAGAAAGTTAAAAAGCACGTTGTCGATGGTATGGCGCATATTCATGCGTCGTTTAATAATACCATCGTAACGATTACAGACCGTCAAGGTAATGCTCTAGCATGGGCAACCTCTGGTGGTTCTGGCTTCCGTGGTTCACGTAAATCGACTCCATTTGCTGCACAGGTAGCCGCTGATCGCGCTGCTCAAGTAGTAAAAGAAATGGGTATGAAAAACGTTGAAGTTTTTGTTAAAGGTCCTGGACCAGGTCGTGAGTCAGCAGTGCGTGCTTTGAATGCAGCTGGTTTCAAGATCACTAACATTACAGACGTGACACCTATTCCTCACAATGGTTGTCGTCCGCCTAAAAAGCGTCGTGTATAAGAGATTAACGGGAGTTTGAAATGGCTAGATACCTAGGTCCAAAACTCAAATTGTCGCGTCGTGAAGGTGTCGATTTAGGACACAAATCAGGCGTTCGTGCAATTGAGACAAAATGTAAAATTGAAGTAGCCCCTGGTCAACATGGCGCGCGTCGTAGCCGTCTTTCTGACTACGGTTTACAGTTACGTGAAAAACAAAAAGTTCGTCGTATCTATGGCGTACTTGAACGTCAGTTCCGCAACTACTACAAAGAAGCTGATCGTCTAAAAGGTGCTACAGGTGTAAACTTGTTACAACTTTTAGAATCTCGCTTGGATAACGTTGTTTATCGTATGGGTTATGCTGCTACTCGTGGTGAAGCTCGTCAATTAGTTAGCCACAAGGCTATCTTGATAAACGGCGAAACAGTCAATATTCCATCTTACACAGTTAAAGCAGAAGATGTAGTTTCTGTTCGTGAGAAATCACAAAAGCAGGCTCGTATTGTTGCTGCATTGGAATTGGCTGGACAGCGTGACAAGCCAGAATGGATTGAAGTTGATGGCAAGAAAATGGAAGGTCAATTTAAGCGTGTACCAGAGCGCTCTGAGCTTGACGCCAGCATCAATGAAAATCTAATCGTAGAGTTGTACTCTAAGTAATTTTAATCCTTGAGAGGGATCATATGTCAGCGACTGAATTTCTGACTCCGCGCCAAATTAAGGTGGAATCAAGCGAAGGCAAAAAAGCCCGAGTTATATTAGAGCCTTTTGAACGCGGTTTTGGACACACTTTGGGTAACTCACTGCGTCGCATCTTGCTATCTTCTATGCCAGGTGCCGCAGTGACAGAAGTAGAAATCGACGGTGTTCTTCATGAGTACTCAGCTATTGAGGGCGTTCAAGAAGACGTTATCGATATCCTTTTGAACTTAAAAGGGTTGGCTGTTCGCCTTGAAGATAAAGAAGTGGCTACTTTGACGCTTCAGAAAAAAGGCGAAGGCGTCGTGACTGCTGCTGACATTGAAGAAGTATCAGGTGCTGAAGTGGTCAATAAAGATCACTACATCGCTACTTTGAATAAAGGTGGCGCACTGAATATGCGCATCAAAATTCGCCTTGGTCGTGGTTACGAGGCTTCAAATACTCGTAAGCAGCCAGAAGGTGAAGATAAACCAATTGGTGTATTGCAAGTGGATGCTTCTTTCAGCCCAATGAAAAAAGTTTCATACACGGTCGAGTCAGCTCGTGTTGAACAGCGTACAGATTTGGACAAGCTTGTTCTTGACCTTGAGACAAACGGAACTATTGACCCAGAAGAAGCGATTCGTCGTAGCGCAACTATTCTTCAGGAACAATTAGCAGCGTTTGTTGATCTGAAAGATGAGAAGCAAGCTGAACCAGAAAAAGAAGAGCCAGAAATCGACCCAATTTTATTGCGTCCGGTTGATGACTTAGAGTTGACTGTACGTTCTGCTAACTGTTTAAAAACTGAGAATATCCATTATATTGGTGACTTGGTACAACGCACCGAAGTTGAGTTACTTAAGACTCCTAACCTTGGTAAGAAGTCTTTGACTGAAATTAAAGACGTTCTAGCTTCACGAGGTTTGTCTTTGGGTATGCGTTTAGAGAATTGGCCACCATCAAGTATCATTGGTGACTAACTCTCATAAGTTGAAATTAGGCGCTAGGGTAATCTAGCGCCTTTTTATTCATAGATAGCTATGAATATCATTGGTAATTTTTTGAATTTATTCAGACAGTTACCTGATTATCAGATTAGTTTATTCTAATCATAGTTGTGTAAATGAAATAAACTTTTTGGGTTCGCGGCAAAAAAGTTTAGCAGAAGAGGGAGTTTACTTAGGTAAACGACCGGTTCGAGTAAACCTTTTTAACAAAGAAATCGTAAAGTTTAGACATTTACAGAAGCTTTTGTAGTACTAAAGCAGGCTACAATTAAATAGAGTGAGGAACTCAATATGCGTCATCAAAAATCAGGTCGTAAATTAAATCGTAACAGTTCACACCGTAAAGCTATGTTCCGTAACATGACTTCGTCATTAATCGAACATGAGCTTATCCGTACTACTTTGCCAAAGGCAAAAGAACTACGTCGTGTAGCTGAGCCTTTGATTACTCTTGCTAAAACAGACTCTGTAGCAAATCGTCGACTAGCTTTTGCTCGCCTACGTAACAATGCTACTGTTGCCAAGCTTTTTGCTGAGCTAGGTCCGCGTTACCAAGAACGCCCAGGCGGTTACTTGCGTATTCTAAAATGTGGCAATCGTCCAGGCGATAATGCACCAATGGCATACGTTGAGTTAGTTGATCGTCCAGTGGTCGAAGACGATATCGATTTAGACGAAGTGGTTACTGAAGAGTAATTCTTTGTTTTGACATTAAAAAGCCCGCTTTAGCGGGCTTTTTTTGTGTCAGACAAATAGGGCTTTGTTTTCAATCATTATCTCAGTGCCAACTTCCGAGTACTAAACCAAACATGGTAAATATCACGATGTGATAACCGCCATCAATCAGCAGGTGCCGTAGAGTCTTGTTGCTGAATTGATAGGTTATTCCAAGGCTAAATAAGACAATACCACCAATCATAGCTGATGTTACTACTGCATTGACAAGCTTCGGTTGTGGGCCGAGTAAATTTGCAATGATAAATGCTGTTGCCAGAGAGAAGACAAAGCTTAGCATGAAAACACGTGGTTTCTGATTGATGCCTTCGGCTCCCAACTTCAACTCTTTGAGCCAAATTCTACCGAACAACAATGGTGAATACCAAAGACCACCTATTGCAAAAGATAAGAGTGTAGCCGTGAAGACTGCATAAAAGTTAATATCCGGCATAGACACATTCCTTTTGGGTTGGCTTGGTGCGTTCAGCTTAGCATAAACATTAAAATGATGAGCTATTGAAGGTTTAGGTGAAGTATAAAACCATCAAAATACTCTGGCTCGTTGCAATACCATTGATGCAAGTCACCATCGTGCCTTGCCAAAGCCTTTTCTGCTAAATCGAAAAATGGCTGTCGGCCTGGATCAGCCAATAGTAGGTTTTTCACGCCTGCTTGCTTTGCCCTGTTAATAAGGTTGTAGTGTATCCTGGAAAGGTCATCCCAAAAACATATGTCGGTCCCAAATACGATGCTGTATTCGCTTAACATATTCTTTGTGATTTTTTCAAAGCTAATGGTGCGCGTTTTGATCTCGACTTGATTCATTGAGGCCTGCAGCTCAAGAAAAGGAAATACATCCTCATCTCGGTCAGTGCCGGTCACGTGGCATCCTGCATGATGGGCGCAGAATATGCTGGTTGGCCCCCAGCCACAACCTAACTCAAGCACTCTTTGATGTTTGTTAAGTAGCTGGGAGTGCAGAAAGTAATCCATCAGTAGAAAGCTACTGTTCCAGGCTTTGTGTCCATGAATCGAAGGTGTGTAGTGTCTTTTAAGCTTTTTGACTAAACGATGCTTGTTTTCTAGTAAAACGATGCCGTAGGTTTGAAAAGTATGAGATTCTGGCAATTCTTGTAATTCAGGCATAACCAAACCCGTTAAGAAGTATTAACGGCCTAGTGTAAGGGCTTTAAGATTAATTGTTAAGTTCTGAAGCTGGGAGTATTAAAGATTTGCTTGTTGTCTATTTGTATTTCGGAACCCTGGATTTCTTTGTTACACTCAACACAACATAGACTAATTGATTATAGTATGGGCGCGCATAACGGTCATAACCATTTAAATGATGACGAGTCGCATGGTAGAAATGTAAGTAGTAAGAGAAATCTGCTATGGGCGTTAACCTTGACCGGCACCTTTATGGTAGTTGAGGTTATCGGCGGTATTGTTTCAGGTTCATTGGCATTACTAGCTGATGCCGGGCACATGCTGACTGATACTGCGGCTTTGTTACTAGCCTACTCGGCACTTTATTTCGCCAGCAAGCCGGCAGATAACAAGCGAACTTTTGGTTATGGGCGTTTGCAGGTTCTGGCAGCATATACCAACGGTGTATTTCTGGTTTTGTTAACCGGATGGATTGTCTGGGAGGCCGTTCAGCGTTTTATCGAACCAAACCCAATTCAAAGTGTTAGCATGTTTACAGTGGCAGTTATTGGCCTGATAGTAAATTTGCTGGTGTTCAAAATTCTACATAGTGCGGGTGAATCTAATATTAATATCCGCAGTGCCTTGTTGCATGTGTTGGGTGATTTGCTTGGCTCAGTGGGGGCCATTATTGCAGCTATTATGATATGGGTATGGGGCTTGCTCTGGATTGATCCCTTGCTGTCTATATTTGTCGCACTGCTTATTTTACGAAGCGCCTACCATGTTATTAAGGATGCATCGCATATCCTTTTAGAGGGAATTCCAATTAATATCAGTATGAATAATATTCGCTCGGACTTGATGAGCATCAAAGGTGTTGAAGACATTCATCATATGCATGCCTGGAGTCTGAGTGAGGCTGAGCCGATGATGACATTTCATGCTTTAGTCGATCCTGCACTGGACAGTGATTACTTATTGGAAGAAATGTTGCAGCTTCTTAACAAAAGGCATGGTGTAGGGCACGCGACGATTCAGGTTGAAGTGAATAATTGCCAGCTTGGAGAAGAGGGTTGTAAGTTAGATTAAATTCAGCTTATTGTTTTTGTGCTTCTAATAAAAAGCCACGCTGGTTTTCTATACCGTCCAGGTGTCTTGCCAGTTTATGTTGCAGTTCTTGCAAACTCTTTGACTGAGGGGCGGTTTCTTTAACTAGTTTCTCGGCGTTAGAGGTGTACTTGGACAAAGTACTGATAAGTTCTTTTAATTGCTGATTGGTGAAGAACAGGCCTTTCTGAAACAAGCTGCGCTTTATACGATTAAATAAATCAATTTCTTGACGCTTGTGCTCGAAAAAGAGAGTGATACCGAGCTTTTGTACCCAACTGCCTATGGTCTGGTCTTTGTTTTCTGAATAGACAATAATGGTAGCACGATCGGACATACTGCTTTTTATCTTGCGGAGCGAAGGATAGCCAAGTGCATTATTGAGTGCTACCACCACGATCCTGATCTGTGGGCGATTAAGACGTATATAATTTAAGGCGTCTTTATAATCTGAGACATAACGGTAATCGTGACCGGCAGCCGTTAACTGTTGCGCAGTATTTGATAGTATTTCACGGCTGTCATCAACCAGAAGAATGGCGCTCATAAAAGAATTAATATAGGTTAACGAAAGTTAATGTAACTGTTTGATTTATTTTAGCATTGATTTTTACTGGGTATATTTATTTTTACAAAAAAAGACTAAATTGTGAGAGGTAACCGGTTTGCTTGCAAAATTGTTAATTTTACTGACAAGTTGCGTATTGTTGTTAATGATAAAAGGTTGCGCGTCCTTTCAACCTGTAAATGTTAATGATGCCTGTAGCGTCCTGGAGGACGAAGACTGGTATGAGGCTGCGCTTGATTCACAGGAGCGCTGGGGAACCCCTATACATGTACAGCTAGCGATCATGCACCAGGAGTCAAAATTTCAGCAGGACATTCGACCCGCAAGGAAGTGGTATCTGGGTTTTATTCCTGGTTTCCGTCCGTCAAATGCCTATGGTTACGCACAAGCTCTGGAAGGCACTTGGGACGCTTATCGCAACTCAACAGGAAATCATGGCGCCAAGCGTGATAATTTTGATGACGCGATTGATTTTATAGGGTGGTACACCTATCACAGCCATAAAAATGTGGGGATTTCAAAGTGGGATGCCCGAGCACAATACCTTGCCTATCATGAAGGCTGGGGTGGCTATAAGCGAAAAACTTACAATTCTAAAGGGTGGTTGCTTAAGGTGGCGGATAAGGTTAAAGCTCAGTCATTAAGTTATGCTGCTCAATATAAAAAATGCCAAGCTGAACTTGAGTCAAATCGAGGTTGGTTTTGAACATAGCGGTTATAACCATTAATTATCTATTTTGTAAGACATTTAAGCAGTGTATAGGTTAAAATAGCGCCACTTTCTAAGTGCCAAATGGCATTAAATTTGATTAATAAATTGAGGTTTGACACATGTTGGGCAATACCACGCCACTAAAAGAGTTTGATCCTGAACTGTTCGCATCAATGGAAGCTGAGAAAAAGCGCCAAGAAGAACATATTGAGTTGATTGCGTCTGAAAACTATACCAGTCAGCGTGTGATGGAAGCTCAAGGTTCTGTGTTAACCAACAAGTATGCTGAAGGGTATCCAGACAAGCGTTATTACGGCGGCTGTGAATATGTGGATGTTGCTGAAAAGCTTGCTATAGAGCGCCTGAAAGAGTTGTTTGGCGCAGATTACGCCAACGTGCAGCCTCACTCTGGCTCGCAGGCAAATGCTGCTGTTTATATGGCTTTAGTCAAACCGGGTGATACCATTTTAGGTATGAGCTTGTCGGACGGCGGGCACTTAACCCACGGTTCAAAAGTGAATTTCTCAGGCAAAATTTACCACTCGATTGAATACGGCGTTGATGAAAACGGTTACATTGATTATGCGCAAGTTGAAGCCTTGGCGCTTGAGCATAAACCAAAAATGATTGTGGCTGGCTTCTCAGCTTATTCACGCGTTGTTGATTGGTCCAAGTTCCGTGAAATCGCCGATAAAGTAGGTGCTTTCCTGTTTGTGGATATGGCGCACGTTGCTGGTCTCATTGCTGCGGGTGAATATCCAAACCCAGTGCCTTACGCAGATGTTGTAACTTCAACTACCCACAAAACACTTGCTGGCCCTCGTGGCGGTATTATTATTGCTCGTTCAAACCCTGATCTTGAGAAGAAGTTAAACTCAGCTGTGTTCCCCGGTGGTCAGGGCGGTCCTTTAATGCACGTTATTGCGGCAAAAGCAGTAGCCTTCAAAGAAGCCTTAAGTGATGAGTTCAAAGCCATCCAGAAGCAAGTTAAAGTTAATGCTCAGGCAATGACAAAGGTGTTAATGGAGCGCGGCTATAAAATCGTTTCCGGTGGCACTGACAATCACTTGTTCCTGATTGATTTAATCGATAAAGATATTACTGGTAAAGACGCTGAAGCAGCGTTAGGTCAGGCGAACATCACAGTAAACAAAAACACGGTACCTAATGAACCTCGTTCACCTTTTGTGACCAGTGGTTTGCGTATGGGTACCCCAGCGATTACTACGCGTGGTTTTAAAGAAGCTGAGGCGACTGAGCTTGCTGGCTGGATCTGTGATATTCTTGACGATATAACGAATGAGCAGACGATTGCTGATGTGAAAGCAAAAGCCTTGAAATTGGCCGCCCGCTTCCCAGTTTATCGCAGTTAATTGATAAGAACGCTATTGGCAACATAAGGAGTTGTTATGCATTGCCCGTTTTGTGCCCATCCGGATACTAAGGTTATCGATTCTCGTTTAGTTGCGGATGGTAGCCAGGTTCGCCGCCGCCGAGAATGTCTTGCCTGTGGTGAGCGGTACACCACATTCGAAAGTGCTGAACTGGTGATGCCTAAGATCATTAAGACCGACGGTACACGTGAACCCTTTAACGAAGCTAAGCTTAGAACTGGTTTAGCTAAAGCGGTTGAAAAACGTCCGGTTAGCGTTGAAGATCTGGAAGCGGCTATCAATAAAATTCTGTCGCAAATTCGTGCTCTGGGTGAGCGCGAAGTTCCGTCTACTGTGGTCGGCGAGTTGATCATTGAGGCGCTACGTGGTTTGGATGAAGTGGCTTACGTTCGCTTTGCATCGGTCTATCGTCGATTTAAGGATGTTAATGCATTCCGCGAAGAAATTGATAAATTGCAAAGTGATAGTAAAGAGTGACGCTAACTGATAGCGGTCGCTAAATTTTCTTTTTAAGGTAACTCATACCTGATATGTCTTTTACTGCACAAGATTCGAGCTATATGGCGCGAGCCATCCAACTGGCACGTAGAGGCTGGTTTACGACTCGGACTAATCCTCGTGTCGGCTGTGTCCTGGTAAAAGATAGCGTTATTATTGGTGAAGGCTGGCATGAAAAACCGGGCTTTGCTCACGCCGAAATCAACGCACTCAATCATGCTGGCGAATCTGCCAAAGGGGCTACTGCTTACGTAACATTAGAGCCTTGCGCCCATCATGGCAAGACAGGTCCATGTGCTGAGGCCTTAGTCAAGGCTGGAATAGTCCGAGTGGTAGTGGCCATGTTGGATCCGAATCCATTGGTGGCGGGTAAAGGTATTCATATCCTGGCTAATGCTGGAATCACGGTTGAACAGGGACTGATGCAAAGTGAAGCCGAAAGACTTAATCCTGGGTTTATTAAGCGCATGACTAAGGGCTTGCCTCGAGTAACTGCTAAAGTCGGTATGAGCCTAGATGGTCGAACCGCAATGGCTAGTGGAGAAAGTCAGTGGATCACTGGAGCAGATGCCCGTCGTGATGTGCAGCGGTTACGCGCCGAGTCAGGAGCGGTTATCACAGGCTCTGGCACTGTGGTGATTGATGATCCTTCCATGAATGTCCGCGAACAGGCTTTTATCGCAAACCCTCATTTCACTCAACCAGTCAGAGTTATCATTGATTCGCAAAATATTGTTGAGCCGGATGCAAAAATATTTGGTCATGAAGGCAGTTGCTGGTTGGTTAGCGGTCACTTATTGGTAAAAGATTATCCTGCAACTGTTGAACAGAAAACAGTTGCTTTGCTACCGGGCAAGGATGAGGTATCTCACCAAAAAATCGATTTGCAGGCCTTGCTGATAATGTTGGCAGAAGCTGGGATCAATGATGTGTTGATTGAAGCTGGCAGTGGTCTTGTTGGTGCATTTGTCGAGCAGAAACTGGTTGATGAACTGATAGTTTATATGGCTCCAAAACTGATGGGCAGTGCCGCCAGACCTATGTTTCAGCTACCGCTGGAAACCATGCAACAAAATATAGAGTTGACCCTCAACGATATTCGGCAGATAGGTAATGATCTGCGTTTGAACTACTATTTTAAAAAGGCTTAGTTATGTTTACCGGAATTATTGAGGCAACAGGTCATATTGCAGCCATTGAGCCAAATGGGGAGGATGCACGTTACCGCTTTCAGACGGGCAAGCTGGATTTGTCCGATGTTGAGTTGGGTGACAGTATTGCCTGTAATGGTGTTTGCCTGACTGTTATTGAACAATATGACGATGGGTTTGCCGCTGATGTGTCAGTGGAAACTATTAAGGTTACCTGCTTTAAGCATTATCAGGAGCAGCAGCCAGTCAATTTTGAAAAAGCCATGTTGCCGACTACTCGATTTGGAGGCCATATGGTCAGCGGCCACGTCGATGGCATTGGAGAAGTGATGGCAATCGAAGACGCTGGACGTTCGATACAGTACACCATTCGCGCCCCAAAAGACGTGTTACACTATATCGCCATTAAAGGCTCGATTACGGTTGATGGCACCAGCCTGACCGTTAATCAAATAAAAGAGGATTGTTTTTTCCTCAATCTGGTCCCACATACTTTGCAGGAAACCATTGCAGATAGCTACGAAGTGGGAACCAGGGTCAATTTGGAAATTGATCTCATTGCTCGTTATTTAGAGCGCTTGATGCAGACCGGAGCTGTAAAACCTCAATAAATGTGTGAGAACTATGCAATTAAATAGCATCGAAGAAATTATTGAAGATATCCGTCAGGGCAAAATGGTTATTCTGATGGATGACGAAGATCGCGAGAATGAAGGTGATCTAGTGATGGCGGCTACTCAGGTGCGCCCAGAAGACATCAATTTTATGGCACGTTATGGCCGCGGATTAATCTGTTTACCGATGACGCGCGAGCGTTGTGAACAATTGAATCTGCCGTTGATGTCGCAACAAAATGGTGCTCGTTTTAGCACTAACTTTACCGTCTCGATCGAAGCATCAGAAGGTGTGTCGACCGGTATTTCCGCAGCAGACCGGGCGCGTACTGTACAAATGGCGGTTGCGCCAAATGCAAAACCATCGGACATCGTACAGCCTGGACATATCTTCCCGATTATGGCGAAACCGGGTGGTGTCTTAAATCGTGCCGGACACACCGAGGCGAGTTGTGATTTAGCGCGTTTGGCGGGCTTTGAGCCAGCAGCGGTAATTGTTGAGATCCTAAATGAAGACGGCACCATGGCACGTCGTCCTGACCTGGAAAAGTTTGCACAGGAACATGATCTTAAAATAGGTACAATCGCCGATTTAATCGAATATCGTTCCACCAAAGAGAAAACGGTCGAGAAAGTCAGTGAATGCCATTGGCCAACAGAGCACGGCGAGTTCCGCTTGCATACCTACCGCGACACCATCGATGGTCAAGTGCATTTTGCTTTAGTTAAAGGCAACCCAAAGAATGATACTTCGACGTTAGTACGTGTTCACTTAACCGATAGCTTAGGTGATTTGTTGGAAGCGCAGCGTGGCAGAAAGCCGGGTTGGGGCTTGAGTAAAGCGATTGAGCGAATCGGAAAAGAAGGTGAAGGTGTGGTGGTGGTACTTGCCAATAAAGAATCCAGCGAAGAAGTATTGAATCGCATTCATCGTTTTGAGCAGGAAGACAAAGGTGAGCCTTTAACTCAAGAGCAGAAGCGTCAGAAAAAGCGTACCGTTGGCATCGGCTCGCAAATTCTCGCTGAACTTGGTGTACATAAGATGCGCTTACTAAGCTCAGGCAGTCAATATACAGGCCTGGCAGGCTATGGTCTTGAGATTGTTGAGAACATAGCACCGGACCAGTAATGCAGAGAACTATTGTTGGGGCCTTTTAAGAGGGCTTTGTATAAGATAGCTTAGCCAACAGTTTCGTATTACAATAACGACTAATCAGACGTGGCTTCGGCCACGTTTTGCATAAAGATATAAGCTAAAATTTCAGGTAATCCATACCAATGAGTGACTTCAAGTTAGACTTTTCTGCAACAGAGTACCAGGGTGGCCGTATTGCCGTTGTCCATGCCCGTTTCAATTTGCCAATCATTAATCAAATGATTGCTGGAGCTAAGACGCGTTTGCAAGAGCTCAATGTGCCAGCCGAGAGTATTGAGTTTTTTGATGTGGCGGGCGCGTATGAATTACCCTACGCGGTACAGCAGGTTGCTAAAACTGGGCAATTTGACGCTGTGATTGCAATCGGCGTTGTCATTCGAGGCGATACACCGCATTTTGATTATGTCTGTGCTGAGTCCAGTTCTGGTTTGATGCGAGCCTCATTGGATAATGATATTCCAGTTATTTTTGGTATTTTAACGGTCAATACAGAAGAGCAGGCAGAAGAGCGCGCTAATCCTGAGAAAATGAATAAGGGTGGTGAAGCCGCTGCAACCGCTGTTGAAATGATCAACCTAACACGCGCACTACAAGAGAAACGCTCATGAGTACTACCTTCAAACCTGCTATGCGCCGTCGTGCCAGAGAATATGCCATGCAGGCGATTTACCAATGGCAAATGTCTGACAATCCCTTGAATGAGATCGAAGCGCAATATCTAACCACCATGAACGCCAAGAAAGTGGACACAGTTTACTTTCAGGAGTTGTTCTCAGGCGTGTTAACCAACTTAGATGAAATTGATGAGGCGTTAGCGCCTGCACTGGAGCGTGAGATTGAGGGGATTGACCCAATTGAGCGTGCCATAATTCGCTTATCAGCGTTCGAGCTTAAAAAGCGAGTTGATGTGCCGAAGAAGGTGGTGATTAACGAAGGTATTGAGTTAGCCAAAACTTTTGGCGCGACCGATGGCCATAAATTCGTTAATGGTGTGCTCGATAAAATCAGTAAAGCTTTGCGTCCGCACGAATAGCTATACAAGCTATCAAATCTTGTTATGAAAGAGTTTGAACTGATAAAGGAGTATTTCAGTTTTAGCCAATCGACATCTGGCACAGTGGTCGAAGGGATTGGCGATGACTGTGCAGTGCTTTCTGTTCCCGACAAACGTCAACTAGTCACTTCCGTCGATACGCTTGTTGATGGTGTGCATTTTTTTTCAGATACTGCCCCAGCCGATATTGCTTATAAGTCTTTAGCCGTTAACGTCAGTGACTTGGCAGCGATGGGAGCTAAGCCATTGGGTTTTACTTTGGCAATAGCTTTGCCAAAAGTCGATGAGGCTTGGCTCAAAGCTTTTAGCTCAGGTTTGCAGCAGGCCAGTAACGATTTCGCTATACCTTTGATTGGTGGCGATACTACACAAGGACCATTGACCATCACCGTAAATGTTCTTGGATCCGTTAAAACGGACAAGGCGATGTTACGCAAGTCAGCCCAGCTGGATGATGACATCTGGGTAACTGGTTATGTGGGCGATGCTGCAGCAGCGCTCGGGTTGTATGAAAAAGCTCAAAGTAGCGATTTAAATGAAGCTGAAAGTTATCTCCTGCAGCGATTGCTGCGCCCAAACCCTCCTATAACTTTTGCCAAAAAGTTAGCTAAGCTGGCGCATTCGGCAATTGATATTTCCGATGGTTTGCTGGCCGACTTAGGGCATATACTGGAGCAGAGTCGGTGTTCGGCAAAAATCAAAATAGGGTCGCTGCCATTATCGGAACAGCTAATTCAATGCGTGGGCTTAGAGCAGGCGCGCGAATATGCGCTCAATGGTGGTGATGATTATGAATTATGTTTTACCGCGAAACACAGCATGCGTAATAAGATTCTCAATCTGGCTGAAGACTTTAAAGTGAATGTCCATCGCATCGGCACCATCATGGATGAAGAAAAAGGTAATCTTCAGCTGGTCTTGAATGGCAAACCATACCAGTCAAAACGCCCAGGCTGGCAACATTTCTCAGAGTAAATAACTACAAGAATCTATTCACTATGTCATTGAGCCAAACCGTATTAAAAAATCCAATCCACTTCCTCGCCTTTGGTTTTGGCTCAGGACTTTTGCCCAAAGCCCCCGGAACCTGGGGCACCCTGGTCGCCATTCCGATCTGGTACGTCTTATCCTTATTAAGTATTCCCTGGTATATCGCAGCGACCGTGCTGCTAAGTATTGTCGGCATCGGCATATGTCATTACAGCGCGAAAAAGCTTGGTGTGCACGATCATCCCGGAATTGTATGGGACGAGTTCTGCGGCTACTTTGTCACTATGATTGCCGCACCAGCAGGCTGGGTGTGGCCCATTATTGGTTTCATCCTGTTCCGAATCTTCGACATCATGAAACCTTGGCCGATTAAGTGGCTCGACAAGAAAGTCCACGGTGGTTTTGGAATAATGATAGATGATTTGTTGGCGGGAGTTTTTGCCTGGGTGCTGTTACAGGGACTAGTGTTTGTTGCTATTTAATTGTGTGAAGGCAAGTTGCACACTGAATCTAGAGCTCTCTTACTCGACCAATTCTCTTTAGAGAAATAATCATTAAAAGTTTGAACCAAGCCGCTGACTTTGAGATTTATTCTAGATTATAATTCTCCCTTTATAAAAAAGGGAAAATTATATGCAAAATAGAGAGAGGGTAACCTTAGGTATCCATAGCAATGTGGCAGGGAATGCGAATGGTTTTACCTCCGGTCATGCGTGGATAACGGTGACTCGCGGTGGTCAAGTCACCGCTTATGGGCTGTGGCCTGATGAGCATCCAAGAACAGTGGATAATGGCGACCAAACTGATATTCGAATCGGTTTAGAGGGAACAAGATTTCCCAAAGCAAGTCGCTTCTATCAATTAACATCTCTGCAAACCTTAAAGTTAGAGCAAGCATTAAAAACGAATGTTACTTGGCGTTACACCAATACTTGCGCCTCGTGGGCAAGCGAACTTATTGAAGAAGTTGTAGAAGTTGATATTGATGCAGATGACTGGGCTGGATTTGAAACGCCTAGAGAGTTAGGTGAGCATATTCTTGAGTTAGAGTCTGAGCGGCCAACCTCAAGAACTAATCCTACATTGTACCGGCCTAGAGGGAGTAGTTTAAGATGAATAAATATTTACTAATAGTTTGTGTTTTTTTATGGGGGTGTAGCATGGAGGTAAATGGAATGGTCTATCCGGTAAGCGACGTTAAAAATGTTAAGTATGAAATGAGGCAAAACCAATTGGAGCTTGAGTATCAAACACCTCTTGAAACTTTATATTATTCTCCTGGCATCAATTATAATTTATCAGCGGATGGGAAATTAGAGCTACAAATTATTCGGTGTGGAATAGAAGACGACTGTCAGGTTGCTGTAAAAGCTCAACAAGGTGAAGTGAATAAAGTTCTAATTGAATTGCCAAAAGCAATTGAGGCGGGAAAGGTTTACTTTACAGACAGTGAAAAAAAAGTTTCGCTCTCTGAGCTGTCGGGTAATTAAACCACACATGATAGTACTAAATTGTTGGGTTACGCCCAAAGGCTAACCCAACCTATAAATCCGTAGGTGCCTATAACTCTACAAACTCTTAATAATATCTTCTGCAGTTAATCCAATTCTTTTGAACAATTCTTTAATGTCGCTATGCTCAACGAATCCATCGGGAACTCCTAAGTTTTGACTTTGATTGGAATATTGTTGTTAAGCAGGGACTCGTTTATAGCCTAGTCTGCATTGTTCATGGTGGCTTAAATGAGTTCAGCGAATTCCGTAGCGATCCTGGTTGCGGTTAGATTAAAGACTTGCGTCGAGTCTGCTCCTGATTATAAGCAACGAAAGAACATCGCAAGGCACTTGTGACATGTTTAAGTATCGTCGAGCCAATAGATAAGCGCTAAATCGAAGGAGCTGGCTGCTTGGACGATGATTTCTTGACTTATTTCTTTGCTTATCTTTTGACTAACAGTTATTGGCATGCTCATTAACCAATTGAAATTATGGGTGTTAATGGCTTGTTTTAAACAATATCTTTACTTCTTAGGTAAGAGGCAAGCCCGATTTTAAAGTAAATCCTAAATTGTTAGTACTTAATGCATATATGAATTAAAGCATTTTTGTGTTATTTATATGGGTGCTTCGATTGTGAAGCAGTTAACAAGAAGGGGAATATTATGGATAGAGGAAAAATAATAAGTGCTATCATCTTGATTTTATTAGGGTTTTCAGTTAATCAAAATGTAAATGCTAATGAACAGTTGATGTTTAGTGCTGACCAAATACAGCTTAAACAGCTTAAATACGATCAACAAGGAGTTCTAAAGCTTTCTGGCCCGAATGGAGTAAGTCAGACTTACCAAGTTTATCAAGGACAGTCTTTAATTCCTGTTTATGAGTTGAATCTCAAAGAAGATGGCTTATACGAGTATGAGCTTATACTTTTCACTGAAAAAGGTGAGGAGACAGTTACTGACCCAAGAAACGGCAGAGTTAACGCAAAACGTAATTTGGGCACTTCTGAGAAAGTTTATGGATCTTTTTCAATAGTGAATGGGCGATTCGTAGAAGAGCAATCTGAAAGCGAAGACAATATTAATAGTTTCAAGTAGGAGCAGGGATATGTTTAACAATAAATGTGTAATGGGGTTAGCTGTATTTACAGCTGTTGTGGGTATGGATGCTAAAGCAGATGTTGTTCATGCAGATGATGTTATCGTACAAGGGAGTCATTGTGTTGGTATCGATTGTATTAATGGTGAAGATTTTGGTTTCGATACCGTCAGATTAAAAGAGAATAACTTGAGAATCCACTTTGACGATACAAGTGCTTCCGGAACATTTCCATTAAATGATTGGAGAATCATTATTAATGACACGATTAATGGAGGCACCAGTCATTTCTCTGTAGAAGACTCCACCTCTGTTACAGTTCCTTTTAGGATTGAAGCCACAGCACCTTCGAATTCATTAGTCGTTGATGCAACGGGTCGGATTGGTATTAAAACAAATGCTCCTGCGACTGAGATACATTCAGTCGATAGCGACACACCTGCAATAAGATTAGAGCAGGATAATTCTGGTGGCTGGACTCCGCAGACTTGGGATTTGGCGGGTAATGAAGCCAACTTTTTTATTCGTGATGTTACCAATGGAAGTAAGTTGCCATTCAGAATAAAGCCCAACAGTGACGCTAACTCAATATACATAGCTCCAGGCGTTGTAGGGGTCGGCACGTCAAGCCCTGATGCTAATGCTGCTTTGCATGTAGTTAAAGAGGCCGGGGATAATAGAGCAATATTATCAGAGGGAGAGGTGGCCGTTATTTATGATAACCCTTCCAGCCTATTCAGATTTAAAGATAGTGTTTCTGGACAAACCTGGCGCTTTACGATGTTGTCAGATGGCTCATTCCAAATGAAAGATCAAACTAATTCTGGTGGCGCTTTATTCCAGTTTAATGTGGATGGTTCTATACGGATTAGAGGGGATGTTAATATCGAAGGAAGTCTAACGTGTAACGGAGGTCCGTGCTAACCGTTTCTGTGATTACCTTGTAATACACCAATTGCTGGTGGTGGTTTTACAAAACACCACCAGTGATCTTCAAACAAAATCTTCAAATCTAATTAAGCAAAGCAACTATAAATTCAAGGTTAGTATTTTTGGTTTAAAGCTAGGTGAATAGTATTTTTTTTTAACTTGAATTTATAAAATCTTAATAATATCTTCGGCGGTTAAGCCAATTCTTTTCAGCAGTTCCTTTGTGTCTCCGTGTTCAACGAACCGATCGGGAATGCCTAAGTTTTTGACTTTGATTTGAATATTATTACTCAATAGGAACTCGTTGATGGCTGAGCCTGCACCGCCCATGATGGTGTTTTCTTCGATGGTGATGATTTGCTCATGGGTTTCGGCTAGCTGTCGGATTAACTCTTCGTCTAACGGTTTAACGAATCGCATGTCGGCGACGGTAGCGTGTATTTTCTCGGCGGCTTCCATGGCGACTTTAACCATCGAGCCAAAGGCTAAAATGGCAACTTTTTCACCGCGACGTTTTATGCTGCCTTTACCAATCGGGAACGGAGTGAAGCTTTGTTCGGGTTCGATGCCGTCACCCATTCCACGTGGATAACGCACTGCTACTGGGCCTTCGTATAAATAGCCAGTATAGAGACACTGGCGACATTCGTTTTCATCACTCGGTGCCATGATGACCATGTTCGGAATGCAGCGAAGATAGCTTAGATCAAAGGCACCATTATGTGTGGCGCCATCGCCACCCACCAACCCGCCACGATCAATCGCAAACAACACATCAAGATTTTGCAGTGCGACATCGTGAATCAGTTGATCGTAGCCGCGTTGCAGGAAGGTTGAGTAAATGGCACAAACGGGTTTTAACCCTTCGCACGCCAAGCCAGCAGACACGGTTACTGCGTGTTGTTCAGCAATACCCACATCATAATAACGTTCGGGAAACTCGCGCGAGAAACGAATTAAATCAGAGCCTTCACGCATGGCTGGAGTAATGCCAACGACGCGTTCATCTTTGGCGGCAATATCACACAGGAAGTCACCGAAGATGTTGGAATAGGTTTTGGGCTTTTTGCCTTTCGGCAGACTGCTGTCTTTAGGATCAAAAATCGGCACGCCGTGATAAGCAATGGGGTCATTTTCTGCTGGCTCATAGCCCTTGCCTTTGCGCGTAACAATGTGCAGAAACTGTGGGCCTTTCAGCTCTTTAATATTGTTCAGGGTATTTAACAACGTTGGCAGATCATGGCCATCAATCGGACCATTATAATTAAAGCCTAATTCTTCAAACAAAGTGCCCGGCAGGACCATACCTTTCATGTGTTCTTCAGCACGGCTGACAAAATCAGAAAGTGGCTTAATATTGTGTAATGCTTTTTTGCCGGTTTCGCGAACGCGCTGGTAAAAACGACCAGCCAGTAATTTGGCCAGATATTTATTCATGCCGCCAACATTTTCTGAAATCGACATTTCATTATCGTTCAGAATGACCAATACGTTTGCATCAGTATCCGCAGCGTGGTTCATGGCTTCAAAAGCCATTCCGCCAGTTAAAGCACCATCACCAATAACTGCCACACAATGGCGGTCTTCACCTTGTTGTTTAGCTGCCAGCGCCATACCCAAAGCTGCGCTGATGGAGGTACTGGAATGGCCAACCGCAAAGGTATCGTATTCTGATTCGGTGCGCACCGGGAATGGGTGCAGACCATCAGTTTGACGAATGGTCTGTAACTGGTCGCGCCGACCTGTAAGGACCTTGTGTGGATAGGCTTGATGGCCTACATCCCAGACAATGCGATCATCCGGGGTATTGAACATATAGTGCAAGGCAACAGTAAGCTCTACTGTACCCAGGCCAGCCGCAAAGTGGCCGCCACATTGGCTGATAGTGTCTATGAGATACTGAAGATCG
>Ga0209345_10000628_pt1 | contig 45163 bp, 44 predicted proteins | sample Cruoilmetagenom7_FD_187294 | JGI IMG/M metagenome (GOLD analysis project Ga0209345, IMG submission 187294) | Oil polluted marine microbial communities from Coal Oil Point, Santa Barbara, California, USA - Sample 7 (SPAdes) (version 2) | ecosystem: Environmental > Aquatic > Marine > Oil seeps ...
CCCGACCGATCCGCCGCGAACCGGTCGGCGTAATCGACCACAGGCACCAAATCGCGCACCCAGGTCACCGTGTTCACCACATAGCCCACCGGCACCCGTGCCGCGCGCGCCGCGACCAAATCGGTCAACAGCCCCTCTGGCACCGCTGCGCCAACGGGTTCCACCAGGACGCGGATCTTGCCGCCACAGGCCAGCCCGACCGCAAACGCCGTGTCATCGGACACACCGAATTCCAGAATGCGGCTTTGGCCATCCGCCAAGGCCTCCTGCGCTTCCAGCACCACGGCGCCTTCGACACAGCCGCCTGAGACGGACCCCGCGATCTCTGCATCACCAGAAATGGCCAGCTGACTGCCAACAGGCCGGGGCGCGCTGCCCCAGGTCTGAACGACGGTGGCCAAAACGGCACCGCGCCCGGCCCGGTGCCAGGCCAGCGCGGTTTCGGGAATATTGTCAAAACGCTCGATCGTCACGGGAGATCCTGAAGGTAAAGCAGGTGTTGCACGAGGATCGCACATCACACCGGCCACCTTGGCATTTGACAGGATCGTTTCGCAAGCGGCTTTCAACCGGGCCAGAAGAGCGCCTTTAACGGACCCAGAAATGGTCCGCGCAGGTACGAAAAAGGGCCGCCGAACACTGTCGACGGCCCCGTTTCCACAATGGCGTGTTTCCACAGTGGCGTGCGTTATTCAGCCGCCGCGCGAGCCCCATCGGTGCCGTCCGGACGTTCCGGCAGCACAAAGGCCACCAGCACAAAGGCCAGCCCCAGAACGATGCCAAGAACATCGCCCGGAAAGCCCATCAGACCATCGTATTTTGCGCCGGGCACCGTGCCCAGCGTGACTTTTCCGCCGGCAATCGAATTCAGCAGGCCTGTGGCTTCTACCGCCGGGTATGTCACCATATAGGCCGCCGCGCCCAGCAGACCACCGGCGATGAAGAACAGCGCGTCCTTGCGCCCGGTCGCCACCGCACAAACACCGGTTCCGGGACAGAAACCGGACATGGCCCAGCCCGCGCCCAACAGCAATCCGCCAACGAAAACACCGACATAGGCCGCTTTCACCGACATATGTCCGACGTCAACAAATCCCGCCATCTGACCGCCGAACATCAGGATCGACCCGACCCCGATGGCCAACAGAATTGCCTTCATCAAACCCAGCGATTTCAGGGCCAGCATACGACCAAGAACCGAAGGGTTCGTGGCGCCGTTCCAATCCAGCGCGAACCCGAACAACGCGCCAATCACAAGTGCAAGTATGATCTGCATGGCTCAGCCCTCCTTCCGATACATCATCATGGCAACCGGCACTGCTGCCGCAAAGGCGCCCGCCGAGAAGATATAGCCAGACAGCGACGTCTGCATCATGCCCGACATCATGTGGCCCGAGGTACAGCCCCCCGCCAGCCGCGCGCCATAGAGCGTGATAAAGCCGCCAACAAAGGCGACCGCATAGCGTTTCACCTTGCTATCGCCAAAGTTCACATACCACAGCATCGGGATCGTGTTGTCTTGGGCGCCATTGCCGCCGCGCAACCGGGACGACAGGAACGCCCCGACCATCATGGCCAGCACGAACAGGAAACTGTAGTTCAGCGGATTGGCGACGGATTTCGCATATTTGCCATCCGATTTGGCCAGATAGGCATTGGTCGAGGTATAGACCCCGTCGGTTTCTGTCACCAACGCCGGGTTGACGATATCGGCAATGATCCCGTCCAGGATCACAAATTGCGTCGATACGCCGATCGGTTTGACCAGAAGAACGGCCAAGAAGAACACAAGGCCCAGCGCCAGCCCTCCGACTTTCCAGTTCAGTTGCATGGATACCCACTCCTCTTGCTTCATTCATTTATCTGAATATGTGTATCCTCCCACAAGGCGACGGGATCAACGGCAAAGAGACGCAAGGAATGAGGCGGGGTGTCGCACCCGCTGGACGCGGTCACTCCAACAGAGCCATCAAACGGGCCTTTTCCCCCACGTCCTCCGGGCTGGAAATCGCCTGTGCCAGCGCCTGTAAGGACGCAATATTGTGACCGGCGCGAAAGCTGTGCACATGGGGCAACATGGCACGAATGCCGGCGGCTTTGGGCGCGAACCCGTCCCAGCGCAGCAAAGGATTGAGCCAGATCAGACGGCGCGAGGACAGCGACAGGCGTTGCATTTCACGCGCCAACTGGCCGGGGTCATCGCGATCCAGCCCATCGGTGATCAGCAGCACAACCGCCCCCTGCCCCAGCACCCGGCGCGACCAGTCGCGGTTGAACGCGTGCAGACAGGCGCCGATGCGCGTGCCGCCCTCCCAGTCCTGCGCCTCGGCCCCGGCGGCGGCCAGGGCCGCGTCCACATCACGCGTCGCCAGATGGCGGGTGATATTGGTCAGACGGGTGCCAAAGGTGAACCCATGCACACGCGCCCAGCCCGCGCCCTGCTGGTTCGCCACCGCATGCAGGAAATGCAGAACCGCCCGGCTATAGGCCGACATCGAGCCCGAGATGTCACAAATCACCACCAGGTTCGGCCAGCGGAGACGCCGGTTTTTTGTCGCGAAATCCTGCACCTCGCCGCCGGTGCGCATGGCCTCGCGCATGGTGCGGCGCCAATCAACATGCTTGCCCTGGGGGTGGGCCATGGTGCGGCGCGATTGCAGCGGTTTGACCGGCAGGGACAGGCGCGCCAACATGCGTTTCGCCTCGGCCATTTCCGCCGTGTTCATCTGCTCAAAGTCCAGCGTGCGCAACCGCTCCTCGGCCGACATGGTCAGGGTCGCATCGACCTCAATCTCACGGCCCTCATCGCCCTCGGGCAGGTCTGGCGCGTCACGCTCCACCCCGTCCAGCAACGCCTCGGCGGCCCGTTTTTCACCGGGTTTGGCGGCACGGTCCTCCTGCACTCCCCGCACGGCAGGCAGCATCATCGCCATCATGTGTTCCAGGTATCGCGGGTCGCGCCAATACAGGCGAAACACCTGTGCGAAAACGCGGCGTTGTTCGGGCTTGCTTACAAACACCGTATGCAGCGCCCAGTAAAAATCGGATTTTTCGCTGAACCCGACGGCGGCAATGGCGCGCACGGCCTCGATCACCTTGCCGGGGCCCACGGGCAGACCAGCGGCGCGCAACGCGCGGGCGAAATGCGTGATATTGGCGGTCAGACGCGGGGTGTCTGGCAGCTCCAGAGGCGGCAGTTCAGCCATCAGGCGATCTCGCCGCGGACCTCGTCCAGAAGGCGTTTTGCCTCGGACCCCTGAAGTTTTTGAATGTCGTCCTGATATTTCAGGATCGCGCCCAAAGTGTCGGCAATCACATCAGGCGACAGGTCGATCACATCCAGCGCCAACAGGCATTTCGCCCAGTCGATGGTTTCCGCCACACCGGGGCGTTTGAACAGATCCTCGGTGCGCAATTTCTGAACGAATGCAACCACTTCGCGCGACAACTTCTCGCTTGCCTCGGGCGCGCGCGCCGTCAGGATTTCCATTTCCCGATCAAAATCCGGGTAATCGACCCAGTGATACAGGCACCGCCGTTTCAGCGCATCATGCACCTCGCGCGTCCGGTTCGAGGTGACGATGACAATCGGCGGCTCAGGCGCCTTGACCGTGCCCAGTTCCGGGATCGTCACCTGGAAATCCGACAGGGCCTCCAGCAAGAACGCCTCGAACGGTTCGTCCGTGCGGTCCAATTCGTCGATCAACAACACCGGCGCGCCGCCAGCTTGCGGCGACATCGCCTCAAGCAACGGGCGGCGGATCAGGAAACGGTCGGAAAACAGCTCGTCCGTCAAAGCGTCGCGGTCCGTGCCCTCGGTCACTTCCGCCGAGCGGATCGCCACCATCTGCGCCGGGAAATTCCATTCATACACGGCCGAGGACGCATCCAGCCCCTCGTAACATTGCAACCGGATCAGGCGGCGGCCCAGCCCGGCGGCCAGTGCCTTGGCGATCTCGGTCTTGCCGACGCCCGCCTCGCCCTCCAGAAACAAAGGTCGCCCCAGGGTCAGCGCCAGAAACACCACCGTGCCCAGCGCCCGGCCACAAACATAGTCCTGCTCGGCCAGCATTGCCTGAACGGCCTCGATAGATTTGGGCGCGTTTGTCATGGGCATCCTCCTGTTCATGCAATGGGGCACGGCGGCGCGCATCGGGTCAAGCCTGACTTGCGCAAATCCGTTTCGCGCGCCATGTCGCTGATCCACGCCACCCGTGTGCTGGCCATCGCGTTCGCCGCGCCTTTCGTGATTGCCTGGGTCTGGGGCATCGACCTGACCGCCGCTCCGGGTCAGTCCGCCAGCGCGGTTGGCTGGCAGCAGATCGCGATCATGGCTGTGGTTGGCCGTCCAGATCAGCGGCGCCGATACGCTGAACATGGCGCTGTCCTTTCTGCCCGGCGGACAGGGCGAAATGGTGGTGATCGGCATCATTGCGGGCGCCGACCTCAGCTTTGTCGTCAGCCACCACCTGATGCGCCTGTTCACGGTGATCCTGTTTGCACCGCTGATCGGCAAGGGCCTGATAAGACATCGTTAGAATTTATAGGGATTGCCACGATTGCCCCCATCCCGGCTTCGCGCTAGGACTATGTGCAGGATTTGATCAAAAGGACGCATGCGATGACCGCTCCCACGCTGAAAGCCAAAGACGCCCCTGACCTGGGTCGGTTCGACTGGAAAGATGCCTTTCGCATCGAAGACCAGCTGAGCGAAGATGAACGCATGCTGCGCGACGCCGCGCGCGCCTTTGCCGACGCAAAATTGGCCCCGCGCATCGTTCAGGCCTATGCCGAAGAAACCGTCGCGCCCGAAATCTTTGCCGAAATGGGCCAGGCCGGGTTGTTGGGCGTGACCGTGCCCGAAGAATACGGCGGGCTGGGCGCGGGATACGTCACCTATGGTCTGATCGCGCGCGAAATCGAACGGGTGGACAGCGGATACCGGTCTATGATGTCTGTGCAAAGCTCGCTGGTGATCTATCCGATCTATGCCTACGGCTCTGAGGACCAGCGCAAGAAATACCTGCCGGGCCTGTGTTCGGGCGACCTGATTGGCTGTTTCGGCCTGACCGAACCTGACGCGGGGTCCGATCCTGGCGCGATGAAAACACGCGCCGAAAAGACCGCGACGGGCTACAAGCTGACCGGATCGAAGATGTGGATCTCGAACGCGCCGATCGCCGATGTCTTCGTCGTCTGGGCCAAGTCCGACGCCCATGGCGGCAAGATCCGCGGCTTTGTCCTGGACAAGGGCATGGCGGGGCTGACAGCGCCAAAAATCAAGGGAAAACAGTCCCTTCGCGCATCTGTGACTGGTGAAATCGTCATGGACGGGGTCGAGGTGGGCGAAGATGCCCTGCTGCCCAATGTCCAAGGGCTGAAAGGCCCGTTCGGCTGTCTGAACCGGGCGCGGTACGGCATTTCCTGGGGCGTTTTGGGCGCGGCCGAATTCTGCTGGCACGCGGCGCGTCAATACGGGCTGGATCGCAAACAGTTCAACAAACCGCTGGCCCAAACCCAGTTGTTCCAGCTGAAACTGGCCAATATGCAGACAGAAATCACCCTGGGCCTGCAAGGATCGTTGCGCATTGGCCGTTTGATGGACGACGCCAACGCCGCGCCGGAAATGATTTCGCTGATGAAGCGCAACAACTGCGGCAAGGCGCTGGAAATCGCCCGGCACGCGCGTGACATGCACGGCGGCAACGGCATTTCGCAGGATTTTCAGGTCATTCGCCACATGATGAACCTGGAAACCGTGAACACCTACGAGGGCACCCATGACGTGCACGCGTTGATCCTGGGCCGCGCCCAAACCGGCTTGCAGGCGTTTTTCTGAATTGACATTGACCCCAATCAGGTGACCCCTGAACGGGTCACCTGAAAGGATATTCTCATGGCCTTCGACCTGTGGCTGGCCTTTGTTGCCGCCTGTTTCGCAATCCTTCTGATCCCCGGCCCGACGGTCCTGTTGGTGCTGTCCTATGCGCTGACCCAGGGCAAACGGGTCGCGGTTGGCATGGCCTTGGGCGTGGCGTTGGGCGACCTGGTGGCCATGACGGCCTCGCTTCTGGGGCTTGGCGCGCTGGTGCTGGCATCGGCCACGCTGTTCACCGCGTTGAAATGGGTCGGAGCGGCCTATCTGATCTATCTGGGCATCAAGCTGCTGCGCGCCCCACCGATGTCGCTGGATATGGGGGAACCGGTTGAAAAACCTGTGAAATCCATCTTTTTCCACGCTGCTGCCGTGACCGCGCTGAACCCGAAATCCATCGCCTTCTTCATCGCCTTTGTACCGCAGTTCATCCGCCCCGACGCGGCCCTCGGCCCACAGTTTGGCATTCTGATCGCCACCTTTGTCAGCCTCGCTGCGGTCAACGCGCTGGCCTATGCCTTGCTGGCCGACCGCCTGCGTGCCCGCATTCGCCGCCCCGGCGTGTTGAAATGGATGACCCGATTTGGCGGGGGCGCCCTTGTCTCTATGGGTGCATTGACCGCCAGCATGGCGCGCAGCTGAGGGCGAGTCTCTGAGGCAACAGTTGATTGTTCTCATTTTAGCAAAAGTTGACGAAAAATCAGGAATCTGCCACATATATTGGAAACAATAACGGGATAGCACAGAGTGAACCGCGCATCCCAATGGCAGGCAGACGAATGACGAGTTCCAAGACCCAAATGGGCGGGGTGTAGCTATGCGCATCACCGCTGTCACCTGCGTCAAAAACGAAGGCCCGTTCCTGTTGGAATGGATCGCCTTTCATCGTGTTCTTGGCGTCACGGATTTCCTTTTCTATTCAAACGATTGCACCGATGCGACCGACAAGTTGCTGGATGCGTTGCAGGACCGTGGCATGGTCACCCACCTGCCTAACCCGGCCCAGGGGCGCAACTACCAGATGGAGGCGTTGAAAGCCGCCAAATCCCATGATCTGGTCATGTCGTCGGATTGGGTCTGGATCGCCGATGTCGACGAATTCCTGAACATCCATGTGGGTGACGGCACGATCCCCGATCTGATCGAGGCCAGCGGGGACCCGCACGCGATTTCGGTGACGTTCCAGTTCTTTGCCAATGCCGATATCGACACCTTTGACGACGCGCCGGTGATCGAACAATTCACCAAATCGCACAACCCGGACATCTGGTGTGACCAGACCGCCCAAGAAGTCAAAACATTGATCCGGCACGATTTTCCTGTGAAATACTATGGTGCGCATCGCCCGTTTATGAAGGACAATCTGGCCAAGGGTCGCCGCCCCGACTGGAAAGACGGCGGCGGCAATGACGTGCCGTGGAAATTCCGCACCGCCGCCAACAAACGCCGCATTCGCAAATTCCCCGCCCAAGGCGCGCGTGAATTGGCGACGCTGAACCATTATGCGCTGCGCTCGCTGGACAGTTATCTGGTGAAAAACGACCGGGGCGATGTAAACCGCGAAAACCGCGATTTTGACGACAGTTATTGGCGCGAACGCAATGATGATGCGTTTACGGATACATCAATCCACCGCTATTTGCCGCGCCTGCGGGCCGAGTTGAAGGCGTTGAAGGCGGACAAAGAAATCGCCGCCTTGCATGACGATGCCGTCACCGCCCACCGCGCGACCCTGGAGCGGCTGATGCAGGATGACGACTATGTCGCGCTGCGCAAGCAGTTGAAATCTGTGCCGAAACTGTCCCCCGCCGAACTGGCTCTGTTGGAGCTGATCGCATGAGCGGGCTGAAGGTCATCAACCTGGGCCTGCCGAAATCCGGCACAACCACCTTGGGCGAGGCATTGAAACAGGCGGGCCTGAACGTCGCCGACTGGCGCATTCGCAAGGGCCAAAGCAAAGACGACCGCATCAAACGCGCCTTTGTCGGGCGGCTGATGTATATCGCGTACTTCAAGACCGGCGATCCCCTGTCGATGATGGAGGAATTCGATGGCTTCACCGAAATCGACGTGGTGCGCGAGGGATTGAACCTGTGGCCGCAGATGGACTGGGGCCTGCTGGCGGCGATCCGCGCCCACCATCCGGGGGCGAAATTCATCCTGACCCATCGCGACCCGGTGAAACTGTCTGACAGCATGGGGCGCTGGTCCAATCTGGGCAGCCGCCGCTTGCCGCAAAACGCCATTCCCGGCCTGCCCGAAGGGTTCGGCAAGTCCGACGCCGAACGCATCCGCTGGATCGAAGGGCATTTCGCCTTTTGTCGCCGTGTGTTCGACGGATCGGACGATTTTCTGGAATATGACATCGAAGACCCGGACGCGCAGACAAAAGTCAGCGATTTCCTGGGCTTGGACCTACCCTGGTGGGGCAAGGCGAATGAGAATACTCGGCACGTGGCCGACGGTAACAAGGAAGAGGAGCGCGCCTCCTGATGCGTATTTATATCCATATCGGCATGGAGCACTGCGGCCCGGAACGGCTGCAAGACGTGCTGGACATGAAGCGCGACCAGATGGCCGACAAGGGTGTTTTGTATCCCCGCACGCCGGGGCGCAAGAACCATACGCGGCTGTATATGGCCGTGACCGACGCGGATCGGCCCGACATTCTGCGGTTCAATCGCGGCTTTGCCGACGGTCCCAGCCAGGAAAAACTGCGCGCCGATGTGGCACGTGATTTGGCCGGAGAGGTCGCCAAACACAATCCCGATGTGTTGATCCTGTCGGCCTCGCAACTGTGCATGCTCAGCCAGAAATCTGAACTGGAACGGCTGCGCGCCATGCTGCTGCCCCTGTCTGATGACATCCGCATCGTCGCCCATGTGGACGAACAGGCCCGCGTCATGTCGCGCCATTATGACTGGGCCGTGCTGTCGGGCCGCACCGCGCCTTTGTCGCGTGAGATGTCCATGACACAAAAGGATTTCCGCAAGGCGGCGTTGAAAAGCTGGGAGGGCGTGAACCCTGCCCTGCTGAGCCACCCGGAAATCCAGGGCGTGCCATTCTGGCTGGACTATCCGGCAACTGTGGCGGCCTGGGAGGGCGTGTTCGGCAAGGGCACCATGTCCCTGCGCGCCTATGATGAAGAGCTGTTCTTCTCATCCGCGCTGACCGATGAAATCCGCAACGCGTTTGGCGTGAAACCCAATATCGGCAAGGCGCCCAAGGGCAAGATCCCGCAGGCCCCGGCCGGCGAATGGCTGACCCGTGCGCGTCTGTTGAACGAGGTGCTGGTCAAGCTGCTGGAAAAGGGGCGTATCATCCCGCGCCAACTGTGGAAACGGTTCATGACCGAAATCGCCGTGGGCGGCACGCCGACAGACACCGGCACCTTGGCCGAATTTTCGAAAAGGTTCGAAAAAGACAATAAGACCCTGACGAAGACGCATAAGTTACCCGGTAAATGTTTGAAACGTGATAGGGCTGGCAAGCCCTGGGCAGAGCCTGACCCGACCAAAGGCTTTCGTGCGACGCAATATGTCGCCGCCTTCCTGCCCCGGATCGACATCGTCACCCGACAGACGCTGCGCGCGGATGCCAAGGACAGTATCACGCCTGAAAAAACAGCGTCGAAAAGCGGCCTGACCCCTGTCGCCGAACGTCTGATGACGCCACGCGCCAAGGAAAACTTTCATGAATTGAAAGGGGGCCGTTTTGCGCCGCACAACCGCATCGGGCGCGTGAACGAAGAAGACCTGGCCGCCGCCTATACCGAAGTGCCCCTGCGCAAATTGCCCAAGGGAAACAGCGGCAATGTCATTGTCGGCTGCATGAAAAACGAAGCGCCCTATATCGTCGAATGGGTCGCCTATCATCGCGCCATGGGGGTGGATCATTTCATTATCTACACCAACGATTGTTCGGACGGCACAAGCGAGCTGTTGGACCATTTGCAGGACATGGGCGTGCTGCAACACCGCAACAACGACAACTGGAAGGGCAATTCGCCCCAGCAATACGCGCTGAACCAGTCGTTGAAGGAAGATGTCATCAAGAACGCCGAATGGGTGATCCATATCGACGTGGATGAATTCATCAACGTGCGCTGTGGCAATGGCACGTTGCAGGACTTCTTTGACCGGGTGCCGGACGCGACCAACGTCGCCATGACCTGGCGGCTGTTTGGATACAATGGCGTCAATCGATTCAAGGACGAGTTGGTGATCGAACAATTCGATCAGGCTGCGCCGAAATACTGTCCAAAACCGCATACGGTCTGGGGCTTCAAGACGATGATGAAGAACATCGGCGCCTATGAAAAGATCAGCTGTCACCGCCCCAACAAGCTGCGCGAGGGGTTCGAGCCAAAGGTGCAATGGGTCAATGGATCGGGCCAGGTGATGGGCGATGAGGTCAAGGAAAAGGGCTGGCGCTCGTCGTTGGGCACGGTCGGATATGACCTGTTGCAATTGAACCATTACGCGCTGCGATCTGCGGAAAGTTTCCTGATCAAACGCCAACGCGGCCGCGCGCTGCATGTGGATCGATCCATCGGCATCAACTACTGGGTGCGCATGGATTGGGGCGGCAACAAGGACGTGACGATCAAACGCAACATCCCACGTGTGCGCGCCGAGCTGGGCCGTCTGTTGCAGGACAAAGCCTTGCGTGAGCTGCACGCAGGTGGGGTTGCCTGGCACCAGGCCAAGGCGGCGGAATTGCATGGGATGGAGGAGTTTCAAGACCTCTATGCCCAGGCGCTGGAAACTGAACTGACCGAGCTGGAACGTGTCGCCTATGCGCTGGCGCTGGACATGGAAAGCTGATCGCCATGGCGGATCGAAAGGGCAAGAAGATGAAAGACATGATGCAGGACGACGATCTGCCGAAATTCATCCGGTCGCGCGGCATGAAATTCCCGTATGACCCCCGGGTGATCAATCCGCGCAAACGGCGCATGTTGCGGCGCGGCGAATATGAAAAACGCGAGGTCGAGGCGGTGAAATCGCTGGTGCGCCCCGAAGATGTGGTGATCGAGCTGGGCGCAGGCATGGGATATATGTCGACCTTTATGACCGCCAATCTGGGTGTGCGCGAGGTCCATGCGTTTGAGGCCAACCCGGCCATGATCCCCTATATTCATGACGCCCACACCGCCAATGACGTGCAGAATGTGACCGTGCACAACGCCCTGTTGGGCCCGCGCAAAGGCAGCGCCAAGTTCTATGTGCGCGAGAATTTTGTCGCCTCGTCGATGCAGGAAAATCCGAAGGGTGAAAAAAGCCCGGTGACCTCGGTCGAAACCATCGAAGTGCGCAACATCAAACAGGCGTTTCGCGACATCAAACCCACCGTTCTGGTCTGTGACATCGAAGGGGCCGAGGCCGCTTTGCTGCCCGCCGCCGACCTGTCGGGCCTGCGCGCCGCGGTGGTCGAACTGCACCCGCAATGGATCGGAGAGGCCGGCGTGCGCGCGGTGTTTGACGCCATGCACGGCGCCGGGTTGACCTATTACCCGCTGTTGTCGGACAAAAAGGTCGTGACCTTCCGCAAGGATTGGCGCGCATGAGCAAACTGGCCGTTCTGTGTGTCAGAAACGAAGGTGCGTTTCTGCTGGAATGGCTGGCCCATCATCGGGGCATCGGGTTCACCGATTTCCTTGTGTTCTCCAATGACTGCGACGACGGCACCGATGCAATGCTGGACCGGCTTGCGGCGATGGGCGAGCTGACCCATATCCGCAATGACGGCCCCCACGAAGGCGGTGTGCAATGGACGGCAATGAAGATCGCCGACAAGCATTCGCTGGTCAAAAACGCCGATTGGCTGATGACCTTGGACATCGACGAATTCGTCAACATCCATGTGGGGGATCACACGCTGGACGCGCTGATCGCCACCCTGCCTGATGCTGACGCCATCACCCTGACCTGGCGGCTGTTTGGCAATGCGGGTGTCGAACGGTTCCAGGACCGCCCGGTGACCGAGATCTTTGATCGCGCCGCCCCTGCCGTCATGTACTGGCCCTGGCGCGCCTTCATGTTCAAGACGCTGTATCGCAATACGGGGGCGTATCGCAAACTGGGCGTGCACCGCCCGCGCAGCCCGGTGGATGGCAAGGCCGACGCCACGCGCTGGTTTGACGGCGAGGGGCGCGAGCTGGAGACCCGTTTTCGGCGGCAACAGATCTTTTCGCCCTTTGGCCGCTCGAACATCGCGCTGGCCCAGCTGAACCACTATGCGCTGGGGGCGATGGAAAGCTATATCGTGAAACGCGACCGGGGGCGGGCCGTGCATGGCGGCGACAGCCTGGGATTGGATTACTGGTCTGAACGCAACTGGTGCCAGGTTCAGGACCGGTCCATTCGCGCCTGTGACGCCCTGCGCGACACCCATCTGGGTCGCCTGCGCGCCGACCAGACCCTGGCCGATCTGCATGCCCAGGCCGTGGCCTGGCGACAGAATCGCTTTCGGACCTTGATGGCGCAGGACCCTTGCCGCGCGCTCTATGGTCGCCTGCTGATGTCGCCACCTGCCCAGCCCGTACCGCTGGACCGGGCCCGGTTTCTGTTCGGCTTTGCGCAGCAATCCAAGGGCAACCCCCGGAATTGATCACGGGTTGGAAACAGTTCACCCCCTGTTAAGCATTTTCCACCGTTTCGCCCCATTGCGCCCCCAATCCAGCCCGCTTTACATTGGTAAACGGATGTCCAGCCCGGCGAGGGGCTTGGAATTGGAGACGGAAGATGCCCGAAGACGTCATGGACGCAAAAGCAGGCCCGACAGCGGATTTGGCCGAGGCCAGCCCCGAAGACTGGTTGGCCCAGATCGAGGACATGGGCGAAGAGCGCGGCTATTTCGAACCGGTCGGCGCACGCCACTCCAGCATTCTGACCGACGAAGGCCCGATCCTGATCGTCACCTTTGAAACCATCAACAGCATCCGCGACGGGTCCGACAGCCACGAACCCCTGGGCTGGGAACTGGTCGAGCACAACGGCTGGTCCAACCTGTGCATCATGGCCCATGAAGACAGCTGGTTTCGCGACCGCGCCGTTTATGGCTATTTCGACCGGCTGGTTGATGACGGGTTCTTCGAAGATTTCGACCGCGTGGTGTTTTATGGCGCGGGCATGTGCGGATACGCCGCCGCCGCCTTCAGCGTCGTGGCCCCCGGCGCGACCGTCATCGCCGTACAACCCCAGGCCACGCTGGACCCGCGCGTCACCGAATGGGACCGCCGCTTTGCCAAGATGCGCCGCACCTCGTTTACCGACCGCTATGGTTATGGTCCCGACATGGTCGAGGCCGCAGATCAGGTCTTTGTGCTGTATGATCCCGACCAGACGCTGGACGCGATGCATGCCGCGCTGTTTACCCGCTCAAACGTCACGAAACTGCGCTGTCGCCATCTGGGCGTGGACCTAGAGGCCGATCTGTGGCGCATGGGCGTGCTGCCCGCGATGATCGAAAGCGCCGGCGAAGGCACGCTGAGCGCGCATGAATTCCACCGCGCCTATCGTGCGCGGCGCAGCCACCTGCCCTATTTGCGCGGCCTGCTGGCACAGTTGCAATCCGCCGAACGCCCCCGTCTGGTACGCATGTTGGGCAACTCGGTGGTCGAACGCATGAATGCGCCCCGGTTCCGCCGGGCCCGCGACCAGGCCGAGCAACAGCTTGATCTGATGACCCCGAACGAAGACCGACCAACCCAGTGATATCGTGATCCTGTGGCCGGGCCCCTGCAGCCTGTGCATGGCCGCGTGGTCCTTGACCCAGATCAACGGTCATGGGGGCGATTTCAGCTATCCTTGCCGCAAATCTCATTTGTTTGGAAGGATGGATCGTGACCTCTATTCAACACCTGATTTGGTTCGAAAATCTGCGCCGCGAAGACGGGCCCTTGGTGGGGGGCAAGAATTCATCGCTGGGCGAAATGGTATCGCAACTGGACCCGCTGGGCATCAAGGTGCCGCCCGGCTATGCCACCACCGCCGACGCCTTTCGCGGCTTTATCGAAGCCAACAACCTGAACCCGGTGATTTCAGAGGCGATGCAGGCGCTGGACGCGGGCAAGATCCCGCTGGCCGAGGCGGGCAAGACCGTACGCGCCGCCATTGCTGCGGGCGACTGGCCCGAAGCCACCAAAGCCGCCATCATCGCCGCCTATAAGGACCTGGGCGTGCGCACCGGAACGCCGGAACCATCCGTCGCCGTACGGTCATCTGCCACCGCTGAAGACCTGCCTGACGCGTCCTTTGCCGGGCAACAGGAGACGTTCTTGAACGTGGTTGGTGAAAAGGCGCTGCTGGACACCTGTCGGCGTTGCTATGCGTCGCTGTTCACTGACCGCGCCATCACGTATCGCAACATTCAGGGGTTCGACCATCTGGACGTCGCCCTGTCGATTGGCGTGCAACTGATGGTGCGCAGTGACATTGGTGGGTCGGGTGTGATGTTTTCTATCGACACCGAAACCGGCTTTGACAAAAGCGTGCTGATCAATGCCGCCTGGGGGCTGGGTGAAAACGTCGTCCAGGGTGCTGTGACGCCGGATGAATATCAAGTCTATAAACCGTTCCTGGACAACCATGCCCTGTGCCCAATTCTGGAAAAGAAACTGGGCGCAAAAGAGAAAAAGATGATCTATGCGGGCCTGGAAGGCGGCCAGATCCGCAACGTGCCCACGTCGAAAAAGGAACGCGAAAGCTTCGTTTTGAACGACGATGAAATCCTTGATCTTGCCCGCATGGCCAAGACGATTGAGAAGCACTACAAATGCCCGATGGACATGGAATGGGCGCGCGACGGCTTTACCGGCAAGCTCTATATCGTGCAAGCCCGGCCCGAAACGGTGCAAAGCCGCGCCGACGTTGGCGCGATGAAATCTTATGTCGTGAAATCGCATGGTGACGTGGTGCTCAAGGGCTTGTCAGTCGGCGCAGCGGTCGCCAGCGGCCATATTTGTCTGATCGAAGACGTGAAGGACATTGACGCCTTTGTCGATGGCTCGATCCTTGTGACCTCGACCACCGACCCCGACTGGGTGCCGATCATGAAACGGGCCAGCGCGATCATCACGGACGCGGGCGGGCGGACCTCGCATGCCGCCATCGTGTCGCGTGAACTGGGCGTGCCCGCCATTGTTGGCACCGGCACGGCCACCCATATTCTGCATGATCAACAAGAGGTTACGGTTGACTGTTCAGGTGGTGACGAAGGCCTGATCTATGCCGGGTCGGCCGAATTTGAGGTCGAAAACCTGCGCCTGGATACGGTGCCCGAAACCAAGACCAAAATCATGCTGAACCTCGCCAACCCGTCCACAGCGGCGCGGTGGTGGCGTCTGCCGGTTGATGGCGTCGGCCTGGCCCGGATGGAGTTCGTGATCAACAACGCCATCAAGGTGCACCCGCTGGCCTTGATCCATTTCGACCAGTTGCGCGATGACGCCGTGATTGCCGAGATCGAAGATCTGACCAAGGGCTACGCCGACAAGACGGATTATTTCGTCGACCACTTGGCCATGGGCCTGTCGCGCATCGCCGCGCTGGTTTACCCAAAACCGGCCATCGTGCGCATGTCGGATTTCAAAACCAACGAATACGCAGAACTTTTGGGCGGGCGTGGTTTTGAGCCACACGAAGAAAACCCGATGATCGGTTTCCGCGGTGCCTCGCGCTATTATTCCGAAAGCTACAGCCCCGGCTTTGCGCTGGAATGCCGCGCGATCAAGACGTTGCGTGAAGACATGGGCTTTACCAATGTCGTGGTGATGATCCCCTTCTGCCGCTCGCTGGACGAGGCCGACAAGGTGTTAGAGGTCATGGCCCAAAACGGCTTGGTGCGCGGTGAAAAGGGGCTTGAGGTCTATGTCATGTGCGAAATCCCGGCCAATGTCATTCTGGCGGATCGCTTTGCCGACCGGTTTGACGGGTTCTCCATCGGCTCAAACGACCTGACCCAGCTGACCTTGGGCGTGGATCGCGACAGCGGCGAATTGGCGGACCTGTTTGACGAAAGCAACGATGCCGTCACCTGGATGATCCGCACGGTGATCGAAAAGGCCCATGCGCACGGCAGCCACGTCGGATTGTGCGGCCAGGCCCCATCCAACACCCCGGCGTTTGCTCAACTGTTGGTTGATGCGGGCATTGATACGATTTCCGTCACCCCCGACAGTTTCACCGCGGTGAAGGAACACGTCGCCAAGGCAGAAAAGGGTTAAGCCCCTAAAGGATATAAGAAAGGGCCGGCCTCAGGTCGGCCCCTTTGCATTTGAACCACGTCCTGATCTTGCCGTAACGCGGCCTCGTTCCCAGACCCATACGTTGGATGCGGTGGAATGTGTTGCGCTTGGCCTTTGAACCATCATCTGCACAGTTCGCGCCAGAACGGGATCGGGCGCTGCGGGACGGTCACGACCTGCCGTCGCGAAAACCGGGTGTTTGGCCGCTCTGACTTAACCTGCTGATAACCAATCGGAGCTAGCGTGGTGCAGAACATTCATCGAACACTATGGGGGCCAACATGCAGAAAATTCATCCGGCTGAGGAACTTGCAGAAATCCTGGCGCAGATCGAAACGCTGGAAGATCGCAAGTGGGAATTGCAGCGTGACTTTTTGGCCGGGCGCTCCCCTCACAAGGGGCCGCGCCATTCGGTGCAGATCCAGGAAGACCACGCGCGCGTCTTTGACAAGACCCGCCTGCCCCCTGCAATCCTGTCCAATCCACGCTTTTATGCCGACCGCGTCACGACCGAGGTGACGGTTGTCGCCAGCGACCCGCAGGGCGTTCTGCCGGGCTTCGCCGCCCCCTGGGCGCAGGATTTGGATCTGGTGGAGCCTTACCACTAGACCTGATCGCGCGACCTGATTTTTGCACGAAAATCGCCCGCCGCCCGCCTGCGCGACGATTCTACTCTGGCCCCAGATAGCCGGACAGGGTATCCCTGCCGCGTTATGACACAAAGCCTCACAATCCGCCGCCCCGACGACTGGCACCTGCACCTGCGCGATGGCGCGGTGCTGAACGCCGTCCTGCCCGAAACCGCCCGCCACTTTGGCCGTGCCATCATCATGCCGAACCTGGTGCCCCCCGTGGTCACCGGCGCCGATGCGTCCGCATATCGCGACCGCATTCTGGCCGCCCTGCCCGACGGCATGGCGTTTGAGCCGCTGATGACGCTGTACCTGACCGAGAACACCGACCCCGAAGACGTTGCCGCGGCCCACGCCAGCGGCTTGATCAAGGCCGTGAAACTGTACCCAGCCGGGGCAACCACGAACTCGGCCAGCGGCGTATCAGATTTCCGCAACGTCCAGAAAGTGTTGGAAAAAATGGCCGAAATCGGCCTGCCCCTGTGCATTCATGGCGAAGTGACCGACAGCGACATCGACATTTTCGACCGCGAAGCCGTTTTCATCGACCGCGTGCTGGACCCGATCCGGCGTGCTACCCCCGGCCTGCGGGTGGTCATGGAACATATCACCACGAAAGACGGCGTCGATTATGTGAAAGCAAACGACACCGACCTGGGCGCGACGATCACCACGCACCACCTGATCATCAACCGCAACCACATCCTGGTTGGCGGGATCAAACCGCATTATTATTGCCTGCCCGTCGCCAAACGCGAGAGCCACCGCATTGCCCTGCGCGAGGCCGCCACATCGGGCGACGCGCGGTTCTTCCTGGGCACGGATTCGGCGCCCCACATTGACCCGCTGAAAGAAAACAGCTGCGGCTGCGCGGGGTGTTTCACCGCGACGAACACCATGTCCTGTCTGGCCGAGGTGTTCGACCAAGACGGCGCGCTGGATCAGCTCGAAGCCTTCGCCTGCCTGAACGGCCCCGCCTTTTACCGCCTGCCGGTGAATGAGGCGACGATCACCCTGACCAAGGGCGATGTCGTTGAATACCCTACCAAAATCGCCAGTGACACCGGCGACATTACCGTTTTCGACCCCGGCTTCCCCCTGCATTGGAGCGTCTCAGCATGATCCCCACCAGTTTTCCCCCGAAAGAGGAAATCGCCCGTTTGACCGCCCGCATGTTGTTGGAAATCGGCGCGGTGAACTTCAATACGGACGAGCCCTTTACGCTGGCCTCGGGCCTGCCCAGCCCCAGCTATATCGATTGCCGCAAGCTGATCAGTTATCCGCGTATCCGCTCGACCCTGATGGATTTCATGTCCGTTCAGATCATGCGCGAGGCCGGGTTCGAAGCCTTTGACAACATCGCCGGTGGCGAAACCGCTGGCATCCCCTTTGCCGCGCTGGTTGCCGAACGTCTGGCCCTGCCGATGACCTATGTGCGCAAAAAGCCCAAAGGATATGGCAAGAACGCCCGCATCGAAGGCGCGATGGACGCCAGCCAACGCGTGCTGCTGGTAGAAGACCTGACCACCGATGGCGGATCAAAACTGTCCTTTGTCGACGCGATTCGCGACACCGGTGCCTCCTGTGGTGCCACCGCCGTGATCTTTTATTACGACATTTTCCCCGAGACGGAAAAAACGCTGGGTGATCATGGGGTTCAGCTGATCCACCTGTGTACCTGGTGGGATGTGCTGGCCGAGGCCAAGACCCAGGGCGCATTTTCGGACGCGACCTTGAGCGAGGTCGAACGCTTTCTGAAAGCGCCCCGCGCCTGGCAGGAAGAACGCAAGAAGGGCTGATTTCTTCGGCCTCTTTCAGCCGCTTCCATCCATATTAGGGGTTCACTTTTGTGGGACACCCCAAATGTGGTATGGACTGGTTATCCACAGAAACATACAATTTGCCCCCTCCGCAGACCGTGGGTTACATCCATGACTCAGGCCATTTCGGGGGGAATGAGGGTAAGATGAACGAGATCAGTACGATCCCACAGGGATCTCAGGGGCCGCAAAACGGCGCACAGCAAGATGGCCAGGAAGGCACCCTGCCCCATCACACCGAGGCCGAACAACAGCTTCTGGGGGCGATCCTGACCAACAACGACGTCTATGATCGCGTCGCACAGATCATCAAACCCGAACATTTTTATGAACCCGTGCACGCCCGTATTTACGAACTGGCGGCGCAACGCATCGGCAAGAACGCCCTGGCCAGCCCCGTGACGCTTAAGGCATTCATGGAAGATGACGACGGGCTGAAAGAACTGGGCGGCCCGGCCTATCTGGCCCGTCTGGCCGGGGCCGCGATTTCGTCCTTCGCCGCGCGTGACTATGCGCAGATGATCTATGACCTGGCCGTGCGCCGCGAGTTGATCAAGCTGGGCGGTGACATTTCGGCCAAGGCCACCAAGATGGATGCGTCATCTGAACCGCTGGACCAGATCGTCGAGGCCGAACAGTCGCTTTATAAGTTGGCCGAGCAAGGTCAGGCAAACTCAGGTTTCGTCAGCTTCCTGTCGGCCGTGACCGATGCCGTGCAATCAGCCAACGCCGCCTATATGCGCGACGGCGGGTTGTCGGGCGTGTCCACGGGTCTGATTGATCTGGATAAAAAACTGGGCGGTTTGCACAAATCCGACCTTCTGATCCTCGCCGGGCGCCCTTCGATGGGCAAGACATCGCTGGCCACCAACATCGCCTTTAACGTGGCGAAAGCCTATAAAAAGGGCGTGCTGCCAGACGGCACCGAAGGCGCGGTCGAAGGCGGCGTTGTTGGTTTCTACAGCCTTGAAATGTCAGCAGAACAGCTGGCGGCCCGTATCCTGTCCGAGGCCTCGGAAGTGCCCAGCGAACAGATCCGGCGCGGTGACATGACCGAGGTCGAATTCCGCCGTTTTGTCGACGCTGCCAAGGCGTTGGAAAGCTGCCCGCTGTATATCGACGACACCGCCGCCATCCCCATCGCCCAGTTGGCCGCCCGCGCGCGCCGCCTGAAGCGTGAAAAGGGGCTGGATGTGCTGATGGTCGACTATTTGCAGCTGGTGCGCGGCACCTCGGAAAACCGGGTGCAGGAAATCGGCGAAATTTCAATGGGCCTGAAGGCCATCGCAAAAGAACTGAACATCCCGGTCGTGGCCCTGTCCCAGCTGTCACGTCAGGTCGAAAGCCGCGACGACAAACGCCCACAGCTGTCGGACCTTCGCGAATCGGGATCAATCGAGCAGGACGCCGACGTCGTCATGTTCGTCTATCGCGAAGAATACTATGCCGAACGCGAAAAGCCGGGCGAAGACAACCTGGAAGCCATGGCCGCCTGGCAGGAACGCATGGAGCGCCTGTATGGCCGCGCCGAAGTCGTGATCGGCAAACAGCGCCACGGCCCGATCGGCAACGTGGAACTGTCGTTCGAAGGCCGCTTCACCCGCTTTGGCAACCTTGTGCAACCCTGGCAACAGGGCGGCGCAGACGAGTACTAGGGCGAGCACTCGGCCCGGAAATCCGGGGGCTCACGCCCGCACCACACACCCAAAACAAGCGAAGGGCGGCCACTTGGCCGCCCTTCTCATTCAGATCAAACTGTGAGGCTTAAAGTTAAGCCCGTGCGTTGCCGACCAGCTTCCAAACCGCAGGCACCATCGCAGCCGCCAGAACCAGTTTCAGCGCGTCGCCCACCAGGAACTGGGTCAGGCCCCAGGCCAGGATCGGCTTGTCCCAGCCGTACAGCTCGCCCAGCCACAGCAGGCCGGGGACATAGATCAAGGCGTTGCCGATCAGCATGGCAACCGCCATCCAGACCATCGACCGGTCCCAGCCCTTGCGTGCCAGTGCGCCCAGCGCCAGCGTCGCCAGAACGTATCCGACCAGATAACCGCCGGTGCTGCCCATCATGTATTCCAGGCCGAAGGCTTCGGCCGAAGATGTGGCAAAGACATCAAAGCCCAGCGCGCCGATGATCATGTAACCGATGATCGTGGTCAGACCCAGACGCGGGCCGTAAGCGGCGCCAATGGTCAGAACCGCAAAGGTGCCCATGGTGACGGGCACCGGGTACATCGGGATCTTGATTTTGGCGGCAATGGCCAGAACGGCGATGCCGACCAACACCAAAGCGGCTTGTTTCATGCGAAGGGCGGTGCCTTCGGTCGGACCGAACATTTCGCTCAGGACCTTGTTGTTCATTGCAATAGCCATGCGTCTCTCTTCCCTTGTGAGTGGCGTCTTTGTTGGCCTCTTTTTGCACCAGCAGAAAGCTGCGCGCAAGCATGTCGATGTTAGCGCCCTACTTTACGCCGATAATCGGACACCATCGTATAGTCCTTGCGCGGCCCCCGCACACGCCAGATCGCACGCCAGTCCGGCCAGCGGGTGAAATTATAGCTGACCTCGTACCAATCGGGCGGGCAGTCATGCCAGGCGGTGGCCACCGTCGCGCCCAAATCGATGCGATGAAAGTCACGCCCATCGTCAAACAGCACGTCAATCGCCCCGTCGCCGTCACGCCAGAAATACCGCCGCGTCGCGTTTATGCCGCCCCGATGCCCCGCCATGTCCGGCAGGCGCAGTTCGCCCGCCTCGTCATAGGTTAATCCCGCGTCATCCTTGGTGAAAACCGCGACCCCTTCAAACAGCCCCGGACCGCCAGTGCCGCCCGCCTTGGCGTCTTCGATCCGGCGCGTGATATGCCAGCGCCCTTCGAAATCCGACAGCTTCTCCGGTCCTGATCCCGCAGCCATGCATTTTCCCCCATTTGGGGGAGAGTTTAGCCCCCGCGCCCCCGATAGACCATGGACAGACATGAAAGGATTTCCCATGCGTCTCCTCGCACTCCCCGCCCTGGCCCTGTTTCTGGGCACCGCCGCACAGGCCCAAACGATCGAACTGTACGGCGGCACGATCGCCGGCCCCTCGCAATTGGATTATGGCCCCTTGCCGTCCAATCCCCCGACGATTCCCTGGGATATGGATGCGGGCCTGGTCGCCGGTGGTGGCTGGTACGTCGGCCTGCCCGGCGGTTTTGAAATTGGCGTGGATGCCATGACCACCAGCCGGGATTACACCGGCCAGCCGTCGACGATCAGCACGCAATCCCTGATGCTGGCGGGCCGGATGCAGTTTCCCAATATGCAGATGGGCGGCGTCACCCCCTACGCCGGGTTGGGTGTCGGCATGATCAATGTGCATTACAGTGACCCGACCTCGACCTTTCTGAATGGCTCGGATCTGGTCGCGGGGTATCAGGCCGAAATTGGCACACGCTTTAATCTGACCTCGAATATGGGGGCTTTTGTTGCGATGAAATATCAGGCCACATTCGATGATCCGGTGATCCAGACAGAATATGTCGAATATCAAAGCCTGTCGATCATTGGCGGGGTGCGCTGGTAGGCGCGCCTTGCGGGGCGACATCGCAGCGATGCCGCCCCACAGCGTTTTCATTCGGCGCTAACATCCGGGCCAATTGCCCCATTCACGCGCCGCGCCCTTGTTCTGCTGGGCCGCCAAGGCTATGACGCCCGCGACTGTCCCACAAAACACGAAGGCCGCGCATATGATCCCTCGCTATTCCCGCCCCGACATGGTCGCCATCTGGTCACCCGAAACCAAGTTCAAGATCTGGTATGAAATCGAGGCCCACGCCTGTGACGCCATGGCCGATCTGGGCGTGATCCCGCGCGAAAACGCCGATGCGGTGTGGAAAGCCAAGGACGTGGAATTCGACGTCGCCCGCATTGATGAAATCGAAGCGGTCACCAAGCATGACGTCATCGCCTTTCTGACCCACTTGGCCGAACATGTGGGCAGCGACGAAGCCCGCTTCGTGCACCAGGGCATGACCAGCTCGGACGTGCTGGACACCTGCCTGAACGTGCAACTGGTGCGCGCCACCGATATTCTGTTGGGTGGCATGGACCGGGTTCTGGCCGCGCTGAAGACCCGTGCCTTCGAACACAAGGACACCGTGCGCGTCGGCCGTTCCCACGGCATCCACGCCGAACCCACCACCATGGGTCTGACATTTGCGCGCTTCTATGCGGAAATGGACCGCAACAAGAACCGTCTGGAAAAAGCACGTTGGGAAATCGCCACCGGCGCGATTTCCGGTGCGGTTGGCACCTTCGCCAACATCGACCCGGCGGTCGAAGACCACGTCTGCGAAAAACTGGGCCTGCGCCCGGAACCGATTTCCACCCAGGTGATCCCGCGCGACCGTCACGCGATGTTCTTCGCCACGCTGGGCGTGATTGCATCGTCGATTGAAAACATCGCCGTGGAAATCCGCCACATGCAGCGCACCGAAGTGCTGGAAGGGGCCGAGTTTTTCTCGATGGGCCAAAAGGGCTCCTCGGCCATGCCGCACAAGAAAAACCCGGTGCTGACCGAAAACCTCACGGGCCTGGCCCGTCTGGTGCGCATGAGCGTGGTGCCGGCAATGGAAAACGTCGCGCTGTGGCACGAACGTGATATCTCGCACAGCTCGGTCGAACGCGCCATTGGCCCGGACGCCACCATCACGCTGGACTTCGCGCTGCACCGTCTGGCCGGTGTGGTCGAAAAGATGCTGATCTTCCCCGACAACATGCTGGACAACATGAACAAATTCCCCGGTCTGGTGATGTCCCAGCGCGTGCTGCTGGCGCTGACACAGGCCGGTGTGTCGCGTGAAGACGCCTATTCCATGGTGCAACGCAACGCGTTGAAAGTCTGGGAAGAACGGCTGGATTTCCGTGAATTGCTGTTGGCCGATCAGGCCGTTGTCGATGCATTGGGCACCGAGGCGATCAACGAAAAATTCGACATGGGCTATCACACCAAACACGTCGACACGATCTTCGCGCGCGTGTTCAAAGACTGATCTGGCGCAAAGCCTTTCTGCCTGCGCCCGACTATACTGGGCGCAGGTGACAGGAGGCCGCTATGAAAACCACCGCAACAGGTCGTGCCGCTGCCGTGTTCGGCGTCGGCTTTTCTTTTGTCGTCATGCTGGTCAGCGGGCTATTTTTGATCATCGCTCCGAAAGGGTCGCTGGCCAATGCGCTGGATTGGTCGCTGCTGGGCCTGTCGCGCAGTGGCTGGGAGGCCATGCACCTGGCCACCTCGTTCCTGTTCACCACATTCGCGATCTGGCACCTGCTGATCCACTGGTCGGTGGTGACGAATTTCATCACCGGAACGCCCATGCACCCCGCCGGGCACCGCCGTGAAGGGCTGGCAATGGCGCTGATCGTGCTGATTCTGGTGCTGACCGCCATCCTGGATCTGCCGCCATCATCATGGCTGGTTGATCTGAACCAATACTTCAAGAAAGCATACTGGGTGATCTGAGCCGGTTTGTAAAAAGCATCACAAATCCCGGCACCTGTAAGGGCTGCGTTAACCCCCCTCTGGCAAATTGCCTGAAACGGCACTGGGTCAGGAGGGACCTTTGGAAAACGCGTTGGCCACACTCGGCAACGACATGGCTCTGCCTGAACCTTTTGGGGCGGCGGACACGGGGGATATCTTCCCCTCCGGCTTTGGCGGACCCAAGGCCCTGACACGCAAACAGAAAGCGGCGATCATCGTGCGCCTGCTGCTGGCCGAAGGGGTGCAATTGCCCCTGACCGCATTGACCGAAAACACGCAAGAAGACCTGACCATTCAGATGTCCAATATGCGCTTTGTCGACCGCGCCACGCTGAAATCAGTGGTGGATGAATTCGTCGGCGAAATCGAAGATGTCGGCCTGTCCTTCCCCAACGGGTTGGAAGGGGCGTTGTCGGTGCTGGAAGGCGCGATCAGCCCCGCCACCGCCGCGCGCATCCGCAAACAAGGCGGCGTGCGCCATACCGGCAACCCCTGGGAAACGATTTCCGGGCTGGGTACTGAACGGTTGCTACCGGTGTTAGAGGAGGAAAGCGTTGAAATCGCGGCTGTTCTTCTGTCGAAGCTGAAAGTGTCGACCGCCGCGGAATTGCTGGGCCGCCTGCCCGGCCCACGGGCCCGGCGCGTCGCCTATGCGGTGTCGCTGACCGGGTCGATCGAACCCGACGTGGTGGAAAAAATCGGCAGATCCCTGGCCGAACAGCTGGACGCACAACCGATGAAGGCCTTTGCCGAAGGACCGGTCGAACGGGTCGGCGCGATCCTGAACTTCAGCCCGGCGGCAACACGCGATGAGGTCCTGGATGGGCTGGATCAGGACGACGCGGCTTTTGCCAACGAGGTGCGCAAGGCCATCTTTACCTTTGCCAACATCCCGCAACGGTTGGATCCACGCGACGTCCCCAAGGTCACCAAAGACCTGGATCAGGTGGTTCTGATCACCGCTCTGACTGCGGCAACGAGGGAAATGGCAGAAACCGTAGATTTCATTCTGGGCGCCATGTCCAAACGCATGGCCGACCAGATCCGCGAAGAGATGGAAAACCTGGGCAACGTCAAAGCCAAGGATGGAGAAGAGGCGATGAGCGCCGTCGTCGCCGCCATTCGCGAGCTGGAAGCCGCAGGCGAAGTCCTGTTGCTGGCCGAGGACGAGTGATCCGGCACGTACGGTGTAATCCATACGGTGCAATCCAGCGGTGTAATCCAGCGGTGCAATCCATACGGTGCAATCCAGCGGTGCGCCTTCGGCGCGCGTGAAAGGGAATGGACGCCAAGACCTGAACGGCGTGGCCTTGCCCCATTCACCGATCTGATACCGTCTGCCCCTCTTTCTGCCTTGTCCCGGGCCATGTCTCTGCCCCCATGCACGCTTGTGATTGGCGAACACGGGATTTAAGACGGACAGACGGATTGTCGACAACACGCCGACAGTCATCTCGGATCAAGCCGGAACAGGGCCGCAGCATGCTCAAGGAAAAACGCGGGATAGGCGCCTTTGCGGCGAACCTGGGGTTGAGGACCGTATTGGGCCTTCCGCTGCTGCTGCCCTATCGCCTGCGCATCCCCACGGTGGGCTGGCTGGCGGCCCATGTTGTGGCCCCTGTCGCCGGGTATCGGCGCCGGGTGCGCCAGAACCTGACCCTGGTCTGCCCCGAGCTGAGCCCCCAAGAGGTCAGGCGGCTGAGCATTCAGGTGCCCGACAATGCCGGGCGCGTTCTGGCCGAGCTGTATTCCCCCAAGGACCGCATTGCCCGTCACGCGACCCTTCCCCTGACAGGCCCGGGCGTGGCGGCGCTGGAACAGGCGCGTGCCGCCGGGCGTCCGATCATCGCGGTGTCTGGCCATTTTGGCAGCTATGACGTGCTGCGCCTGGTGTTTGACCATCAGGGCTATAACGTCGGCGGGCTGTATCGCCCCATGCGCAACGCCTATTTCAACCGTGGGTATGTCGAAAACCTGAAACGCATTGCCAGCCCGCTGTTTCAACAGGGGCGGCGCGGTCTGGCCGAAATGATCCGCCACCTGCGTCAGGGCAACATGATCGCGCTGTTGACCGACCAACGTGACCTGAGCGGCGGCGTGCCCTTGCGGTTTTTCGGCCGTCCCGCCTATACGCCCCTGTCCGCCGCCGAGCTGGCCTTGAAATATGACGCGTTGATCTTCTGCTGCTATGGCATTCGTCAGGACAATGGGCTGGATTTCGATCTGGTGATCGAAGAACCGATCGCGCATTCAGACGCCGAAACCATGATGCAGGCGGTCAATGACAGCCTTGAGGCGCAGGTCCGCGCGCATATGGGGCAATGGTTGTGGGCGCATAATCGGTGGAACCTGTATGGGCGCGGCCACAAGGACAACCCGACCCCCGGTTAACCGCCAAAGGGAATGCTGCGCGTCGGGCTCATAGGCCAGGATCAGCGTCTCGGGCCAGGATCAGCGCAGCCGGATCGCCGCCAGGATTTCCCCGGGGCCCGATGCCTGTAACACCACGGCAACCGGGCCGGTGCCGGGCGCATCCACGCTGATATTCAGACGGCCAACGCCGTCCCACTGCCCGATCACACGCATGTCGGTGACGATATTGGCATAGCTCACCGACTGGCCCGCGTTTTCGCCGCGGGTGATCTGCACGGTTTCCCGGGCCGTAAACTGCACCAACTGGGCCACCATCAAAGGCGGCAGGGCCAGCCCCGCGCTTTCGGCGGTCAGGCGAAGCTGTCCATCAATGATATCGCCCTGCAACAGAACCTTGCCCAGCGTCGCGCGATGTCTGGCCAGAAGGTCGGCCAGCATCATCGGTTTGACCCCGATCACGTGATCCACGCCTCCGACCACCATTTCGGGCGTATAGATCGACCGCTGCCCCGCCGCATGGGCATAGGCCTTTTGGCGCAGGGTGTGTTCGGGGCGCGCAAAGCTATCGGCCCAGCCGATATAGTCCCAATAATCCACATGCAGCGCCAAGGGCAGAAGATCGGCCTGGCCCACCGCCAATTCGGCCAACAGCCCATCCGCCGGCGGACAGGATGAACAGCCCTGCGAGGTGAACAGCTCGACCACCACCAATGGCCTGTTTTCGGCCGTGGCCTGGCCCGCGATCATCCAGACCGCCATCAGAACTGCGAAAACTGCCCGCATGTCAGATCATCCCCTTCGCTTTGCCCACCCTAGTTAGACCACTGCCCCCCTGCCCGCCAATCAACGTTTTGCGAGGATTGTTATGCGTGACCTAACGGGCACGTGAACGAAACCGGCAATTTTAGTATACTATTGCACACAATTTCGCCCTGCCCTCTTGATTTCAGGGCCTGCATCGGGCAAACGCAGGGCAGCTTTCACCCTGACACATCCAATAAGGGAGCCACACCCATGACCATCGTTGTCGGCCAAGACACGGCCAAAACCCGCAAGACACTCAGCGCCGGGGGCGCCGAGATTGCTTATTATTCCATTCCCGCCGCGCAAGCCGCCGGCCTGGGCGACTTTTCCAAGCTGCCCGCCGCTCTGAAAGTGGTGCTGGAAAACATGCTGCGCTTTGAGGACGGCGGTCGCACCGTGTCCGTCGAAGACATCAAGGCCTTCGCCGAATGGGCCGCCAAAGGTGGCAAGAACCCGCGCGAGATCGCCTATCGCCCCGCCCGCGTGCTGATGCAGGACTTCACCGGCGTTCCCGCCGTGGTCGATCTGGCCGCCATGCGCGACGGCATCAAGGCACTGGGGGGCGACGCCCAGAAGATCAACCCGTTGAACCCGGTTGACCTGGTCATCGACCACTCGGTCATGATCGACGAATTCGGCAACCCGCGCGCGTTCCAGATGAACGTCGACCGCGAATACGAACGCAACCTGGAACGCTATACCTTCCTGAAATGGGGCCAGTCGGCGTTTAACAACTTCCGCGTGGTTCCCCCCGGGACCGGCATCTGCCACCAGGTGAACCTAGAATATCTGGCGCAAACCGTCTGGACCGATACCGACCAGAATGGCGCCGAGGTGGCCTATCCCGATACGCTGGTCGGCACCGACAGCCACACCACCATGGTCAACGGCCTGGCCGTTCTGGGCTGGGGTGTCGGTGGCATCGAAGCCGAAGCCGCCATGCTGGGCCAACCGATTTCCATGCTGATCCCCGAGGTCGTCGGCTTTGAGCTGACCGGCGCAATGATGGAAGGCACCACCGGCACCGATCTGGTTCTGAAGGTTGTCGAACTGCTGCGCGCCAAAGGCGTGGTCGGCAAATTCGTCGAATTCTACGGCGAAGGTCTGGACCGTCTGCCGCTGGCTGACCGGGCCACGATCGCCAACATGGCGCCCGAATATGGCGCGACCTGTGGCTTCTTCCCGATCGACGATGAAACCCTGCGTTACCTGCGCACCACGGGTCGCGACGAATCCCGCATTGCTTTGGTCGAAGCCTATGCCAAGGAAAACGGCTTCTGGCGCACCGCCGATTATGCCCCCGTCTATACCGACACGCTGTCGCTGGACATGGGCACGATCGTTCCTGCCATCTCGGGCCCCAAACGGCCGCAGGACTATGTTGCGCTGACCGGCGCGAAAGAAGCCTTTGCCAAGGAAATGGCCGAGACCTTCAAGCGCCCCATGGGCAAAGAAGTCGCCGTCAAAGGCGAAGATTACACCATGGAAAGCGGCAAGGTCGTGATCGCCTCGATCACATCCTGCACCAACACCTCGAACCCCTATGTGATGATCGGCGCGGGCCTGGTGGCACGCAAGGCCGCAGCCCTGGGTCTGACCCGCAAGCCTTGGGTGAAAACATCGCTGGCGCCCGGCTCGCAAGTTGTGTCCGCCTATCTTGAGGCCGCAGACCTGCAAAAAGACCTGGACGCCCTGGGCTTCAACCTGGTCGGCTATGGCTGCACCACCTGCATCGGCAACTCGGGGCCCATTCAGCCTGAACTGTCCGACGCGATCGCCGAAGGCGACCTGGTGGCAACCTCTGTCCTGTCGGGCAACCGCAATTTTGAGGGTCGCATCAGCCCCGATGTGCGCGCCAACTATCTGGCCTCACCGCCGCTGGTTGTCGCCTATGCCATCGCTGGCACGCTGGACATCAACCTGGCCAGCGACGTGATCGCTCAGGACAAGGATGGCAATGACGTCTACCTGAAAGACATCTGGCCAACGACACAGGAAGTTGCGGAAATGGTCGAAAAGACCGTGACGCGCGACGCCTTTCAGTCGAAATATGCCGACGTGTTCAAGGGCGACGAAAAATGGCAGGCCGTGGAAACGACCGATGCGGAAACCTATGACTGGCCCTCCGCGTCGACCTATATCCAGAACCCGCCCTATTTCCAGGGCATGTCGCCCGAGGCTGGCACGATCTCGAACATCACAGACGCCAAGGTTCTGGCCGTTCTGGGGGACATGATCACCACTGACCACATCTCGCCCGCTGGCGGGTTTGCGGCCACCACCCCGGCGGGTCAGTACCTGACCGACCATCAGGTGCCTGCGCGCGAATTCAACTCCTATGGCTCGCGTCGTGGCAACCACGAGGTCATGATGCGCGGCACATTCGCCAACATCCGCATCAAGAACGAGATGCTGGATGGCGTCGAAGGCGGGTACACCAAAGGCCCCGACGGTCAACAGACGTCGATCTATGACGCCTCGATGGCCTACCAAGAGGCCGGCACACCGCTGGTCATCTTCGGTGGCGAACAGTACGGCGCGGGCAGCTCGCGCGACTGGGCGGCCAAGGGCACGAACCTGCTGGGCGTGAAAGCGGTCATCGCGGAATCGTTTGAACGCATTCACCGCTCCAACCTGGTGGGCATGGGCGTGGTGCCGTTCGAATTCACCGGCGGCGACACGCGCAAGACCCTGGGTCTTACGGGTGACGAAACCGTGTCGATCTCTGGGCTTGAGGGCGACCTGAAACCGCTTTCGAACCTGCCCTGCACCATCACCTATGCGGACGGGACGACCAAAGACATCCAGCTGAAATGCCGGATCGATACCGAAGTCGAAATCGAATACGTCGAAAACGGCGGCGTGCTGCACTATGTGCTGCGCAACCTCGCCAAGTCGTAAACTGACGCGATAAACAAACAAAAGCCCCGGTCCCCGCGACCGGGGCTTTTTTCTTACCAGAGTGTTCCCATCCTACGTGTTCCCAGTCTACTGGGGGCTCCCGCCAGCCGCCTAAGCAGCTTCGCTGCTTGTCACCCGTTGGGCATGGCGCTTTTCGTGTTCCACAAAAAGCGCGGCACCGTATCCACGCAAGACAACACAAGTCGAAAAACGAGGCGATCGAACCTGGATGCCAAAACCCGAACGGGCCCCGCAAGGGGCCCGTGAGAGATCAAGCGTGCGCGTTAGCGCACTCATTTGGATAAGGCTCAGTTCGCCGCAGCCGCGACCATCGCGGGGCGGATCACGTTTTCCAGAATGCTTGGCGTGATCGGCCCAGCAAACCGTTTCACCACGATGCCGTTGCCATCAATGACAAAGGTTTCGGGCACGCCATACAGGCCCCAATCCAGGCCGGTGCGCCCTTTGGCGTCGGCGACCAGCTGCGCATAGGGGTCACCCAGCTCCTCCAGGAACCGCAGCCCCTTGGCCGGGTCATCCTTGTAGTTCACGCCATAGATCGTGATGCCTTCACCAGCCATATCCATCAGCTGGGCATGTTCGGCCCGGCACGGCGCGCACCAGCTGGCGAAGAAATTCACCAACTTCACGCCCTCGCCGCGCAGCTCGGCCTCGCCAAACAGCGCGCCATCGCCCAGCGCGCTGACCGTCAGGGCCGGTGTCAGCCCCCCCTCGCGGGTCGATTGCAGCTCGCGGGGGTTGTCGCGCCCCATGCCCCACAGGAACAGGATCGCCAGGCCCAGGAAAATGACCGGCGGCAGGATCATCAGTGCGGGAAATCGTTTCTTCTCAGCCATTGCGTGCGGCCTTTCTGGCCTCTGCGGCCTCCATGTCGGCCTTGGCCTTTACCGATTGACGCCAGCTGATCACAGCCAACAGCGCGACCAACCCCAGCGTGATCCCCCACGAGCTGTAGACCGCACCAGCGTATTTATCCAACTCAAACATCTGCCATCCTTTCGCGGGTTTCCAACGCATGGGTGCGCCGCTTGCGCACCTCGGTGCGGGTGCGGATCAGCAACAACAGCACGAACAACGCGCTTGTGCCCACCAGCGTCAACACCAGCGGCTGCCAATAGACATCCGAGACGTTCTCTTGTTGGTCCATCGACAAGGACGCGCCCTGGTGCAAGCCCTGGTTCCAGAAGTTCACCGCATAGCGGCTGAGCAACGCAAAGGCCGACCCGACGATGCACAGCACCGCCGTCAGGTCCGCCGCCGTGTCGGGATTATCAATCGCGCCCCACAGCGCCATATAGCCCAGATAGAACAAAAACAGGATCAGGAACGACGTCAGACGCGGGTCCCAGGCCCAATAGGTGCCCCACATAGGTTCGCCCCAGACCGCGCCTGTGATCAGGGCGGCCAGCGTCATGGTGACCCCGATCAGGGCCGCAGCCTTGGCGGCCAGGGCCGACACATGGTGGCGGCGCACGATCCAGATCAGCGACGCCACCAGCATCATGACCCAGATATTGATCGCCATCATCGCCGTCGGTACATGCACATAGATGATCTTGACGGATGATCCGAAATTCTCGGCCGCCGGGGTGAAAAAGAAGCCCCAGACAAGGCCTGGGATCAGCGTCAGCGCGCAGATCGCAGCAACCCAGGGCAAGGCCTTGCCCGACAGTGACATGAACTTGACCGGGTTGGCCCATTCCCAGAACCAGTTCCACCGGTCCCGCGCCTGTTTTGTACGATGTGTTTCACTCATGGCTTTTCCTATGCAGGGAAATGGCGTTGGGCAAGGGCTTAGCGATCACAATTTCTTACCTCAGATTGACGCGGATTGCCGCAGAGGCGGCGAAGGGCAGCAAGGCGATCGACCCGGCGGTGATCCCGGCCATCAGGGCCAGGGGGGTGGCATTTTCCAAACCCGCCGCACCGCGCGTCGCGGCCTCTGCCCCGAAAATCAACGTCGGAATGTACAGCGGCAGCACCAAAAGCGACAGCAAAAGCCCGCCCCGTTTAAGACCAACGGTCAACGCGGCACCGAACGCCCCGATCATGCTCAGCGCCGGGGTGCCGATCAACAGCGAAAGGAACACCCAGATGTGCCCCGGACTTTCCAAGTTCAAAAGCGTGGCAAAGATCGGCGCGGACAGGGTCAGCGGCAGGCCGGTGACCAGCCAATGCGCCAGGGCCTTTACAGCCACGGCGCCCTCCATCGGGATCGGCGCGGTGGCCAACAGGTCCAGCGTGCCGTCCTCGTAATCCAGTTGAAAGATGCGATCCAGCGACAAAAGACAGGCCAGCAGCGCGCCCACCCACAGGATGCCCGGCGCGATCCGTGCCAGGATTTCGCTGTCCGGCCCAACCCCGAACGGCACCAATACGATGACGATCAGAAAAAACGCAAGGCCCAGGCCAAACCCGCCACCCGAGCGAACCCCCAGGCGCATATCCCGTAGTAAAAGCGCGATCATGTAAAGGCCTCATCAAAGGCTGTAGCAACCCGCGGGCTGCCGTTGGGGTCGGCACGAAACGGGGTCACATCGACCTCGCGCGCCTCAAGCCCCATGTCGATATGCGTGGCGATCAGGGCAGACCCGCCCTGCCCCACATGGGCGCGCACCGCATCGGCAAACAACCCAACACTGGCCACATCCAAGGACACGGTGGGTTCGTCCAGCAACCAGATCTCGCGTCCGGTGACCAACAGGCGGGCCAGACCCAGACGGCGTTTTTGCCCCGCCGACAGGTTCCCCGCCGCACGTGTAGTCAGCCCGTTCAGATTGAACGCCGCCAGCGCGGGCGCGATGTCATGGGTGCCGTAAACAGAGGCCCAGAATTGCAGGTTCTCGGCCACACTCAGGGTCGATTTCAGCCCATCCGCATGGGCGCCATAGGCGATCGCCTCGGGCTCGACACTGACGCTGCCCTCCATCGGCGGCTGCAACCCCGCCAGCGTTCGCAACAGCGTCGTTTTGCCCGACCCGTTCGGGCCGCGCAGCATCACCACCTGGCCCGGCTGCATGTCAAAGGTCACCCCCTCCAACACCGGCAGCCCGCCACGCGTGACGGTCAAATTGTCGACAAGCAATTCCATGCGCGCGCGTTTTCCCTTTTCCCTGATGCTGGTTGTGTCCGGTTTCCAGCTGACATGCCTTGATTTCGCTCAAGCTGACGATGCCCTTTTGTCAGACCGGCAAGGCGGCCAGCGCAATGCGCCGCCCCTCGCTGACCAACACGTTATAGGTGCGACAGGCCGCAGGCGAAGCCATGGCCTCGACCCCGACACCGACCTCCTCCAGGGCCTCGCGCAAAGCGCGCGGCGGGTGGGCCGTGTCGGCCCCGGTCCCCAGAAGAAGTACGTCAATCTCTTTGGCCAGGGCCAGAAGCGCTGTCAGATCATCCATGCCGCCCCAGGTCGTGGCGCGTTGATCGGTGACCAGCATTGGGCCCTGGATGACCTGACCAGCCACGCGGAAAAAGCCGGGGCCATAGCCATCGACCGGCACAGCACTGTCATAGGTTACTTCGGTTAGCTGCATGGCACACTCCGTTTGAGGACCAGAATTTTCTAGAAAATTCTACCTTGGAAAAATCTTCTAGAAGATTTTTCAGCCGTCGAACAGCGGCAAACCCGACACCGCAGAGGCCGCGATCAAAAGATAGGCGACGGTGCGGTAAATCTTTTCTCGTCCCGGTTGGAACAACAGACCGCCAATCACGTTGCCGACAAGGTATGGCACCGCCAGAACAAAACCCAGGGTCAGAGAGGTAAGCTCCATCTGCCCCATTGCCCACAGCACGACCATCATCAGGATGTCGACCCCCAGCAGGTACAGCAACAGGTTGGCGCGGATCACCTTGGCCGGGTGCGACGAGGCCATATAAAGCATGATGACAGGCGGGCCGGCCAGCCCCGTCGCCCCGGCCAGGAAACCGCCCAGCGTGCCCGTGGCATAGACCATCCAGTGTTTCAGCGTGCCCCGATACCGATACCCGGTCACCAACAGAACCAAAAGCACCAGGGCGATCAGCGACACAGAATAGCGAAACACCTCAGGCGCAACAATCGTCAGGGCCCAGACCCCCAGCGGCATGGCGACCACCAGCCCGCCGCACAGGCGCAACACATCACGCCGGTGGCCCTGTCGCAGCGCCCGAGGCACGTTTGGCAGCGGTCCGATCACGTCCATCGCCGTCAGGGTGATCAGGGCGCCGAACGGGGTTAGAATCTGCGCGGCGACGGGCATATAGATCATCGCCGTGCCAAAGCCGGTAAACCCACGCACGATGCCCGCCACTGTCGCCGCCGCCAGCAGCCAGGCCAAGCCCGGCTGCGCCATGGCGGCGGCAAAAAGATCAGGCATCCACGTTTGCGAACTGGTTTCCCGCGTTCGCATCCGGCTTGGTCCAGTCACGTTTCACGCCCAGACGCAGCAAGATTGCCGAGGCCACGAAGATCGAGCTGTAGGTGCCGACAATCACGCCCCAGATCATTGCGAAGACAAAGCCGCGAATCACGTCTCCGCCCAGCACGTACAGCGATACCAACGCGATCAGTGTCGTAACCGAGGTCATGACCGTGCGCGACAGTGTTTCGTTGATCGACAGGTTCAGGACCTCTTTCAGGGCCATCTTTTTGTACCGGCGCAGGTTTTCCCGCACCCGGTCAAACACGACCACGGTATCGTTCAGCGAATAGCCAACGATGGTCAGAAGTGCTGCGATGATGGCCAGGTCGAATTTGATCTGCATGACCGCGAACACGCCGATGGTCAGCACGATATCATGCACCAATGCGGCCACGGCACCGACGGAGAACTGCCATTCGAACCGCAGCCAGATATAAATCAGAACCGCGCCAATCGCCACCAACACCGAATAGATCGCCGTCATGACCAATTCGCCCGACACTTTCGGCCCGACGCTTTCCACGCTGGGGAATGTGATCGCGGGATCAACAGCGCTCAGCGCCGCGGCGATGATCTTCATGGTGTCTTCGGTGATCGCCTCCTGGCCCTCCTGGGCTTCGATGCGGATCTGGCTGACGTGCTGGTCCTCGCGGAAGTTCACGTCGAACACTTCGGTGATCGAAACGTCCCCCAGCGCCAGCGGCACAAGCGCGTCGCGGTAAGCCCCGACATCCACGGCCTGCGTGCTTTCGGTGCGGATGGTCGTTCCGCCCTTGAAGTCGATGCCGAAATTCAGCCCGATGGCAAAGAAGGCCACAATCGACAGGATCATCAACAACGCCGAAAACCCGAAGGTCAGCGTCGTGCGCGAAAAGAAATCCCAGTTCGTCTCAGCGGGTACAAGTCTCAGGCGCATCTCACACCTCCAACATTTTGGGTTTGCGAAGCTCAAACCACATGACGATCATCAGGCGGGTCACGAAAATCGCGGTAAAGACCGAGGTCAGGATGCCCAGCCCCAGCGTGACCGAGAACCCGCGCACGGGGCCCGAGCCCATGATGAACAGGATCATTGCCGTGATGAACGTGGTGATATTGGCGTCCAAAATGGCGCTCAGCGCCTTTTCATAGCCCAGCTCAATCGCCCGGGCAGGCCCTCGTCCGGATTTCAATTCTTCACGTATCCGTTCAAACACCAGCACATTGGCGTCAACCGCCATACCGATGGTCAACACGATGCCCGCAATACCCGGCAGGGTCAGCGTCGCACCGATCATGGACAGCAGACCAAAGATCATCCCCACGTTCAGGATCAACGCCACATTGGCAATCATCCCGAACCAGCCATAGCTGAGGCCCATGAAAATCAGCACGCCAACAAAGGCAACGATGCTGGCGGTCTTGCCCGCATCAATGCTGTCCTGGCCCAATTCCGGTCCGATGGTGCGTTCTTCAACATAGGTCAGTTCGGCAGGCAAGGCGCCTGCGCGCAGCAGAACCGCCAAGGTGGTCGAATCCTCGATGTTGAAATTGCCGGTGATGATGCCCGAGCCGCCACAGATCTGTTCGTTGATGCGCGGCGCGGAAATCACTTCTTCGTCCAACACGATGGCAAAAGGCTGGCCAACATTGTCGCCGGTATATTCACAGAACTTGCGCGCCCCCGCGACGTTAAAGCGGAAATTCACCGCCGGCAGACCGTTCTGGTCAAACGCCGGTTGTGCATCGTTCAGCTCTTCGCCGGTCACGACCGGGCTCTGCTCCAGCACGTAATACACGCCCTCTTCGTCCAGAGACGGGTACAGAAAATTGCGCGGACCGGGCGCGGTGGCCCCGTCATTGGTGCGGCTGACAACCGGATGAAACGTCAGCTTCGCGGTCTTGCCGATTATGCCTTTCAGCTCACCAGCGGAGCCAATGCCCGGCACCTGGATCAACACACGATCCGACCCCTGACGTTGGATCGTCGGCTCGCGCGTGCCGACCTCATCCACACGACGGCGAATGATTTCCAGCGTTTGCAGAATGGTGCGATCATCCGTCGCCTGCTTTTCAGCCGCCGATAGGGTGACGATGATTTCGCCGTCTTGACCGGCAACCTCGATATCGGTCGACCCGACACCGGTCAGGCTAACCACAGGGCTTGCCAGACCGCGCACCAGTTCCAAGGCGCGCACCATGCCCTCGGGCTGGCTGATCTTCACGCGCAGTTCCTCGGGCGCACTGTCGACACGGCGGATCGTGCCCACCGTGGCGCGTTCATCGCGCAGCGCGTCGCGCACTTCGGGCCACAGGCCTTCCATGCGGGTCGCATACACATCGCCCACCTGAACTTCGGCCAGCAAATGCGCACCACCGCGCAGATCCAGACCCAGGTTCACCAGGCTTGACGGCATCCAGCTCGGCCAGGCCGAGGCATCCGCCACCCGCTCAGGCGTGGACCCGTAAGCTTCGATTTCAATCACAGCATCATTGTGCTGCTCAACCCGGGTGTAAAACCCGTTCGGCACCGCATAGGCCAGACCCAGCGCCACCAGGGCCCAGATAACGACCCGTTTCCATAGAGAAATCTGAAGCATCCGCCCCGCCTGCCCTGTTATGAATGAATACGTCCGACGATCAGCTCGCCGCCGGTTCCGTCTTGCTCATCACCTGCGCGATGGTCGACCGCATGACACGAACCTTCACGCCATCTGCGATTTCCAGCTCGACTTCGGTGTCGTCTTTGACCTTGGCAACCTTGCCGATCAGACCACCGGCGGTGACCACCTGATCCCCCCGACGCAACGCGGTCAGCATCGCCTGATGTTCTTTCATCTTCTTCTGCTGCGGCCGGATCATCAGAAAATACATGATCCCGAACACAAGCAGCATCGGAACCAACATCGAACTCATGAGGTTGCCCCCGGCACCCCCGACACCCTGCGCAAAAGCTGGCGTGACAAACATATGATATCCCCTTGTCAGATGAGCGCTTTGCGCCCTGTAAAGCTGGCGCGCACCCTATATGGGGGCCAAGGGGTTGGCAAGCAACGGGGGGCGGTGTTTGATGGCGTAAATATTTGAGGACGCCATGGATCAATTCATCCCCCTGCTGACCGCCATCACAACGTCGCCCATCTTCCTCTGGCTCGGCGGCTTTGCCCTGGCCTTTGCCGCCATGCTGGGCCTGTTGATGCAGGTGAAACCCGTGGAACGCCCCGAACGCACAAGCCTTCTGAAAAACCTGCGCCACGCCATGGGAGCAGAACGCCTACCCCTGTTCTGGTTCACCCTGATCACCCTGATCTGGGCCACGATCTTTTCCTTGCTCTTCATCGGTTTGCTCCAGGTTATCTATGAAACCGTCTGGGGCAGCTTCAATCTTACCAAACGCGAAGAACTCTGGGACTTCCGCTTCCTCCTCACCCAACTCGCGGGCCTGACCGCCGTGCTGGGCGCCGTCGTCGCCCTGCCCTTCACGGTCATCCGCTTGCGGCTGAGCACCGAACAGAACGCCCACGCAAAGGATTCGCTGTTCAATGATAAACTGAACGCGGCAATTGCCGACCTGCACGCCCAACGGCAGGTGACCATCATCGAAGGCGGGGAACGCATCGATATCTGGCAAGACGACATCATCCGCCGCAACGGCGCGATTGACCGGCTAGAGGCGCTGGCGGATGAACGCAAAGACATGGTGCAACGCATCGCAGCCATGCTCTCGGTCTACCTCACCGAACTGACCCGCGAATATCCGGCGCAACACCCGCCCAAAGGGGCCACACCGGACGACCTGCGCCAATGGGCATCTGCGCTCACCCCCCAGCGTTCTGACATGCAGCGTTCAGACATGGAAAAGGCCGCGCAGGTCATGGGACGGATATTGAACATCAAAGGCATCACCCCCGAAACCCTGACCCTGTCCTTTGTCGGGGTGAACCTGCAAGGCTGCGACCTGTCCGGTTTGGATTTCCGCAATGGCAAGTTTTTAGGGGCGCAGATGCAGGGGGCAATCCTCCGCAGGGCGCAGATGCAGGGGGCAATCCTCATCGACGCGCAGATGGAGGGGGCATACCTCAGTTGGGCGCAGATGGATCGATCAACCGACTTCAGCGATGCGGACACAACACAGGCATCGCTGAAGTCGGTTGATTTGACAAAAGTGCCGATTTCGCCAGATCAAGTCCAATCAATGTTTGGTGATGGCGCGACCGACCTGCCCGCATCCATCCCCCGCCCGGACCATTGGCCAATCGACGATTTGGATTGGAAAGAATTCGACGACGAATGGGCTCTCTGGAAATCTAACCCCGGCGCCTATGTCCCGCCACAGGACCGCGAGGACAGCTAATCCGCGCCTTTAACACCCTTAAACATCGCCCCTTTTGCCCGTTAACAATGTTAAACATCGCCCAAATCGGCCTTTAACACCCTTAACATTTCCGCGATTCCCCTTCTTTGCAAAATCGGGCATAAGGCGGCGAAACGACTCGAACTTTTGGAGCCTTACGATGCATGACATCCGCCTGATCCGCGACAATCCCGAAGCATTTGACGCGGGCATGGCCCGGCGGGGTCTGTCTGGGCTGTCGTCGCAGGTTCTGGCGCTGGACGGCGACCGTCGCGCCGCCATTCAGGCCGCCGAAACCGCGCAGGCCGACGCCAACAAGGCCGCGAAATCCGTGGGGGCCGCCAAGGCCTCGGGGGATGAGGATGAATTCCAACGTCTGCGCGCGCTTGTGTCTGAAAAGAAAGCAGAAATCGCGGCCTTGAACGATACGGCCAAGGCCAAAGACGCGGCGTTGTCCGAGCTTTTGATGGGCCTGCCCAACGTGCCCGGCGACGATATCCCCGATGGCGATGACGAAGACGACAACGTCGAAATCAAACGCTGGGGCACGCCCCGCGCGATGGATTTCAAACCCGTTGAGCATTACGAGCTGCCCGCCGTTCAGGACGGACTGGATTTCGAAACCGCCGCCAAGCTGTCGGGCAGCCGCTTCGTCGTGCTGTCAGGTGCAATTGCCCGTGTTCACAGGGCCTTAGCCCAGTTCATGCTGGACGTTCACACCGAAGAAAACGGCTTCACCGAAGCCTGGACTCCGGTGCTGGTGCGCGAAGAAATGATGTATGGCACTGGTCAGTTGCCCAAGTTTGGTGAAGACAGCTATCAGACCACCAACGGTTGGTGGTTGGTGCCAACCGCCGAGGTGCCTTTGACCAATATTGTCAACGGCTTAACACTCGAAGACAGCTATCTTCCCCGCCGCTATGTCGCCCATACTCAGTGCTTCCGCTCTGAGGCCGGGTCGGCCGGGCGCGACACCGCTGGTATGTTGCGCCAGCACCAATTCGAAAAGGTCGAAATGGTGTCGATCACCAAGCCCGAAAACAGCGCCGCAGAACACAGCCGCATGACCGCCTGCGCCGAAGGTATTCTGGAACGCCTGGGCCTGCCCTATCGCACCGTCGTGCTGTGCACGGGCGACCTGGGCTTCGGCATGAAACGCACCCATGACATCGAAGTCTGGCTACCCGGCCAAGACATGTATCGCGAGATCAGCTCGGTCTCGATCGCCGGTGATTTCCAGGCCCGCCGCATGAACGCCCGGTTCAAACCGGCAAGCGGCGGCAAGCCCGAATTCGTACACACGCTGAACGGGTCCGGCCTGGCCGTGGGGCGCGCCTTGATCGCGGTTCTGGAAAACGGTCAAGAGGCGGACGGGTCCGTCACCCTGCCCGACGCCCTGCACCCCTATCTGCGTGGCAAAACGCGGATCACGGCAGAGGGCCTGTTGGTCTAACCCCTCCCCACAGAACGAAAAAATGCCCGGCCATTTGGCTGGGCGTTTTATTATGTCATCGGTCGCTTTGCGGTCATTCCGCCCCGACCTCGTGCGCTTGAACGCGGCGTTCTTTGGGAAAAGGCACCAGTTGTTCAGCCTCTTCGTCCCACAGGCGCAGGGTGAAGGCATGCAGTGCCTCGCCAAAGGAAATGCGCCGCAGCTCATGGGTTTTTTCCAGCTCGCGGTGGGCGGCACGCAGCCGATAAGACGGGATCGCGGCGACCAGATGGTGGATGTCGTGCTTGGTGATATTGGCGACCATTTCGTCAAACACCCACCCAAAATCCAGACAGCTTCCGCCCTGGATGGCCGCACGTTCATTGTCCAGATCGGGGCGACGATCCCAATAGGTGCCTTCGAAATTATGCTGCAAATACACCAGCGCGACGCCGATACAGCCGCCCAGCCAGATCGCAACCAGATAGGTCACAACACCCGCCCAACCGGCCCACAGATACACCGCGCCCATCAACACCAGAATCGCCAGATTATGCGCGATGATCGCCGGCGCGCTGACCTTGGCTGCGTGTTTCGGCCAGCGATAGGCCACGAAGTAGGTAAAGGCCGAGCCCACCGGGATCAACACGAACGGATTGCGATACAGCCGGTAATACAGACGTTTCCAAAAGCCCGCGTCCCGCCATTCCGCCAGTGTCATGGTGAAAATCTCGGTCGTTTCACGCGCCTCAAGGTCGCCGACATAGGCGTGGTGCAGGTTGTGATTATAGGTCATCTGCGGATAGGCCGCGAAGGTGAACGGTGAAATCGCATAGCCCCAGAACTGGTTCTGCGCCTTGGTTTCAAACAGCGACAAGTGGCCCAGATCGTGTTGCAACACGTACAGGCGCACCCCGGCGAACGCCAAAACAGCCATCGCAAGAGCAGCAATCAGCCAGTTGCCCTGCCCTACCGCCGTGATCGACGTGAAGACAGCGGCAAAATAGATCGTCAGGTTGCCAAGCAGACTGAGATAGGCCAGCCGGTTGTCCTTACCCGTGTAAGCGCGCAGTGCCCGTCTTAATTCCATGACCTACTCCAACACTTTGTGCCCGCAGCACGGCGTTTTCAGCGTGATACAGGACCTTTGCAACACTCTATTAACGAAAGCAGGCGCGGTGCAAGGCCCGCCCCAGGGGGAAAGCGCCGTCAGCGGCTGATTGCCACGCCCCGACGCCCGGCCAGATCGGTGAAATACTGCCACGCCACCCGGCCCGACCGCGCCCCGCGTGTGGCCTGCCATTCGATCGCTTCGGCCCACAGGACCTCGTCGTCGATCGTGACACCATAGGCGGCGCAGTAGCCGCAGATCATCGCAAGGTATTCGTCCTGCGTACAGGGGTGGAAGCCCAGCCACAGCCCGAACCGATCCGACAGAGATACTTTTTCCTCGACCGCCTCGGACGGGTTGATCGCGCTGCCACGTTCGTTTTCGATCATGTCGCGCGGCATCAGGTGGCGACGATTCGACGTGGCATAGAAGACCACGTTTTCCGGCCGCCCTTCGATGCCACCATCCAGCACCGCCTTGAGGCTTTTGTAATGCTGGTCGTCATGGCTGAACGACAGGTCGTCACAGAACAACAGGAACCGTTCACCGCTGTCACGCAGCAGGTTCAACAGACGCCCGACACTGGGCAGGTCTTCGCGTTGTAGCTCGATGATCTTCAGGGCCTGACCCTGGGCCAGAACCTCGGCATGGATCGCCTTGACCAGGCTGGATTTCCCCATGCCGCGCGCGCCCCACAACAGGGCATTGTTCGCGGGCAAGCCGCGCGCGAATTGCAGCGTGTTCTCCAGCAACGTATCGCGTGACCGGTCAACCCCGATCAGCAGATCCAGCGCGATGCGACTGACATCGGCTACGGGTTCCAGGCGGTCCGGCGCGGTGTGCCAGACAAAGGCCTCGGCGGCCCCGAAATCCGGGGCAGCCAAAGGCGCCGGAGACATGCGCTCCAGCGCCTCGGCAATGCGTGTCAGGGCCGTATCGTTCATTTGGTATCGTCGACCATGCCGGGATCTTCGTCATCCTCGTCGTCCTCGAACTCGGCCAGAAGCGGGTCGTCGTCCTCTTCCTCGGGATGTTTGCCTGTGGCGGTTTCACCGTCGGGCTCATCCTCATCCTCATCCTCATCCTCGTCGTCCTCGAACCACAGCCCCTGCTCGCGCAGGCTGGCTTCGCGTTTCTTTTCAACGCGGGCGACCAGGAAGATCGAGATTTCGTACAGGCCATAGACCACGACAAACAGGATCGCCTGGGTGGTGACATCGGGCGGCGTGACCAAGGCGGCGACAACCAGGATGCCGACAACCGCGTATTTCCGCGTGCTGCGCAGGCCGCTTGCGGTGGCCAGACCGGCCTTGCCCATCAGGGTCAAAAGCACGGGCAGCTGGAAACACAGCCCGAAGGCCACAATCATTTTCAGCGTGATATCAAGGGTTTCGTTGACCTTGCCGGAAAATACGATGTCGATGCCACTGTCTTTTGGCGACACCTCGTCGCCCGTGACCAAGGCGGCGGCATAGGATGGCAGATCGGCAAAGCCCAGAAAGAACGTCATTGCCAGGGGCACGACGATGAAATGGGCAAAGGCCGCGCCCAGAAGAAACAGCAGGGGCGACGCAATCAGGAACGGCAGAAATGCGTCTTTCTCCTTGCTATACAGACCCGGCGCCACGAAACGCCACAGCTGAAACGCAATGGCCGGGAAGGCCACGACCAGACCGCCGACCATGGAAATGCGGATCAGGGTAAAGAAATATTCCTGCGGCGAGGTATAGATCATCACCGGGTTCGGATCACCCAGCGCACGCATGGTATTTTCGATCGGCACCAGCAGGAACGACAGGATCTGGCTACCGACGGTAAAGCAGATAATCATGCCGACGATAAACGCCAGCGCGGCGCGGATCAGGCGGGTGCGCAGCTCGGCCAGATGTTCGATCAGCGGGGCGGAGCTCTCTTCGATCTCTTCACTCGTGCTCATGCGTCAGGGGTGTCCGTGGGTTTGGGCTTGGCGGCTTTCTTGGCCGCCGGCTTTTTCGCAGCAGGCTTTTTCGCAGCAGGCTTTTTCGCAGCAGGCTTTTTCGCAGCAGGCTTTTTCGCAGCAGGCTTTTTGGCCGCGGGCTTTTTGGCCGCGGGCTTCTTTGCCGCCGACTTTTTCGCAGCAGGCGTCTTGGCTGCTGGTGTCTTGGGGGCAGCTTTCGCTTCGGGCTTTTTGGCGGCTGGCTTTTTGGCGGGGGCTTGCTTGGGCGTCGCAGCAGGTTTGGGTGTCTGCGCCCCCTCTGTCGCCGCCTCAGCCGCTTCGCGATCCAGGCGCACCTGTGCCTTTTTGGCAGTGGCCGCGTGGATCTTTTTCGCAGCCTCGGCGCGCTCCTCGGCCAGCTTGGCAGTTTCGCCGCCCTTTTCCGACGCGGGCTTGGTCGGCTCCCACTTCTCGAAACTCTCGGCGGCCTTGTTCAACGCGTCCAGACCCATGGCTTTGGGGCTGGTGGCCTTTTTCAGATCGGCCGCAACATCCTTGACCCCGGCCTCATCGGCCGCGTCGTTCATGGCGCGCGAAAACTCGCGCCCCATGGAGCGTGCCTTGGCGGTGAACCGGCCAAGCGTGCGGAACATGCCGGGCAGGTCTTTTGGACCCACCACGATCAGCGAAACGACGCCAATCAGCAACAGTTCGGTCATTCCGATGTCGAACATGGGCCGAGCCCCTTCTGTGGGTTCGGCTTACGCCTGGTCTTTTTCGGTCTCAGGCGTCACGTCTTTGGCGGCCTCGGCAGCTTCTTCTTCGATCTCGGCAGTGCCATCGGCAACGCCTTTCTTGAACGAGGTAATGCCCTTACCAACTTCGCCCATCAGTGAGGAAATCTTGCCGCGACCGAACAGAACCAGCACCACAACGGCAATCAGCAGAAGGCCGGGAAGGCCGATATTGTTAAGCATGAGGTATCTCCCTTTCAGGTGGGCCTGTCGCCCACCCCATCATTCTTCGCAGCAAGTATTTATGACTTTGGGCCGCAAGTTCAAAGCCCCAAAGCGAGAATTCGCGCAAGAAAGTGTCGTGAACGGCCCTCACTGGCCCTTTCGCTGGGCCTTTCCGGTCACCGGAAACACGAAACAGCGGTCGCGTCGGATCGCAATCCACAACGCGGTGCCGGCCTGGGGCAGAAACACTGACGGGACCGAGGCCGTCAGCCGTTCACCGTCATGTTCCATGCAGAAATCAACCAGGCTTTCCTTGCCGATGAACCGCGCGCGCTCAACCGTGCCGCGCGCCCAGACACCGTGATCGGGCGTCGGCGACGGGCCCTGGCCGCCACGATCAAAGTCGATCTTCAGATGCTGCGGGCGGATCACGATGTCCACCTCTGCGCCATCCGGCACGGCGGGGGTCATGAATTGGCCGAACGCCGTGTCGGTCAACAGCCCCTTCACCCGCCCCCGGATCACGTTCACATCGGAAAAGAACGCCGCCGCCGCCTTGTCCACCGGCGTGTTATAGATGTTGTACGGCGCGCCCTGTTGCACGATCCGCCCCTGGCGCATCAACGCGATTTCGTCGGCCATTCGCATGGCTTCCTCGGGCTCGTGGGTCACCAACAGCACGGCGGCGCCTTCGTCCTTCAGGATTGCCAGGGTTTCGTCCCGGATACCGTCGCGCAGGCGGTTGTCCAGGCCAGAAAACGGCTCGTCCATCAGCATGATGCGCGGGCGTGGGGCCAGAGCGCGCGCCA
>Ga0209345_10000630_pt1 | contig 45150 bp, 37 predicted proteins | sample Cruoilmetagenom7_FD_187294 | JGI IMG/M metagenome (GOLD analysis project Ga0209345, IMG submission 187294) | Oil polluted marine microbial communities from Coal Oil Point, Santa Barbara, California, USA - Sample 7 (SPAdes) (version 2) | ecosystem: Environmental > Aquatic > Marine > Oil seeps ...
TGAGGCAGATAAGAAGCGCCAGCCCTGAAAACGGAAGAGCGGTTTGCTCGGTTTCTATTGGCCGTTTAGGCGAGGTCATGAATGTTCTTTTTGTTGGGCGCAACCGTTTGAGTCATAACAATTGTCTGATTTGGCGCCTGGATTGGGCGGGTTACATCCTCAGATTTTTTGATTGTAGGCGCCAATTTCCGGATACTGGCTGAGTTGGGCGTCGATGTCGGTGAAAATCGCTCGCATATTGGCCTCAGATGTTGGACTTTCGACTACGATGACCAATTCGGGTTTGTTCGATGAGGCGCGCACGAGCCCCCAGGTTCCGTCTGCCAGAACGATGCGAATGCCGTTGACCGTGATGACTTCACGGATGGGTTGACCTGCAAGCTCCGCGCCGCTTTCGGCAAGTTTTTTGTAGTGGGCGATGATGGAATCGACGACGCCATATTTCACTTCGTCGCCGCATTTTGGAGACATTGTGGGGGATTGCCAGGTGCGCGGCAGGGCGCGGCATAGATCTGCCATTGTCTTTTCCGGGTTGCGGTCAAGCATATCGCAGACGGCCATTGCGGCGATAATGCCATCGTCGTAGCCACGTCCGAGGGGTGGATTAAAGAAAAAATGACCGGATTTTTCAAAGCCGACGAGCGATTTGGTCTCGTGGCTATAGCGCTTCATGTAGGAGTGTCCGGTCTTCCAATAGGTGGTTTTGGCACCGTTGGCCATGAGCACGGGGTCGGTCATGAAGAGGCCGGTTGATTTTACGTCGGCCACGAATTTTGCGTTGGGGTGGCGGGCCGAAATATCGCGGGCCAACATGACACCAACTTTGTCCGCGAAGATTTCATTGCCTTCATTATCGACGATGCCGCAGCGATCTCCATCTCCATCGAAGCCGAGGCCGACGTCGGCGCCGTGTTCGCGCACCGCATCAGCAATGGCGTGTAACATCTTCATGTCTTCGGGATTGGGATTGTAGCGGGGGAAGCTGTGGTCGAGTTTGGTGTCTAGCGGAATGACTTCGCAACCGATTGCTTCAAGCGCTTGCGGGGCGAAGGCGCCAGCGGTGCCATTGCCGCATGCGGCAACAACTTTCAGTTTGCGCGTCAATTTAGGTCGATCAGTGAGGTCTGCCAGGTAGCGGTTCATCATGTCGGCGACATAGATGTAGCGTCCACCAACCCGGGTCTCATAGCGGCCCTCAAGGACGATCGACTTCAACGCTGACATTTCGTCCGGGCCAAATGTCATGGGGCGATCGAGGCCCATTTTTATGCCGGTCCAGCCGTTGTCATTGTGACTGGCAGTGACCATGGCCACGCCTTCCACATCAAGGGCGAATTGGGCATAGTATGCCATTGGTGACAGTGCCAAGCCGATGTCATGAACCTCGGCGCCGCCTGCCAGGAGACCTGAAATCAGAGCTTGTTTTACGGCAGCCGAATACCAACGATAATCATGCCCAACAACAATGCGCTTAGGCACGTTGCGTTCACTAAATAGCGTCGCCATGCCGAGGCCGACGGCCTGCAAGCCCATGAGATTGATTTCTTCTGGGTATAGCCAGCGGGCATCGTATTCACGGAACCCGGTAGGTTTTACCAGTGGGTAGCGTTCAAATTCGAAGGTGTTGGGTGTTAGGTCCGCGCGGGGTTTGGGAAGCATAGGTCGCCTTTATTCCTGAGATTCATAGACGGTAGCTGATCGGGAGGTTAAGGCCAATGACCTGTAGGGGATCGTTCGTGTTGATAGAGGCCTTATCTTGGGGCACTTGGTTGGGATTGTGCGATGCTGGGCGGCTGGTTGTGTGCCGAACGCCGTGTCAGTTGTCTAAATGTGGAGCGCGCTCATGTCTTAATGGAGTCACATGAGCCTCTTTGCGCGTGCTCTAAATATCTCTCTTAGTGCCTGATTCATGCTTTAAACTGAAGCAAAAGTGGCTCAACCTAAAATGATTAGGCTCTATTTCAATTCTCGAGAATTAAACGACCCTGGCGTATTTCAGTACGGCGGAGTTTGCTAAGAAAACTCATGCCGAGAAGCGTGGTTTGCAATGCGCCTGGCTCGCTTACTGCAGCGCGGACATTGTAGACGGTGATGTCGCCTATGGAGACGCTATCGAGGTTGATGATGGCGATGCGAGCATGTCCGTTGGCAGTAGAGACTTTGTGCTGGTAGTCGCTTTGATTCAGGTGAATTCCGGCGTTCTGGGCATCACGATGGCTGAGGGCGACCATTGTGGCGCCAGTGTCGACCATGACACGAATGGTGCTGCCGTTGATGCGAGAATCAGCAAAAAAGTGACCGTTGCCGGCGGCGATGAGTTCGACGGTATTGCCAGAGGGGGTGCTTTGAACTGAAGCTCGATGAGCTGGTGTGCTCCGATTAATGGGCGTTTGCGCTTTACCGCGGGAGGCAATGGTTGTTCTTATATGATCGTAGCGCAAGCCGAGAAGGGTTTTGAGTTCGTCGAAATAGACGATTGCCGCGACCATGATTGCTGCGCCTGCGAGCCACATTGAGGCCTCAAAAAGGGCATGGCGTGTAGCGGTCGATACCGACATATTAAAGCCTCCAACGACAATTTTATCTTAGTCGCACGGGTCCATCTAAGTTGCGCCGGCGGCACTCTCCAAGTTGCCGGGCCCAAATTACCGGGGCTTAAGGTGTCAGCCTAGCAGGGGCCAAAGTCTCCAAGATACCAGACTTGAACACCAGAACTTGAACACCAGACTTGGCAATTTTATGGGCCGCGCAGGGTTAGAAACTCGCCAGCAAATTCATATGACCTGAGGCGCCTTAAGAAATTCATACCGAGAAGGCTTTCTTTCAGAGTGCCTGGCTTGGCAACGAGGGCTTCAATGTCACGTATGACGATCGGGCCGATGCTGACTTCGTTCAAGCGAACCGAAGCGGTGAAGGCGGCCCCGTTAGCGGTATTCACCGGAATTGTGTAGGAGAGCCGTGATGGGTCGATGCCGACTGAGCGGGCATCAGCCGGCTTCAAGACCACGGTAGAGGCTCCCGTGTCGACGAGTAGGATGATGTTAGTGCCGTTTATGCGGGAGCGCGCGATAAAATGACGATCGCTGCGCTGGCGGATGCGCACAGCGTGGAGCCCTCTGGTCCCGGTGGAAACTGTGATTGGGCGCCCCGGAGGTAATAGTTCGCCAGCCACGCGATTGACGATGTAAGATGCTTCATCGCGAAAGGTGTACCCGATGACCAGAAGCAAAGCCAATCCACCCCAGATGATCATGTCACGAGCGGCAGTGGTTAGGTGGCCTCGATAGTCGCCCAGGATGGAGCTGCCTAAGAAGATCAATAGCGCCAGCGAAGCGGCTATGCCGGCAATCATGTCGCCCGTTAGCCCCATGACGGCTGCTGTATTGCCGATGGCAACGGCTGAGATCCCTCCTAGGAGGAGGAGGGTAAGGCAAACCCATAAGATCACGGCAAATCTCCGAACTCACGTTTTACTGACTGGGGAACTATGACTGGAGCTCTATTATTTGGATAACGATAAAAAAATTAATACTGATGCTAATGCGCATTCGATTTGTCTATTTATTTGAGAATTGCCTGGGTGTGTGGCGATTGCAGGGCAGGAAGGGGTGCAACGTTCGTAGCGGTCTGCGAAGGTGACATTCCTGATAGCTATAAAGGTTCTGGCCTGATAGCTCTAAAGGTTCCGGCCAATAGCTAAAGCCGCTGGCGCATGTCTTGGTTGGATGGCGGGCTTCACGCCTCTACCTTGATGCTGCGCCTGACGCGCGCAGATTGGGGGGGCAGGCAGATTGCGGGGTCAGGATGCGAGGGGGCCTGTGGTGGGCAGTTAGAGAGGGTTTGGGTTGAGGAGAGGTGGCCGCTACGAGATGGTGTTCCTTGCCCAATGGTTGCAGGGATTGAAGAGGTTTCATTACTCGTTTTTTGGGAAGATACACGGTTGCAACTGTGCCTTGGCGGAGTTCTGATTTCAGTTCCAGGCTTCCGCCGTGCAACTCGACAAGGCTCTGGACGATGGGTAGCCCAAGACCGGTGCCTCCTTCGGCCGTTTGATGAGCAAGTGAACCTTGACCAAATGCTTGCATGACCTTGGGCAATTCGTCTTTGGGAATGCCGGGGCCAGTATCGGTGACCTGAATCATAAGGCTACTATCTGGTGTGCTGCGGGCTGTTATTGTGACAGTGCCGCCGCGTGGGGTGAATTTGATGGCATTCGAGAGCAGGTTAAGTATGACTTGGCGGATGGCGCGTTCGTCGGCCCAGATTAGAGGTAGATTGCTGTCATAGTCTTCGATCAGTTCGAGGCCTTTGGTTTCAGCCCGCAATTTTAGAAGGCTTTGACAGTCGTCGAGGATATCGCAGACACTGACAGAGGCTTCCTGCAGTTCGTATTTTCCGGCTTCGATACGGGATAGATCTAGAATTTCGTTAATAAGATTGAGCAAGTGACTACCGCTCGAATGGATGTTGTCAGCGTATTCACGGTAAGTTTGATTTTCCAGGGGGCCCATTATTTGGTTGGTCATAACTTCGGAGAAGCCAAGTATTGCGTTAAGTGGCGTGCGTAATTCGTGACTCATGGTTGCAAGAAAACGAGATTTTTCTTTATTCGCGGTTTCTGCGCGTCGGCGTGCTTCATCGGAAACTAGATTGGCTTCAGCAAGTTCTGAAATTAAAAGATCTTTTTGGATGCGAAATTCCAGCATGGAACGAGCTGTTGAATGAAGTCCTTTTGCGAGGAAAATTAAATAAATGTGCACGCCAACAGCCATGGAAGCGAGGGCATAATAGAAAAAGTCGTGCATGATTATCAAGCGAGCAACGACAGCAATTGTCATGGGGATAGTGCCGACGAGAAGGATCGGCATGACGGTGGCTGTGAATGTCATCCGGATTGCCAAAACGACAATTAGAGAGGCGAACAGGAAGACGTGTGATGGAAACAAGCTGTCCTGACTGATGGCGCCTGTCAGGCCAACTCCGATGAGAGCAAACCCCGCCCATGCCATGCCACCTATAGCTTCAGCGATAAGCAGGCGTTTATGCCATGTCTCGACGTGTGCTTCAGCCTCTTGATCAGCCACGAAACGGCGGCAAACCTCAAGAAGGATGACCTTGGATGCGATGACGATGATTAGCCAGCCGATGGCTTGCTCGGTGGGTGCCCAAAACATTGAAGCCAGCGAAAATATGAAGGCTAGGAGCAGGATAGTCCATTGTGCGGATAACTCGTTGCGCACAAACATGGTCATGAGTTCGAACCCGAACTCTCGGTTAACGGTGCTGTGCTGGGTTAGGCGTTTTCGCGTTTCACGCAATTCGCGGACTTTGCGCTTTTCCAGCTTTGCTTGTCGGATTGATAGCGGTTCTTGTGGTATGTTTTTTCCACTGCTCATCGGTGTATCTCTGAGAGTTCCTCAAGACTTCGATATTATATGCATCTACCAATAGTTTTAGTGGCTTTTGAGAAAAATTTACTGGCTAGCTGTTAATTGGCAGTTTGTCAGTTTGATTTTCACTCAAATTCCTTAATCTTTCGTTTACTTATGATTTTCAATTGTTCGGATTGCTTTGCATTTCAACAAATAAAAACGTGTGAACTGATCAAATCCACTTTCGCATTCATTATATACCTCGGGCTATATATCTATAGCGCATCATTTCTTTCTATTTTAGCAGGCTATCGCCAGGCCCGATGTTCGGGTGAATTAGGCGTGCTTGCTGGGCGTAGGGGTTCCTGTGTAGGATGATCTGGCGTGGCTTTGGTGCGAAGGCTATGTTGCTGCTTGAGCGAAAGGCTTGGCAGGGAGTTGAGGATCGCATTAGTACTGGTGCAACAGTTTGCAGATCAGCAGGTTTAGAACATGAAAATTATCGAACAAAATCGCGCGCCAAATCCACGTCGAGTGCGTATTTTTTTGGCGGAAAAGGGCATCGATATGACCTATGAGGAGGTCAATATCTTGGAGCGTGAGCATAAGTCGGATGAGTTTGCGGCTCTTAATCCATTCTTGTCCGTGCCCGTACTTGTGCTTGATGATGGGACAGTGCTTTCAGAGACGATGGCGATCTGCCGATATTTCGAGGCTTTGCAGCCGGAGCCGGTATTGTTTGGCTCTACGGCTCTTGAGATCGGCAACATCGAAATGTGGGCGCGGCGTGCGGAGCTTGAGTTGTTTTCCAGGGTGGCGCACTGTTTTAGGCATCAGCATCCGGCGATGGTTGAGTTGGAAAAGCCGCAGGTGCCTGAATGGGGTGAAGCGAACCGGCCGCGGGTGCTCGATACGCTGGCTATTCTCGATAAGCAATTGGCGAACAATGAGTTTATAGCCGGAGATAAATTTTCCGTGGCGGACATTACGGCTCTAGTCGCAATTGATTTCATGAAAGTGGCGCGCATTGAGCGACCTGTGGAGCTGGCGGCGCTCGGGCGTTGGTATGATCAAGTATCGCAACGTCCAAGTGCCAGCGCGTAAGATGCCGGATGCCGTCATTGGACTGAAATTCAGTGGCGGGCTCAGGATTGCTTGGTAGTGAGGAGTTATGTTGGAACTCACGGTTGTCGGGTGCGGGGATGCGTTTGGTGCGGGGGGCAGGTTGCAGACCTGTTTTCATGTGCGGTGCGCGTCGGGTGTATTCCTGATTGATTGTGGTGCGTCCGCGATGATCGGAATGCACAAGTTCAATCTTGATCCGGATGAGGTGGATACTGTCGTACTATCGCATTTGCATGGAGATCATTTTTCCGGGCTGGTGTGGTGGTTGATTCATGCCCATCATGTCACACGGCGCACCAGACCCATGACGATCGTGGGACCGGAGGGCGTTGAGAAACGTCTGGCGACAGCATCGGAGGCATTGTTTCCTGGATCTTGGGGAGTGCCGCGGCGATTTGATCTTTGGTTCGAAGAATTTGCCGATAGGGTCGTAACCAAAACAAATAGGCTGGCGATTACGCCCTTTGCCGTGCATCATCCATCTGGATCATTATCGGCGGCCTTGAGGATTGGAGTTGACGATAAAATCATCTCATTTTCGGGTGACACGGAGTGGGTTGAGACGTTGCCTGAGTGTGCGTCGGGGGCAGATCTGTTTATTTGCGAGTGCTACGCTTACACGGCTGGGGTGCCTTATCATCTCAACTGGGAGACTCTTTCGAGCAATCTTGATCGGCTTGCTGCAAAGCGCGTGATGCTGAGCCATATGAACCCATCGATGCTGGCGAAGGTTGACGAGGTTGATGACCCGCGCGTGTTTTTGGCGAATGACGGGTTAGTGGTTGAGATCTGATGAGGAACGATCTGAAGGCGTTGCTTGGGGAAGTAAGACGTTGCCGGATTTGTGTTGAGGCGCCCGAGGGGCGGCCTTTGCCACATGAGCCACGGCCGGTTGTGCGTGGAGAAGCCACTGCCCGGCTTGCGATTTGTGGGCAGGCGCCGGGAACGCGAGTTCATGCGAGTGGGGTGCCATTTGCTGATCCATCCGGTGACCGATTGCGAGAATGGATGGGAATTGGGGAGTACGTGTTTTACGACGAGGAACAGATTGCTATTCTGCCTATGGGGTTTTGTTTTCCGGGACTTGACGCCAAGGGAGGTGATCTGCCACCGCGGAAGGAATGCGGGCGGGCATGGAGAAAGAAACTGATGGCTGCTTTTCCGCGGGTCGAGCTGGTGTTGCTCGTTGGGCGGTACGCGCAAGCTTGGCATCTGAGGCATGGAGCTGATGGACGCGGGGGTGTTGAGGGAAGCAAGCACGCGAAAGGGCGCAATCTGACTGAGACGGTGAGGCGGTGGGGCGAGTTTCTGGAAGAGGAGGCCGTTCCACGGTTTTTTCCGCTGCCGCATCCCTCCTGGCGAAATAATTCCTGGATCAAAAAAAACGCTTGGTTCGAGGCTCAATTGCTGCCTCGGCTGCGGCTTGAAGTTCGTAGAGTGCTGGGAGACCATTAAGTAAGCCGCACTCTTTTATGTTGGGGTTAAGGAGAGTTGTTCCTGTTGGAATGGTCTTAGTTTAGTTCAACCTGCCAACCTAACGGGCTACTACTTCTAGCGGATTACAATACGCGGCGGTTGTGCAATGTTGGAGCCGCCGTTGTTCGAATATTTTTCCTTTCGACTTTTCTCTTTGCAATAAAATTATTTTCGGTGTCCGAAGCAAACGTAGGGCGCTGTGCGTCGATGACTGATCGCATGCGGTGTCGATGTTTTGAGTTGTGTTGGGATGTATTTCGCCCGGTACTGAAACTGAGAGAGGCACTGAGGTTCAGGATCCTATCCTACAGTATCGAAGTGAAAATTTTCCTCCATCGTCGCGCAACAATTCGCCAACGATTTGGTATGCTCAGTCATTTTCTTTTTCATGCGATGGGCCGGGCCGGCAATTGCAATCCCAAGCATTTCGCCCGCAACGTGCGCAGTCTTGGCGACTGCCCAAACGTCGGCAACGTTCTCGCCGCGCGTTACGAAGTATCCGCGTTGACGTCCTGCCTTGATCTCTGTTGTGAGTTTTTTGGGATCAACAATCGTATTGGGCGTAATCTTGGGTCGTTTGATTTTGTTAAGTGTTGCTAAGAGTTTTGCCGGAGAGAGCTCGCTGAGCATGGCTTTGCCGATAGCACTTGAATGCAATGGTTTAACGTCGCCTGCACTAGCAGAATATCGGATGGTCTGGGTTCCCTCGACAACGTCGAGATATAACACGGCAAGGTTTTGGCGAGTTCCTACGATCACAGTCTCACCGGACAGATCACGCAATGCTTCGAGATAGGGCGCCAATAACTCCAAGGTTGGATCGTTGTTTGTGATGGCAGTTGCGAATTCGAGGAGGCGCTTGGTTGGGTAGTACTGCCGTCGCTCGCCAAATGAATAGAGATATCCCTCGTTTTGTAATGTGCCGACAAGGCCGTGACAACTACTCAAGGGGATCTCTAGCGCACGAGCCAATTCGCTTAATGACAGCGGTTCCTGATGGTGCGCAAAAACCTCGAAAAGCGCTAATGTGCGGACCGCACTTTTGACAACGGATTTGTGCTTCGCGCGTGGCGTTTTGCCAGCTGTTGTCGCGTTTTGGTTGGCCACTGAGCACCTATCTGATTGCTGTATTTTGCCAGGATATCGAGCATACCAACACAGTCGTCTAATTATCGCACTAATACTAAGCTCGTTCAGCGGGCGCAACCGCCCTGACAAGTTGAGCGAATGCGCTGACGAGGTTTTGCTCAATGAGGTCTTCGCCCATCTCCTGCATGACCTCATGAGCTCGGCGGGAAATTAGGCTGTGGAGGTGATAGGCACGGCGTCGGCGGCGCATGTCATGATGGTCCCGATGAGTGCCGAGCCAAGTCTGATGTTGATTGATTGTATTAAGCAGTTGATCAACGCCCCGACCGTCAGTGCTGGATGCCAAAATCAATTGCGTTTGCCACAGACCTTGATTTGAGGCGCGGTACTTCAGGATTGCCGAAACCTCGGCATGGGTGCGTTCCGCACTTGGCAGGTCGGCTTTGTTGATAACGATAATATCTGCGCTTTCCAGAATGCCGGCCTTCATTGCCTGGATTGCATCGCCGCTTTCCGGCATCAGAACCAGAACGAGCGTATCAACCAACGTTTTGACAGAATATTCGACCTGACCGACACCCACCGTCTCCAGCACAATCTCATCAAAGCCAAATTGCTCCATCGCAAGTAAGAGGTCTGGGGCGTTATCGCAAAGACCATCGTGCGCATTGCGGCTTGGAATCGAACGGATGAACAGGCGGGGATCACCGGCTATGGCGTCCATGCGGATGCGGTCACCCAACAATGCGCCACCAGAGATTGGGCTGGTTGGATCGATGGCGAGTATGCCGGTCTTGTTGCCTTGGTCGATGGTGCTTCTAGCATAGCGACTTATGAGGGTGCTCTTGCCGGCGCCAGGTGAACCTGTGAACCCGACGCGACGAGCTGCACCATCGGTTGCATCGACCAGACCCGCAAGTGCATCGTCAACAGATGCATTCATAATCCGGCTAAGCGCGCGGCCAAGGGCTCGGCGGTCAATTGAAGCACTGTCTACCATCAGGATGTGTCCATTGTTAAGTGCCTGTTGTTATGCTCGCCCAGTAGTGGAGGCGGTAGAACCTCGCCCACAGCACCATCACACTTGATTGGATTTCCGAGAAAGTGGATTGGGCCATCGGCTGTTTTTATCGTCTGAACCATGTCACGTGCGCTCGTCAGGTCACTTTGCAGGGCGGTTGCCAAGTCCTGCACACCGGCAACAACGATTCCGAGCGGGTCCAGCCGGTCAACCCAATATGCCGTATCATTCTTGGATAACAGATCTGCGACCGCATCAACGATAAGATCCCGATTCTGCGCGCGCGCCTGCATGGTTGCAAAGCGCGGATCTTCCAGCCAATCGGCGCGGCCAAGTTCCTGTGCAAAGCAGCGCCAAAATCGGTCATGGCTTATGAAGATTGCCAGATAACCATCTTGAGTGGGAAAGATTTGCGCTGGGACAAAATATGGATGAGCGCCGTTCAAGTATCGTCGTGGGCGTTCTCCTGCATTGAGGTAGGCGCTCGCAAGATAATTGAGCTGAGACAACATCGTGTCGTACATGGAAACATCAACTTGGCCGCCGACGCCCTCAAGGATTTTGGCAACCAACCCCAAGGCCGCCATGATGCCTGCTGAATTATCCACTGTTGAAAAGCCTACTTTGACCGGTGGTCCGCCGGGGTCGCCCGTCAGTGCGGCAACGCCTGTCAAAGCCTGCACAACATAGTCATATGCGGGGCGGTCTGCGTAGGGGCCATCCAGGCCGTAGCCAGTCAGTGCCACGCAGGCCAAGCGTGGGTTGTGAAGTTTCAGCGCTTCATAGGTGAGGCCAAGTTTGCGGATTACCGGGGGTCTCATATTTGTTATTAGCGCATGCGCATCGCGCGCAAGTGAAGCTAGCCCTTGTTGGCCCGCTTCTGTCGTGAGATCGATGCACACGCTTTGTTTGTTGCGATTGAGGCTTGCAAAATAGGCGTTGTGGCGGCCAACCCAATGAGGACCGATGTTGCGACCGATATCGCCATTCGGTCCTTCGATCTTGATTACATCAGCGCCCAGATCCGCAAGCAGCATGCCGCAGTAAGGTCCAGCCAGCATGTGACCGGCTTCAAGAATTTTGATTCCTGCAAGGGGGCCACTTGTCATGACTGGCCTTCAAGGTTTTCAGCAATAGTTTTGATGACATCTTCAATCTTCATGTCTGCTGTGAAAACAGCACACGCGCCGGCTTGCACCAAATCATCGCGATCGTCCGGAGGTATAGTGCCGCCCACAAATACCTTCATATCCATGGCGTCAGCTTTTTTTAGCTCCTGCATAGTCTGCTTTAAAAGCTCCTTATGACTGCCAGAAAGGATGCTCAGGCCAACGCAGTGGACATCCTCTTCGACAGCAACCCGGGCGATGTAGTCGGGGCTCTTTCGCAGCCCCGTATAGATCACATCTGCACCAGCATCACGCAACGCGAGCGCAATGATCTTTGCGCCAACATCGTGACCATCCAATCCGGGCTTCGCGATTAGAATTCGTTTGCCTTTCAACGACATGATTGGTTTGCCTTTCAACATCATAAATGAGTCCAGTGCTGCTACAGCCGCAGAGGCTCTTGAAACTCTCCCCACTCCTTCTTCAAGGTCTCGACCATTTCGCCAACGGTCGCATATGCGTGGCAGCAATCGATAAGATATGGCATGGCGTTTGTACCATCCTTGGCCGCTGCCTGTTGCAGTCGTTGAAGCGATTTCTCGACATCACGGGCATTTCTGCGCTCAAGTAGTTTTTCGTATTTTTCGATAATGGACTCGGCGGCTTTCGGGTTGAGTTTGAAGACCTCGCCGTAGTCGGGTTGCTGATTTTCGCGGGTGAAAAAGTTTTCACCTACGATGACACTTTCCTGGTCGTCTTTGGCTTGTTTCCGCTCGCGGGCCCGCTCCGCGACGCGGGCCTGTAAATACCCGTCTTCGATAGTTTTTACGACGCCGCCGTAGTCGTCAATTTCGCCCATGACGGCTAGGATTTCTTTTTCCATTTTGTCCGTCAGCCATTCGACATAGTAACTGCCGCCAAGCGGATCAACGGTGCGGGCGACACCGCTTTCGTAGGCTACAATCTGTTGCGTACGCAGGGCGATCTCGGCACTGAATTCCGTTGGGATTTGGAAGGCTTCATCGTAGGCGCAGGTGAAAATAGATTGCGCGCCACCAAGTGCGGCTGCAAGGTTTTCAATGCCGACGCGAACGATGTTGTTGTAGGGTTGGCCGGCGGTCAGCGATGAGCCGCCGCACACGACGCCAAACCTAAAACGCAACGCGCTCTCATCTTCGACGCCATAACGCTCTCGGAGCAATTTTGCCCAGAGGCTGCGGGCGGCGCGGAATTTACAAACCTCCTCGAACAGATCCATGTGTACGTAGAAAAAGAAGCTCAGGCGTTGGGCAAAGCTGGCGACGTCACTGCCTCGTCTGTGCAACTCATCGACGTAAGCCAATCCATTGGCAAGGGTAAAGGCAATCTCTTCGACGGCAGTGACGCCGGCGTCACGGACATGTGCTCCGGCAATCGAAATTGGATTGAAGCGCGGGGTTTGCTCGACGGAATAAACGATGCTGTCTGCAATCAGGCGCATCGATGGTTTGACGGGGAAAATCCATGTGCCCCGCGCAACGTATTCCTTGAGGATGTCATTTTGAATTGTGCCTGTGAGCTTTTCGCGCGGCACGCCATGTTTGTCGGCCAGGGCAAGATACATGGCATAGATGATTGCTGCCGTGCCATTGATCGTAAACGACGTTGAGATTGCGCTAAGATCAATGCCGTCAAAAAGAACTTCGAACTCGGCCAAGTTAGAAAGCGAAACGCCGACCTTCCCCACCTCAGCACGCGCCATGGGATGGATGGGGTCATAGCCGCACTGAGTCGGTAGATCCAGGGCGACGGATAATCCGGTCTGGCCGCTATCGAGAAGAAAGCGATAACGCTTATTTGTCTCTTCAGAGGTTCCGAACCCAGAGTACTGACGGATGGTCCAGAGGCGGCCCGTATAGCCGGTTTCAAATACACCTCGCCTAAATGGATAGGCACCCGGTTTCTCACCGGACCGATCGGGTGCCATGTCGGCTGTCACAACGGTTGGCACTTCGATGCCGGAGGGTGTGTGTCTGTGGACTTTTGGCGTGATCGGGCGCGCGTCCGGTTTGTGCAAATCTGCCTCCCGCTTTGGCTGAGTCATCTGTTTATCCTCTTTTCAAGAATATTTTTTCGACTGCCTTCCAGTGATCGCCGTGGATCCAGTTGGCTGCAAACAATTCTGTTTCGAGACGATCAGGTTCTGCACGATCCTTATTCTTTGCTTCTCGTGTCAGCGCCTTGAAAGTCCGCAGAACATGTGGGGCTTTTTCTATAATTGGTGCGCAATAGTGCCTGACAGCGTCATCAAGAGATTCGTCTTCGCGCGCGACATGATCGATCAATCCGAGCTGGCAGCCTGTCTGCATGTCGATGAGTTCACTGCGACTCGTAAGGCTGAGGGCTGCTGCCGGACCGGCAAGTTTAATAAGGTCGTGAGCACCGCCCCAGGCCGTCGATATACCTAGACGGCCTTGGATAAGCCCGATGCGACAGTGGGGGGCTGCAATACGGATATCGCAGGCAAGAGCAAACTCGGCGCCGCCACCAAGTGCATCGCCATTGATGGCGGCGATCACAGGTACGGGGAAATCTCGGAGGGTTTGAAAGGCCGCTCGCGTTGTGCGCGACATTTGCTTAGCTTGGACGGCGGTTTTTATCGCCATTAGTTCCTTTAGATCCCCGCCGGCAGCGAAGGCTTTGTTGCCCGCACCCGTTACGATGGCGACCTTGAGGTCCATGTCGGTTGCATACTTTGTGAACGTGCTGCTCAGGCAGTCCACTAATTCCCGGCTCAGGGGATTTCGACTATCCGGTCGGTTGAGTGTGACGTGCAGTAAGGCTCCAGCCTTCTCAACAAGCAGCACGGGATTTTGCTGCACGCTGTCTGCGTCTACGCCCGCGGGGCTATCAGGCTTCTCAACGGAATGTCGGGCCATCATGCTTTTGCTTTCAAATGCGCAAGAATAATATTCATCCACATGAAAATATATTTTTAAATGTGAAATTGAGTCAAGGGTATTCCAGCGCTGCGTCAATACATATCAGAGCTCCGAGGGGATCTTGCTGATGCTGCGCGTGTCGCCTAGAGGGTGCCTTTTCCTGGCTTGAAAAGGGTATCCTCATTCACGATGTGATCTTCAAACTATTCCAGAAAACTTTCACGCTCTAACTTACAAATAACGTAAGGCCAGATTCGCATTCTTTCCCGGGGCGTTGAGATTGGCGAAGATGGCTTCAACAAGAATGACCTGTTGCAAGGACTAACCAGATAATGGCTCACCTAGATGAGGATCTACTCCGCAAGCATCGTGATTTGATCCTGGCGGCGACCGGCGATGGTGTCTATGGGCTGGATTGTGACGGCATAACGACCTTTGCCAATCCGGCTGCCTCGCTCCTTACTGGATATTCTCCCGAGGAAATAATCGGGAAGGGGTCGCATGATCTAATTCATCATAGCCATGAGGATGGGTCAGAATTTCCACGAGTGGAATGTCCTATTTACGCGGCATTCAAGGACGGCAAAGTCCATCGTGTATCGGATGAGGTATTTTGGCGCAAAGATGGCTCTTGTTTCCCGGTTGAATATGTAAGCACACCAATCTTTGATGATGGCGTGCTTGTTGGTGCGGTGGTGTCATTTCGCGACATTACTGAGCGCCGCCGCAATGATGAAGCGTTGCGGGAAAGCGAGGAGCGCTACCGGAAAATATTTGATGCTACACATGACGCGATATTTCTCGTGCGCGTAGACAATGGTGCTATCCTGGACGTCAACGAAGAAGCCTGTCGTATGTTGGGATATTCGCATGAGACACTAACGGCGATGACCAATATTGAGCTTCATCCGCAAGAAACGGAAGCACTGAAAAAGTTTCTAGTGGAAGTATGTGATCGAGGTAAATGGGAAACAGATAAGATGAGTTGCTTGGCCAGCGATGGCCAATATATCCCGGTGCGCCTATCTGCAAATATATTTCAACTTGGTGGACATGATTGCATACTGGTGCTGGCAATGGATATGCGTGAGTATATCAAGTCCGAGAGGAAAACACGGGAACTGCAGGCGGATTTGCATCACGTATCGCGGCTTAGTGCCATGGGTGAGATGGCGTCCGGAATGGCACATGAGCTTAACCAGCCACTGACAGCAGTTATGAACTACGTGCAGGCGAGCCGGCGTATCCTTGAAGCAGGCAGCGAAGAGATGCGCGACAAGGTTTCGGGGTACCTGGAGAAGACTGCCATTCAGGCGGAGCGTGCCGGAAAAATTATAGCGAGCCTGCGCAAATTTATAAAAAAGGAAGAGGCCGAGCGCTCGTGGGAGGATATCAACGAGATTGTCGAGGAAGCCAGCAATCTGGTGCTTTCCGATGGGAGTGCAGAAGACATTGAGCTTGAACTAAAACTTTCTGCCAAGCTCCCGCTTGTATTTGTTGATAAGATCCAGATCCAGCAAGTGGTATTCAATCTTGTGCGAAATGGTGGGGAGGCCCTTGCAGAGGCGGGAGGCGGGCGCCTCGCGGTCATCACTTCGGTAACGGAAAACGCCTCAATAATGACTGAGGTGTGCAACAATGGCCTCGGAGTGGATGACGAAATACTTGGAAGCTTGTTCGATCCGTTTGTAACCACGAAAAGGGACGGTATGGGGGTCGGTTTGTCGATTTGCCGATCCATTGTTGAGGAACATGGTGGGCGAATTGAAGCTGATCGAAATGACGGTGGCGGCTTGACAGTGCAATTTACCTTGCCAATCCTAAAGGAAGAAAACTGCGTCCATGGCTGACATTCAAACAGTATTTATTGTGGATGATGATGCGGCTGTTCGAGAGTCCTTGGCAGCGTTATTGGAATCCGCCGGGCTGCAAGTTGAAGCATTTGGTTCCGGTGATGCGTTTCTGGCGGCGCTTGATCCGACCCGGGGTGGTTGCGTGGTTTTGGACGTAAGAATGCCCGGTCTGAGCGGTTTAGAAATCCAGGAAAAGCTGGCCACTAAGAATAGCCTCATGCCCGTCATAATCATGACCGGGCATGGGGACCTGCCAATAGCGGTGCAGGCGATGAAGGCTGGCGCGATAGATTTCATTGAAAAGCCCTTCGATGATTTTGCAATAATTGAGAGCGTGCGCGGCGCTTTGGGTAGGAGTGAGGAGAACTGGCGCAAGGCAAGTCTCGTGTCTGAGATAAAGCAGGGGCTGGGCCGCCTCACGACACGCGAACGCGAGGTGTTGGATGAACTGGTCATCGGTAATTTGAACAAGGTAATTGCTCACAATCTTGGTATAAGCAGCCGCACTGTTGAGATCCATCGGGCTCGCGTGATGGAGAAAATGGAAGCTAGAAATCTGGCCCATCTCGTTCGACTTGCGCTTACCGCTGGCGTCGCGCCGGAGGCGCGCTCGTAGAGGAACGCGCCGGAAGCGCGCTCGATATGGTTCAAATAATCCCGCTTTTGGGTTGAGAATCATATTGTCCACCCCCGCGCCATCACATGCCGAGGGTTACATGACACTGCTTTGTGAGCGTTTATTTAGGAATTATTTCTATTTCATTGCATCGATGCGACCGAACGCGCAAAATCATTGCGCGTTACGTCAGTGTCGGGCAAGCAGGGTGAGCGGCGCTCTGATCTCGTTGATTGGTGCTTGATCTTGCGATCTGAATGGTCTGGGCGCTGCGTGTAGGTTTTATTGCCCACGTATGGAGGTGGACCAGATGCCGGATGGCATGGATCTCAAGATCCTCGAAATACTTCAAGAAGATTGCACAGCCCCTGTAGCCGAGATCGGGAAGGCAGTGGGGCTTTCGACGACCCCATGCTGGCGACGAATTCAGAAGCTCGAAGAGGCTGGTGTAATCCAGCGGCGGGTTGCAATATTGGATCCGGCCAAGGTTGCGGCCGGGGTGACGGTGTTTGTCTCAATCAAGACCGATGCACACAGCATTGATTGGTTGAACAAATTCCATGCGGCGGTGACTGATCTTCCTGAGATTGTGGAATTTTACCGGATGAGTGGCGAGGTGGATTACTTGCTGCGCGTGGTGGTGAAAGATATTGCAGCGTACGATGCCTTTTACAAAAAACTGATCTCGCGAATTGCCATCACAAAGGTATCGTCGGCGTTTGCGATGGAGCAGATCAAGTACACCTCAGCGGTACCGTTGGAGTTTGCGTATGCCGAAGTCGCCAGCCGTAAGAAATCGGAGAAGCCACAATGAGTTCCACGACGCAGTTTGGTGTGGTCGATGTTGAGACTTTGAAGTCGATGAGCGGGCTGGCGTTTCTTGAAGCTATGCGCGATGAGGTGCTGCCGGGGCCACCGATGGCGAAGACGCTTGGGTTCAGGCTGACGCAGATTGAACATGGCAAGGCAAGATTTGAAGGGATGCCAACTGTAGAGCACTATAATCCTCTGGGAACGGTGCATGGTGGTTGGACGTCGACAGTGCTTGATTCTTGTATGGCTTGCGCGGTTCAAAGCACTCTTGCTCCCGGGCAGGCATTCACGACGCTCGATTTGAACGTAAATTTTATTCGGGCGGTTACGGTTGAGAGCGGGTTGGTGTTCGCTGTCGGTGAATGTATTCATTCCGGGCGGAGGAGTGCTACGGCGGAGGGGCGGTTAGTTGGCCGGTCTGGAAAACTATATGCGCACGCGACCACGACCTGCTTGGTGTTTTCACCTAAAGGAGAATGACCAATGAGTATTGATCTGACATTTTTGGTTTGGGCCGTATTGCTGACATTTGCGCAAATGGTGGTGAGTGGGGTTGGCGGAATATTGCAAGTTGGATTGGTGCGGGCTGCAGGTAATCGCGAGGATATGCCGCCGACATATCAGGGATGGGCCGGACGTGCGACGCGGGCGCATCGCAACATGCTGGAAAATCTGGTTCTGTTTGCGATTTTGGTTTTGGTGGCGCACATATCGGGCAAGGCCAATGATATGACAGCGCTGGGCGCTCAAGTGTTTTTCTATGCCAGACTAGCTTTTGCCGCGATCTATATTGCTGGGATACCGTGGCTGCGGACGGCAGTGTTCGCAGCTTCAGTATTTGGGATGCTGCTGATTGCAGTGCAGCTGCTTTATTAGACGTTGGGTTGCTGGCTCTAGTGCTGCATTTATTTATCGGCGTGATTAAGGCGGGCCAGCAGGGCCGTGGTATCCCAGCGGCTGCCACCAATTTTCTGGACCTCTGAATAGAATTGATCAACAAGGGCTGCTACTGGAAGACTGGCATTGTTGCTGCGTGCTTCAGCCAGGGCAATGTCGAGGTCCTTGCGCATCCAATCAACCGCAAAGCCAAAGTCGTATTTACCTTCGGCCATTGTGGGCCAGCGGTTTTCCATTTGCCAGGAACCGGCCGCACCTTTGGAGATGGTGTTCATGACGGCGGCGATATCGAGACCGGCCTTCTCGGCGAAGTGGACGCCTTCCGATAGGCCCTGAACGATACCTGCGATGCAGATTTGATTGACCATCTTGCAGAGCTGGCCACTGCCGGCTTCGCCGATCAGGGTGACTTGGCGGGCGTAGCATTCCATCACCGGAGTGGCTCGGTCGAATACGGTTTGTTCACCGCCGACCATAACGGTTAAGACGCCGTTCTCAGCGCCGGCCTGCCCGCCGGAGACGGGCGCGTCGAGGAAGCCAAAGCCTTTGTCTTTAGCTATTTGATACAATTCACGGGCGACGTTGGCGGAGGCGGTTGTGTTGTCGATGAAGATCGCGTCGGGCTTGATGGCTTCGAAGGCTCCGTTTGCCGCGATTGTAACCGAGCGCAGGTCGTCATCATTTCCAACGCAGCAAAAGACATAGTCGGCGCCATCGGCTGCGGCAGCAGGGGTTGGGGCTGTTTTGCCGGCACCATACTGTTTGACCCAAGCCTCCGCTTTTTCAGGGCTGCGATTGTAGACGACGAGGTCGTGGGCACCTTTTTGGAAGAGGTGTCCGGCCATGGGGTAGCCCATAACGCCTAGTCCGATCCATGCAACATTTGCCATGATGGTTCCCTTTAATTGTTCGATCTGACTTTGGCGGCACCGCCTATACGAGTCAATGTAGCCTTTACGAAGCATTCTAAGTCCGGCACGTCAGAGGAAAGACGCGAAGAAGGTAGTTTTTTGGGTGGGCCATCAGGTAACAATATATGTGGATGCCGACGCTACGTTTTTTAGAAAAACTAACTTGATATCAATTGCCCGCTTTGGGGGGCTGTAATGTTCGAGCAAGAAGTGAGAAGCCATAATGCCTAGTCATACGCCTTCGGGTCGAGCGGCGGTTACTGCTCAGGATATTCAGCAGGCAGCAGAAACCTTGCGGGGACATGTCATTGAGACAGACTGCAAACACAGCATTACGATGTCGGACATCCTTGGTTGCGAGACCTGGCTGAAGTTTGAGAATTTACAGTTCACCGCATCATTTAAAGAGCGGGGGGCTTTGAATAAGCTCACTGCGTTAAACCAAGAAGAGCGCCGGGTGGGGGTGATTGCGGTGTCGGCGGGGAACCATGCCCAAGGGGTAGCCTATCATGCCAGCAAACTCGGAATTCCTTCGACGATTGTGATGCCTGAGGGTACGCCGCAGGTGAAGGTAGAAAATACCCGGCGATTTGGCTCGAATGTTATTGTGACAGGTGCGTCGCTGGAAGAGGCTTCGGATTATGCGTTTGACTATTTTGCGAAGAATGGACTGACGTTTGTCCATCCCTATGATGATCCGTTGGTAATTGCCGGACAGGGCACGATTGCGATTGAGATGCTGAGTACTGTGCCGGAACTCGATACGTTGGTGGTGCCGATTGGTGGGGGCGGTTTGATTTCGGGAATGGCAGTGGCCGCGAAGGCAATCAAACCGGAGATCCGGGTGATTGGCGTGCAGTCAGTATTATTTCCCTCAATGTATAACGTGATCAAGGGCGAGGATTTGGAAATCCGGGGAGATACTTTGGCTGAAGGGATTGCGGTGAAAGAGCCTGGGAAAATTACACAGGAGTTGGTTGCCGAGTTTGTCGATGACATTGTGCTTGTTGAAGAGGGTGATCTTGAGCGCGCTGTCAGCCAGTTGATCTCTATTGAGAAGACAGTGGTTGAGGGAGCGGGTGCGGCTGGAATTGCTGCACTGATTGCCTACCCTGAACTATTCAAGGGGCAAAAAGTCGGGTTGCCTTTGTGTGGCGGCAATATTGATACGCGGCTGCTGGCCAGTGTTCTTACGAGGGATCTCGCGCGGGATGGACGCATTTCGCAGTTGGTGATTGATCTTGTGGATAGGCCTGGGCAGTTGGCGAAGGTGGCGAATGTACTTTACCGCGAAGGCGTCAACATTGTCGAAGTGCTACACCAGAGAGTGTTTTCTGATCTGCCGGCCAAGGCCGCACTATTGGAAGTGGTGATTGAAGCGCGGGATCGCGCGCATCGGGACAGTGCTATTGCCGCATTGAAAGCGGCGGGGCTGACGGTCGCGCTGCAAGAAAACCCTGGAGGGTCTTACTAGTGGGCGAGACAATTCATGCAGGCAACTCGGGTCATGCAAGCAACTCGGACAATGCGGGCGCTAAGCCAACGTCAGTGGAGCCGGAAACGTTGGCCATGTTGCGCGAATTGGAGCGCAAGGTGCTTTGGTTGTCATCCTATATGATCCATCACGCCAATCATGAGGTGGACCGAGGGGACGGGCTTAAGGTTGGTGGTCATCAGGCATCATCTGCCTCGCTGGTGACGCTGATGACTGCGCTCTATTTTCATGTGTTGAAACCGGAGGACCGGGTTGCGGTGAAGCCGCATGCGAGCCCGGTTTTCCATGCGATCCAATATCTTCTGGGTAATCAGTCGATTGATAAACTGAAGAATTTTCGCGGCTTCGGGGGAGCACAGAGCTACCCATCACGCACCAAAGATAAGGACGATGTTGATTTTTCAACCGGATCGGTGGGGCTCGGGGTGGCGGTCACGGGGTTTGCCAGTTTGGTGCAGGATTATGTGCACGCGAAGGGTTGGGGGGAAGACTGGCCGAAGGGACGGATGGTTGCGTTGATGGGCGACGCGGAGATTGATGAAGGCAATATTCATGAAGCACTGTTGGAATATTGGAAGCACGGGCTGAGCAATACATGGTGGGTTGTTGATTATAACCGGCAGAGCCTGGATTCGGTTGTGTCGGATCAATTGTTCATGAAAGTTGCGGGGCTATTTGAGAACCTGGGCTGGGAAGTTATTCTGATTAAGTACGGCAAGTTGCTGGAGCGGGTTTTTCTGGAGCGTGGCGGGGAAACGTTGCGGGATTGGATTGCGGGGTGTCCGAACCAACTTTATTCAGCTCTCGTGTTTCAGGGTGGTGCGGCCTTCCGGAGCCAGCTTGAGCAAGATCTGGCTGGCAAGGCTGAGACGCTGGCAATTGTTGCACGACATTCGGACGAAGAGCTCGTTCGGCTGATGACTAACCTGGGTGGACATGATCTTGAGACCATACTTGAGACGTTTGCCAATGCTCCGACCGACAAACCGGTTTGTTTCATTGCCTACACCGTGAAAGGTTTTGGTCTGCCATTCGCGGGCCATAAAGACAATCATGCGGGTTTGATGACCAAGGCCCAGATGCAGATCTTCCGGGCTGAGCGTGGCGTCAATCAAGGTGAGGAATGGGACAAATTCGCGGGGCTGGATTTGTCATCGGAGCAAGTGCAGTCATTTCTTTCGCAAGTGCCATTTAATGCCAAAGGTGTGCGCCGGTTGAGTGCACCGAAAATTCAGGTGCCAGAGAATATTGGAATCGAAGCCAAGGGTATGATGGCGACGCAAACAGGGTTTGGCCGCATCCTTGATGGGATTGCCAAAGAGGGCGGGGCATTGGCAGATGCGATTCTAACAACATCGCCGGATGTCACTGTTTCAACCAATCTTGGCCCGTGGGTCAATCGGCGCGGTTTGTTCTCAATGCAGACGCGGGAGGATGTGTTCAAGGACCGCGGGTTGATGTCGCCGCAGAAGTGGGAGATGAGCCCACAGGGGCAGCATGTTGAACTTGGCATCGCCGAGATGAACTTATTTTTGATGCTGGCATCTGCTGGGTTGTCGCATTCGCTTTTTGGCAAGAGATTGATCCCCATCGGCACGCTTTATGATCCTTTTATTTCACGGGGATTGGATGCTCTCAACTATGCCTGCTACCAGGATGCGCGGTTTATCTTGGTTGGGACGCCATCGGGGTTGACACTGGCCCCTGAGGGTGGGGCGCACCAGTCGATTGGAACGCCGCTGATTGGTCTGTCGCAGGACGGGTTGGCGTCATTTGAGCCGGCGTTTATTGACGAGGTTTGCGCAATCATGGGGTGGGCATTTGACTATGTGCAACGTGAGGGCGATGAAGAGGGGGCTGACCGATGGCACCGTGAAGAGAAGGGCGGCTCGGTCTATCTGAGACTTTCAACCCGGGCGATTGAGCAAATTCCACGAACGATCACAGAGCCATTGCGTCGGGACATTATTAATGGCGGTTATTGGCTGCGGCAGCCGGATCCAGCAACGAAACTTGCAATTGTGTACATGGGGGCTGTGGCACCGGAAGTGATTGAAGCGGCGGGATTGTTGTCTGAGGACGGGCGGGGGATTGGCGTTTTGGCCGTGACATCATCTGACCGACTGTCGGCTGGGTGGCATGGGGCACAGCGGGCGCGGGATCATGGGAACCGTGATGCACAATGCCATTTAGAGACTTTGCTTTCGGTGCTGCCACGCGATGCAGCGATCATTACAGTATGTGATGCACACCCTGAAACGCTGTCGTGGTTAGGGGCAGTTTATGGGCATCGTGTGCGGGCTCTTGGGGTTGAGCATTTCGGGCAGTCCGGTGGGCTTGGAGAGCTCTATAGTCACTACGAACTTGATGCCAAGGCAATCCTCGCGGCAGCAGGTACGTTGAGTGGCAAGCCATCGCGATACCTATCTCGTTAAAAGATAGATGCTGGAAAAGGCGATGTTGGCGGCTGTTGACTTTGGCTGCCAGTTTTTTCCTCTAAGCCATCGTGGGCTTAGTTATGCACCAATCGGCTGATCAGGGAATGCCAGTTGCTCGCGTGCGCGCCATTCATCCGTCACGTAGTTTATAATCAGCGACTTCCGGATGCCGTTAATCTGGCGTGCTTCGAAGCCGTGGTAAGTGTCATCAGACGGAATGAAAATCAATGCACCGTTAGGGGCAAAGGGGGATCGCCCCAAGTGCTTTTTGTCGGCATCATAAATATCGGTGCCGAGAGTGTCGTGGCCAGGGCCGTCGGAGAGATAGAGTAGGCAGGTGAAAAGTTTCACGCCGAGATCGGTGTGGGGTTCAAGCCAGAAGCCATTGGTATCTTGAGCGTATTCGATACGCAGATAGCTTCCCTTCAGATCGATACCGAATTTTTGCTCGATGGTTTGGGTCATTTCAGCGGATTGGAGAGCATCGGCGACCGCTGCGACCGCTGGGAACTCGGCACGATTTTCGACATCAAAATATTTGCGGGTTGCATTATGGACTTCGCGTTTGCCAGACAGGCCACCAAGGCTGGGGGCTTCGAAGGGGAGGTTCGAAATCTCAGGCAGTGTGGCTGCGGGAAAGTAATCTTTCAAAAACCAATGCCGGTAAGGTGTTTCATGCTGATCGGCTGCGTTGAGAGAAGCTAGGATGCTGTCTGTGATGGCGCGCGATGATATCGGCATTGTCGTGCCCCCTGTTGGTTGTGTTGAGAAACTTAAGCCATGAGTTTGAGTCATAGAAAAGTAGAATCGTCGATGTGGCAGAGTTGAGACTGGGCACAATGCTGGATCGGCTAAAAGATCGCACGCGTGAGGAGGCTGAAGATGGCCCCGAAAATTGTGGAACTGTTTCGCGGAGTTGAGCAGTTTTCTGGTGAGTTTGGGAGGCAAGGCCCTTGGTTAGGTCCACCGCCCCCTCAAGGGGAGCGTCGGCTGGAATATGCCGACGGCCTCCTTCGGTGGCTACAGACCCGTAGGCCTCACCTCTTGGCTTGAATGTTAACGCTATCATGAGGTGTTGTGCAAGTTGATTGTTTGGAAAATATGCGTCGAAGTACGTGCGTTGATTTGCGGGAGGCTAGGAATTTGGAGAGGGCAATGCTTTGGCGGACGGATCGGCAATTATCCGATGCTACGGAGTTTGCCGTCAAAGTCATTGCGGCCAAAGAGGACTTTCGATTAGGCTCAGATTTCTAATTCTGCTTGCGGCCGATACCTGGCTTCAGCAGCGTGTGCGAGAGGGTGCCAGGATGATTGATTTATATACGTGGTCGACACCGAACGGTCGCAAGGTTTCGATTATGCTTGAAGAGGTGGGGTTGGAGTATGTCACGCATACGGTTGACATCACCAAGGATGAGCAGTTCAAGCCAGAATTTTTGAAGATTGCGCCGAATAATCGGATTCCGGCAATCGTCGATAGTGATAACGGTTTGACGCTGTTTGAATCGGGGGCAATTTTACAGTATTTGGCTCAGAAAACCGGTAAATTCTGGGCGGCTGATGGGGAAGAGCATTGGCGCACCACGGAGTGGTTGATGTGGCAGATGGGGGGGCTTGGTCCAATGCTCGGTCAAACACATCATTTTCTGAAGTTTAACAAAGGTAAGGCACCCTACGCGGAGGAGCGCTATTCCAAGGAAGCCAAGCGTCTCTATGGAGTGCTTGATCGACGATTGGGTGAAGTTGAGTTTGTGGCGGGGGCCTATTCAATTGCTGATATATCGATCTGGCCGTGGATTTCGCGCTTTGAATGGCAAGACATTGATTTGGAACAGTTCTCTAATGTGAAACGGTGGTACACTGTTATTGCCGCGAGGCCAGCCGTACAGAAAGGCTATAATGTTCCGATTCAACAACCTGGTATTCCAATGCCATGAATAGCGGTGCTCTTGGTTCGCCAAGTGAGTAAGATAATAAAGAGCCGTTCAAGGATGGCGGTGAAAGAGGGACGCGGATATATGTTTCGACCGAAGGCTGTCGTTTGAGCGATAATTTTTTGGGCGATGCCATTGGGTACAAAGATGCAGACCATGAGCGAGGGCGCAGAGACTATGACCGGAAAACCGAGCATTGAGGACTTTAATTTTTCGGGCGTTATCGCGCCGGTACTGACACCCTTCGGCGAGGATGGTGCGCCTGATCCAGATCGGTTTATCGAGCATGCTGAATGGCTGCTGTCGGATGCCGGTGGATGTACGGGATTGGCACCGTTCGGTACGACGAGTGAGGCAAACTCGCTGGGTCTTGATGAACGTATGGAGCTTTTGGAAGATCTGGTCGATGCGGGGATCGAGCCATTGAGTTTGATGCCGGGCACGGGAACATGCTCGCTGCAGGACACAGCAATTCTCACACAGCATGCGATGGACCTTGGTTGTGGAGGCGTGCTGATGTTGCCGCCTTTTTATTACAAAATGCCTTCTGAAGAAGGGCTGTTTCGGTATTTTGCGGAGGTGTTTGAGGAGGTCGGGGATGATCGGCTGAAGGTTTATCTCTATCATATCCCTCCGATTTCGCAGGTTGGCTTCCCGCTGACGCTGATTGACAGGTTGCGGAAGGAGTTTCCTGAAACGGTTGTCGGGCTGAAGGATTCTTCGGGTGATTGGAACAATATGAAAGAAATTCTGGAAGCATTTCCGGGGTTTGAAATGTTTCCTGGTACGGAGGTTTATTTGCTGGACGGATTGAAGCACGGTGCGGCGGGGACGATCTCAGCGTCAGCAAATGTAAGTGGTAAGCTGATGCGAGAGTTGTTTGATGATTGGCAGGGGGCTGACGCCGAGGCGAAACAGGCGAAAATTTCTGCGTTGCGGACGACAATTCAGTCGTTTCCGATGATTCCGACATTGAAGATGCTGGTGGCTCATTTCCGCAATGACAAGGGATGGTCGCAGCTTCGTCCTCCGTTCACGGCGCTTTCAACTGAGGAAGCCAAGCGCGCAATTGGGGCGATTATATCGGAACATAACTTTACGATGGATGTGTCGCTGGAGGCCTAATTATTTTAGGCTATTCGATTTAGTGGGTTTTGCTACAGGAATGAAGGCGCAAAAAAATCCCCTCTACTGTTTCCAGTAGAGGGGTTTATGTTTGGTGTGTCAGTGTAGTTGGAAGTGTGTCAGGTATTGAGTTTCCGAAATATTCCAATTTTAGCAGTTTGGGACGCTGAGATAGGAGTATTTAGGCTGCTAGTGTGATGTGTGTCAGGGTGTAGTCTGGTTGCTTTGGCTTGCTTTAGGGAACTGGCTAGTAGACCGCTGGTAAGCAAAAAACATAACACAGCTAGGGTTTTAACGGCGAAGCCGACCCGGCTATTGGTTTTATCTGATGCTTCTAGGTTCATTTGGAGTTGATCTCAGAGTTGTCTGAATAACTTTGATGTCGAGTTGTTATCCGTGAGTAGAGTAGTAATGAACAACAATTTGTTAGTCTAGTTTATCTAGTGATCAAGTTTAACTGACAAAACGTTAAATTTACTTTGTGTTTACCTATCGGGTTTCCATCCTTGAGATGAACAACAATGCCGTCGTGATTATGCTTGCTTGATAAACGTCGATGCGTCGGTGGCAAGATCGAGGCATCTTTCATGTCTGGTGCTGCAACCGCTCGGTGGATGTAGAGCGTATGATCTAAGCCTTAATTCCAGGGCAGAACCCTGGGTCCCTCATCCTGCTAGATTGTATTGCCACGACTTTGCCGGTTTTTAAGTCTTAATATCACTCAATCGAAGCATCGGATTGTGTGGGCAACCGCGCAAATTCACTTGGTGTGCGTTGTGACACCTTAACCTTCGTTGTAGGAAAGCCGTTGAGCGTCGGAATGGATTCGGAGCTCAGTTGGAGGTGCTAGGATGCAGTCATCGGACAAGCCCGTTGAGCCGAGCATGGAAGATATCCTTGCTTCGATCCGGAAAATTATTTCAGAAGAGCCGCAAGAAGAAACCTCAGTTGAAAGTTCCAGTGATGTGACTGGTGGCTTGGATGACGTTAATTCTGCTTCGCCGAGAGGCATAGAAGCACAGGTTTCCGAAAAATCATTGGTTGGTTCTGCTGCACTCTCAACCGAGCCTCCAGCACCAAGCTGGCCAGAGAGCAAGCCAATTGCGGTGCACCGTGCTCCTCCCCAGCCTTTTGGCGCCGGGTTAGATGACGCGAGCCTGTCCACTGCGCCTGCCCACAGTCTTGTTGATGATGATTTGTCAGATATTCTCGACCAGCCTGAGGTTCAGTCTGCCGAGGGAACGCCTCTGCGTTTTCAACCCTCTGATCCGTTTAGCCAGTTGGGAAGCGCGCCGTTTGCTCGTCGTTCCGAGCCTTCACCCTCAGATGGTTCAGTTGCGGGATCATTTTCTACCGGTATGCCGCGAGCAGCCTTCAGTGAGCCGTCTTCAGATGCGCCTGATGCAGCTGTGTCTGGCGGCAAGCAATCCGACTATTCTGATGTGGTGCCTCTGGAGCCGGAAGACCAATCATTCAAAAGACGTTCTTTTAACGGCTTTAAGCCTCAGCATGAACGAGAGTTGGATAGCTCTGAGCCAAAACTTGCCGACCGCCTCAGGACCTACGACCCATCGACCTCTTCGGCGACCGTGCCAAACAGCGCGGCAAGGGATAATACCGCGTCAGATATTAGTTCCAATCCAGGTTGGGATGCGCTCGATTTGGGTGATCAAACTGACCTCAGAGCACGCGTTGGCGATGAAGCGGGTCAAACATTCCCCAATCAAGCCGCCGTGGAGCCAGAGCGTGCCCATATTGATTTAGCTAATTCCCATGCTGAGATCGGACAAGTTGACGATAGGAACGACAACAAACAGGCATTAGAACATGGCGATGACATATCTGTAGAAATAGAAACCGTGCCAGTGAATATTGAAGCGGGGTCGTTCGCTGCAGCCCTTCATGGAAGACCTGATGGTCTTGTGTCCGATGATATGTCGCCTTCAATAACTGGCTCTAGGGGCGTTTTTGGGGAGCCGCTTAACGAGCAGTTGGAACCAGCCACTGGCGCGTCGTCGTCGGTGAGAGATGTTGTTGACAAAGAAATCACCGGGATGCCAGAGGGCGCAGAGTTTCCAGGTGTGGGAAAGTCGATGCCGGACAGAGCCGATGTTGCAGTAGGAACTGACACTTCGGTGGTATCGGAGTTGAATGAAACATCGCCCGTTAGCAGAACCGATGCGGCAGTCACGCGCACGCTGGAAGATACTGTGAGCGAGTTGCTGCGCCCAATGCTGCGTGGATGGCTTGATGAACACCTGCCTCGGATTGTTGAAAAAGCTCTTCGGGAGGAGTTGGCTGAACATAATCGCGAAATCGCCAGCCCAGATCAGGATTGAGCCGTTATGCCAGGGATTGATGTGCTGCGTTCTCGCGGGGGCTGAATGCAGGGACCAATATATGCGGACACCTATTCCGGTACGCAATTAATTGTTGGATAACTGCCGGGCAACTACCTGGAATTATTTGGTTCTCTTAACCGATAGATACTCCTAAGAGCCCAGACAACCACCACAATCAGTTGACAGTCTGCGCGGCTGGGTCGTACCACCGCGTGTCTTGTTATTATTGGCGGAATGCGAAATCGGATGCTTGAGAAAACCTATCAACCTAACAGCATCGAAGCCCGGATCAGTGAACGCTGGGAGGCTTCGGAAGCCTTTAAATGTGGTCGCGATGATCGCATCGACGCCGAGCCCTACACAATAGTCATTCCCCCGCCAAATGTGACGGGTTCTTTGCATATGGGTCATGCCCTGAACAACACCCTCCAGGATGCCCTCTGTCGGCTGGAACGGATGCGCGGCAAGGACGTTTTGTGGCAGCCTGGGACCGATCATGCGGGCATTGCCACGCAAATGGTGGTCGAACGTCAGATGATGGAACGTCAGGAGCCAACGAGACGCGAGATTGGGCGCGAAAAGTTTCTAGAGAAAGTTTGGACGTGGAAAGCTGAATCTGGTGGAGCTATTGTCAACCAGCTCAAACGCCTTGGCGCCTCATGCGATTGGTCGCGCGAGCGCTTCACCATGGATGAAGGCCTCTCCAAGGCAGTACTGAAGGTCTTCATCGAACTTCATCGTGAAGGCTTGATCTACAAGGATAAGCGCCTCGTAAACTGGGATCCGTCATTTGAGACCGCGATCTCGGACCTGGAAGTGATCCCGGTCGAGATGAAGGGGCATATGTGGCACTTCAAGTATCCGCTGAAAGATAACCCGACCCGGTATATTGTAGTGGCAACGACCCGCCCCGAAACTATGTTGGGTGATACAGCCGTCGCCGTCCATCCGGACGATGAACGTTATCAAGATCTCATCGGCAAGCGGGTTGTGCTGCCACTAGTCGGCCGTGAGATACCTATTGTTGCCGATGAATATTCTGATCCTGAGAAGGGATCGGGTGCCGTAAAAATCACCCCCGCGCACGATTTCAATGATTTTGAAGTCGGCCGCCGCCACGACCTCGAGATGATCAATATCTTCGATGTGCGGGCTCACTTGAATGAAAATGTTCCAGAGAGTTATCGCGGCCTTGAGCGCTTCGAAGCCCGCAAGCGTATCGTCGAAGAGATGGAAGGTTTGGGGCTTCTTGAGCAGATCGAAGATCATGCCAATACGGTTCCGCATGCGGAACGGGGTGGGGCCATTGTAGAGCCCTATCTGACAGACCAATGGTATGTTGATGCTAAAACGCTGGCGCAACCAGCGCTCGCTGCCGTCCGCTCGGGCAAAACCCGCTTCATTCCGGAGCGTTACGCCAACGATTATTTCATGTGGCTCGATAACATCCAGCCATGGTGTATTTCGCGGCAACTATGGTGGGGGCATCAGATCCCAGCATGGTATGGTCCGGATGGGAAAATTTTTGTCGCTCACGATGATGACGAAGCCGGTGCACTGGCCGCTAAACACTATGGAAAGCCTGTCGAATTGCGCCGCGATGAAGATGTTCTCGACACGTGGTTTTCGTCAGCGCTGTGGCCATTTTCTACACTTGGCTGGCCCGATGACACGCCTGAAGTGAAGCGCTACTATCCGACCAACGTCCTGGTCACAGGCTTCGATATTATCTTCTTTTGGGTTGCCCGGATGATGATGACGGGACTGCACTTCATGAAGGAAGTGCCCTTTCATGATATCTACATCCACGCGCTGGTTCGCGATGAGAAGGGCCAGAAGATGTCGAAGTCGAAAGGCAACGTCATCGATCCACTGGTGCTCGTCGATAAATATGGTGCTGATGCGCTTCGTTTCACACTGTTGGCGATGGCCGCCCAGGGCCGAGATATCAAGCTATCGACATCCCGCGTGGAGGGCTATCGTAACTTCGCAACCAAGCTTTGGAATGCTGCCCGGTTTGCCGAGATGAACGAATGCACGACGGTTGAAGGATTTGATCCTTCAAGTGTCAAGCAGACCGTCAACCTGTGGATCGCGGCTGAAACACAGCGCGCCGCTATTGCCACCACCGAGGCATTGGATGCCTACCGCTTCAACGATGCAGCAAGCATCATTTACGAATTTGTCTGGGGTGTTTACTGCGATTGGTATCTGGAACTCGTCAAGCCGATTATGAACGGTGATGATGCTGAAGCTATAATCGAAACCCGTGCGATGGTTGCCTGGGTGCGCGATGATATCTTGAAGCTACTGCACCCATTCATGCCCTTCATAACCGAAGAACTTTGGGATCGTGTTGCTGAGCATGGTCCCGATCGCCAGCAGTTGCTTACGCTTTCCGCCTGGCCGCAACATGAGGGCCTGGAGAATGCAACTGCTGCCGACGAGATTAACTGGGTTGTTAAACTGGTAAGTGAAATTCGTTCCGTCCGTTCTGAAATGAATGTTCCGGCGGGTGCGCGCGTTCCACTTGAAATTGTTGGTAACAACCCTATCGAACGCGAACGGGTTCGAACCCATGAAGACACCATTAAACGATTGGCACGGCTTGATCACATTTCATTCATGTCGGCAATGCCACGTGGGGCCGCGATCATGGTGTTTGATGAGACTACAGCCGCACTGCCGCTTGAGGGCGTGATTGATATGGTGGCGGAGCGGGCGCGATTAGAAAAAGAAATCGATAAGGCATGTTCAGAGATTGCCAAAATTGATGGAAAACTCGCAAATCCGAAATTCGTCTCGCGCGCGCCAGAGGCCGTGGTTGAAGAAAACCGTGAACGCAAACGCGATTTTGAAAATCAGATTACGCGCATTGAAGCAGCCTTGAAGCGCTTGGAGGCAGTGGCTTAGAGTTATAGCGGTTGCAACATAGCGCCAAGAGATTGACCGGACTACTAGTCTGATAGTTGAAGCGAGCCCTGACATGTACGTGCCCGATTATTACCGTGAGGATGATACAGCTGTCATGCATGCGTTAATGCGCCAGGCGCCGTTTGCGACGCTTGTCACAACAACAAATGATGGCCTCATGGGTACTCATTTGCCAACGGTTCTACAGTCAGCACCTGCACCTTTCGGTACAATCGAAGCTCACATCGCGCGGCCCAATAGCCAATGGAAAACATATAGGCCGGATGAGGACGCCTTGTTGATATTCGCTGGGCCCAATCACTACGTTCGGCCTGCATGGTATCCGTCCAAGACCCTGGAAGGTAAGGCGGTGCCGACTTGGAATTATGCAGCAGTTCATGCCTATGGTCGCGTTGAGATCATCAAAGATCAGATTTGGCTGAAACAGCACGTTGCCGAGCTAACCCAGCAACAGGAGCGCACCAGCAAAGAGCCCTGGGCGATTAGTGATGCACCGGAAGATTATATCCAAATGATGCTGCGCGGCATTGTCGGCATTCGAATGGTCATTACGCGGCTCGATGGCAAGTGGAAGATGAGCCAGAATCGCTCAAACGATGATCGCGCCGGTGTTGTTAATGGCTTGACGACAGAAGACGACGCCAACGCATCTGCTGTGGCAAAGCTCATACCATTGGACGAGAATTAAAGGTGTACTAAGCCGGCATGCGCCCGGGCTCATCTCATGAACGTCAAGACTTTCCAATAATCTTTCGTGTGGATGAGGCGATCATCGCTTCCTCGTTGGTCGGCACGACGCAGACGCTGAGCTTAGATTTATTGGAGCTGATGTTACATTCGTTCGCGTCGTTGGCCGCGCTGTCGAGGTCGATGCCGAGCCACGATGATTGCTCGCAAATAAGCCGGCGTACAAGGGCCGAGTTCTCGCCAATGCCCGCGGTAAATACCAGCGCGTCGATACCTTTTAGGGTTGCGGCGAGTGAGCCAATTTCGCGGGCTGCGCGGTAGCAGAATAGATCGATAGCTTCACGCGCGTTAGGGTCCGGGCTGGCTTCAAGATCTCGCATGTTGTTGCTGATACCGGAAACCCCAAGCAGTCCAGATTGACGATAGAGCAGGTGCGCGACCTGGTCCGGCGTGAGGCCCTTTTCCTGCAACAAATGAAGTACGATACCGGCGTCGATCGATCCGCATCGGCGTCCCATCACCAGGCCGTCGAGAGCAGTAAAACCCATACTGGTGGCGACGCTTCGGCACCCTTGCATGGCGCACATGCTGGCTCCATTACCAAGATGGGCCACGATTACGCGGCCATTAGCAGTAGGACCGAGAAGCTTCGGTAAAGTGTCGGCAATATATTCGTAAGATAGGCCATGGAAGCCATAGCGGATGATGCCTTCATCAGTTAGTGCGCGCGGCAAAGCGAAGAGTTGTGCGATCCGCGGCTGGGTACGATGGAAGGCTGTGTCGAAACACGCGATTTGGGCTAAGTCCGGCGTGATTTTCTTGATGGTATCTATCGCTGCGAGGTTATGCGGCTGGTGTAGTGGTGCCAGTGAGACGAAGCTTTCCAATATCTCACGAACGCTGGCATCAACAATCGTCGGGAGGGTGAAGTTGCGGCCGCCATGCACGACGCGATGTCCTGCGGCAACCGGCCTTAAAGTTGGGAAACTAAGTTCCAGCCATTCGAGCAACTGAGTGATCAGCTGTTCGTGAGTGGCATTGGCGGGGATCTCAGCGAGTGGCCCACTGACATCGATCCTCGCCTGCTCATGGCGCGCCGTTAAGATAGGTTTGCGGCCAATGCCGGCCAGCTTGCCACTGACTAATGGAGCGGAGTTTTCATCAATCAGTGGATAGAGCGCAAATTTTACGCTCGATGAACCTGAATTAATGACCAGGATGACATCATTCATGTGCCTCTAGTGCTCCTGTGATTGACGTAAAGCTGGGCGACCGCCGCTGATGTCAATCTCGATAGTGTTCCATCCGCACGGCTGGTCAACATAATCGGCACGCGAGCACCTAGAACGATGCCGGCTGCTTCCGCGCCGGCCAGATAAAGAAGCTGCTTGGCAAGCATGTTTCCGGTCTCGAGATCAGGCGCAACGAGAATGTCGGCATAACCGGCGACCGGGGAAACAATCCCCTTTATTTTAGCAGCTTCGGGGGAGATGGCATTGTCGAACGCCAGTGGTCCATCAATCTGGCCGCCCGTGATTTGTCCACGATCTGCCATTTTGCATAAAGCCGCCGCGTCGATCGTTCCTGAAATTTTTGGATATATCGTCTCAACGGCAGAAAGAATTGCGACCTTTGGCGTCGCCAATCCCAATGCCTGTGCCAGATCTATAGCGTTCTGAACAATGTCGCGTTTGCACAGGAGATCGGGATAAATGTTGATAGCGGCATCGGTAATGAACAGCGGCTTTGGATAGTGCGGCACGTCAAGCGCAAAAACGTGGCTAAGACGACGCTCGGTGCGAAGGCCGATATCATGCTGCAAAACGGCACTCATCAGTTCATCGGTGTGGAGCGCGCCTTTCATGAGAGCTTCTGCATTTCCCTGACGTGCGAATTCAACCGCGCGGGCTGCTGCTGCGTGGCTATGCGGGACGTCGATGATTTCGATTTCATCAAGGGAGTAGTGGCTTTCGGCTGCCGCGTTTTCGATTTTCTTTCGTGGGCCAATCAGAATAGGTTCGATGAGACCTTGCCGCTTGGCCTCCAGGGCACCGCTCAACGAGATAGCATCGCAGGGGTGGACAACTGCCGTTCGAATTGGTGTCATATCGTGTGTTTTTTTGATGAGATCACGATAGCGTGCTCCCCGCTCATGGAGATGCACTTGTGGTAAAATCGCACGAGGACGACGTACTTTTTCGGTTGGTGCAATCACCTCCGCTTTACCATTGATGATGATATCGCCATCTTGGTTTAAGCACAGGCAATCCAAAACTATCTGGTTTTTTTCGGCCTTCTTTTCGATCACGCGAACCTTGACAGTTATGCTATCGCCGATGCCGACAGGCCGCTGAAAGTTTAGGGTTTGATTGACATAGATAGTCCCGGGACCGGGCAGCTCTGTTCCCAGCAGCGCGGATATCAGCGCACCGCCCCACATTCCGTGCGCAATTACCTCCTGAAAAATGTCCGTCTTAGCATACTCTTCATCGACATTAGTTGGGTTCACGTCGCCGGACATGACTGCAAAAAGCTCGATATCCTGATGGCGCAGGGTGCGCGCCAGTTCAGCAGAATCGCCAATCTTGATCTCGTCGAAGGTCTTATTTTCAATGTATTGCATGTTGGCGATCTATCTTGACAAGAGAAGCATGGGTTGGACGACCAATTTTGCGGCCATGATCATTGTCCTTATTTGCTGACCGTGATGGAGCGACGGAACAAGATGAGGCTAGCGGCAAAGAACGCGCCGCCCAATACCGCCATTGTCAAAAATTGCGGCCAAATGATATCGAAGCCGGCCCCACGAAACACGATGGCCTGCGCAAATGACATGTAGTGTCTCGATGGTAGTAACAAACTAATCGGTTGGATAATTTCCGGTTGGCTTTCTATTGGGCTGATGCCGCCCGATAGCAGCATCATCGGCAGGATGGTCATCATCATCAAAAGAGAAAATTGTGCCATAGTTCTGGCAATGGTGCCGAGAAAAATTCCAATTGCCGCAGCGGCGAACAAGTAGATGGCCGTACCAGTAAGCAGAAGCAATTTGGAACCTGCAATAGGTACTTTGAGGATGCCTTCCACCACCAAGATCATTGATAGTGCAAAGACCGTGAGGATCACAAAACCGTTGGCCCACACCTTTGCCATCGCAATCTGGAACGAGGTAAGGGGCAAACCAAGCAAATGCTCAATTGTGCCATGTTCGCGTTCCCGCAATAGGGCTGCGCCGGTCAAGACAATGGTCAACATCGAGAGGTTGTCGAGCAGTGCCACGATTGCTGAAAACCATTTCTTATTGCCGTTTGGATTAAAGGCGCGGCGCGTGATTATCCGTACTGGATAGCGCGTTTGTGCATCGGAACGCTTAGCAAACTTCTCAACTTCCTGGAGTAGAATGTTTTGGATGTAGCCAGCGCCAAGCCCGGCTTGAATGACCGCTGTCGCGTCGATGTTGAGCAGGATTTTTGGCTGGCGCCCTTGGCGAAGGTCGTGTTCGAAACGTGGTGGAATTGAAACCACAAACATATAGCGGCTTTGGTCCATTGCCCGATCAACACCAGGCGCATCGATTAATTCTGGAGTCTTGAAGTATGGCGGATAGATCGTGTTTCGCAGGCGCCGCGACAATGCGGAGCGGTCTTCATCGACAAATCCGATTGAGGCGTTGTTGACCGATTCGCCCATGCTCCTGGAACGCTCGGTTATCGCGAAACTGAACGACCAGGCAATGAATCCCACCATAAGAAGATCGCTGAATAGGCTGCGTAATTCCTTGACGCCAAGCCAGAAAATATTGATCCAGGTCCTCACCAGTTAGGCCTCCTGGTTCTTTAATAGGGCTGCCGCGAGCAGCACAAACACCGGCACGAAGGCTGCGAGCGCCAAGAGATCGGGGTTCAGATCCTTGATGCTAAGGCCTTTGGTGAAGACGCCGACACTTAGATGCATGTAGTAGCTGGTTGGCCACAGCATACCCATGATACGTGCGCCACCCTCCAGGGTTGAGACTGGCTGCACCAAGCCGGAGAACTGCACCGTCGGTAGCATGGACAAAATCGCGCCAGCGAATACGGCTGCTACCTGGCTCTTGGTCAACGTCGAAATGAGGAGGCCGTAGCCGGTTGCGGCCATGACATAGAGGAGGGCGCCAATACTCAATCCCAACAAGCTTCCCTTGAGCGGAACCTGCAAAACCAGCACGACTAGAAGCGTCAGAATTATGAAATTGATCATGCCTATGGCGATGTAGGGTAGCTGCTTGCCAAGCAGGAACTCTAGCCGGGTGGTGGGTGTAACGTAGAAGTTGGTGATCGTGCCGATCTCTTTTTCCCGCGCCACGCTGACAGCCATCAGAATTGCCGGAAAAAGCAGCAAGAGGATTGCAGGAATGGCCGGCCCCATGGCATAAATGGTTTCAAACGATGGATTGTAACGGTAACGCGGTTCGATGATAGCAACCTGTGCGGATGCGATATTGAAGCCTTTATCACGGGCATATTCAGCCAAGAATTGCATATGCGCACCTCTGACATAGCCCTCAATAGTTCCGGCCCGCAGAGTGTTGGCGCCGTCGATCCAGGTTGAAATTTGTGGAGCCTCGGATCTTTTTAAGGCTCGGCCAAATCCGGGGGGGATCTCTATCGCCAATGAGATGTCATTCGATTTCAATCGCTTTTGAAGTTCAGATACGTTTTTGAGTTCCGGACGTTCGATGAAATACCGAGAGCCTGAGAAATTTCGAAGGTAAGCACGGCTCTGTGGTGTCTGATCGAGGTCCAAGGCTGCATAGGTTAGGTTCTCGATGTCCAGTGAGACGCCGTAAGACATAATGAGCAGCAAAAGCATACTGCCAAGAACGGCAAATGTGAGCCGGACCGGATCGCGCAGCACTTCCATCGTTTCCCGGTAGCTATAGGCGAACGCGCGCGTCGGGCTAAAACCCCATCTTTGTTTTGATGCGCTGAGTGTTTGATTAATCAGATCACCGCCAGTAGATGGGTCGATGATGGGAATAGCTATCTGCGCATGGGGGGTGGCATTGGTTGGCTGGGCAATGGCATCTTCAATGTAGCTAATGAATGCTTCCTCAAGGGTACTCGTGCCCTTGGCCTCGATTAGATGATCTGGTGTGTCATAGACTAGAACTTTTCCAGCGTGCATGAGAGAAATACGATCACAACGCATTGCCTCGTTCATAAAGTGGGTCGAGATAAAAATGGTCACTTTGTCTTTGCGTGACAGCTCGATCAATAGTTTCCAGAAATCGTCACGCGCGATGGGGTCAACGCCCGAAGTTGGTTCATCCAGAATGAGCATTTCGGGCTCATGAATAACGGCGACGGCAAGCGATAGGCGCTGACGGATTCCAAGTGGCAGTGCCGAAGCCAAGCTGTCGCGATCATCGTGCAAGCCAAAACGCGCGACCAGTTCATCAATCCGACAGTTAGTCTTTTCCGGTGTCAGGTGGAATAGCCGCGCATGAAGCTTAAGGTTCTGAGAAACGGTTAGTTCGCCATAGAGCGAAAACGATTGCGACATAAACCCAACCCGCTTGCGCGTTTCCAGGTTGTTTGCATCAACCGGGATACCAAACAGAAAAGCTTCACCTTCCGAGGCCGGAAGCAAGCCTGTCAGCATTTTCATGACAGTGGTTTTGCCACAACCGTTGGAGCCGAGAAAACCGAAGATCTCGCCGGGCTGGATTTCGAAACTGACATCGGCAACGGCAGTAAAATCACCAAAGCGGCGTGTGAGACCTTTGGCAGTAATTGCAGGGAGACCATCTTGTGCCTCCAGTGGTGGGATAACGGGTGGTTTGGTGTGCTTGCCGCGGCCCTCTGGCAAGAGACGCATGAATGCGGTCTCAAGGTCATCGGCCTTTGTCCTGGCTTTCAAATCAGCCGGGGATCCCGTGTCGAGTATTCGCCCATCATTCATTGCAACCAGCCAGTCAAAGCGCTCGGCTTCGGCCATGTAGGCTGTGGACACCAGCACGCTCATCTTCGGCCTTTCGGCCCGGATGGCGTCGATCAACTCCCAAAACTGACGTCGAGATAGTGGATCAACACCAGTAGTCGGTTCATCCAGGATCATAAAATCTGGATCGTGGATTAACGCGGTGCATAGGCCTAACTTTTGCTTCATGCCGCCTGACAGTTTGCCGGCCGGCCTGGTGAGGAATGGGTGCAGGCCGGTGGCCTTGGTGAGCCGGTTGATACGTGCTTTTCGCTCAGGGCCGGACTGGCCAAATAGTTTGCCAAAAAAATCCAGGTTCTCCTCGACGCTCAGCTCTTGATAGAGGTTTTTACCGAGCCCCTGGGGCATATAGGCGATACGTGGTCCGACATCTCTGCGATGACGCACTGACGCCATATCTCCGCCAAGCACGTGCAGCTTGCCCTGCTGAATTTTGCGTGCACCGGCGGTTAGCCCAAGGAGTGTCGATTTTCCAACGCCGTCGGGGCCAATCAGGCCAACTATTTTACCTGCAGGTATATCAAGCGATAGATCTTCAAGGGCATGCACACTTCTATAAGCGTGCGTGATGGCTTGAATATGCGCAACTGGTGGAGGCAGACCCGGCATGTCTCTGTCTCCTTATTTCTTGGTTCCTGATCCCATGATACCCGGCGGCAGTTTCTGCAGGAATTCTGGCCATTCGGGTTTTTCGGCACCATCAAGCCGGATATACGCGACGCCACGAATCCCCGTTTTGACTTTTTTAATATGCTTCAGGATTAACTCTGACGGCACCCGGACTTTGACGCGGAACATTAGCTTTTCGCGCTCGCTCGGGGTTTCAACCTGCTTCGGCGTGAACTGCGACGTCGGCGATACAAAGCTCACCTTTGCTGGTACGAAGAAATCAACGATGTCGAGTTTAATACGGGCATCTGCGCCGACATTGACGCGATGGGCCTGAGCGGATGGCAGAAAAATCTCCATGTAGACATCGGACAGATTTATCAGCGTCAGCACTTTGCCGCCAGAACTAACCACTTCACCAGGTTCGGCAAGGCGATAAAGAATGCGACCGATCGTCGGCGCGATCAGTGTCGAATCGTCAATTTGTGTCTGAATTTCTTGGGCCAGGGCGCGGGCTGCATCGACGCCGCGCTGACGAGATACAAGCATTGCTTTGGCAGCCCTCAAATTGGCTTTGGCGACCTCGCGACGACTGAACCGGGTATCGTGGACCTCGCGGCTTGTATGGCCCTGCTTCACGAGCCGGCTGGATCTAACTAGTTCCTGTTCGGCCAGGATAAGTTGCGCCTTCGCCTGTGCGATAGCAGCCTGTGCGGCTGCAACCTGGCTTTCAGCATTGGCAATACCTGCTTGTGCTCGCAGCAACTGAGCCCTTAGCTGCGCTGCATCGATCAGCGCTAGCTTCTGATTAGCCTGAACCAAGTCTCCTTCTTTGGCCAGGATCTCCTTCACACGGCCTGGGATCCTTGTTGAAATGTCAATCTGGACGGCTTCAATTCGACCGTTGCCATAGACAATACCTTTGGGGATATGGTTGTTGGAATTGCCACTGAATAAAAGGTAGGCGATGCCACCCAACAAGACGAAACCGCCGATTAGAAAGAGCCTGTTCGTCTGCATGTTAACCTCGCATGGGCGACGCAGCCAATTTCTATTTTGGCGCTTATATCTATCGGTTATGTATTAATATTTTTTCGCAGATGCGAGAAGAAAACGTATTGATCTGCGTCAATGATGTGGTGCTGATGCATCAGTGGCTCGTCGGTTGGTTTATGGAGCTATGGGTGCGAAAGCATAATGTATTTTGCGGTTCAGCCAGGGTATTAGTCTTCAATTTTACGACTGCGGGGATGTGGCAAAACTACTCGGTGCGTTCGGTGCTGACTTTGTCGGCATGATCCAATTCGCGTGTGACGCGGTCAGCTTCTACATTGCGAGGTTTAACCAGGCCGGCGATGAGAATATAGAGCGCCGGTGTCAGAAAAAGTGTAAATACGGCTGCAAGCCCGAGACCACCGAATACCACCCAGCCGATTGCCGCACGAGCTTCAATGCCGGGGCCGCTTCCTAGAATTAGAGGCAGGCCAGCGAGTATAGTTGATACCATTGTCATGGTGATCGGGCGCAGGCGGACCAATGAAGCCTCACGAGTTGCTTGCATGACGCTGCGCCCTTGCTCGCGTAATTGATCGGCGAACTCGACCATCAGGATTGCGTTCTTGGCCATGATTCCGATCAGCATGAGAATCCCTATCTGGCTATAAATATTCACTGATGTGCCGGTAAGTGCCAGTGCGAAGATCGCGGCGCAGATGCCGAACGGGACGGTAAGCATGACGACGAGCGCGCTTGAGAGGCTTTCGAATTGTGCCACCAGCACGAGGAAGACGATGAGAAGTGCGATTAGATAGGTTATCAAGACAGCGTGGGACGTTTCATTCAGCGCGGCTGCTTCATCAAGGAACAACAGCCCGATGGTGTGCGGCAATTTTTTGTCGGCGAGTTTTTGGATGGCGTTGACAGCCTCGCGGAGTGAATACCCCGGCACCGGGTCTCCGAAGATTTCTACCGCACGACGCTGCCCATGCCTGTCAAGCTCAGCGGCTACCGCATATTCTTTGAACGTCACGAGCTGTGAAAGTGGTACAAGGCGGCCACTTGATGAGTTGACGAAGAGATTGCGTAGATCAGAGGGATCGTTAATCGTACCCGCTGTTGCTTGAAGTATGATAGGCACGCGCTGGTCGTTAATATTGAGTTCGGAAATTTTTTTATTGTGTACGAGTACCTTCATGGTCTCGGCCAAAGAGATGATTGAAACCCCAAGATCGATAGCTCTGCGGCGGTTAATATTGACCGAGATTTGGGGTTGTGTCGCACGAAATTCGACCCGAAAATTCCGAACTTGCGGCACGTGTTTTTCCATGGCTACGACGAAGGCATGAGCTGCCCCTGCGATAGTTTCGTAGTTTGAGCCCGTCAATGCGAAACGAATGCCGCCGTTCGCGTTGCGTAGGCCGAGACTGTTGGTACGGCGAACCCGGGCGCGGGCTCCTGGTAATTTCGCTAACTCACGGTTTACGGCTCTGGCGATATCGCCTTCGCTTTTGGAGCGTTTTGACCAATCTCTCAGAGGAGCATCGATATGTCCGCGATTGGGGTCATACCATCCGGTAACTGAGAATAGACTTGCTGCGGTTTTTTCGTCCACCAGCGGTTGGAGAATGGCCTCGACCTTTTCGACTTGGCGGTCGGTATAGGCCAGGCCCACGCCATCGGGGCCGGTCAGGAGAATGCTGATCAGACCGCGATCTTCTTCCGGCACCAGTTCTTCGCCGAGTTTTTCGTAGGTGATCAGTGCTCCAATGACGACAATGCCACAGAGTCCGATCAAAACCAGAGGCGCGGCCAGTACACGGTCCAATATTTTGGCGTAGGCGCGACCGAAGGTGCTGTCTTCAGGAGGCCCGGGTTTGGTTCCGGGCTTTGCGCTGGGTTCTCCTCCTGCCTCTGTGCCGGCGCTACTATCCTCATTGCTTCTGTTGGAGATCCGGGAGGCAAGCATCGGCACGGCAGTCAACGCCACGAGCGATGAAATGCTGACCGCCACAGCAAGTACAAATCCAAATTCACCAAACAACCGGCCTGCAGTCGACGGCAAGAATGAAATCGGTATGAAGACCGATATAAGGGTAGCTGTTGTGGCAATAACCGCGAAAAAGACTTGCCGCGTTCCGATGACAGCTGCCGCGCGCGGTTTGATGCTGGTCGCGCCGAGGCGCTGGATGTTTTCTAGTACTACAATAGCGTCATCGACGACCAGTCCGGTTGCTAGTACCAACGCCAGCAACGTAATTAGATTTAGTGAGAAGCCAAGTAACCAGATTGCTGCGACTGTGCCGATGAGTGCCACCGGTATGGCAACGGCTGGGATCAGCGCCGCTCTCCATTGGCCGATAAAGATTGCAATAACGACAACCACAATCAACACCGCCAGTGCCAAGCTGATCAGCACCTCAGTGATAGCGCCGCGGATAAAGATGGCGTCGTCGGCGGTGGTGACGATTTTAATGTCTTTCAGGCGCCTATTGAGTTTTTCGACAGCCTTGGCGACATCGCGCGATATTTGGACCGTGTTGGATTGTGCGCGCCTGACGATGCCAAGGCTGATAACTGTGCGGCCATTATAGCGAACCATGCTCACTGCATCTGCGGGTGAGAAAAACACATGTCCAACATCGCGTATGCGGACCGGATCGCGGATTATAAGTTGCTCGACCGTTGCGGGTTCCGTAACGGACGCATTGGCGCGGACAATCACTTCCTGTTCGTTCGACTTGAAGCTGCCCGCTGGAATATCGTAGTTCGCATTTTTTAGGACGGCTACAACGTCGGTGACAGAAAGCTTGTAGCTCGCCAATCGTATTGGATCGATCACCACTCTTAGAACCCGCTCGCGCCGTCCGAATAAAGTAACATCGGCAACGCCATCGATTGAGGTGAGTTCCGGGATAACGTCGTTCTCAATTTTCCGCGTTACCTCTTCAATGGAGAGTTGATTGCTATAGGCTGCAAGTCGAACGATCGAGCGTGAGTCGGCATCAGCTTTGATGACAAAGAGGTTTTCTACTCCTTCCGGGAGTTTGCGCTGCACGCGGCTCATCGCTTCGCGGACATCGTTTGCGGCAGTGATGAGGTCGATGGAAGGCCGGAAGACAATGCGAATGCGAAAGTTGTTTTCCTCACTCGATGAGCGCACCTCTTTAACACCATTGACGCGTGCCACTGCACCTTCAACCACCCTTGTAACTTCGGCGTCGATCGTCTCGGGTGAGCCGCCTGGAAAATCACCTCGGATGGTGACGATGGGTCGATCTACGTTGGGGAGCTCTCGAACCTCGACTCCGAAGATTGCGCCCAGGCCAGCGATGACGATCAGAAGGTTTAAGACGGTGGCAAGATACGGGCGCCGGACACTTAGAGCTGGAAGATCGTTGGCGATACTCATCGTGACTTAGCCCTTGGAGCGTAAGTCGGTTTTGGGCGACCGTTTGGGCTGGTCCGCAGATGACCTTGGGGTGCCTGGTCGTTTGTCAAGCGGTCTGCTTGGCAACGTATATGAAACAGCGCGTCCGGGCCGCAGCCGCTGTACCCCTTCGACAACAACAAGATCGTCGGGGGCAACCTTTCCATCGACCAAGACGATGCTGTTGAGCCGTTTGATTGTCTTGACCAGGATTTTGACGACCTTCTTGCCGCGCACAATCCAGACATAACTTTCACCTTTACGCCATTGCAACGACAGTTCAGGAACTGCCGTGAAGGTTGCCCCTGGCAGCATTATTTCGACACCGAATGACATGCCTGGGCGCAACAGGTCTTTCTGGTTTGGAATGACTGCTCGAAGTTTCACGGTGCGCGAAACCGGATCAATGCGGCTGTCGATACGTTCTATGCGGCCTGAAAAACGCTTGTGCTCAAAACCTGGTGTCACCGCCTCCACGGTATCGCCGACCACGATGCGTGCTGAGTATTTCTCAGGCACCTCAAATTCCACCAAAAGCTCCGTGCGCATATCCAGTGATACGACCGGGGTTGCGGCCGTAACACGGTCGCCGACTTCTGCTTTTGGAAAGCCTATGACGCCGTCGAAAGGTGCGAGGATCTTCAGATCTTTCAAATTTTCCTGGGTTTGCTGAAGCTGCAATGCAGCGCGTTCGGCCACAACCTTGGCGTCAACCACACGCGCACTCGAATTGACGTTGCGTCGCATAAGTAGCTTCGAACGTTCAAGCAATCGGCTGGCTTCCTCAAGCTTCTTTGCAGCAATTTTGACGGCAAGTTCAGCGCGCGTTCCGTCGAGTTGAAAAATCGTGGTGCCGGCTCGAACGTGATCGCCTGCTTGAGGGTTGAACGCTATGATGACCCCATTAGTTTTTGCGTGAATCATCACCGAGCGCCGAGCCCGCGTTGTGCCTACGGCTGAGATTAGCTCATCGTTTCTGGCCAGCCTGACGGGGTGAACGATTATAGGGACGCTGCGTCCGCCACCGCGTTTTACCTTTTTAGCGGCTACGGATTTGGTGAGAACTGTTAACGCATTGCTCAACTGTTCGCGGGCTATCCAAAGTGTGATCCCAAATGAGGTGAGCGCTATCATTAGGATAAGCTGCAACCGTATGGATAACGGTTTGATCATTGGGCTATTCCTGGAATACATGGTCCAGATGATATTAAGGCCGGGCAATAAACTAGCATAGGCTGTGCCACCAAAACTTCGGATGAAACGGCGCTGCATTCACCGTCTAACTAGTACATGAACTGTTTTTAGTTTTGCACGCGCAATATATATCACACAACCACGGCATGCTTGACACAATCTGATCCGAGCTAGTCAGCGGCACCCTAGCTATTTAGTGGAAGATGACTGATCCTCATCGCGGAAAGGCTGTGTTAACATGCGATCAAGGCGCTGCTCGGATGGTTAGCGGAATTGTTTGAGGCCAATGGACATGCCTTTGTGACCTTCAAGCGGTTGAGTGCGGTAGGTTCCAAATAACCGATCCCACCAAGGCAGATTGAACCCATAATTAGAGTTCGTCTCGTCCATCAGGACTGAGTGGTGGACACGATGCATGTCTGGAGTGACCACAAACCAACGCAACACATGATCGCTTGCAGTGGGAATTCGGACATTGGAGTGATTGAACATTGCGGTGGCGTTCAGAAAAATCTCAAAGATAAGCACGGCTACCGCTGGCGCTCCAAGTGCTGCAATCATGGCCAGTTTGATTGTCATTGACAACATTATCTCGATTGGATGGAAACGCGTGCCCGTTGTAATGTCAAACTCTAGGTCGGCGTGGTGCATGCGTTGCAGCCGCCATAGTAGAGGTATTGCGCGGAACAACACGTGCTGTAAGTAAATAACGAAGTCGAGAATGATGACTGCGAGCGGGATTGCGAGCCATATTGGAATTTGCCAGACATTAAAAAGTCCT
>Ga0209345_10000631_pt1 | contig 45126 bp, 42 predicted proteins | sample Cruoilmetagenom7_FD_187294 | JGI IMG/M metagenome (GOLD analysis project Ga0209345, IMG submission 187294) | Oil polluted marine microbial communities from Coal Oil Point, Santa Barbara, California, USA - Sample 7 (SPAdes) (version 2) | ecosystem: Environmental > Aquatic > Marine > Oil seeps ...
TAAATGCTTAACGACATGGGTTAACCTCCAACAATGGGGAAAAGTACATCAATACTGTCATTGCTTTGAATGAAGGTAGCGCAATAATCTTCGCGGCCAATAAAGTTACCATTAAGTGCTAAAGCAAAGCTTTGTTGTTGCTGACTATCAGGTAAAGTTGCTGTCAGCACGGATGTGATATTGATGGGCCTTGGTAAGTGAGAAAGCTTAAACACTTGACCATTAATATAAATTTTCATTTTTTCTCACTTCTCATGAACTGTGCGTTAATAACATGGCTCAGTTTGATAAATTGAAAGTAAACTAGCGTATCGGTAATCATCAATATGGCGGTGTTGTTGCCGCATTAAATTGTCAACATGCTCGAGTACTTGTGATAGCACGATAGGGGCAATCAAAAAACCATGGCGGTAAAGACCGTTCACTTGCATTAAGGCATTGTTGGCAATGATTTTTGGTTGATTGTCGCTAAACGCGGGCCGAACTTGGCTGATATGCTGACGGATATTAGCCTCGGCGAAACCCGGATGTACACTGTAAGCCGCGCTGAGTAACTCCATCGCGGAACGCACCGTCATAGGGGAAATATCATCACTTTCAATTTCCGTGGCGCCGATGACATAATGGCCTTTGCCTTTTGGTGCAATATAAAGTTGATAGCGAGGGTGCATTAGCCTGACGGGTCGTGAAATATTAACTTGAGGCGCAAAAAGTTGAAAAAGTTCACCGCGCACGGCGCGTAAATCGCTGAGCTCTGCGTTGTTATCTAGCTCGTTTTTTGTCGATTTTTTTGCACCAATGCCACGGCAATCAATAGCGAGGTCAAATGATTGCTGCTGAACGTTTTTGGACTGTTGGCTATCGTGAAAATGTAATTGACAACCATGCGTGAAATGGTCACTTTTCATTCTAATCACAGTCGTTTTGCTGCGCCATTCAACCCCTTCGTCAGTGAGTTGCTGATGTAAAGCAATCAGTAGTTTTCGATTACCGATTTGTCCTTCGCTGGGTAAATAAAGCGCCTGTGAAAATTTATACGCTAGCTCCGGCTCTAGTGCCGCAAGTTGCTCTCGGTTTAACTGATGTTGTTCATGGTTTGGGTAATGATTGGCTAAAAACCTGCCGAGCCTTTGACGGTCAGCTTTATCTTGTTCATGGCTTACAACTAGCGAACCTGACTGTTGAAAAAAGCTATAACCGCTAAGTGTTGTTAGTAATTTCGGCCATAAGGGGAGAGCAGCAAAGCCCATCGCCACAATATTGGCAGGGCTGTGCATCGCTTCACCAAGTGGCGTTAATAGCCCCGCGGCGGCATAAGCGGCACTTTGCTGACCGTTTTTTTGGTCTTTATCGAATAGCGTGACTTGGTAGCCTTGTCGATTTAACGACAAGGCTAGCAAGCGACCCATTAGGCCGGCGCCAATAATAGCAATAGTTGGCATCTGGCTACCTAACGTTGTGATTTGCGTTGAAGCTTTTCACGCTGGTGATAAAGCTCGCTACCATTGGCTTTAAATTCAGCTGATTTTTCCGCCATACCTTGGGTTGAAATACTGATGGTTTCATCAAGCAGCTTGACTTCAATATGTTGTTCGCTATTAGCTGCATTATCTAAGCCGGCGGCATAATCTCGTACCTCTTGAGAGATTTTCATCGAACAAAATTTAGGGCCACACATTGAACAAAAATGCGCAACTTTGCCTGATTCTTGTGGCAAGGTTTCATCGTGATAAGCGCGTGCTTTTTCAGGATCTAAGCTGATATTGAATTGATCGTACCAGCGAAACTCAAAACGGGCTTTAGACATGGCGTTATCGCGAATTTGTGCGCCGGGATGGCCTTTGGCTAAATCACCAGCATGAGCAGCAATTTTATAGGTCATTAAGCCTTCTTTAACATCGTCTTTATTAGGTAAGCCTAAATGCTCTTTTGGGGTGACGTAACAAAGCATGGCGCAGCCATACCAGCCAATATTAGCGGCACCGATGCCTGAGGTGATGTGATCATAGCCAGGTGCAATATCGGTTGTTAGTGGTCCTAAGGTGTAAAAAGGTGCTTCCCCGCAATGCTTCAGTTGCTCGGCCATGTTCTTCTGGATCATGTGTAGTGGTACATGACCAGGGCCTTCAATAATGGTTTGTACCTCATGCTGCCAAGCTATTTTTGTTAACTCACCTAAAGTGCGTAACTCAGAAAATTGTGCTTCATCATTCGCATCAGCCACCGACCCCGGACGCAAACCATCGCCTAATGAAAAAGAGACATCGTAGGTTTTTAATATTTCGCAAATGTCTTCAAAATGCGTATAGAGAAAGTTTTCTTTATGATGGGCCAAACACCACTTCGCCATAATTGAGCCACCACGAGAGACAATACCCGTAACCCGTTTAGCGGTCATTGGTACGTAGCGCAGCAGAACACCGGCGTGAATAGTAAAGTAATCAACCCCTTGCTCTGCTTGCTCAATTAAGGTATCGCGAAATATTTCCCAAGTAAGATCTTCGGCGACACCGTTAACTTTTTCTAAGGCTTGATAAATTGGTACTGTGCCAATCGGCACCGGAGAGTTGCGAATGATCCATTCACGGGTTTCATGAATATAGCGACCGGTCGAAAGATCCATGACCGTATCTGCGCCCCATTTGGTTGACCAAACGAGCTTTTCAACTTCTTCTTCAATAGAAGAGGTAACGGCTGAATTGCCAATATTAGCGTTTACTTTGATCAAAAAATTTCGCCCAATGATCATAGGTTCAACTTCAGGGTGGTTAATGTTTACCGGTATTATTGCCCGACCTCTTGCTACTTCATCACGGACAAATTTTGCGGTGATTTGTTCAGGAATGCTAGCGCCAAATGACTGCCCTGGGTGCTGTTGCAGCAGTATTTCGTCTTTCACTTCTTGACGTTTGATATTCTCGCGAATAGCAATATATTCCATTTCAGGGGTAATAATACCTTGACGAGCATAATGCATTTGCGTGACATTTTTACCTTTTTTAGCTTTACGTACTTTCGGTAAGTGTTCAAAGCGAATGTGGTCAAGCCCTTCATCTGCTAAGCGTTGTTGACTGTAGGAAGATGATTTTTCTGGTAAAAATTCAACATCGTTGCGTGATGTTATCCATTGTTCACGTAACCGTGGAATACCTTTATGGACATCAATGTTGACAGTGTCGTCGGTATAGAACCCCGAAGTATCATAAACACATAAAGGCGGATTTTTTTCGTGGTTAGGGGTGTTTTTGTCGCCACCGACTAAGGTATCAGACAAAGATATTTCGCGCATACCGACACGAATATCGTGTATCTTGCCCGGTACGTACACTTTTTTAGAATTTGGGAATGATTGATCAGCAACGTTTGTTAAAAATTCTGTTGCTTGGTTTCGACGTTCGCGTCTTGATAATGAACTCATGTTCTCTCGCCTTTTATTATATAAAAAATAGGCGGAGCTTTATTGGGGTAGTAACGAGGAGCAAGTTCAAGAGCAATATTTAACAATAGCTATTGGAGTCACTCACTTGTTCCCTTCGCAGATGTTAATCTAATCAGGTTCTACGGATCCCGCTTTCGCGATCTCAGCCCTTTGGCACTCCGACAAGTCAATACGTTTAATACGGTCTAGGTATTAAACGTGGCTAGATTCTAACGTGTATTTTGTTGGTTAAGCAAAGGTTTTTAATAAATTAATTCACAAGCGACTATTTTATTCTCATGATAAGCGAGCATGTTCCACCAGAAGTTACAGCCTAAAAAAGCGTTGTTTTATCGGTTAACGGTGAATTATATGATAAATTTGGCGCCAAATTGTCGTAATATAGCGCAACAGAGCAACGCAAACTATATGGAATTAATTTATGGCCGAATCGAGCACCGCTAGCAACACTGAGCAAATAACTAGAACTTTAGATCCCACCCTGTTACTGAAAGATGAACTGGACCAAGTTGGCCGTATTTATAATATTATTGTCGAGTTTTTTACTAACTACAGCTTCCAATTGATTGGTGCCTTTATAATTTTCATTATTGGCTACATGTTTGCCGGTAAAATCGCCAACGTTGTGTTGAAGTTATGTGAGCGACATAAGCTTGATGTCACCTTAAGCCGCTTTTTAGCTAACACCAGTAAAATGCTGATTGTGGTGATGATCACGATAGTGGCTTTAGGTAAGTTAGGTATCAGTGTTACGCCATTTATTGCCGCTATTGGTGCTATTTCATTAGGTGCTGGTTTAGCGTTACAAGGCTTATTAGCTAACTATGCCGCTGGTTTCAATATCATCATCATTCGTCCTTTTGTTGTTGGTGATACCATTACAGTACAAGGTGTTACCGGGCTAGTGAAAGAAGTGCTACTGGCTTATACTATTTTATCGGATGAAGATAACGTCGAAATTACCATTCCAAATAAACATATTGTTGGTGAGATTTTACACAATTCGCGCCATGATTCGTTGTTAGAGCTAAGTGTTGGTATTGATTATAGTGAAAACCCGTTAGAAGTTGTTGCTATGCTCGAAGAAGTAATAGGCAAATTGGATATCGTTAGTGAAGTACGTAAGCCGCTTATTGGTATTGATGCTTTTGCTGATAGTGCTATTAATATCGCCATACGCTTATGGACGCCAACAGAGCATTTATATAGTGCAAAATACACTGCCTACAAAGAAATTTATCAGGCATTAGATAACGCCAATATTAAAATTCCATTTCCACAACGTGATGTTCATTTTATTAAGGATTCGGCTTAATTTTTATGCCGTTTGAGTTGTTTCTTTATGGCACTAAATAAGGCAAGACTGGATCGCTTTCTAGCACAATACTGTCAAATCAGTCGCAAAGATGTGCGGCTGATGCTGGCGAAAAATAGAGTGAAAATTAATGGTGTTCTTGCCCATGATATAGATGAGATTATCGATACGTTCAGCCATATCACATTAGATGGTCAGGTCATTCAAGCTAACTCAGCGCATTATATAATGCTGAATAAGCCGGTTGGCGTGGTGAGCGCTACCCAAGATAGTCAGCATAAAACCGTGATTGACCTACTGGAACAACCGTTTAAAAATGAGCTACACATTGTTGGTCGGCTTGACCTTAATACCTCAGGTCTAGTGTTATTGACCAATGATAGTCGTTGGTCTGAGCGCTTAACTTTACCTGAGCATAAAATCAGTAAGCGTTATATTGTCAGCTTGAAAAATAAACTTCATACAGAATATATTAGCGCTTTTGCTGAAGGTATGTATTTTGGTTTTGAAGATATCACAACAAAACCGGCAAAATTAACCATTATTAATGACTATCAGGCTGAAGTGGAGTTAATTGAAGGGCGCTACCATCAAATTAAACGTATGTTTGGCCGTTTTCAAAATGCTGTTACTGCTTTGCATCGTGCATCTATTGGCAACTTACCACTGGATAGTGAGTTGTCCGCTGGGCAAAGTAGAATATTAACCTCCGTAGAGGTGAATAATATTGGAAAATAACCATAATGCGGAGGATTTTTAATGAGTTGCCAGCGATTTGATAACCGCCGATAATTTCTTTCCTATAGAATAACTATATTCAAAAAATGTTTGTTGTTCTCAAACCGCTAGTAAGCGCTGAGAGAGAACAAACTTAATAGGTTTGGTACAATATAGCCACTAATATAATAAAAAGGATCAAAAATGACTAAAGCTATTATTCTCATCATTGTACTGGGCTTAATTGTAAGCTTTTTCGTGCGTAATAATGCCAATCGTGAAGCGGCTAAGGTTAATGCAGCACAAGCGGCTAAATTTTTACAAGAGAATAAACATAAAGAGGGGGTGATTGAAACCGCCTCTGGTTTGCAATATAAAGTTTTAACCGCAGGTGACGATGATGCTCATCCTACCGCGAGATCAAAAGTAACCGTGCATTATCATGGTACTTTGCTCGATGGCACCGTATTTGATAGCTCAGTTGACAGAAATGAGCCAATAAGCTTTGCTTTAAACCAAGTTATAAAAGGTTGGACTGAAGGACTACAACTGATGGTTATTGGTGAGAAAACGCGTTTATTTATTCCAGCAAACCTAGGCTATGGTAATAGTGCGGCAGGTAAAATTCCACCAGGCGCTTTATTGATTTTTGATGTTGAGTTACTTGCTATAAAATAGCCAAGAACTCTTTATTGACAGGGCATGATTAACAACTGAATTAGGGCTTAAAGGCTTTGAATAAAGCGTTTAAGCCTCGATACTATTCAACATTCAACATTCAACATTCAACATTCAACATTCAACATTCAACATTCAACATTCAACGCTAGTATTATTCCTCTCTAAATGCCTCTGCTGAAAGGTGATGACGGTTGAGCAATTTGTAAAATTCGGTACGATTTCTTTGTGCTATTTTAGCCGCTTGTGAAACATTTCCGGCGGTAATTCTTAATAATTTGGCGAGATAATCGCGTTCAAATTTATCTCTGGCTTGGACAAATGATGGTAATATTGTGGTTTTATCGCGTAAGGCATTTCTCACTAACATTTCACTGATTAACGGTTCAGTCGATAGTGCGACTGTTTGCTCAACAACATTTTGTAGTTGCCTAATATTGCCGGGCCAAGCGGCGCTGATCAGCATCTCCATGGCTTCTTGGGAAAAACCGGAAATATTAATCTGTGATTGCTCTGTTGATTTACTCAAAAAATACTGAGCAAGTAAGGGAATATCTTCTCGGCGCTCAGATAGCGGGGGTAACTCAAGTTCAACAACATTCAAGCGATAATATAAATCTTCACGAAAGGTTTTATCGATGATGGCTTGTTGCAAGTTTTTATGGGTAGCTGAAATGATCCGAACATCGACTTTAATCGATTGTGTACTGCCGACAGGGCGAACTTCTCGTTCTTGTAATACTCGCAGAAGTTTGACTTGAAAGCTCATCGGCATATCACCAATTTCATCTAAAAATAGTGTCCCACCATCAGTGGCCTGAAATAAGCCAATGTGGTTTCTTTCCGCACCGGTAAATGCGCCTTTGTTATGGCCAAATAACTCAGACTCAAGTAATTGTTCAGGAATCGCGGCGCAATTAATTGCGGTAAATTTTTCTTGATGTCGCGGGCTAGCTAAGTGAATAGCTTTTGCTAATAGTTCTTTGCCGGTACCACTTTGGCTATGAATAAGTAAACTGAAGTCGCTTTTTGCCACCTGTTTACTTTGCTGTAAAAGTGACTCCATAACCGTACTACGGCTAATAATTTTGTCACGCCATTGATTATCAGTCTGGCTATGGTTTAGCTCTGCCGGTTGTAGCCGAATAGCTTGTTGTACTATTTCTAGTAATTCTTTACTTTCAAATGGCTTAGTGAGAAAGCTAAAAACGCCTTGTTTTGTGGCATTTATGGCATCGGGAATCGTGCCGTGTGCGGTCATAATAATGACGGGAATATGAGGATGCTTGGCGCGAATTTGCTCAAACAGTGCCATACCGTCCATACCTTCCATTTTCAGGTCGCTGATCACCAATTGTGGATGAAAGCTTTCTAATCGCCCTAAAGCTATTTTAGCATTTTTTGCTGACTCAACTTGATAGCCAGCTGCTGATAAACGAATACCGAGTAAGCGCAACAAACTAGGATCGTCATCGACGATAAGAACTTTACTGTCGATTATCACTTTAGGCGGGTTTGGGTTGTTCATGGTTTACTCTCGATACATTTCTAAAACTAAAATTGATTATTTATTGCTAGTGACCTGATGAAGTTAGCAGCTCATACCTTTGTTATTGATCTCTTTTATCAATGGCTTGTTCAATATTTTTCAATTGTTTAATGATTTGTTCTAATAATTGCACTTGCTCAACTAATTGTTGTTGTTGTTCGAGTGCTTTTTTTTTCTGCTCTTGCTGTTGTGCTAGCAGGCGATTTCGCATCAGTAAACGTTGATTTAATTGATCACGCAATAAGGTAATAAAGGCTTGTTCACTGGGATTTATCTGGGCAAACGCGGCATTATCTCCTTCAGTTCTAAGTCGATTTAGTAGTGCTTTAGCATTGAAACTATTATAGATAGGAGACTTAGGCAGGCTATAAAGTAACAGTAACTTTATCTGTGGATCATGTGCACTATACTCGTTCGTTTGCGTTTGTTGTGCCACTAATGCTTGCTGTTGTTCGACCTCTTCAGCTAATTGCTGTGGATTAAGTTGCTGTAGAGTTAAGTAATACTCGCCATAAGTTTCATTGTTGTTCGAGTTTACGGCGGTGAGTTGGCAACCAAGTAACAACAGTAATGTTAGACACAAAAGTAATGTTTTTTTTGTAAGCTGCTGAAGACTAAGCATTATATTTTTTCCTCTTGACGAAAAGCGCGTGGCAAAGTGATTTTCATTTTAGTTCCAACTTGCTCGCCTTGTGGATACATCAGTTCAATGTTGCCATTGAGACGTAATAATAGCTCTTTTACTATTGTTAAACCAAGACCGCTGCCTTTGATCGCGTTATTTTCAGGTGCTATTCCTTGATAAAAGGCATCAAATATTTTGTCTTGGTTTTCTTGGGTAATTCCTATGCCCTGATCGCTAATAAAAATTTGTAATTGCTCATCAACAAGTACAGTTGTAATCTCGATGACGCCTTCATCTGGAGAATACTTTATCGCATTGGATAATATATTATCGATAATTACTGCTACTTGTTTACGGTTACTGACAAGAAATACATTGTTACTGGTTTTCTTTAAATTGATTTTTTTTCTTTTTATGTCCAGTTTTCGCTCTGCTAGTACCTGAGATATAACATTATCAATCGGCATTGACTCGCAGTCTTGTAAGCTTGTTGAGTCGAGGACAATATTAAAGTCGAGTAAATCTTCAATATGTTTTTGTAAGCGAAATACGCTGTCTTTAATGATTTGAGATATTTCCTGCTGCTCGGCATTCAACTCACCGACACTATTATCGTAAAGTAGCTCAGTACCCTCTCTAATTGCAGCAAGCGGGGTTTTTAGTTCATGTGAAATATGTCGAATGAAACTTGATTTTTGTAACTCTAAGGCTTGTAAACGCGTCCGCATATTCTCTAATGCCAGTGCTATTTCTTGAATTTCGGGTGAGCCGGTTACTTTAATCTCCTGGTCAAAATCACCTTGCTGTAGGCGAAAAATCTTTTGCGTTAATATTTTTAATGGGCTGGTGATTAAAAAAATGAATATTGCCGCGATCAGTAAACTGACCGGAATAATAATTAAGCTCTGGATCATAATATCGCGAGTGGCTTGGGCGGCTTGCTTAATATTAGTGATATGCAGGGTATTTAGCTCGTTACTGCGTTGCGTAATTTGTTCATAAATTTGTGTTAGTGCATTAAATTTGCTTTGGATCGGTTTGATAATTGTGCTGTCGGTTGGTGACTTTTTTACTGCTGATGGCATGGTTTGCTCAATGAGCGTAGTGATAGTTTCAGCGTACTCAATAACTAGCTGTTGTAAGCTATGGTCTTGGCTGGTAATAATTAACTGTTTAGTCAGCTGTAGTATTTGCTGACTTTGCTCATGATAGCTTGTTGCTAAAGCTTGATCTCGCAGCACTAAATATTGTGCGGCGCTGCGTTCCATTTTTATTTGGTTACTTTTTAATAACTGCTGGCTATCTAATACTTTTGCTATATCGATAATTGCTCCCTCGCTTTGTTTAGCAAGAGTATTAACCTGTGAAGCGCCAAAAATTAACGCAATAACCAGTGGTAAAGCGACTAAGCCAAAACCTAATAAAGTTAATGATTTTATTGATAAACTCTTAATCGAAAAACTGTTATGAGTTGTTTTGATTTTTGGTACTTTTGAATTACTCACAATCTGCTGTATGGCCTTATTCTGTTGATAGTATACCAGTGTAGTGTTAGCTAAAATTAGGTAAAAAACAATGATGTCTCAATATGGAGACAGGTTGATGGTAATGGTTTTTTTATTGTAGTTCTTTGTTTTATAGTTAAATTATAAGATTTTTCTGTTCCTGCTTGCCAGTAATAAATTATTAACGCTATAAATTGTAGTTAATAGGAGACACTTTTTGGTGTGGTGTTTTAAATTAATTCTTTTTAATCAACGGCTTATGTTATTGGCATGACCTGTGCTATATCCTGATTGTATGTGGCACTCGCCATGGTCGGCATATTTGTTGATGTGCTATTTAATTAATCTGAAGGATTCAAACATGAAAAATATTAGCTTAAAAAAACTATCAATTACTGTTGTTGTTGCATCACTGGCATCAAACCTTGTTTTTGCTAACAGTGATATGAATGAAGCGCTACCAAAAGTAGAGCAGCCAATGTCTTCTTTTTCTCAATTAATCACCGATTATGATGCCGATAAAAATAATACTTTAAGTGATAAAGAGTTAGCTAAAAATGAAAAATTAAGCCAAATTTTTGCTCAACTTGATGCTAATGGTGATAAAGAAATTAGCGAGCAAGAATACAACTTGTACCTAAAAACAATGAAAAATCATTAACCTAGATATTAAACTTTGCGAATTAATCGCACCATTTATTGCCGACTGTAAGCATTCGTTCCCAGCCAAACAGTCGGCCTTTTTATACTGAATTTAAGGCCCCCTCATGAATAATCAATCATCTAATGACACTCTATCTCGCTATGTTCAAATTGATAAATGGATTTTTGAAGTTAAATCTGTACGCGCAATCCGTGTTGATGATTTTGGTAAACCTTATTCAGCTATCGCTAATTTTTCCTTAAATGGTGATAGTGCTTATATCGACGGTTTACTTACCAGAGAAGATGATGATTTTACTCGTGAAGACTACCAAACATTTGTCAAGATGACTCAACAATTAGGCTTGAAAAATGTAAGTTTCGACCGTTTTAAGCAACAACGTAAAGTCTCTGATACAGTGAAAGTGCCAGCAATGAATTGCACTAAACCAGAATTAAAGTTAGTGAAAGCGTAGCAAATGAAGCTTATTTTGTTTTAGAATATTTACTTCACTTATTTGCAAGGCGTAATGATGAAGTCGGTTAAAGTTGATAGCGGTTATACCATTCCCTCAAAGATTATTTGTGTTGGGAGGAATTATGTTAATCATATCAGTGAATTAGGCAATGAAGTGCCTGATGATATGGTGATATTTCTTAAGCCTAATAGCGCCATAGGCCATCAACTACGCTCGTATCACCAAGAGACATTACATTATGAAGCCGAACTTTGTTTTCTCTATCAGCAAGGCTGTTTCTCTGCTGTTGCTATCGGTTTAGATCTTACTAAGCGGGCATTGCAGTCTCAGTTGAAAGCAAAAGGCTTGCCGTGGGAGCGTGCTAAGGCTTTCACAGATTCTGCGCTTTTTAGTCATTTTGTCACGCTAGCTACTATTGATGATGAGTTGGCACTAGAGCTATCTATTAATGGTGAGTCTCGACAAACAGGGACTGTTGCCATGATGCTGTATTCACCACAAGCGATATTAAAAGAAATACAATCTTTTATTGAATTAGAAGATGGCGATATCATTATGACAGGTACGCCAGCAGGTGTTGGTGAAGTAGTCGCTGGTGATGTTTTTGAAGGACAAGTACGAACTGGTGATAGTGTTTTAGTAAGCCAACAATGGCAAGCCATTTAGTTGTCATAGCTTATTAAAAATAAGCTATGACAATAGTTATTTATGCTTTGGGCTGTGCGATAATCAAATAAAGTTAACAACCCAAGCTCCATCTTATGAAACGTGTCATTCTCTATACCATGAGTAATTGCCCTCATTGTCAAACGGCCAAGCGCTACCTCGAAGAGAAGAATATCCCTTTTCGTTTATGTAATATTAAAACCGCGGCTGGGCAAAAAGAATTTTCTAAATTAAACTTACGCGGCGTACCTGTATTGAAAATCGGAGATCAAGTACTGAATGGTTTCAATATAAAAAACTTCAATCAACTGTATAAAGGCTACTAGAGCTATCTCTTCATGGCTGGTTAGCCTAATAATACCAATGCTACTAAGTTTCTTCCCACTCAGTAAGATTTAAAAGCTTTAGCGGCACAGGTTCATAGTTCCAGACTGAACCTAAGTACCTACATCCATGCGCAAGGCATTGATTGAAGATAAGGGTTGTTCTCGACAACTGCTCCTGCGTTGTTCTAATGACTCACACCCCTGTGAGAACCTTATCAAAACACTTGTAAGCGCTGAAGTGGGAACAAACTTAATAGGTTTGGTGCTAATTATGTTTTTGAGCAGGTAGATGATTTTTAGTCGTTTCTTGATTTTTTTTGTGCTAGCGTAAGACTAAGTTTGAATGGATTCCCACTACGGATACACTATGACAAAAGCTTTACAAGCCTGTTATGTAACTTTAATCATACTCTTGTTAAGTTTTCCTCTAACAACACTGGCGGATAAGCACGTAAATTTCATCGACATGGATCATGAGATCTATCTTGAGCCATGGTTGTCCTACCAAAAATTGATTGGTTTGCAGTTAGAAGCTAAATCTTACGATGAGTTGCATTACTTATGGTGGTTATTACGTAAAGCTCAAGCCGAAAATTTAATTTACTTTTATGATGATTTTAGCCGCTCAGTTAAGCAGGCTAACAATTTAGTGACCACAAGTACTCCTTTAGCTATTCAAGCGCGTCTAAGTTTATTTCAAGGTCTTATTGAGCGACGACAAGGAGATTATAATCGTTCTCAAGAATCACTTGCTAAAGCCTTAATACAAGCTAAGGAAGCTCAGTTAAGTAGTTTATATGTTTATGGAAAACAAGAGCTTGCCTATACAAAAACCCTGACAGAGCTATTTGAGACTTCCTTAATTGATATCCAAGAAGCTTATGTTGAAGCCTTCGCGTTGAAAGATCAGTTTTTAATCGCCTCAATAAATGAAACCTATGGTGCTATTTATGGTTATTTACAGGACTATAAAAAGTCAATTGAGTATTATCAAAGAGCACTTGAGGCTTATCAAAACTTGCAATATCCAGCACATATAGCAGAGGCTATTTATGGCTTGGCATCAACGTATCGTTACTGGGGGAAATATCAATTAGCCATAGAGTATTTTGAAAAATATCAACAGCAGATTGCTTATACTCCTAACTCAAATATTAGTTTCTTTTCTGCTTATGGCATAGGTATGACGTTGGCAGAGCAAGGTGACTGTCTTGCTGCTATTAACGTTATAGATAAGGCCTTGACCTTAAAAGGTATTGTTGACTACAACGCGGAGTTATATAAACGTAAAGCGAGTTGCTTAATTACCCTAGGCCGCTTTGAAGAAGCGGAAAAGGCACTTGATAGCGCGGCTCTAATTTTTGCTGATATTCCTGAACTTATAGGAACAAACTGGCAACTAGAAGTGCTAAAAATATCAGCTGAATTAACCCATGCTCGCGGCGAGTATGATATTGGTTATAGTATGCTTGAGCAGTATTATCGCCAGTACACTGAGCTATTATTAAAAAACTCCTCGAAAAGGTTGCTAAAAGTAAGAGCTAGCTTGGAAGTTGAGCGCCAAAAAATTGCGCAAGCATTGACAGCAGAACACCTACAAGTAGAATCACTCGAGCTAGAAAAGCAGCAAAGTAACACAACTCAAGATATTTATTTTACCGTTTTTATTACTTGCGGCAGCTTAATTGTGCTGATTGTAATTATTGCACAATACCGTAGTAATAGAAAAATGCACTTATTAACGATAAAGGATCCCTTATCTGGTTTGTTTAATCGTCGTTATATTTTTGATTATCTAGATAAGGCGGCACTAGCCGATGCATCAGAAAAAATCCAAATGTCGATTATTTTAATCGATATTGATGATTTCAAAAAAATAAATGATAAATATGGCCATCCTGTTGGTGATGATGTTATTTGTCAGGTGGCAGAAATCGGTAGTGAAATTTTTCGTCAGGATGATATTTTCGGCCGTATTGGCGGTGAAGAGTTTATGTGTATTCTACCCCGAACAGACGTTACCACTGCAAAGAAAATTGCGGAACGTTTTTTATCTGCAATTAACCAGTCTACAGTGGTCAAAGGTCATCAAGATAACGTAACTGTTAGTATTGGCATCGCGACGCTATCAGCACAATGTCGTGATATTAATCAACTCTATATCAATGCTGATCAAGCACTATATCAAGCCAAGCACTTCGGTAAAAATCAAATTAAAATTTTTTAATCCTAAATGCTCTTAGTTGCGTATATAGACAAATAGATAAATTTTGCTTAATCGCTTAATAAATTAATCCTATGACAGTAACTAGAAATTAATAATCAAGATACAAGGTCTGTTATTATTCAGCATTACACCCAAGATAAAAATTCAAGCACGTGCTTATTATGACTAGTTTTACTCAGCTCGAAATCACTGTAATTTCTCAGTTGCAAGATTACATTCATCAGCGAGGATTTCGGGCATTAATTCACTTTGAATTAGAAGGTTGTTATCAAATACCACTAGGTAAACGTATAGATTATAAAAAGGTCAACCAGAAATTACTAAGCCTTGGTGTTGATGGTGAAGTCGTTGCAGAGTATTGGAGTAACCAGTGGGAGTATGTTTCACTTTTTAATGGTCAAAGTCCATTAAAAGAAGCGCATAACCTCAAGCAAGCGCTGTACTTATTACCTAAAATTTTTGCCACCCAGGGGGTGACAAATACTTTGATCAAACCCGTAGTTTGGGCTGGCGATTACGGTAAGTTAGCCTTAGGGTGCGAAAATGTTTTTAGTGCCGATAACCGTGCTGTTCATATACCTAATGCGGTGCAAATCAACGTTAGCGTGCAAGATCTAGCAGGGAATAATTTACTGGTTGCTGGTGATTTTGCTGAACGGTTGCAGCAAGCTTTATTGCAGACAAGTTTGGCGTGCTGCTTACTATATTTACCTGAAGAAGAGGCTTTTGAGCGTTTACTGTTAAAATCAAAATATGGTTTGGCAGATGAATTATGCTCACCTGTAGATATTTCTGGTGGTCATCAAGGCAGTATTGCACTTTATCGAGATATCGGTAAGCACAATCAAAAAATGGGTATGGAGCCAGTGATTTATGATGATAAAAATAATGTTATCGTCAGTCATGAGAATTGGCATAAAACAGCGCGTATAGAACACAGGCTTGGCGCATCGAGTGAGCATTATAATCCTTACTTGAATGTTATTTATACTTTATTAAATGTCATTGACACTATTGATGAGATAAAACATGACCAGCCATCAGCGCAGGAGCTAAGTAACCAATTGCCTCGCTCGCTCTATGATCAGCAAACTGAACAGGGGGCAATAACATTGTTTGCTAATAATAACTGGTTCAGCGAAAGCATAGATAGAACTCTGAACAGGGTACAAACTGATACTGACATGGCAGCAGAATTAAGCATTGGCCAACAAGTAAAACAAAATTATTTAACACAATTTCAACAGCCTAGTATTATTATTTAATACAGCTAAAGTTGAAATGAAATTCAGATCACAATAATAGCTAGTGAAAAGTAGATGATAAAGCAATTAAATACGCCAACACTTGATGGCAACTCGGTAGCAGAAAAGCGACAAGAGCTCATCGCATATTTTAAAAATACGTGGTCGACTTATCAGTCCTTATTTTCCTTGATTAACCACGACGATGCTTATTTTCTCCGTCCTGAGCCTTTACGGCACCCGTTGGTGTTTTACTTTGGCCATACTGCAACCTTTTATGTCAATAAACTTATTCTTGGTAAATATATCAAGCAACGCATTAACAGTAGGTTAGAAGCTATTTGTGCCGTTGGTGTTGATGAAATGAGCTGGGATGATCTTGATAGTGAGCATTATGACTGGCCCAGTGTTGATGAGGTGCGTGATTACCGACAAGAAGTTTATCACTTAGTATTAAGCTTGATTGAAACTATGGAGTTGAGTTTACCGATAACGCAAGACTCACTAGCTTGGATTATTTTAATGGGTTGTGAACACGAACGGATTCACCTTGAAACCTCATCAGTTATCATGCGCATGCTACCGCTGAACTTGTTAAGTGCCGATGAACAATGGCAACCTTGTTTACAGTCAACCGCTGCGCCTGAAAATGCATTAGTACCAGTAAGAGCACGTAACTTAACATTAGGTAAAAAGCCTCAAGATAATACCTATGGTTGGGATAATGAATATGGCCAGCAGGTAGTTGACATCGATGATTTTAGTGCTGCTAAATATTTAGTCTCGAATCAAGAGTATCTTGGCTTTGTCGAGGCTGGTGGTTATCAGTTAACAGAGTTTTGGTGTCAAGAAGGACAAGCATGGTTAGCGTTTACCAAAGCGGCTATGCCTAAATTTTGGCGTCAACATGACGGTAAATACTATCAGCGAAATTTACTCCACGAAATGCCATTACCGTTAGATTGGCCAGTAGAAGTAAATTGCTTGGAAGCTAAGGCATTTTGTCAATGGCGACAAGCGAGTACAACTGGCTTTATCCGCTTACCTACCGAAGCTGAATGGTACTGTCTTCGCGATCATGTCAGTGGTGATCAACACCAATGGCCAGAAGTGCCAGGTAATATTGATTTAGCCTATAATGCGTCATCATGTCCGGTAAATCGTCATCAGCAAGGTGATTTTTTTGATGTTATCGGTAATGTTTGGCAGTGGACTGAGTCAGCGATTGATGGTTTTGAAGGTTTTAGCGTCCATCCATTGTACGATGATTTTTCTACGCCGACCTTTGATGGTAAACATAACTTGATCAAAGGTGGCTCTTGGATCTCAACTGGAAATGAAACCTTAGCGGCTTCGCGCTACGCTTTTCGTCGACATTTTTATCAACATGCCGGCTTTAGATATATCGAGAGTAAAGACTCTGCATTGCCAGAGGTAGCGTTTAATAAGTTTGAAACTAGTCAAGATATTTGCCAACAACTTGCTTGCTACTTTGGTCAGGAGTTATTGGGTTATGAGAACTACGGACAGCAAATAGCAAAACAGGTGGTAAATTTAATTGTCAGCCAAGGTTTAATGACTGAACGTTTACTTAATTTAGGTTGCAGTGTTGGCCGAGTGGCATTTGAGCTTAGTCAGTATTTTCAACATATAGATGCTGTTGATTTTTCGGCTCGCACTATTCAACATGGTGTGCAATTACAAACGGGTGCTAGTGTGCGCTATACCAGCACCATTGAAGGTGAAATTTGTCAATACCATGAAGTTACATTGGCAGATTTCGTCGAACAAGTTAAGGGCGAGCGGATATTATTTAGCCAAGGCGATGGAGGTAATCTAAAACAGCACTTTAATCACTACGATGTGGTTTTAGTTCAGCATGCACTAGAGCAAAGCTATGATCCTAAACGTTTATTATCGAATGCGGTTAGTCGACTTAACCCGTCAGGCTTATTGATCGTTATTTCTGATTACTATTATCAAGCAAAGATAACAGAAAAAAGTAAATGGCTGAGCGGTATAAAAGTTAATGGTGAAAATTTATCTGGCTTTGATGCTTTGAACCAGCAACTTAGCAGCGATTTTGACTTGGTTAGTCAGCAAGAACTCTCTCGTGTATTAGCTGATTCAGTACGTAGCTTTAATTTATCACACTGCCAGCTTACGGCATGGCGAGCAAAATAGCTTATGCCGAAATATTTATTGCCCAAGCATATTGCTTATACTCGAGGTTTGGCAGATCACATCAAATTTAATTTCAGTGATTCGACTGCGCACGCTTTGACTTATGAGCAATTATGCGCATTCTCAGTGGATGAGCTGAATAGCATACTGCTAAGTTACTCTCCGGTACAAGGTGATGTATTGCTGCGCCAATTAATTATTAATTTTCATCAAGGGTTAAATTGTCATCGCCAAACACTTGAGGCTGATAATGCGGTAACTTTCTGTGGAGCACAAGAAGCATTGTCGGCGGTTTATCAAGCGTTGTTAGATGCTGATGATGAAATTATCGTACTGACACCGAGTTACCCATCTTTGGTTACTATGGCAAAAACCATGGGCGTGGTTGTTAAAGAAATAGCACTGTGTGCTGATAATCATTGGCAAGTTCATATTGAAGATTTTAGCCGCTTGATGACGGAAAAAACTCGTTTGATCGTCCTTAACTCACCACATAATCCAACCGGTAGCATTATTGATAGTGCATTGGCTGAGCAAGTATTACAACTGGCTGAGCAATATCAATGCTATTTATTGAGTGATGATGTATCCCAAGCCAGTAATTACCATGATTTAGCCTTGGCTCATCGCTATCTTGATTACTCAAAAAGTATCATTGTTGGTGTTATGTCAAAAAGCTTAGGCTTAGCCGGTGTGCGCATTGGTTGGGCAGTAACACCCGATGACACTTTACTGAATAGTTTACTGGCAATTAAAGCCATGAGCTCTATTTGTTGCTCAAAAATAGATGAAAATTTAGCCAGCATAGCACTACAATATAGCCATGAAATTATAGCGACTAACAATGTTATTATTCGCGATAATATTGCTTTGTTTTCTGCTTTTATCAACCGCTATAAGCAAGCATTCAGTTGGCATCCACCGCAAGCGGGCATATTAGCGTTAGTTGAAGTTAAAAATATTGCTTCTATGATGGCTTGGTCAAATAGGCTGGTAAAAAAAACCGGTATATTAGCCTTGCCAAGTGAGTTGTTCGGCTTGCAGGGAAATTATTTTCGTTTAGGTTTAGGACAAAAAAGCTTTGCTCAAACACTGGCGATATTCGAGCATTATGTTAATCAGCAGATAAAAAGTGAGTAAAGTAGCTTAAGCCAAACTGGGGTTAAGTATATTAAAGCACGTAGAAAAACATCATGAAAAAGTGACAAAGAGCGGCCATAAAAACAAATAAGTGCCAAATAGCATGGCTATATTGTTTATTCTTTCTGATATAAAAAATCGTCCCTAAACCATAAATAATACCGCCTAAGGCGAGTAAGAATATCCCCTCAGCAGCAAGCTTAACATTGAGCTTATCAATAAATATTAAAGAAATTAAGCCCAAGCCAAGATAGGTAGCTAATGACAATTTTTTATACTTATTGCCAAATTTAATTTTAAAAGCAATGCCTGACAGAGCAAGGCCCCAGATAATGCTCAATATTATATAGCCAACGTCATCAGCTAATGTAACTAGCATCAGTGGTGTGTATGTACCGGCAATTAATAAATAAATTGCGCAATGATCAAGTAGCTTAAATATTCTTTTGGCTTTGTCATGTAATAAAGCATGATAAAGGGTTGAAGCGCTAAACAGTAAAACTAAACTAGCGCCATAGATACTAAAACTGATCACTTTAGTGATATCAGCTTGTAACCAAGCTAAAGTAACTAAAAGCGTTAAGCCGGCAACACTAAGTAATGCTGCTAATCCGTGACTGATCGCATTGATAATTTCTTCTGCTAAGCCGTAGTCTTGAGTTTGCACCTTAAGATTCCTATTTCAGTGTACATGTGTACGCTGTTTATGGTAGCAAACTGTGCATTAGAATACTAGAGGTCTGACCTTTGTACTTTGGTAAGCTGACCTAGCAGGAGTCTAGGTCAATCAGTTTCTGTGAGTAAACTTTTGCAGCTATAGAATTGCTTTAGCAATGGCTTGCTGGGGAATAATAAAAGAAGTGTTGCATTGGGAATACGGTAGTGAATATTAGCCACTGAAGCTAATAGCTAGCCTTGATGATGGTTTATTCCTAAAGTAGAAATAATTTTTGCGTTTATAAAACGGTGAGATTTTACCGGATATAAACGCAAATAAGGGCACGCTAACTGTGTTTGTATGATTACAAGGCGAGATCAATAACCATTTCACGTAATTCATCTTTGGAGATCGAGTTATCATGATTTTTATCAAAACGATTAAAAATGGTTTCACACATACGAATGCCTTTGTCTTGCAATAAGCAGTCAATCAATTCTACGAATTCACTTCTATTGATTACGCCATCTTTGTCTTCATCAAAAACTTCAAATAGTTCATCAACCCACTGATTTAATTCCATCAGTTATCCTCTTTTTGGCGAAATATATCTACTGCTGACTTTATCGTTATTTGCAGCATATGTGAATGATTAATTATGTTATTTGGCGTAAATATAGCTTTTTACAGCCTAACACGAGTTTTTTGCTAGCTAAGGCTTTAGTTAGCTGATATTTAACGGTATCAACACTGATGATAAAAGTAGCTATTCACCACTACATCATAGGCTTAGCAAGGTTAACTTTAACAAAAAAAGACTTAGTATAATTTATCAATAGCTTGCGTTATTTCAATTAGTTAGCTACTAAAACAAGTCGATTCTAAATAGTTTAAAAATAAATGTAATAAATTTGTAAATGTTGAGACTAAGCAATCAATGTTTTAAAAGGAGGATAAAATGAAAATAGCTTGGAAAAATTTATTTACCACGAGTTTATTTATTTCAGTAGCGGGGCTCAGCCATAGTAGCCTTGCTGAAAGTGCTTTAAATCAACAACTCACCTTAGAAAGTTGCCATGTAAAAGGCATTCGTCAACAAGTGCAGTGCGGCACTTTAGTCGTGCCAGAAAATTATGCAAAAGCCGATGGTGCAAAAATTAATATTAATTTTGTTGTATTACCGGCGATAGATAATAGCAAAGAAAAACAGCCGCTAATGTTTTTAGCTGGTGGGCCAGGTCAAGCTGCAACAGAGCTTTCTGGGCAAATCTATACCGGCTTTAACGAGATTAGAAAAACCCGTGATTTATTATTGATTGATCAGCGAGGCACGGGTAAATCGCATCCGTTACAATGCGAAGAACCGTTAGACATTGACCCCTACACCAGTATTCCTGAAGACTTTTCAGTAACAGATATCGAAGAATGCTTATCGCAACTTAGTGGTGACCTTAGCCAATATACCTCAGAAAACTCTATTCGAGATTTCGACGCAGTTCGTCAAGCTTTAGGTCACGAACAGGTGCATATCTATGGCGGCTCTTATGGTACACGTGCGGGCTTGGTTTATATGCGCATGTTTCCAACATCAATAAAAAGTGTCGTGCTTGATAGTGTTGGTCCTATTGAAGTACCTATTGGCTTATTTGGGAAAAGTGCAGAGCAATCTTTTGTTAAATTACTTAACAATTGTCAAAATGATGATAAGTGTGCCAAACAATATCCTGACTTGGCAAAAGAGTTTGCCAAGGTCAGTGCTAAGTTGTCACTTGCGCCTGTGACAGTAAACATTGCGCACCCCAGACTCGGTACTGATATTGAATTTACCATCAGTAAAGAAAAGTTTATCTCAACCATACAAATGCAATTGTATTCCATGCAAACACGTAGTTTGGTACCGCTGTTAATTCATCAGGCTTATTTAGGTGATTATAAGCCGTTGGCGGGGCTTATTGCTCAAGGCGAAGGTGGCATGGGTATCTATATTGGTTTGCACTTTAATATTGTTTGTAATGAAGATTTTCCTAAAATCACTGGTAGTATGAGAGCCGCAGATGCCGAAAATAACTTTGCGAAAGGCATGAGTTTAGACATGGTTGGTAAAGCTTGTGCTGCTTGGCCAAAGTATCAACCCAGTGCTAATTTTTATCAGACAGTAACGGCCGATATTCCAACACTGATCATGTCAGGTGCTTTAGATCCTGTTACGCCAGCAAGTAATGGCGAAAAATCCGATAAAAATTTACCGAATAGCCATCATATTATTGCTAAAAATAATGCTCATATTGTTGCTTCAACAACTTGTGGCATCAGCATTGTAAATGAATTTTTAGCGCTACAAACACCAAAAGATCTTGATGAATCGTGCTTAGCAGACATTCCTGATGAATCATTTATGCTGGGCTTAAATGGTGGAGCAGCACCAGTAGTGAACATGGTAACTACGCCAGCAAAAGTAAAGGAATAGATAATGATTGAAGTTAATAATTTACATAAAAGTTTTGTCAGCAAGAAAAACACAGTTAAGGCCTTGGATGGCTTATCATTTACCGCAAAAGATGGCGAAATTACCGGCATATTAGGCCCAAACGGTGCCGGAAAAACCACTTGTTTACGCACACTCTATGGCTTACTACGTGCTGATGAAGGTTACGCCACTATTGACGGTATTAAAGTCACTGAAGAACCGATTAAAGCGAGAAAATTATTAGGTATTTTTCCTGATAAATTTGGCTTATACGAGCGGTTAACCGCTTATGAACAAATTGATTATTTTGCCAGTATTCATGGTATGAAAGGCGCCAATAAACATGCAGCTATTGAGCAAATTCTCAATGATCTTGAGATGACTGAGTTAGCGCATCGTAAAACAGTAGGTTTTTCTCAGGGGCAGCGCATGAAAGTGACACTAGCCCAAGCGTTGGTACATCAACCAAAAAACTTTGTTTTGGATGAACCAACACGTGGTTTAGACGTGATGAGCACACGAATTTTGCGTAATCATTTAGCTAAATTCAAAGCAAAAGGCCACTGCATTTTATTTTCCTCACATGTTATGCAAGAAGTGGCAGCACTTTGTGATCGCGTGATTATTGTCTCTAATGGCAAGTTAGCTGCGCAAGGAACACCACAAGAATTATGTGATCTAGCCGGAGAGAAGTTATTGGAAGAAGCCTTCGTTAAATTGATCGGCTCAGATGAAGGAGTAGCGGCATGATGCAATTACAAGCCTTAATGGTAAAAGAGTTTAAAGAAGCCTTTCGTGATCGACGTGCGTTAATGGTGGCAATGAGCATGGCGTTATTAATGCCAGTGATGATCATGGTGATGTTAAAAGTAGCCATTAAAGAGGCGGTTGATAACCCTGCGGTATATGTGAAATATACCGGTGAGCAACATGCCCCCAAGCTTATCAAAGCGTTGCAAGATGAAAATATTCTCTCTTTTGCTGATGTACCTGAAGATGAAGAACGTAACTGGAATGAGCGCAATATTGCGCTCTCCATTCCTGATACTTTTGTTGCTGATATGGCGGCAGGTAAACCGATAGAGCTAACCTTACGAGCCGATTATAACGAGAAGTCGTTATCGTCACCTATTCGTCGCATTAAAGACATTATTAGAGAGCACTCACTCACCATTGGCTATAAGCGCTTATTGGTGCGTGGGGTTGATATCAAGTTGCTGCAACCGATCAAACTGCTTGAACAAGATACCTCTTTACCAAGTAGTAATGCGGTAATGATCTCATTAATTTTAGGTGTTTATCTCATGATGGCAGCATTTATGTCGGGTTTACCGGTTGCTATTGACTCTAGTGCCGGTGAGCGTGAACGTAATGTGCTGGAAATGTTACTGTGCCAGCCGGTAAGTACCTTAAAAATAGTGCTTGCTAAACTCAGTTGTGCCAGCTCTATTGCGATTATCTCTATTATTTTAATGTTGGTGTTAACTTCGGTTGCGATGAACTTTGTTGATCTGACAAAAATAGGTGCCACTTTCAGTATTGATGCCAGTACTTTTGCGATTTTATTATTGCTGTTAGTGCCTATTTGCTTCCTTGCTGCTTCATTACAGCTTCTGTTTGCCTTTCAGGCGAAGAGTTTTAAAGAGGCGCAATCAACGGTAACTATGTTGATTATGGCACCAAGCTTTATTCCTTTTGCACTGATGATGATGGATGATAAACCTGCTTGGGTTGAATGGTTGCCGATTTCCGGCCAATCATTATTAATGGAAGATGTTTTTAAAGGTTTACCTATCGATTGGAGTGCCTTGTTATTTACCAGTGTTGCTACCATCGTCTTAACAGTGGCGTTAGTGTTAATTTTGGCAAAACGTTTAACCTCTGAAAAAGTAGTGATGTCGTTAAGTTAGCAATAGTGAATGAATGCTAGGATTGAATAAAATGAATAACTCAGTAGAATTGAGCGACTCAAAAAAGACTGTTTTTAAAACAGCTCAACATCAACTGGGTTATTCATTGAGCAATCAAAAACTATTTATCAAATGGGTTTCTGAACATGAGAAACTGTTACGTCATATTATTAATGGCTTTGAAGCTAAACCTGCGATTCAAGAAGAGCTATTTCAAGAAATAGCATTAAATATTTGGCAAGCATTACCAAGCTTTAGAGCTGATGCTGCGGTTAAAACTTTCATTGCACGTATCGCCCATAACGTATTAGCAACACATGTTGCTAAGGCGGTAAAAACAGTGAAAACAGAGTCAGAGCAAGAATTATCGCCTCTTCAAGATGAACAGCAATGCCAGCAACCTAACCCTTATCAGTCATTAGATCAACAACAAAGGCAACAGCGACTTGCTCAAGCTATTCGTCGTTTAACACTTGAACAGCAACAAGTGATCACTTTGGCACTAGAAGGCATGAGTTATCAAGAAATAGCTGATGTGTTAGCGATTACAGTAAATTTAGTCGGCGTAAGGTTACAACGAGCAAAAACTGCGTTAATGCAGTTATTGGAGGCCGTATGAGCGAAGAGAATGATAAAATTAAGATGGCAACTGAAAGTGAGCAAATACAAGACAAACTTGAGTCTACAACACTGATTATGCGAAAAAAAGACAGCCGCCCTGAATCAAATAAAGTGCTTGATGATACCTGGGCTGAATTAACACAAGATTGGCAAGCACAACCAACAGCTAAAACGGATATTGCCACTTTGGTCAAGCGCACCCGTCGTAGAACTTATGGTGCGAAACTTTGTTTTGTCTTAAATATCCTCGCCACTTTAGCAATCTTTATTGCCTTTTTTTATGGTATTTATCAGGGTGAATGGGGCGAGCCAGTTAATATTTATCTCGGCTTTGGTAGCTTATTGTCAGTTGCTTTTGTTTATTTTGAAATGAAAGTTCGTGTAGCGGCGTGGTCACAGTTATGTGACAGTCCTGAAAAGGCAATTGATAATGCTATTAGCAGTTGTGAATCGTCAATGAAATATATGAGGATTACCCAAATTTCGTTATTACCTTTTCTGCCGCTAGTTAATTGGTTTATTTATACGCTAGCTCAAACCAGTACTAAAGCCGTTTTACCGGCTTACCTTATTGCAAATGGCTTGATGTTTGTTGTCTATATTGTTGTCGATTATTTATATCGAAAACGTAAGAAAGAGCATCAGCAACTTGTGAAAGTTAAACTGGCATAAAGAACGGTTAATTTAAAATAAGTAGCATTTAATTTTGATATTCAGCTGTATGTCGTTTTAAATTTGTTGTTTTTGCTTTTTTTAGAACGTATATTGGTTTTAATTGTTGATTTAAGCTGATAATAAAACTTATTTCACTCACTTTTACGACTATTTGATTGCAAAATGAACTAAAAGAGCGGGGTTTTACCGTGTACAAGCTTTACAAGTTCAGGCAAAATATGCCGCAATTAATTTTGCATTAACGCCAACCAAAGTCTTGCTATTGGCAGACTACTTGAGGATATAACATGTTTACACGTGATATGAATATTGCTGATTTTGATCCAGAACTTTATCAAGCAATGAGTAATGAAGTTGTTCGCCAAGAAGAACACATTGAACTTATTGCTTCTGAAAACTACTGTAGCCCACGTGTACTTGAAGCTCAAGGCTCACAACTAACCAATAAATATGCTGAGGGCTACCCTGGCAAACGTTATTACGGTGGTTGTGAATATGTTGATGTTGCTGAGCAACTAGCGATTGACCGTGCAAAAGAATTATTTGGTGCAACTTACGCTAACGTACAACCACACGCAGGCTCACAAGCAAACGCAGCCGTTTTCCAAGCGTTAGTATCGCCTGGCGGCAAAGTGCTCGGTATGAGCTTGGCTCACGGTGGTCACTTAACACATGGTTCGCATGTCAACTTTTCTGGTAAGTCATATGAAGCGATTCAATATGGTTTACACCCTGAAACGGGCGATATTGATTATGTTGAATTAGAACGTTTAGCATTAGAGCATAAACCAGAAATGATCATTGGTGGTTTTTCTGCATTCTCTGGCATAGTTGACTGGGCTCGTATGCGTGAAATCGCCGATAAAGTTGATGCCTACTTCTTCGTTGATATGGCGCACGTTGCCGGTTTAGTTGCTGCAGGTTTATACCCAAATCCAGTGCCACACGCACACGTAGTATCGACAACAACTCATAAAACATTAGCAGGCCCACGTGGTGGTTTAATTGTTTCTGGTTGTGACGACGCAGCAATTTACAAAAAATTAGACAGTGCGGTATTTCCTGGTGGCCAAGGTGGCCCATTAATGCACATTATCGCGGCGAAAGCGGTAGCATTTAAAGAAGCGTTAGCACCGGAATTTAAAGTTTACCAACAAAACGTGTTAGATAATGCCAAAGCTATGGTGGCAGTGTTACAAGAGCGTGGTTATAAAGTTGTGTCAAATGGCACTGAAAACCATTTATTACTACTTGATCTAATTGATAAAGACATTACCGGTAAAGATGCTGATGCAGCATTAGGTCGTGCTCATATCACCGTTAATAAAAACTCTGTACCAAATGACCCACGTTCACCGTTTGTAACGTCTGGCTTACGTTTAGGTACCCCAGCGATTACGCGTCGTGGCTTTGGTGTTGAAGAAACTCAAATGATCACGGGTTGGATTTGTGATATTTTAGACGATATTAACAATGACGCTGTGATTGCTAAAGTGCAAGCAGGTGTAAGTGAACTTTGTGCACGTTTTCCTGTTTATAAGTAATTCGTTATAACAAAGTGAATAAATCACGACTTCCTTACTAAACGTAAGGCAAGTCATAAAAAATGGCCACAGTAGTGGCCATTTTTTATTTAACGGTTTAATACCAATTTTACTAAGTTTCTGAGTGGGAACAAACTTAATAAACTTGGTATAAATTCGCTTTAATGGCAAGATTTTTAGCTTAATGAATGATTTTCAATTAAAATAGCGAGATTAAATTCTCACGACTGTGGAACTAATCCATGTATTGCCCTTTTTGTTCAGCCACCGATACTAAAGTTATCGACTCTCGTTTAGTTTCTGATGGTCATCAAGTCCGCCGTCGTCGCGAATGTTTAGCGTGCCATGAAAGGTATACTACCTTTGAAAGTGCTGAGTTAGTGATGCCGCGCATTATAAAACGTGATGGTTCTCGTGAACCTTTCAACGAAGATAAAATGCGCAGTGGCTTATTACGAGCCTTAGAAAAAAGACCGGTTAGCACCGAAGAAATGGAATTGTCGATTAATAAACTTAAATCGCAACTACGAGCTACTGGTGAGCGGGAAGTATCGAGTGAAATGTTGGGAACTATTATTATGAAGCAACTAAAAAGCTTAGATAAAGTTGCTTATATTCGTTTTGCTTCAGTTTATCGTTCGTTTGAAGATATCAAAGAATTTGGTGAAGAAATTGCCCGTTTAGGCGATGATGACTAACGAGTTAAACATAATTAGGCTTAACCTCGAGTGCAATAATGAGTGATTTTTCTTTAGCAGATTATAAGTTTATGCAAGGTGCCATTAATTTGGCAAAGCGTGGCCACTTTACCACTTCGCCTAACCCACGGGTTGGTTGCGTGATCGTGCTCAATGATGAAATTGTCGGCGAAGGTTATCATCAAAAAGCTGGGCAGGGGCATGCTGAAGTTCATGCGTTAAAACAAGCGGGCAACAAGGCGAAGGGCGCTACTGCCTATGTTACATTAGAGCCTTGTAGTCATTATGGTTTAACACCACCGTGTGCAGAAGCGTTAATTAAAGCGCAAGTAGGCCATGTTATTGCCGCTATGGTGGATCCTAATCCGAAAGTATCGGGCCGCGGCCTTGAACTTTTAAATGCTGCAGGTATAACGACACAATTTGGGCTACTTGAGCAAGATGCCCGGGCTTTAAATCCGGGCTTTATTCAATTAATGACCACTAAACTGCCTTATGTTCGCGTTAAGCTTGCCGCAAGCCTTGATGGTAAAACCGCAATGGCCAGCGGTGAAAGTCAATGGATAACCTCGAGTGAAGCGCGCACTGATGTGCAACGCCTAAGAGCGCAAAGTTGTGCGGTTGTTTGTGGCGCCGATTCGGTCATTTTTGATGCTGCCAAGATGACTGTACGTTGGCATGACTTAGGTGAGTTAAAAAATAGCTATGCACAAGCCGATGTTAGACAACCTGTGCGTATTATTATTGATGGCAAAAACCGCTTAACACCTGATCTCGCTATCTTCCAAAGCGAGAGTAAAATATTATTAATTCGACATACTATTGAAAATGACCTAACTTGGCCTCATTTCGTAGAACAAGTGCCTATGGTTAAGGCGAAAAATAGTGATCATATTGATCTTCGTGCATTATTGGCTTATTTAGCTAAACAAGGTTTGAACGATATTTTAATTGAGTCAGGTGCTCAGTTAGCTGGCGCATTTATTAGCGAAAATTTAGTTGACGAATTAGTACTTTACCAAGCGCCTAAACTTATGGGCGCTGACGGAAAAAGCTTAGTTAATATGCCCGACGTTAAGCAGTTATCAGCAGCGAAAAATCTTGATGTTACCGATATTCGCATGATAGGCAAAGATATTAGATTAACGGCAAAATTTAGTCGTTAATATCGATAGGCTGACAAGAGTATTCTTTTCAGTATAAACAGATAAATAAGTGACGAGATAAACAATGTTTACAGGGATCATAGAAGCCGTAGGGCGTTTGAGAGCAATTAATACCTCCGGTGGTGGCGCACGCGTTACTATTGATACTGCAACATTAGACTTGTCAGATGTTAAATTAGGCGACTCAATTGCCACTAATGGCATTTGCTTAACGGTTGTTGCGATAGACAGTGCTAGCTTTAGCGCTGATGTTTCGAGTGAAACATTAGCACGCACAGCTTTAGCTTATTATCAAATAGGTGATAGCGTTAATCTTGAAAAAGCCATGCTACCAACCACGCGTTTTGGCGGCCATATGGTTTCAGGGCATGTTGATTCGGTGAGTGAAATTACCAGCATTGAGCATCAAGGTAATAGTATTGATTACTGGCTGACTATGCCAACAGAACTAGCCGCCTATATTGCCGAAAAAGGTTCAATTACTATTGATGGTACAAGCTTAACCGTTAACAGCTTAACAGCAGATAAGTTTCGTTTAACGATTGTGCCACATACCACACAACAAACTATTATCAATCAATATCAAGTGGGCACTAAAGTTAACCTAGAAGTTGATTTAATCGCCCGATACATTGAAAGATTACTTACCAAGCAAACAGCTGACAAGCCAGAAGCTTCAGGTGTTACACACGCGTTATTAGCGCGCAGTGGTTTTATTAAATAAAGAGGTTGTCATGAATTTAAACACGCCACAAGAGATTATCGACGATATAGCTCAAGGTAAAATGGTCATCCTAATGGATGACGAAGATCGCGAAAATGAAGGTGACTTCATTATGGCAGCAGAAAAAGTTACGCCAGAAGCGATTAACTTTATGGCAACTCATGGCCGTGGCCTTATTTGTATGCCAATGTCAGCAGAACGCTGTGAATTGTTAAAATTACCTTTGATGGTTGATAAAAATGACGCACAATTTACCACTAACTTTACGGTTTCTATTGAAGCTGCTGAAGGTGTTACCACAGGTATTTCTGCTGCTGATCGAGCGACAACCGTATTAGCGGCAGTCGGCAAGGATGCTGATCATAACTCGATCGTACAACCAGGCCATATTTTCCCGCTGATTGCTAAAGATGGTGGTGTTTTAAATCGTGCTGGCCATACTGAAGCAAGTGTTGATTTAGCACGTTTAGCTGGTCTTGAAGCGGCCGCTGTTATTGTTGAAATACTCAATGAAGACGGCACCATGGCGCGTCGTCCTGATCTTGAAGTTATTGCTGAAAAACACGGCGTTAAAATGGGCACTATTGCCGATTTAATTGAATACCGTAATGCTAACGAAACCACCATTGAACGTGTTTCTCAATGTAAGCTACCAACCGCGTTTGGTGATTTTGATCTTACGGTATTTAAAGACACTATTGACGGCCAAGCACATTTTGCCTTAACGAAAGGTGAAATTAATCCAGAAGAGCCCACTTTAGTGCGTGTACACTTAGAAAACACCTTTAGAGATTTATTATTTAGTCAACGCGAAAGTGTCGCTAAATGGCCAATGGCTGATGCGTTAGAAAAAATTGCCAAAGAAGGCGGTGTGTTAGTCCTATTAGGCAAACATGAGTCACCTATGGAGCTTATTGCGCAAGTACAAAAATATGCAAAATTAGACGCCGGTGGAGCTGTTAAAGAAGTTAAACGTCATGTTGGCTCTCGCAACGTTGGTGTTGGCTCACAAATTTTAGCTAATCTAGGAGTCAGTAAAATGCGTTTATTAAGCTCACAGACTAAATATCATTCACTTTCAGGCTTTGGTCTAGAAGTGGTTGAGTATATTGCTGATTAAAAACGGTTTTGTTAAGCGAAATCAACGTACTTGTTATTCAATTGAGTGCGTTGTAATTACTTATCACTAGAATAACTTTTAGCAGCTCAATAAAAAAGCTATTTGATTAAATTCAAATAGCTTTTTTATTATCTTTGAATATGTTTTAAAGGTTTAATTTAAAGCGGTAAACTGCTTTATCTTCTCAAGTATACCTTCACTATCCAAACCAAGCTCTTGGTGAATTTCAGCCTGTGTGCCGTGCTTAATAAAACTATCAGGTAGTCCTATATTGAGGATCTTTTTCGCTATACCTTGGCTTAAAATAAACTCATTAACACCCGAGCCTGCACCACCGGCAATGGCATTATCTTCAACGGTGACGATACAGTCGTGGTTAGCACATAATGTTTTGATGATATCTTGGTCTAACGGTTTAACGAAACGCATATCAACTAACGTGGCATTAATATCTTCTGCGGCTATTTTCGCTTGGCTCAGTGTTGTACCAAAGTTAAGTATCGCCACTTTAGTGGTTGTAGTGCTGTCATCTATTGCACGTATGGTATTAGCTTTACCAAGCTCAATAGTTTCATTGAGTGTAGGTAATTCAGCACCATTGCCACAGCCGCGTGGGTAACGTACAGCAGCTGGGGTAGTTAATTGATAGCCCGTGTTGAGCATTAATTGGCATTCACGCTCATCAGATGGCGCCATAATCGTTAAGTTAGGTATGCAACGCATAAAGCTTAAATCAAATGAACCTTGATGTGTAGGGCCATCAGCACCAACAATACCGGCGCGATCAATAGCAAACAAAACCGGTAAGTTTTGAATAGCAACATCATGAATAAATTGGTCATAGCCACGCTGTAAAAAGCTTGAGTAAATAGCGACAACAGGCTTGCGTCCACCAATAGCTAAACCGGCAGCAAAGGTTACCGCATGTTGTTCGGCAATAGCGACATCAAAATATTGTTCTGGAAAGCGCTGGCTAAATTGCACCATACCAGAGCCTTCTCGCATGGCTGGAGTGATCGCGGCTAGTTTACTGTCTTGCTCGGCTGTTTTGCAGAGCCAATCGCCGAATATGGCTGAATAGCTTGGCAAGCTTGGTGCACTTTTAGGTAATGTTGTTTCTGTGTGATCAAACTTAGGTACAGCATGATACTTGATTGGATCTTGCTCAGCCTGTTGATAACCTTTACCTTTTTTAGTGGCAATATGTAATAACTGAGGGCCTTTTAGGTTGCGCATATTGGAAATAGTATTTACTAAACCGTTAACATCATGACCATCAATAGGGCCAATATAATTAAAGCCCAATTCTTCGAAGAAAGTACTTGGCACTACCATGCCTTTTAAGTGCTCTTCAGCGCGACTAGCAAGTTCTTTAATAGGAGGAATGTTTTTAAGTATCCGCTTACTACCTTCACGAATGCCGGTATATATGCTGCCTGAAAGTAGTTTTGCTAAATGATTATTTAAAGCGCCAACATTTTCTGAAATCGACATTTCATTATCATTTAATATGACGAGCATATCTTTATTGATATCACCGGCATGATTTAATGCTTCAAATGCCATACCCGCAGTCATAGCACCATCACCAATAACGGCAACCACTTTACGGTTTTTCGCTTCTTGCTCTGCAGCAACCGCCAAACCTAAAGCAGCAGAAATTGAAGTGCTTGAATGTCCGACACTCAGCACGTCATATTCGCTTTCTTCGCGCCATGGGAAAGGGTGTAAACCATCTTTTTGACGAATAGTGTGCAGTTGATCGCGACGACCAGTCAATATTTTATGTGGATAGGCTTGATGGCCTACATCCCAAATTAAGTGATCAAATGGTGTGTTATAAACATAATGTAAGGCAACCGTTAGCTCAATAGTGCCTAGCCCTGAAGCAAAGTGGCCACTACTTTTACTGACTGAGTTTAAGAGGTAACGCCTTAATTCTTCACTGGCTTGCGTTAATTTATTTTTATTTATTTTTCGCAAATCTTCAGGCCTGTCAATATTGGCCAGTAAAGGATATTCAGTTAGGTTTATAGTCATATTATTCAATTAAATTTTTTATATTAATGTTTGCGACTAACAATGAAAGTCGCAAAATCGGACAAGCTCTGGGTATTGTAAGGCAAAGTGCTTAAAGCTTGAAGCGCTTGTTGATATAAGTTTTCTGCTTTCTCTTGTGCGCCAGATAAACCCAACAGTGCAGGGTAGGTACTTTTGTTAGCAGCAAGGTCAGAGCCTGTTGGTTTGCCTAACTCTTCTTCCGTTGATGTGATATCGATAATATCATCTCGCACTTGGTAAGCTAAACCAATTAATTTAGCATATTGTACTAATTGTTTTTTATCATTTTCTGTCGCTTGTTGACTGCATTCAGCAGCCATCATAACCGATGCCTCAAGTAAAGCGCCGGTTTTTAAAGAATGTAAGTGCTCTAATTCTGCAAGTGTAATGCTTTTATCTGTGCCAGCTAAATCTAACGCTTGACCGCCACACATACCTTGATAACCTGCGGCATTGACTAAGTAACGTAATAAAATAATACGTTTACTAGTAACAGCTTCAGAGAAATCATGATTGGCAATAATATCAAAAGCTAAGGTTTGTAAACTATCACCAGCGAGAATAGCGGTCGCTTCATCAAAGGCTTTGTGACAAGTCGGTTGACCACGACGTAAGTCATCGTCATCCATTGCCGGTAGGTCATCGTGCAATAAGGAATAGGCATGAATGCACTCAATTGCTGCGGCAACACCGTCAATGTCATGTTGCTCAGCAGCTAAAGCTTCGCCGGTAATATAGGCTAAGTAGGGACGCATACGCTTACCACCAATGAGTAAACCATAACGCATAGCAGCCAATAGTTTTTCATCATTGCGCGCTAAGCTGTCAAGTTTAGCAGTTAAATAAGTGTCAATACGCGCTTGCACATTATCAAGGTTTTTAAGTTTAGTCACTGCTGATAGTCTCGTCAGTATTGAATGGTGATAATTGGCTTTGGCCATTTTTTTCTAGCAAAATATTAATTTGCTGCTCAGCACTTTTTAGCTTTTCTTGATTATGTTGACTTAGGTGCAAACCGCGCTCAAATAAAGCCATTGACTCTTCAAGAGCAAGATCGCCTTGCTCTAAATTTTGCACTATGGTGTCTAATTCATCTAATGATTCTTCAAAGCTTAAATTTTCAATTTTTTTTCTGGCCATGGACTTTTTTAGCGTGATATGAACTCTAGGCGCAAACTTACCTTAGCTGGCGCGCTGGGTCAATTAATGATGAATTTAAGCTGAAGAGTAAAATATTGACATTATCTTCTTAAGTTATTGACAATAAGAGCGATAATAGTCGTAATACGAAAAATATTAGTATTCGCGAAACATCAATTCATCAGGTATTATCAACACAGCGGATATATTCAAGAAAATTTACCGGAGGCATTTGTGGATTTAGCAACGTTAATAGGCATAGTCGGGGCTATAAGTTTACTGATTATGGCAATGTTACTCGCTGGTGACATTAGCATGTTTGCCGATGTGCAATCAGTGATCATTGTATTTGGCGGCTCAATCTTTGTTGTTTTAGCAAATTACAATTTAGGTCAGTTTTTCGGTATTGGGAAAATTGTCGCTAAATCTTTCATGTTTAAATTGGAGAGACCTGAAGAGTTAATCGAGAGAGCAGTTGAAATGGCTGACGCTGCACGTAAAGGCGGTTTTTTAGCGCTAGAAGAGGCTGAAATATCTAATGCTTTTATGCAAAAGGGTGTTGATATGCTAGTTGATGGCCATGATGCCGATGTTGTGCGAGCTACCATGCAGAAGGATATTGATCTGACAACAGAGCGTCATGAGTCAGGTTCTAACATGATGATGGCATTAGCCGATGTTGCTCCAGCTATGGGGATGATTGGTACTCTGATTGGTCTAGTGGCGATGTTATCAAATATGGATGATCCCAAGGCCATTGGTCCAGCTATGGCGGTGGCACTACTAACCACATTATATGGTGCCTTTTTAGCCAACGTTATTGCCATTCCCATCGCCAATAAATTAAAATTACGCATGGCAGAAGAGAAACTGAATCAAGAGTTAGTGCTTGATGCCGTATTAGGAATTCAGGATGGGCAAAATCCGCGGGTAATTGAGGGCTTGTTGAAGAACTATCTTGCTGAAGGTAAGCGAGCTGTGGATACCACCGAAGAATAGCGGGAGTTAATTATGGCAGATAAATGTAAGTGTCCACCTCCAGGGCTACCGGCATGGATGGGAACATTCGCCGACTTAATGTCGCTATTGATGTGTTTTTTCGTCTTGCTTTTATCATTTTCTGAAATGGATGTCTTAAAGTTCAAGCAAATTGCGGGTTCAATGAAATTTGCTTTTGGTGTACAGAATAAAATTGAAGTTAAAGATATTCCCAAAGGTACCAGTATTATTGCTCAGGAGTTTCGTCCAGGTAAACCTGAGCCAACACCGATTGAAGTTATTCAACAGCAAACCATGGAAATGACCCAGCAAATGTTGGAATTTCAAGCCGGTGATGAAACCTCTGCGGGTGGTCGTCAAGAGCAACGTGGTACTGAACGTGGCGGACAATCACAAAGTACTGCTGATGAAATGTCAGCACAAGCCATGCAAAAAGCGAAAGATGACTTAGAGCAAGCCTCACAAGAACAAGTTAATGAGTTAGTAAAGAAAATTGCTGAACAAATGGAGCAGCAAATTCAAGATGGTGCTATTGAGTTAGAGTCTTTAGGGCAGCAAGTTATCATTCGTATTCGTGAAAATGGTTCCTTTCCTTCTGGTTCGGCCTTTTTACAACCGCAGTTTAAGCCGATCATGCGTGAAATAGGTTTACTCTTGAACACAGTGCCAGGTGAAATAATGATATCGGGTAATACTGATAATCAAGGTATAAATTCAGAATTGTTCACTTCTAATTGGGATTTATCCAGTAAACGTGCGGTGGCAATTGCCCATGAAATTATCAAAGTACCTGGCTTTGATCAATCTCGTTTATTGGTTGTAGGACATGCGGATACTCGACCCTTAGTGCCGAATACGAATAGATTTAATCGTCGTCGAAACCGTCGTGTAGAAATTGCTATTAACCAAGGTAAAGCGAAGGAAACGGCTCCTATTTCAATTAGCCAATAATAAATGTTGCTGATTATTAATTAACCTTTAAGGGGTACAAACGCTGTACTCCTTTTTTATTTTTATAGCCATACTACCTCAAGATGCGAACTTCAGCTGAATCTAGCAGTGTCATGGGTATATAGTCTTATACCAATTTGATTAAATTTTTTCTCAATTCAGAGCGCTTCTCTTATGTGCAAAAACAAGGCGAATTTGTTTCGGTTTAGTCACTCTAAATCAAATAAATTTAACGAAGCTAGTGAATATCGAGAAAGCTCCCAGAGCTCGATTTTAAAAGGTTTACCTGCTGCGTTATTGATTTTGACAAGGTGCTCACAAGGATGTGAGTCATTAGAACAACGCTGGAGCAGTTGTCGAGAATAACCCTTATCTTCAATCAATACCTTGCCTGCATCTAGGTACTTAGGTTCAGTCTGGAACTATGAACCTGTGCCGCTAAGCCTTTAAATTCTCGCTGAGTGCGAAAGAACTTAATCAATTTGGTATTAATTATATCAAGCCTAGCTCTGGTGCTTAGTCGCTGGCGAAATTGCATCTTGTAGTATAACGGGTATATAATGCGCGCCATTCTAAGTGTGAGTATTATAGTTAAATGAAATTTATTGTTAAGTTGCAGGCTGAAATTACCATTAAAAGCCGTCCGGTGCGTAAACGTTTTACTAAGATATTAGAGTCGAGCGTTAAAAATGTTTTACGTCGTGTTGATGAAGAAGTGACAACGCGAATGAACTGGGACAATATTGAAGTTAATACTAAAAATAACACAGCAGAAAATCGTTCAAAATTAATTGAAGCATTAAAGTGTATCCCCGGCATTCCGCAGTTTCTTGAAGTGCAACAGACAACATTTACTGATTTACATGATATCTTTGAGAAAACCTTAGCGGTTCATGCTGAAAATATCGAGAATAAAACTTTTTGTGTTCGAGTTAAACGTACAGGTACACATGACTTTAATTCGATCAAGGTAGAGCAATACGTTGGTGGTGGCTTAAATCAACACGTTGAATCAGCTCGGGTTAAATTGACCAAACCTGATGTCACTGTATATTTAGAAATTAAAAACGAAAACTTATTTATTGTTACCGAGCGTCATACCGGTCTAGGTGGCTTCCCAATTGCGACTCAAGAAGATGTATTATCGTTAATGTCTGGTGGTTTTGACTCGGGTGTTGCCAGCTATCAAATGATCAGGAAAGGTGCACGTACACATTATTGTTTCTTCAATTTAGGTGGCGCAGCACATGAAGTAGGCGTAAAACAAGTGAGTCACTACTTATGGAATAAGTATGGCGCCTCACATCGTGTGAAATTTTTTGCTGTTGACTTCGAACCTGTTGTCGCCGAAATATTAGAAAATATTGAAAATGGACAAATGGGCGTTGTGCTTAAACGTATGATGATGCGTGCTGCTGCTCAAGTGGCGGAAAAAATGGGTATTCAGGCCTTAGTAACCGGGGAAGCACTAGGACAAGTCTCAAGTCAAACGCTGACTAATCTTAATGTAATTGATCGCGTAACAGAAACTTTGATCCTGCGTCCTTTAACCGCTTACGATAAACAAGACATTATTAATATTGCTCGTACCATTGGCACCGAAGATTTTGCCAAAACTATTCCGGAATACTGTGGTGTTATTTCTAAAAAACCAACAGTTAAAGCGATATTATCAAAAGTAGAAGCTGAAGAAGAAAACTTCGACTTTGCTATTTTAGATAAAGTGGTTGCTGAAACGCGTGTTTTTGATATTAGAGATATCGGTAATGAAAGCGAAGCAGAAATTCATGCTGTTGATACCTTAGATAATATACCTGAAAACTCAGTGGTGTTAGATATTCGTAGTCCAGATGAAGAAGATGAAAACCCGTTAGCACTCGACGGTGTTGAAATTATGCACTTACCTTTCTATAAACTCGCAACGCAATTTGGCGACTTAGACAAGTCTAAAGACTACTTGCTTTACTGCGACCAAGGTGTGATGAGTAAACTACAAGCCTTGTATTTATTAGGCACAGGCTTTACTAATGTGAAAGTTTATCGTCCATAAGTCAGGCTGATCGCCTTAAATACCAACAAGCCTTTAAACACTAGCTGTTTAAAGGCTTTTTTAATGCAAGCACGAGTTTTTACTTTACCTCTAGTGCTCTTACTTGTTGAATTAATTTTTCATGTTCGGGGACCGAAATGCCTATTTTTTTAGCCGTATTGGCTATGTAGCCGTTGATATAGTCAATTTCAGTTTTACGTTTTTTTAAAATATCGCTTCGCATTGAAGAACAATTTTTCGCTGTTTTTTCTGCCACATCCAACACTTGATTTTTTAAGTCATCGAAAGAAAATATAATATCTTCCTTGTTGGCAACGCTGATGATTTCAGCCAGTAACTTATCGATTATTATGCTGTATTTTTGCTGCAACAACTGACCATTTTCAATATTATCAATGGCAGTGAGCGGGTTGATCACACAATTAATTGCCAACTTTAACCATTGTTTCTCTTTAATATGATAGCTTAATGTCAGCGATGGTAGTGCTGTGGCTAAAGCTTTTACAACTTGCGCTTGCTTTTTTTGTTGAATGCTTCCATAGATTAATCCTAAATCATTATGTCCTAAGCCCGTATGTTGAACATGAAATGGCTGAATGATTTTACTGCCATGAGTTGTGAGTAATGTGTAGCAAGCTTGTGATAAATCGGGCAGCTGATTGAAATCTACCATACCGTTGTGACAATAAATGACTATGGCATTGACATCAATACGATTTTTCAAGGATGCGATCGCTTCTACAACATGATAAGACTTAACACAGCAGAGAATTAATTCTGCATGCCGTAATATTTGATTATTTGCCGGTATTAATGCTTTGCTGCTGGTGTTGTCGTCAATATCGGTAAACTTAGTTGCTTGTGGAACAGACGTTATACGGGCAGAACAAAGGAGGCTGACATGATTGTTTAGGTTTTGTGCTAAACGATGATACCAAAGTAAACCTATTGCACCTTGTCCGATAACCGTAATATTCATCGTTACAGTCTTCTACTTGATATATTGCGGTACATTAAAATTGACCACCTTATAATAGCAAACAATGCAATACCGATTAAATCAGAGATAAAATCGCTCAACTGTGCGCTGCGAAAACCGAGATAATATTGTCCTATCTCGGTCAATGCGCCATAAAACGCTATGGTTAACATGGTATTAAATAGTGGCAGTTTTAAAATACTATGTAGCACCCAAGTTAAGCAAAAAAAGCTAATAATGTGACCAATAGAGTCTATTTCTGTACTGCGAAATACCACGCGTCTAAAATCAGGAGAACTAAAATAGAGACAGAAAAATAGTAGCGCAATAATGGCGAGAATTGATAAGTGATAGCGACTTTTCATTAAGATGTTAGTTATTGTATTGCACGAAGTTAGATGCTATTCATCATATCAGGGCTAAGTAATGAAAACTATCATTGTTAATTTTGTTAAGGGACTTCTGTAGTGATTAAGTGCTTAATTTATATCTTCTGTATTGGTATTAATGAGAGATATTGATAATATATCGTCAATGTTTGTTAGATAGAGAATTATAATGCCTTCAATGGATATCGTTTCCGAAATTAATTTGGAAGAAGTAAAAAATGCGACTGAAAATGCCGTTCGTGAATTGGCCACTCGTTTCGATTTTCGTGGTACCAATGCCAGCTTTGAGTGGAAAAGCCCAGCGGTAACAATGAAAGGGGACTCTGACGCTCAGTTAAAACAAATGGCTGAAATGTTACGTGGACAATTAGTGAAAAGAAAAGTGGATGCTAAAGCATTAACTTTAGGTAGCGTTGAAAGTTCAGGCAGAAACTTCAACCAAGTCGCGACCTTCAAAGAAGGTATTGAACAGCCGGTTGCTAAAAAAGTTGTTAAACTTATAAAAGACAGTAAGTTAAAAGTGCAGGCGTCTATTCAAGGTGAACAAGTACGTGTGACAGGTAAAAAGCGTGATGACTTGCAAGCGGTGATGCAATTACTAAGAGAAACAGACTTAGAGCAGTCATTTCAATTTAATAACTTTAAAGATTAATATCTGTAGTTATATAATCTGCATTTTTGAGAGCAGAGGCTGTGGCCTCTTTTTTCTATCTATCAATCATGCTTAATAGGCAGTGACATAACCAACTGTATACTGATTGTAATTTGAGCAGTAATTAAACCTTTACGCTGTAAATATTCATTAAAACAGCTTTGATGACGGTTTTTACTAATAAGAGCTGTTTTTTTGTCAGTAGTTTAAGTAAATTAAGCTTCATTGAAATAATAATAAGATGGTTTTAAATGGCTGCTTCTAGAGGTGCGTTCAGTTCTCGTATAGGTTTTATCATGGCTGCTGCGGGTTCTGCTGTAGGGTTAGGTAATATATGGGGTTTTCCAACACAAACAGCAAGTAATGGTGGTGCAGCTTTTGTGCTTGTCTACTTAGTACTTGCCTTCTGTCTAGCGTATCCTGCTTTTATGGCCGAATTGCTTATCGGGCGATACGGTCAAGCTAATGCGGTAACGTCACTACAAAAAATTTCCCGTAATATCTTCCATAAACGCTTTGCTTTTATTGTCGGTTTTGGCGGTATTATTTGTGCAGCTCTAATCTTAAGTTTCTATGGCATTTTAGCCGGTTGGATGATGTCGTATGCGGTAGAACCTTTTACTCGCATAATCGGCATGGAATCAACAGCTGACTGGGTAATAACGCAGTCATTGCCGCGTAACCTATTGTTTTGTGCTTTATTTATGTTTCTCACTATTTTTATTATTCGTCGTGGTGTAGAAGACGGTATTGAAAAGTGGTCGAAGCGCCTTATGCCCGTGCTGATTTTCTTACTTATTGGTTTGATCTCTTACGTCATGACCTTAAAAGGCGCTAGAGAAGGTGTTAGTGCTTATTTAAACCCAGATATTAGTCGTGTATTAGAGCCTGATTTATTGATTAGTGCATTAGGACAAGCATTTTTCTCTCTGTCGTTAGGTACCAGTGTTATGGTGATATACGGCTCGTATATTTCCAAGAAAGAAAACCTTGTGACTTTAGGTGCGCAAGTAACCTTAATTGATGTCTCAATTGCTTTTTTAGCAGGCTTATTAATTATTCCATCAATGTATGTGGCACAAGCCCAAGGAGTCGCTATTTTTGCTGAAGATGGTAGTTTAATTTCAGGTTCAAGCTTAGTGTTTACGGTGTTACCGAGTTTATTTAATAGCATGGGCAATATCGGCTTATATGTCGCGTTAGCATTTTTTATTTTGATGTCAGTTGCTGCACTAACGTCTTCTATTTCCATGTTAGAAGGACCGGTTTCTTATGCTGTTGAGCGCCATAACTTGCAGCGTAAAAAAGTCACCACTTATATTGGTATTGGTATTTTTATGTTAAGCGCTATTATTATTGCTAACATTAGTTTTATGCTCGACTTTGTCGCGATATTAGCCACCCAATATGGTCAGCCAATTATTGCCATGCTGTGTTGTGTTTTTGTTGGCTGGATTTGGTTTCGTAATGATATTTTAACTGAGCTAAAACAAGGTAATGATATGGTTGAGCATTCATTGTTTTGGAAGATTTGGCCTTGGTATACTAAATTTGTTTGTCCAACGGCAATTGCTATCGTGTTCTGGCATTCACTGTAAGCGAATAAAGTTACAGTTTAGTCATTGAAAAGGCAGCTATTTAGCTGCCTTTTTGTTTGATATGTCGACTTAGCGTACTGATACAATGTTGTGCTTTAGCGGAGCAACATTAAAGTGTGGGCCATGGTTGTTGCCAAGGTGGTGTTAGTTTATTGATGACATCAAGCGTTGATGGGGTATTAAAAACACTGCCATTACTCGGCGCCAAGCAATATTGGTATTGTTGCTTGTTCAAACTAAAACTTAAGGCAAAGGCATGCAAATAACCTCGGTCAGCATTCACAGCATTGTTGTAAAGCGCATCGCCAAGTATAGGAACGCCAATGCTATTCAATGCCACTCTAATTTGATGGGTTTTACCTGAATGAGGTTTGATTAAGTAAAGTCGCTGCTTTGGCGCAAGGGTGTAAGAAAAAAACTGACTAACAGCTGGATTGTCCATCGTTCGTAGCAATTTCCACATGCCTCTACGGCTCTTTTCCATATCACCTTTAATAATACCTTGCTTTTTCTTCGGCTTACCTTCTGCAATCGCAAGGTAGTACTTCTGTATTTGGTGTTGTTGAAACTGTTGCTGAAACGTTCTTGCTGTCGCACTATTCTTAGCGACAAGTATTAACCCCGATGTCATTTTGTCTAAACGATGAACAGGATAAAGTTCAGTTAAACCATATTGTGACTTGAGTTGTGTTTTTATCTGCGAAAAAAAACCGCAGCCAATATTACCTTCATCATGAAAACTGAGGCCATGTGGTTTATCAATGACGAGAAAGTCGTCCTGATGATCGATAATTGTTAGCGCTTGTTCAATCATTAAAAGCTTAGCCCAATAAATACATAAGTCACAAGGGTAATGGCCGCGCCCACTAAAGCATAAGGTAATTGTGTTTTTACATGCTCAAAGTGATCACAACCACTGGCAATAGATGCCACAACCGTAGTATCTGAAATTGGCGAGGCGTGGTCACCAAAAATGCCACCGCCAAGGACGGCAGCGACTAAAAACTCAATAGGCAAACCACTTTGTTGAGCAATCGGAACGGCAATCGGAATCAGGATAGCAAAGGTTCCCCATGAGGTTCCAGTCGCAAAGGCCATAACAGCCGCAGCAATAAATAAAATGGGCGCCATTAAAAATAACGGCACTTCAATATTAATTAATTGGCTAACATAAACGCCGGTACCAAGCGCTTTTATCGCATCACCAAAAGCAAATGATAATACCAGAATGGCAACGGCTGGCGACATGTACTTAATACCCGTGATCATGGCGTTAAAAATTTGGGGAAAAGGCATTAGCTTGTGACGACTAATTAACAACACTAATAATATTAAAGCACTGACAACTGACCAGAATACTGAGAAAGCACCTGAGCCACGACGTATATCTCCATCACCAGTGTACCAAAGTAAAATAAAGGTGATTAATAATAGCGTTAACATAGGTAACCACATAATCCGGGCTGGAGCAACATGGTCGACTGCTGTTTGCTGTGTTTCTTGCACTAATGATTCAGCGTACTTCAAAGGGCCAAAAACTTTACCGCTATAAGCCGTGTAGTAAGCCAAAATAACCGCAACGATGGCATAAATGTTATAGCCAATAGTACCAATTAATATCCCAACAGGATCGCTGAAAGAATAGCCATCAAGCAGGCCTAAAATATAAGCGCCCCAACCGTTTACTAAAAATAAAATACTTACTGGTGCGCAGGTTGAATCAACTATGTAAGCTAAGCGTGCTCGGCTAAGTTTGTGATGATCGAATAGCTTTTGGCTTGCCATACCGGCGGTAAACATGCTGAGATTAGTGTCGGTAAAAATGCTGGTACCGATAATGGTTGGTAGCATACTGGCTTGTCGACTATTTTTTACTAAATTTAGTGAAGCTAAATGGTTAATAAAACCATTTACTGCTCCAGATAAATTCATCAGCGTTACTAGTGCGCCAATTAATAAGCTGAAACTGATAATATAAATATTACCTAGCGAGTTAAATACGCCAGCAATACCAAGCACTGTCGCGGTTAAACTTTCAACAGGTTGCCCATTTGCAATCATTAAATAACAAAGCGCTACACCACAAAAAAGAGCGAACAGTGCGTTTTTTCGCCAAATAGCAATGATAATAGCAACAAGTGGAGGGAGTAAGCTGAAGATGCTGTCTTGCATAGGAAACCTATATTATTATTTTAAGTAGGATTATCTGGGCTTTTAACGACAACTTAAAAGCTCAAAGCGCTTAACTTTACCGTAAGCCCAAGTAATAAGGAACTGTATTAGTCGCAAACACGAAGAGAAGCAGGTTAAGATAAAAGAAATAAACTACTTTTAAGTCGGGTCAACTTTATATAATTAAAGCAATATTGATGACAAACAGAGATAAATACCGTGAAATCACCTATATTTTATCAGTGTAAGGTAGCGAATTTAAAGCGAGTTTTAACTGCTGACACCTTTGCTTATACTTTATTTGTTTGAGCTAGCTGATATTTACATAATAATAAATCATGGTAGGCATTGAAAATTCAGCTTTCACCCTTAAATAACAGTTACTCACTGGCGTAAAACATCAGGAATCATTTTGACATTATCATTAAACGAATATATCGCGGCTTTTGCTCAAGAAAAGCATATCACTTCTTTGAGCCAGTTTGGTCGGGGTATAGAGCGTGAAGCGCTGCGAGTTTTACCAGAAGGTCGCTTATCGGAACGACCACACAGTGAGCGCTTAGGTGCTGCGTTAACGCACCCTAATATAACCACTGATTATTCAGAAACCTTGCTGGAGTTTATTACCCCAGTGAGCCATAGCCCTGAAACTGCTATTGCGCAATTAGAAGATGTGCAAAAATTTACCTTAAGCCAGCTTGATGGCGAGCTATTATGGCCTATGAGTATGCCGTGCTTTGTTGATGATGATGATAAAATACCACTCGCGCAGTTCGGTAAATCTAATATTGGCAAAATGAAAACGGTTTATCGTCAAGGTTTGAAAAATCGCTATGGCAGTATGATGCAAGTTATTTCAGGTATTCATTTTAACTTTTCCTTTCCACAAAGCTTTTTTCAATCGTTGCAAACTATTGAGCAAAATACCGATGCGTTAGATGATTATATTTCGGATAAATATTTTGCATTATTAAGAAACTACAAACGCTTTTGTTGGCTTATCCCATACTTGTATGGCAGTTCACCTGCTATTTGTGGATCGTTTTTAAAAAATAAACCGACAGATTTACCGTTTAAAAGAACCGATAAAGGTTATATGTACTTGGAATATGCGACTTCGCTACGAATGAGTGATTTGGGTTATACCAATAGTGAACAGTCGTCTTTACAGATTTGTTATAACAACTTATCCGGTTACTTAGATGGCGTGAGAAGTGCGATAAACTTACCATCGAAAAAATTTGAAAAAATAGGCCTTAAAGTTAATGGTAAGTACCAGCAACTGAATAGTAATGTTTTACAAATAGAAAATGAACTATATGCACCGGTTCGTCCTAAATGTGTTGCCAAAGCCGGCGAAAAACCATCGCAAGCGTTAAAAAATCGTGGCGTTGAATATGTTGAAGTAAGAGCGTTAGATGTGAATCCTTTTTCTGCTACCGGGATTAATGTTGAACAAATTCGATTTTTAGATACGTTTCTTACTTTCTGTATGCTCGAAGATAGCCCGAGACTTAGCTGTGAAGAACAAGGTATTAGTGAAGAGAACATGGATGCTATTGTGATCCGCGGCCGCGATCCTAAGTTGCTGTTACGTGATAATGCTGAGGATAAATCTGTACAGCAATGGGGTGGTGAAATTTTTGCTAAAATGACTGATATTGCCACTTTATTGGATCAAGCCAATGATAGTCAGCTTTACAGTAAAGTTTTAGCGGCTGAAGCGGCAAAGATTAATGATAGTAGTTTAACGCCGTCGGCAAAAATTCTCGCGGGTGTTGTTAATAACAATCAATCGTTAACAAAATCAGCCCTA
>Ga0209345_10000632_pt1 | contig 45089 bp, 71 predicted proteins | sample Cruoilmetagenom7_FD_187294 | JGI IMG/M metagenome (GOLD analysis project Ga0209345, IMG submission 187294) | Oil polluted marine microbial communities from Coal Oil Point, Santa Barbara, California, USA - Sample 7 (SPAdes) (version 2) | ecosystem: Environmental > Aquatic > Marine > Oil seeps ...
TAGAGGGGGTTCCTTTCTTTAGATTGCAAAGTTTTGGGAATAAAGGGCAATCGGAGCAAGTACTATTTAGGCCGGATCTATAAATATTACAGTAACAACACCGTTTCCCCCTAGCCTCATTTTCTACATGCTTCAACCCATTCAACATATCATCCCATCTTTGTGCGTATTCAATTTTCTGTTTTAAAATCTTTTCTTTATTCGGTGTTTCCATGATTTTCTTCTCCTTTTGTGTCTTCGGTTACGTCTTTGTCAACCAGGTATCCGTAGGTTATCTCTCTATCCGGATCATGTTCATGGGCTTCCTTCTTTTTGTTTTCATGCAGTTCGTCGAGCGTTTCGGCGGCATCAACATCAATCAGCAGTTTATACTTTATTTTACAAGCAAGCCCAGCTGTCCCGTAAAAAGAATTCACAAATTGAGTAAGAAGAGAATTATGTCTGTAGTCGGTGCTACAAGTTTCTTTGTATAATGGACAATCATCACATATAACAATCCCGCCGCAGTCTCGCTTCTTATACAATTCGCAGTAGCCGCATTCTCCACCGACAAAACTTTCTAGTTCTGCTAACTTTTTTACTACATCGTTCCATTTTTCATATGCTTCTTTTTTCTTTTTTAGAATGTAGTCTTTATTCATTTTCCCCCCAAACATCTCCATAGATTGTTGAAAATATTTGACCCGCGTTCTGTCGTGCCTCACAAACTGATGTTTTCACTCTCGCAATAATAGGATCTACAGCTACCCAGCTAATCCCGCGCAACGTCTTTTCTCTCGCGCAAATCCCTGCTTCATATAAAGGACATTCATCGCAAGACTCGCTCTCTTTGTCATAATATAAATCACAGTAAAGAGTGTCTTCTTTTTCTTCTGACTTAATCAACTCTTCTGCTTTATCAAGTAGATCTGTTATCTTTCTCCACCTTTTCATCAGTTCGTTTTTTTTCTCTAAAATGTTTTTGTTATCCATCTCAGTCCCCTTTTAGTTGGTTTATATTAAAGTAGTGGCATTGTCTTTGTTTGGCTCCATGCTCTTTATTTCCCCCTTTTCCCAGATTGAACCTTCAATGTCTGCCTTTATATCTTCCCGAATTATTTTTGTAAGACCTTCTAGCTTTTTAATCGTATTCAGAGCTTGAGTGAAAACGGAATTGTCTTCCGCTTTCGTGCTACAAGATCTACTTTTATATAGTGGGCAATGACAGCAGGGATGTTTTTTAGTTAAAGATGCTTTTTTATATGCCATACAATAACCGCAGCAAGTAGCGATGTCTTTCTCAATAAAACGTAGTTTTCTTGCAATATTATCCCATTTGTTTTTTGTTCCATGTTTCATTCTTAAGATCTCTATTTTGTCCATTTTTTTCCTCCCTTTCAGTTAGTCTTAAAAGATGTTTTGTTGAGCTCTCTCCTGACATGGTGATATAAAAACTGGCGGTCTTGTTCGCCATGAAGATGCCCAGTGTTTTCACCGTTATATTCTACGCCGTTCTCTTTGCAAAGCTTCCGTCCAAGAGCTTCTTCGGTTTCAGCTTTATATTTTCGATGAGTAAATACATACTTTGCACCACCGTTTTTGTCGGTAAATTCTCTGTCTGTATCGTATGTGTATAGATCTATCATCCCGTCGAAAGATCCCTGCTCATACTTGTTAGTTATCTTCTCTACTGCTTCTTCGGTTGGCCCTTCGATCCAATCAATGGTTATACTGCAACCTCCGGCATACCCTTTTGAGCGCACAGAGAATTTAATGTCAGGAAATGCTGCTTTCAATTCTTTCCTTATGCTCTTTGCTCCTAGCGCGTAATCTCTCAACTGTCTTTTCATGTTTCACCTCTCTTTTTTTCCATTAAATGTTGTCTCTTTTGACTTAGAAAGTAGAAAAATATTTCATTTTAAACAAGTTGTTTTCTCTAATAATTTGAATGAAAATTTTTATGCTTTACCCGGTACAGCCCTTGCACTCCACAAAAGCTTTCTCTATCTCAGCTATTAAAAATTGAAGCATTAATTCCCTTGCTTCCGTTACATGCTCTTCCAGATGTTTGTCTTTTTGTAAAAGAATGTGTTTGCAATGTTGTGCAAGTTGCCCGGTACTTAATCCCAGTTTTTCTAGTTGAGTAGTCCCCTCCATTTTTTTCCTTTCTTTTCTCTTATGTGACTTATCCACAGGTTATCAACATTTTTGCTCTTGAAAATTCGCTTTGTTTATTAGTGGTTTAGATGAGTTATCAACAGGTTTATCCACAGTTTGAACATAGTTGAACAAGGGAGACGTTTGCTTTTGGTGTTTTTAAGGTTTTCCACAAAAGTTATCCACAGTTTGAACATAGTTGAACATTCTTGAAAATTCGCTTTGTTTATTAGTGGCTTCCAGACTTTTCCACAGGTTTTCCACAAAAGTTTTCCACAGGTTTATCCACAGGCAAACGCTTTATAAATCAACGACTTAACTTAAAAATCAGGTACTTACAAGGGCCCTACTACTATCTTTAGATAGTAGAATATAAATGGAAAAGAAGTTATTAAGAATAGAAGAGTAAAGCCTTTATTAAGGTAATCTTCTACCTGGTTCGTCTCTTTTTTTTGCAGTTAATGCTCATGATTCTTTATAAGATGCGACAAACCAGAACTTGAATTCTTTTTCAAAAATAATGGCACTGTTTGAACCCGAACCAAATGAACTCGCCTTATCTCCATCACATAGCTGCACAGAGTTATGGTTAAATCTACGTGGTCCCCAATCGGGGTGATCTCTGGCTGTTACAGTGGATACTCTTGAAGCGTTTTCTTTTGTTAGTACGTCCATTTTGTCTCTCCTTTTTGTTTGATTAAGCTCTTCTTCCCTAAGATGTTCAAAGTGTAACATATCTGAACAGAATGTCAAGGGAAAAGGACATAGTTGTTCAAGTTTGTACTGACGGCAGTCTGTAACATTGGAAGGTTCTGATGCTTTTCTTGTAAGTACTTGAAAGTAAAGGAATGATTATTTTAGGACGTTGTTACAAGCAGTTTCTATCTAGTAAAAATGGTAAGGTAAGGGCAGCAGTGAGGAGGCGAAGCCTCACCACGAAGAAGCATGGAAGCCTGAGCACAACATGGATGATAAGAGGAGCTTACGCAAAGAATGAGAGATGAGAGATACCCTCTACCTACCCACGCCTGGAACCCACTGCCTTCGGCCTTCGGCCTCCGGCGCGCACGAAAGACAACCCTTTCCTCCCTATCCTATTAACGATAACAGTAACTATTACTTTCAGGAATAAATGAGGTACCCCCCCCCCTCCCTTGTTCCACAGATAAAACCCCCCAGAGGGGGTCCTATAAAAACGAACCCTCCCTCCCCTAACGTAAACAAAATTTTACAAATGTTCATATCCCAACAAAAAGGACTTGACAAGGTAGTTGTTGATCTTGTATATAACTGGTGCTATGGCATTAAAACTCAAAGACCGAATAGTTATGATGGAAGTACTCAAGGGTAAGACTCAGGTGAAGATTGCCAAGGAGATGAATCTCTCCACCAGGACAGTTTCGTTAATGGTAAACTCCCCACTGTTTAAAGCTGAATTAGAATCGATTCAATCAACTGCCAAGACCACCATTCAGAACACAGCTAATAAGATCGCAAAGATTTTTAATGATGCCGCGCCTGCCGCTGCTGACAAGATAGTCTCTCACACAGACGATAAAGACCCAAACATTTCAATAAAGGCTTGTAAAGAAGTTATAGAGAAGTCTGATTACTCAAAAGCACAACCAACGGTTGCTCCTATTGTGATCGATCAGCGACAAGTTATTATGATAAATGAAGGGTTAGAGGAAGAATGAGTGAAGCTCATAAGGAGTTAGAGAACGATTGGAAAGGCAATTTCAACTTAATGCCTTTTGATGCAAAGCTTCATTATCGTCAAGAGATGAGGGGTTGCATTAAAAAAAAAGAAGAATTGAATGCTTCTCTTCGTAATCTCTGCAAGCTGGATCTTTATTTTCTTTCTCATTCCTTTCTTGGATTCACAGACACAACACCTTCCGTTCACCGTCCTTTTTGTGATCACATAGAATCTCATCCAAAAGCTTCTATTAACATGATGCCCCGTGGGTATTTTAAGTCCTCAGTCGGGACTATCGGCAGGTCTATTCAACTCGCATTAAATGATCCATTGGAAAGAATATTAATAGCTAATGCGACTGCTACCCTTGCCGAGAAGTTCGTAAGACGCATTGGAATGACCTTTAAAACCAATAGATATATCCAGGAACTCTTCCCGGAACTGATTCCTACTAATTACAAACGGGTTAAATGGAGCGACTCCGCGGTTGAATTGAATCGGCCTGTTCCTTTCCCGGAGGCTACGTTTGAGGCTATTGGAGTTGAGGGAACAGTAGTTGGAAGGCACTACACTACTATCTTCTTTGATGATCTGGTGAATGAAGATCACATCGCTTCAATCTCTCAGATGGACAAAGTAATTGATTGGTATAAGCTGCTGTATGGTTCTCTCGGTGTAAAGGGTGGATTCAACTGCATACATAACGCTACAAGGTGGTCGTATTATGATGTTATCTCCTGGGTAATGGATAATCAACAATTCCCTTCTTTCTCTCTTTCCTGTTATAACGGAGATCGCACCGAGTCTACTTTCCCTGAAATCTATTCCATGGAAAAGTTGGAGGAGTTAAAAACAGTCAAAGGGCTGCATACTTTTTCCGCTCAGTTCGAAAACGATCCACTACCAAGCGGCGTGTCTGTTTTTCAAAAAGACTGGATGCAGTTTAAAGACCCGCCGGAAGGGGCGGCGTTGCGCAAGTTCCTCTTGGTGGATCCGGCTATTTCAGAGGGAAATCTTGCTTGTCAACGGGTTGTGATGGTGGTTGGGGTGGATGAAGATTTTAACTGGTATGTACTGGATTACTCCTTTGGATTTTATCCCCTTATACATCCGGAAAAGCAGTCTCTGGTTGGCACTATTTTCTCTATGCATATGGCGCATTCTCCGACGTTTACCGGCGTGGAAGAGATTGGATTTCAGAAAGCTCTCTCTTATCTGGTCTATAAAGAGATGGATGAGAGGAAGCACTGGTTCTTTATTACTCCTATGAGGCCGGAAGGAAAAGAGACTAAGTCCATGCGCATTGAATCTCTTGCCGCTCCTTTCGGAAGCAAGAAAGTTTTTCTTCGCCCGGACATGGAGAACGAAGAATTGCACAAGCAATTAATCGGATATCCGGCATACAGATATAAGGACATGGTGGATGCTTTGAGCTATCTAATGAAGTATGCCTGGCCCACCTCCCAGTCTGTGGTAAAAGGAACATATGTCAAAGAGAATACCTTAAAGGACATCCAGAACAGGATTATGCAGAGCAAAGAAGGTCAGAAAACAAGACCCTTTAAATTAATTGCCGGCGGGGGCTATTAGTATGAACGATTCTTCTCCGTGGGCGGATGAAATTAAATTGGATAAAAAGCCTAAAAAAGTTTATCCAACGATAACCGAATGGGCTGACCGTAGAGAATATTATCGGTTGTATCTTTTGGGTAGGCTTTCTTTGCCAGAAAAAAAATGGCTTTTTGAAAGTACTGATTTCTTATTAGGTGTGGGGACGTTAGAATGAACGAGTTTGAGCATTGGGAGAACGAAATTAAGAGAGGAAAGGACTACCGGAAAACCTACGGTGCGGAAGCGAAGTGGAAGGAATACAGGGACTACTACAGGCATAACTTCCCGGAGGAACTGAAATATAATCTAGTCTACTCCTCTATCGCGGCTGAAGCTCCGGCAGTGCTTTACTCCTTCCCTCATATTTCTGTTTCTCCTATTCGGAGCGGTTATGAACCGTTTGCTTATGTGCTTGAGGCGATAGATAACCGGTTAGTGAAGCAACAGAATCTAGGAGAAGAGTGTGAAGATATCCTGGTTGATATTCCTACTTGCGGTATTGGGTGCATGGTTATGGGGTATGATAGCCAGTTTGGGTATTCGTTGAAAACTGGGGAAACATCCACTAGGTTCGGAAGCCACTCAGAGAAGATCGAGTATGAATCAACAATAAAAAAAGGAATGCCCTGGGCGCTTAGGTGTATGCCGGAGGACTTTGTCGTTCCTTGGGGGACTAACAGGTTTAGTGGGGCGCCTTGGGTAGCTTTTCGGTCGGTGCGGGCCTTGCAGGATGCCAAAGAAGAAAAAAAATATAGCGCTAAAGGCAAAGCGGAACTTAACGCTTCAATGACTACTAATACAGAGGGTAAATATCCTGACGAGTTGTCGCCGGTTTTTATTTGGCAGATTCATGATCTACGATCGGGAAATCTGTTTGTGTTTGCAGAGGGTGGTACCCAGTTTCTCAGAAAAGAGGCAGATACTCTTCAAACTTCTTTAGGACTGCCGGCAGAGACAATCCAATTTATTAAAGACCCGCAGTGGATGTGGGGTATTCCTGAAGTTAGGTATTATGAGGGGTTTCAAAAAGAGATTAATGAGATTATCTCTCAACGGTCGGCGTTCAGGAAAGTCGGGCTGCTCCGGTTTCTCTATCTTAAAGGCGTGATTGAAGAAGGTGAAATGAAAAAGATGATGGGGCCGGAGCCGGTTGTTGGTATTGAAATTGAAAAATCCTTGGGGACGAATGTTAATGATTTAATCCAGACATTCCAGCCAGCCATTCCCCACGATCTAACCCCTGTGAAAGCAGACCTCAGAGAAGATGTGAGGGAGCTTACCGGGAAAAGCAAGATGTATATGGGAGAAAATGCCCCGCGTTCTCATACAACCAAATTCGAGGTGCAGACTGTTACGGATAATGCTTCCGGGAGAGATAGAAAGAAACGGGAGAAGATGGGAAGGTTCATTGAACGGATAATTGCTAAAGAGAATGAGCTTATTTTCAGGCATTGGACGGATAAGCAGGTAGAATACGTGGTAGGGCCTGATCTGGTGGGGTATTGGGTTGAATTTAAGGGAACACAGTTAAAAAGTGAATACCTTGTCAATGTCGCAGTAGATGATATGACTCCGGTAACTAGAGAGACAAAACTCGCTGAAGCGCAGGCTTTGCTTCAAATGATGGGGCAAGACCCCATGTTTCAACAGATGTATCCAGAAGCGGGAATGCAGGTCAGAAAGATGATCCTTACGCAGTTTAGCTGGCTTAATTTTTCTCAGTTTCAACCGAGAGAAGGAGTTGGGGGGAGTGAAGAGAAACCGATGGGAATGGAGCAGTTTGCTGGAGCTTTTCCTGAGATGCGAAAAAAAGGGAATGCACAAATGCAGATGCAATAAGGAGTTTGTTGTGTTATATGAATATGAGTGTGGATGTGGGAAGAAATTTGAAGCGTTTAACAATATAGAGGAGCGAAAAACCTCTGCATGTCCGGTTTGTAATAGACTTGCAAAAAAAGTGATTACAAAGAATGCGTTAAACTTTTTCCCTGTTGGGTGGTGGCATAATATTGCTTCTAAGCCCATATTTGCTAGAACAAAAGAAGAATTGGCACGGGAATGTTATAAGCGGTGGACGCCTACTAACAAGCCTTGGCCGGAATTTTTAGACGGCATTAGTAATCCGGGGGTACCCAATGATATCAGGTATGATGGGGCTGCGGGTTACAAAGGAGGACTCAGTGACAGAAGAACAAGAAAAAAAACTATTTGAGAATATTGGAAATTTACAAGGTGTTGTCAGCGATATGGCAACTAAAATAAGCGCGATGGAGACATCTCAGGCGGAAATGTCTGAATTCAATAGTGTTATGCAGAGTGTTCTTCCCGCGGAAGGGGAAAAAACATCTGCCTCCGCAGAGGGAGAAAAAGCACCTGCAAAACAAGGAAACGAGAAGGAAGAATTAATGGCCTCGATTTCTCAATTAATAGAAGAGCGGTTGGGGAATCTGGAGGCTGGAGTTAATGGTAAGTTTGAAAAAATGGAAGTGCAGCAGATGTCTAATGCTGATCCTGATTTCAACAAAAGAATCAGACCAGAAGCATATAAGATTTCTAAAGAGGCTGGAAAGAAGGATTGGAAATTGACTGATGTGGTGGAGCTTGCGAAAGGGCGCCTTGCACTAAGCGATCTTGAAGAATCAAAGAAAGAGATGAGCTCACTTAAAGAGCGAATGGGAGAATTAGAAGGAAATGTTGGAGGTGAAAAACCATTTGGAAGTTTTGTTGGGAAAGAGCCTCCGAAAGATATGTCGTTTGATGAAGGATTCAATGAAGCCTGGAAAGAAGCAGGCATGGGAAGTCAATAACATGAACATAATTTGTAGGGAGAAGCCATGAGTATTACATTTACAGAAGCAGTGGATACTCTATATACTCACACTTTAACAAATCAGAAAAAGGAGATGGTGGATAATATCTTTGACGCCACTCCTTTCTACCACCAGTTAAAAAGTAAAGGCGGTATAGTTAAGTGGACAGGTGGGAGGTATTTAGATATCCCTGTGGTTAAAGGGAAAAATCCAACCGGAGCTTGGTTGGATGAGGATGGGACAGTATCTTTGGAAGATTTTGATCCGGATACGATGGTCAGGTATCCTTGGGGATACTATGCAATAAACATTACAAGAAAATGGATGAACGACCAGAGGAATAGCGGGAAGGCCGCTATAAGAAATGCAATAGAGAGCAAAGTCAAAACTACAAAACTCTCTATGATTGACGATTTTGAAGAGTCTCTTTTTACAGCGCAAAGCGGGTTGGCGATGTATGGGCTGCCGGATGCAGTTTATCATACGGGGACAAGTGGGAAGAGCACCAACACATATCCATCCGGATATGACCGGGGGACGGAAACTTGGTGGGGTAATCATTATAAGGCCACATCTACTCCATCTTCCGTTAATATTATTAATGATACGACAAATCTTTTTAATACTATCTCTGAAGGCAAGTTTATGTTCGAGCCTACCATGATGATAACTACACAGACGGGATTTGAGTTATATCAGAGGGAGATGGAAGAGAAGTTTCGGATTGTTAATCAGTTAAAGACCGGGGATGTTAAGTTTAGGAATATTGAGTTTTTGGGATGTCCAATTCATTTTTCTCCTCAGTGTCCGTCCGGGAGGAACTATCTTTTAAATTTGGACAATATGTATTTAATGATTGATCCAAATTATGACTTCACGCCAACGCCTTGGAAAGAACGTGTCAACCAGCCGAACACTAGAGCGCAGCAACTCTGTTGTACTCTCAATCTGGTTACAGAGAGAAGCAGGGGCTTAGGTGTGCTAACTGGGATTACAGAATAAAGGAGGTGATAAAGTATGGATAATTTAATTGTTGGCATGGATGGACATATTCCTATTGGGGGGAGGACACCCTGGCATGATACTTATGAGACAGAGAAAGCTCCATTAGGAACTAGGAAGTTTTTAAGCGACGGAAGCGTTTTTAAATTTATGAGGAACGGGGCGACTGCTCTTGACAATAATGTGCTGTTGCAGAATGCTGATTCTGCGGATGATCATGCAGTTAATTTGGCGGTGGCCGCGGCTGCTGTTGGTACCAAGTCTGTTACCGTGACAAACGGTGCTACTACTGCAATTACCGCGAATATGTATAAAGGCGGGAAATTGCAGGTTAATGACGCGGGGGCTGCTACAACTACTGAGGGGTATGAGTATTACATTGATAGCCATCCGGCTGCGGCTACGGGGGCTACTTGTGTAATTACTTTGCGGGATGAGTTACAGATTGCATTAACTACAGCCAGCCAGGTAGCATTGATAAAATCTCCTTATGATGCAGTTATTGTAAATCCAACTACTGCTACAGGTTATCCGGTTGGAGTATCCAGAGTTGTTGTTGCTGCAAGTTATTATTTTTGGTGTCAGACCTGGGGGCCGGTATCTTGCCTTATAGCGGGAACTCCTGCTATTGGCACAGGGTTGACTTATGGAACAACTGCAGGCGCACTTAATATAATGGCAACAGACGGGCAGATTGCTCCTATTGCTATTATTCAGGAAACCGGAGTGAGTGGGGAGTATAAGGAAGTATGGTTAATGATAAGCCCGTGAAAATTCTTCTAGGCGCTTGTGTTTTAAATTTTAATGTTGGTTTTGTGCAGAGCATCCTATCTACGGTGAAGGGGGCCTACCAATCTGGGATGGAATTGGTGGTGCATTTTGAAGATAGGGTGCTCTTGCACACAGCCCAGAAGAATATTGTGAATGAGGCAAGGAAACAAAACTGCACGCATGTTCTTTTTATAGAGGACGACACCACTTTTGTCCCAAATGATGCCTTGGAAAGGATGTTGACTTGCAATGAGGATGTCGTCGGGGCGTATGCATACTCCCGGCATTTCCCATTTGCCCCTAACATCCACATGAAAGAGGATCGAACTCGGAAGTGGGACAAGAAACCTTATATGCATGTTAAAGTGGTTGAGTCCGGGTGTGGGTTTAAGAAGGTGGATTTAGTGCCCTTCCAATACACATTGATTAAAATGAGGGTTTTTGAGAAGATTAAAAAGCCGTGGTTCTTTTATGGGAGCATTGGAGCCACAGACACATGGTTTGCGGATAGGTGTTTTGAAAAGGGCATCTCTTTGTGGTGTGATACGGAAAGTATTGTAAGGCATGGGGATATTGATGAAAAAACAGTAGGGTTCAAACTTTGGGAACGGCAGCATATGTATAATAATGGTGAGAAGTGGAATAATAATTGTAGTAAACCGTTTCTCAAATATGCTGGTGTAATGTTTAATGAATGAGAGGTTATAATGTCGTTAAAACAAGAAGCAATAAACGCTATTTGGCAAGGGCAATCGGATTTTTTAAGCAAGATTGTTAAATATGCCGGGAGTCCTGATGGCGCGGTTACTGCTGATTTCCAGGGGCAGTTTTGTTATGATACAACTAACAATAACTGGTATATCAGTACTGACGGCGCAACGGCCTGGACTCAGGTGGACGCATGACCCGGGAAGAATTTGAAGCAGAAATACTGGCAGGGTTGGGAGGAAGACAAGCCAGTGATGAGACTATCACCGTAAATGGCTATAATCTTGTGTATAAGTGGCTACAACGGGCGATGCGCATGGTTACAAGGAAAAGGAAGTTCAGAGAACTGATTGTGGAGAATACTGCTTTAGCCACAGTCGCAGACAGCACTACTCCTATCGCTTTGCCGACAAACACTAAAACGACGTATAGTGTTAGGATTATAGATGGATCTAATTCTTGGGAAGTAGCGTATAAGTCCCCCTTGTATATAATGCAAAACTTTCCCAACCCGGCCGGAGATGCTTCGGGAGAACCTATCTATTACACGGTTATGAATAAATCGCTCCGGTTTATTCCTACTCCGGGAGAGGCATACACATTATATTGTATTTTGGAGATGTGGCCCGCAGAGCTTGCGGGGGATGGTTCATCGCCGGATTTTGGGGAGGATTTAGTTGATGATGTTATTATTGAATATGCGCTCGGGTATGGATTTGCCAGTTTCGGAGAGAAATATAAAAAGGATGCGGAATTTCATTTTTCATTAGGAAACTCATTTCTTGATGATGCTTTTACAGCGGATAATTATGTTGGGGCGTCTGCTCCAACGCCTATGGGGTATCATCCTGAAACCAGGTTAAGAGAAACATCTATCCCGGAAGGCGCGACAACCGCACATCCATTTAGGAGGTAGTAATATGACGTTTTATAGTGGACAGCCAATAGGCAGCGATGAGCTAAAGAATGCTTTAATCGTGTTAATTAAAGCAAATTTTGATCATCTAAAAGCAGCGATAGGTCAAGAACATGGTTGGAGTGATTCAGATACTTCTGCCTGCATACACACTGCCAGTTCAGGGGTTAAGGTAGATACAGAGACTAGAGATTTAAGTGCTGCAAATGGAGATGTTGCTTATACTGGGTATGGATTTAAACCGGATCTTATCCTTCTTATAAGCAGGAGCGGGAGCGTAGGCAGTGCAGATCAAAATGGGTCGTTTGGTTTTTCTAGTGGTGTTGGGGAGGAAGGATGTGTCTACACGGATACAGTTGTTCCTAGTGTTGTTTGGAAAACATCTGCCGATTTTTGTATTAGTTATGAATCGGGGAATAAATATCATCAGGCAGTATTGAAATCTTTTGATGCTGATGGTTTTACCTTGACTTGGACTAAAACTGCGGCTCTTTCAGGAGATTTAGACTTTTTAGTATTAGCAGTTAAACTTGGAATATAAGGAGATTAGGATGCGATATTTAATAGCTTTAATTTGTTTTATGTTTTGTGGCGGCTGCACTTTGTCTATGACCACTGCCCCAACCGGAGTGAATAAATACCGGCTGGGTTTATCCTTGCCCTCTGTGGAAGTAAAAACCGGGAATAAAAATCAGAGAATCGGGGAAGAGATTCATACGGGAAATGAGGTTCCGGTTCCCGATGGGATGATTAAAGTAAAATGATAATAACTCCTAACTTTAAAAGATATGAGATATTCTGCAACGGAAAGGATTGTTCTTCTCATGATAACTATAATTTTGAGTTAATTAAGAATAGAATGTTACCTGTTCTATGGGCAATGGAAGCAATTAGGGCCAAGATAAATGGGGAGTTTGAAACTGATTCTATTCAAATGGTGGTACATCGTGGGTGGAGTTGTGATGAAAGGCATAAACAGATTTATGAAGAGCAAGAATTACCTGTGAATTGGAATTCTTATCATAGATTTCGTTCAGGCGGGGATACTCCTTGTGCAGTGGATTTTGAGATATTAGACAGAAATGAGATGATCGATCAAGTTGATTTACACGAACATCTTTGGTTAGATTTAAGAGACACCTGGCCTGCGGGGTTTCATCAATATGATTGGGGATTCCATATTGATACAGCAGAGGGAGGGAAGCGAAGATGGTAGCAATAATTCAACCATTTAAGTACAAGGATTTAGTTACAGGAAATACGATAGAAGTCTCCGTGTCACAATGTTTTACAAAATTGAAGGTAAACAAACGTGAGTATTTTTTTGTAAAAGAATCCGGAGAATTCGATGGCACTGGTATGCTTTTGCAAGAGTGAGGCTGTGGCTTTTTTTATTTACCACCGCAGAGGAATAGAAAATGGTAGCTAGGATTTTTGCTTTGCTTCCTAAAATTGCTCCGGCAATAGTTAAAATTGGGAAAATTGTTTTTGGTAAAAAGTTGATTAACAGTTTAATTGATAGATTAGTGGAGCGTTGGATTCGGTTTAAAAAATTATAGTGGAGGTGGTATGTGCCCGACTGATGGGATGGAGACGGAAAAACCGAGTGGAACATTTTGGCCTTCTCAACATTGTGTGGATCATGGAGAATTGATTAAACAGGTGGAGCACTTTTCTACCTTAGTAGCTCCGTTGCCGAAGAAACTTGATAAGTTAACAGAAGAGGTTCAGGTATCCCTACAGGCCAAACCTTCCTGGTTTACTTCAAATGTGATTACTCTTTTAGCAAGTGTTGTGGTGGGGCTGAGTGTTTTTTTAATTAGTATGAGGTAATTATGCAAACATACAAAGTATTCACAAAACCGGGATGAAGTAAATGTGATGGGCTGGTCAGCCAATTTGAGAATTGTAAAGTATATGATATAGAATCCGCAGAGGGACTTGCAGAGGCGTCATATTATAGCATCGATAGTGTTCCTACTATAGTTTGTTTGAATGATCAAGATCAGCAACTTTGGAAAAGAACCTACCAACCCGGGTGATTGTATGTTCTATTTTATATTTCTCTTTCTCTTATTCATTCCTTCGATAGTATTTTCCGCAACCATCTACGTAGATTTAGATATCCCGGCTGATTGCTCTGGGAATTATTCCATTGCTTCCCGGAACTGTTCCGGTTCGGATGGCGATGCTTATGATACTATTCAAGAGGCGATCACTGCAATGACTGCCGGGGATATTATCAAACTGCGTGGTGATACTTATCAACCGGCTAATGGTATTTGTATCCCGACCTCTAAGAACGGATCGGCCTGGACCGCCGGAAACTTCAACAAGCTCTGCTCTTATGAGGGGGAGTGGGCCATTATTGACGGAACTAACAGTTGCGATAATTACTGCGCGGTTGGGGAAGCAAAAGGTATTTTATTAGGATTAGGAGTGTATGATTATTCAACTACGAGTGATATCAAGTTTTGGAAGTTTGAGCGGTTAGAATTAAAGAACGGCAGAAGTACTGATAATCAGTGGGCGGCTGCATTTTGGGGCAATGGCGGGCCTTTCTGGTTTAGGTTTTGCTACATACACGATAATTATTGTACCTATTCTGGGAACAATCCGGGAGGCTTAAAGGGACAGCATTGGCAGGATTCCATTGTTGAATATTGCTATATTAATAATAACGGAATGACTACTGGGACTGACAACAATCCAGCCAATATCATTATCTATGCCGACTATAATCATGCTGATGTCGGAGAGAATGGGTGGGAAGAAGATTCCTCTAATCAAAGCAACATGAATAATGAGATTCGATACAACTATATCAAAGGGAGTAGCGTCGGGTATAAAGACAAAAGCCTGCAATTCCTTACAGGCAGGAACCCAACCGGAGGCCATGGCTATGATGATACTAATGATGAGTACGGTAATCGAATTCATCACAATATCTTTGAAGATGGCAGGGTCTATGCTATAGGAGCGCACCAGGATTTTAGTCAGGTTTATCAGAATATTATTTCCGGGTTTCCAAGGGGAATTGCAGTTCAATATGAGCCGCAACCGCATATGTATAAGGTCTGCGTTTATAACAATACCATCATAAATCCAACCCAGTTAGCGATCATTCGATATAAGTATAAGTCATGGTCGTGGGAATCAACTGTGCATTGGGGGTATGATTATAATAACATTATTGATAGTGGAGAGAGTTATTGGGGTTGGTGTAATGCGGATTCTTTTGCTATTCTTCCTGATGGTACTGAGGGGAATTGCGGACCAACTTCCCATGATGTTTCTAACTATTATAATACGGATAATTATTTCTATAGACCTGACGATGCGGATGTGTTCAGGATGAAAGGGGTTAGTTATACAGTAGCGGAATTTGAAGCGCAAGAATTAACCCATACTCCAAGAGTTCAATATACAAACGCCTATAATGCTGAAGATTTATTGTATGAGGGGACTACTGGAGCGGATGAATATCGGACTAGAGGGGCACATGTGCTGGAAGGGGCGGACACTATCGCGGATGGGGGTGTCGGTGGCAATCATCCTTTCAGGGCAACTGTGACTATTCCATCTTTTGTGGGCGCGACAAAACCTGATGATAATGGGTGGGTTGCAGGTTTATTGAATAATCTTACAGACACAGGGTGGCTCGATGATACCGACGACGGTGATCCAAGTTGGATTGAAGGATCTGGGGAAACTACGACCTCTTCTTCTTCTTCCACTTCATCTTCAACGACTACAGTGGCCGCAACCGCAACAATGGAAAATTTAGGGATAACAGGAGGCATGGTAATTAATTAAGGGTTGTTATGAAGAGTTTAATTTTATTATTTACGGTATTTATGATATGTTTTGTGGTTGCTGTAGTACATGCTGACATCTATATTTCGTCGTCTGGAGCAGGAACACAAGATGGTAGTAGTTGTGCGAATGCTAGATCGGCATCTTGGTTTAATGCTTCTGATAATTGGGGAGGAGGAGGAACAGATATAGATCCAGGGGACACCGTAAGATTGTGTGGAACCTTTGTTGGTGCTGCCAATAGCACAATCTTGACAATCCAGGGATCAGGAACAAGCGGGAATGTTATAACAATTTTATTTGAAGATAATGCCAAATTACAGGCTCCCTATTTTTCCACAGGCGGGGCAATTAACGGGGGGAATCATGATTATATTACAATTGACGGCGGTACAAATGGAATTATTGAGAATACGGACAATGGGAGCGTGGCGAGTGGCAAAACCTATCATGCATATAGCACGGGAATTTATTTTAATGGTGGGAATAATAACCTTGATATCAAAAATCTTACCATCCAAAATATGTTTATAAATACAGGCGGAGATGATTCTGAGGCAACAGATAATAATGGATTGGAAACAGCATGTATTTTTGTTAATGATGATAGTAGTTGGAGTAATATAAGTATTCATGATAATACTTTAAATAATGCTAGATGGGGAATGTTCTTGTCTTTTGAGGGGTGTACTTGCAGCGATTTAGAAATTTATGATAATTATTTGGAAGATCATTGTTGGTTCTTTGCTATCGCTGGGGGGTCTGCTGATAATTCGGTTATCACAGGGGTAGCGATATACGAGAATGAGTATGCAGATTGGTCATTATGGCAATATCCAACATCGTCTTATCACACTAATGGTCTTATTATATATGCAAATGGTAGTACAAATTGTTCTTATGGTGGAGCATTCTATAATAATTATGCCCACGGAAATCTTGGGATTGGCAGTCCGTCTGGGTATATTATTACCGGATGTGGGGGGGGCAACTTTCTAATATACAACAATCTTTTTGTGTGTAACGATAATCCGGTGTCAGGGATGGCTTGCGTGGCGATATATAATGCCGGTGGTTGTGAGTCTTCGGGGGGAGCGCAACCAATAAATACTACTGTTTTAAATAATACTTTTATTGGTGATGCTGATACCTCAAAAGTTTCGTGGCAAGGACTGGCGATTAGAAACGCTAGGATTGGAATGTCAATGACTATAAAAAACAATATTTTTGTTGATTATCATCATCCATTAGAGGATGTAGATACGGATTTTCCAGCATTTAGCGAAAATGGTGGTGGAAGTGGTGTAACGGATTACAACCTATATTATGGTCACACATATCCAGTAGCAGTCGATTGGCAAACGAACAAAACATTTACAGAATGGCAAGCAGCCCCATATAATCAAGAGGCTCATGGGGTAGAGGGTGATCCTTTGTTGACTGCCCTTTATAAATTAAGCGTTGGTTCTCCGGCCATAGGTGTTGGTGTAGATTTAAGTGCGATATTTACAACTGATAAAGATAATGTAACTCGCGCTGTTCCTTGGGATATGGGTGCTTATGAGTATGGTGCAGCTATAATAATGGAAAATTTAGTAATAACAGGAGGCGTGGTAATTAATTAAGGAGTTGTTATGAAGAGTTTAATTTTATTTGGTTTAATGTTTTATTTGGGATGTGGTATTTGTTATGGGGCGGCCGATGGTTTCGACAGTGAATCGGCTTATCCTGCCGCATTAGATACAAGAACCGATGCTTGCAGTGGAGATGCCGGGGAAACCTGTTTTGATGTTACCCAGGGGGATACAGCACAGGCAGATCATTTTGATGCTATAGCGAATGCTACCCTTGAATTGGAGTTAAAGTTAGGGGAGGGAGCAAGTGAGGCAACGGCTGATACTGTTTTAAGAGGAACCGGGGCCGGGACTACTGCATATGGTCAGATTGATAATGGAGATGTGGACGCCTCCGCTGCTATTGATGCTACAAAAATACACGATGGATCTATTTCAAATACTGAGTTCGGGACTTTAGACAATGCTTCTGGAGAGCTACAGTCCCAGATTACAGCGAAAGCTCCGGCAGATGCAACATATATTACTCAAGCCCTGGATGGCGATTTGTCTGCTGAGCGAGTGATTACAGCGGGAGAAGGGATTAACCTAACCGATGGTGGGGCTAATTCTACGATGACTATCGTAGGGGAGGATGCCACAACATCTAATAAGGGAATTGCTTCTTTTAATACAGATCATTTTTCGATTTCAAGTGGAGCAGTTTCTTTTAGTATCAGCCTGGCAGATTTAGAGACTATTCTTGGTGAAGATGTTATTGTTGAAGGAGAGGCTATTGGCGATACTACTCCGGCCGCTGGAACTTTTACCGCAGTCACTGTTGGTACTCCTGCTTCTGGGGGAACGCATACTATTGGAGAAGATGGGGCGGATGTTGCAAGCAAGATGGTTGTTTATGGTGGAGATGCCGGAGGGGAAGATGGCTATGTTGATATTTATGAAGGTGGGGCTGCGACTGAATATAGAAGCCGGTTGATAGCTGATGCTGATTTGGGAGCAGATCGAGCTTTAACTTTACCCGATGAGTCCGGTACATTAATTACAACGGCACAATTTGTAGTCGCAGGAACCGATCCTGATGTTGATAGGACGATGGAAAGGGGCAGGGATACTAATAATTTTGCGATGAGGGGGTATGATGGGACAAATCAATATGTTGAAGGGCAGAAAATGCAGCCGATTTCTGTTGCGATTCCAAAACCGCTCGATTTGGATGAGGCGGATAATTTGGTTGTCTGGGTTAATAGGTCTGGTTTTACTTATAATATTACTGCTATTTATTCTTATTCGGATACCGATGATACCGTATACACTTTGGTTGAATTGACCGATATGCACGATTTTTCGACATCAACAACCATTGAAGCAATAACAATAGATACCAATGGCACAAGTGTTTTCTATGATGAATTGACCACAGGGATAGATCATACAACTGTAGAAACCGGGCATGCGATAGCGTTTAATAATGATTCAGCAGATGACCCGGATTCAATTACTTTTGTTATTGAAGGATGGTTTAACGGAGATGTAGATTAATGAGATATTTACTTTATATTGCTTGTTTGCTTTCGTTGGGATTTATACAGCCTGTTGTAATTATTCAAACTCCTAGTAGTGGGGTAAGTTGTATTGGATATCCTGAGGATGGCACTGATTGTTCTCCTACTTTTGATGGAATAACATCATTAACAACTAGTGATTCTACTTTTACTAGGCAGTGGGTGGCAACTACAGATGGCACAGCAAAAAGAATACATATGTATTTTGGAGAAGATATTGGGTATATCAATATTGATGTGATCCTTTATGTTGATTCTACAATAAAAGCATTAGGGACAATAACGCCTGTTGCAGAGACTTGGGTTTGGAGTGGTACTCTTGTAGCAGAAAGCGGACAAAGTTTAGATTTTAGCACAGACGATGAACTATATTTTGGGATTACTGTTGACACTAGTTCAGCTTATCGTAGTGCGCAAAGCGCTTCTTACTCAAATCGGTATTATCAATCTGGGTATAAACCAACAAGCACATGGACTTCTAGTTCGTATGATTTTGCTACTGTATTGGAGTATGAATAATGAAAAAGATATTCTGCTTTTGTATTTGTTGGTTATTTTTAACGTCTAGTACCTTTGCGTTTGTGATAGGTACAGACAAATGGGGGACAGGTACTTGGGGAATTTTAGCCGCTCCTGTTGAATATAGGGAAACTTTTTATATGTCTGCTTCTGGTGATGGATCTGCTCCTGAAACAATAGCGGGGGCCTGGGATTTAAGCGATGTGAATTCGTCAGGGAATTGGGATGCAGACGATCAGGATGATGGAAGGCTAGGGCCACATGATAGATTGATTGTATTGGATGATGACGGGGTGTTTAGGGGGCAGATAGAAGTTTTTCAATCTGGTATTATAGATAAACCAATTACTATAGTTGCAGAGGAGGGGGGAACGCCTATTTTCTATGGCTCTCAGGATTATGATAGTGAGGGGGAATGGAATGATCTAGGATCTAATATATGGGCCACCGACAATAGTACGTTTGCGCAGGATGTTGGGTTTATTCTTTTTGGCACGGAGACTCAAAGTAACGTAGGGACAAAAGTTGGGGCACAAATAGATCTGGACACTCTCCGGGAATTCTTTCATGATACGGTAAACGACAGAGTGATTATCTATGCTACGGCGAATCCCGCAAGTTTGTTTGATGGTCTTGAAATAGCATACTCTCCCAACGATCAATATGATCATATGGTGCAAATTTATGATAAGGATTATATTACTATCGATGGCCTTACGCTGAAATATTTTAACCCTCACGGAATACAAGCCTCCAGGTGTAAAGGAATTATAATTCAAAATATGGATATTAGTTATGGGGGTGGACAATACCTTGCCGACACTACTCGCTATGGAAATGGAATTGAGTTTTGGTGTCATGCAGAGGATATTATTTGTGATAATAACACAGTAACACAGCTATTTGATGCGGCTTTTTCCGCTCAGGTTTCAGGGGCGGGTTGTGATGATTGCGTAAGAGATAATATTAGAATGAGGAATAACGTTGCTAGCTATTCTGGTTCTGGTATCACTTATATTCAATCTGCGGGTGGAACAACTGCCGACGATGATATTTTGATTTCATTAAATGCTATTTCAAATAGTGGTCAGGGGTGGAGTGGCACAGAAACTAACGAACATTGTTCTGGGGCGGAGTTGAATAAAACATCCACAGGAACGCTGACTAATTTTCTTTTCTCCCATAACACCATTGATGTATGCGGCCCTTATGAAGATCCGTTGGGTGGGGTAGGAATCATGACCCAGGGCGGTGAGTTTGATATTAAATGGTGCCGGATCTCAAACACAATGAATTGCGGAATTCGGGCAACCGAAGCAGGAGGACAGCAGTATAGTGGGGATATTATTGGGTGCTTATTTATCGACACAGATAAAGATGCAATTTGGTTAACTAATGCTACTGATGAAGCAAACCCTGGGACTGTCAATATCTTGAATAACACTATTTATGATGTTGCTGCGCCTGCTATTGGGTTTGATTTAGATGATAATGTAGATAAGGTTAATTTTAAAAACAACATCATACACCCATTAGGAACGGGAAGAGCAATATGGGTAAGTGCCTCAGCGACAAATTTAGATTTCGATTACAATATGTATAATAATGTCAGTGGAACTTTAGTAACTTGGCAGGGATCAGATTATACGATTGCACAATGGGCAGCTTATCAGGCTGCTGCTTCTCAAGATGTTAATTCACAAGATCCCGGTGATCCATTATTAGAGGTGGATTATTCGTTACAGAAAGACTCTGATTGTGTTGATAATGGAGAGGATGTTGGCCTCACAGTAGATAGTGCAGGGATGAGTTTACCACAAAATAGATTGTTTGATATAGGGGCGTTTGAAAGAAAAATGAAAGCTAATTTTTTATTGTTAATGGAGGAATAAAATGAAAAGGATCGCTTTATTAATTTGTATAATGCTATGTTGGAGTATGGGTTTTGCTCATGCGGGTATCTTTTCAGATACCATAAATACCCAAGCAGTTACTTTTACAAGTATCGGAACGAATTCATATAGTACAGATTTAGGAGAATTTGTTGTAGGGAAAGGGGGATTGGTGTTTTGGTGGATCTCAGATGCGTCTGCCTCCGATGATTATGATATTCATTTTTTCACAAAAGACGATGGTACATGGAGTGATCTTATAAATACAGTGGATAATATATATTCTAAGTCTGGCATCGTGCTGTCTACTACAATTTATACCGATGACACCGTGTTTCCTTTTGTTTCCACGGATACTACAAATATCTTGTATGCCGGGATTTATAACGATGATGACAGTAACGCCTCTACGTTTTCTTTGAGAGTGTTTTGGTATTCTAAAAGCGGAGTGAGCAGATAAATGGAACATGAAGAATTAGAGAATATGCCAGACTTAGGCAGGTTATGTAGGGATCACGATGGACGCTATTTAGTAAAGCCAGAGGTTAGGGAGAGTGTTAGCGCATCTCCCGGAGCGAATGCGGCCTTAATCGAGCTTCTTACTATACTGGCTAATTTAGGAATTATTGATGATGATACATAGGGGAAATCATGGGTAAAGTATATGATAGCGGGGATATTGCTCTTGATGATGGCGGGAGTGATATCATACAAAATAACTGGTCTGATTTAGAAGAGCTTACTATTGAAGATTTTGGGGCAAAAATCAGGAAGATTGTTTTTGAGTGTGCCACTGCCGGCTCTATAACGGGGACTCTTGCAATCTTTTCTGAAACAAATGGTAGCTGGGCGAATAATGGGGTGGCCACTCAAGCTCCAATGAACACAACGGGGCATGTTGTTTCTGTTGCGGTAGATGAAGCCGGCGAAATTAACGATGATATTATTTACGCAGTGAACAATGACGCTACCATAGTGAAGAAACTTTATATTGCCTTTTATAACACAGATGCCACGGCGGGCCAATTCATTGTTCGTGTTCTGTATGAAAGCTTATCGGTGGGATAATGGAAGAGATTAAGAGTGAGCATCTAGGCGGTGGAATTAGAAACGATGTAGCCTCGGAGTTGGTTTCTCCTACGGAAGCCTGGGCGTCTATGAATGAAGATTCCACTATTCTTTTAGGGGCATCGTGCAAACGAAAAGGATACTCCAAGAAAACCGGAACTACTCTTAATGGTGCGATTAAACTTCTTGCCAAAATGAAAGCCTGGGAAGAAAAGAATTTAGTTGTAGCAGGAAGCAAGCTCTACAGCTTTACGCCACCGGATACATTTACTGAGGTGTATTCTAAAATAGAAGGAGGTGATTATGATTATGTAGAGGCAACGATTTTTATGGATGATGTTTATGGGGGAATCTTTGTATTCTTGGACGGAGTTTCTCAACCATTCTATTGGGATGGCAAACAGGCGCCGGAGGAACTCCCCGTAAGTTGTCCTATCGCAAAATGCGGAACCAACTTTAAATCATATTTTATTTTAGGGAATCTCACTCTTCCTACAACACAAGTTTTAGATAGTGAGGACATCACGATCTCGAGTATTCCGGCCACTAACTATTCAAGTATACATGAAATAGATATTGGTTGGCATACTGGAACAATCTTGAGTATTTGTGGTGAGAATGGAGAAGCGAGCCCTTCTTATGACATTCATATATTTTCTGCCCCTCCTAAACAATGGAAAACAAATCTCTCTGTTTCACAAGACCCGATGTATTCTACAGATGCAGTAGCCAATAAATATTGGGACACTGCTTATAGGTATATCGGGAATAACCTGAAGATTGATTTTTATACTCCTACTCAAAAATTATATGTTGGTGTGTATAATAAATTGGCCGGAGTAAGTGGCGAGATTAAGCTAAGAATTGTTTTTCAGAAATCCCATGCCACAGCCCCATATGATATTCAATGGTGTCCTCCTGGAGAGATAAGGGAGTGGAACGCAACTGATGAATCCGGGAACCCTACAGGTGGTGGAAGGTTAAGTATTTATACCAGAGAAGGAGGAGAGATTATTAAGATTATTCCTATAAGCAAGGATGTTACACTTGTTTATAAGGATGATGGCTCGATTCATTCACTCACTACAACAGGGAATAGTACGCTTCCGTTTATAACCCGGATGATTTATGAGGGGCTGGAGATAACAAATGGACATGTTATTTTTCCATACAAACAGTGGCATTATGTCTTGTCTGGAGAAGGGTTTATTAAGGTGTCGGCTTCGCAGGCAGAGGTAGTTGAGCCATACGGGAAAGCAAAGTCGCTGTTTAATACTAAAAATGTTTGGTGGAAAAATTGCCAAGGGGTTATTGATGAAAAAGAATCCAAAATTTATATCACTATTCCCAGGACTGGAGTAGAAAGTAAAGATGGGATTTTAATTTTTGATATTCGTGCAGGGTCTTATGATGTCTGGGATGTGTCTGCTAATGTGGTGGGGTTAATGGAAGCCCCTCTAATTTCTTTGATTTCAGAGCTAGGGGATGAGAGCATCGCTTCTTTTGGAGATGTTACAATAGATGAGTTTTGTGATATCCTTGCACCCGCTGTAGTTTATAGTGGAAGCCTAGAAGGAGAAGTTTATAAGTTAAACAGTGGGCTTGATGATGATGGAGAGGCGATTAATGGATGGAGGGAAACCGGGTGGTTATCTCATGCAGGTAAATCAACAATGACGTTAGGGAAGTCCGGGTGGCTTTCCGAAGATAGCAATGCAAAGTTATGGTTTAGAGAAATTGATCTAGTGATTGATTTGTTGGATGGGGATTTAACTTTAGAGTACAAATGTGATTATGCGGAAACGTGGACTACCCTCCCTACAATTTCACAAACAGCAGGGAAAGAATCCAAACTTGTCAGATGTTTTATCAACAAGGTTGGAAAAGTAATTAAATTGCGGTGGTCAAATTCCACCATTAATGAAACTTATATAGTAAGAGAATTTTGCATTTTGGGTGAGATTGTAGGGAGGAGGTAACTATTATGGAACCTATAACTACGGCGGCGTTGGTTGCAGGGGGGTTACAAGGGGCAGGAGCAATTGGAAGTTCTATATTTGGTGGTGGAGGTGAAGAACAAAAGATACCGTGGCAGAATAAGGATTATGCTACTCAAGCCTTAAATGTTTCACGACAGATGTACGCAAAACTCAGGGATGATGTCCAAAGACATAAGTATGAGGGATTCCCTGGGGCAAGAAATCTTCGCACTCAGATTTCCGGTGCAACTCGATCTATGATGGATTCTCCCCCTCCTGATTACTACGCCCAAGCAGGGGAAGATCTTTCCACAGTGTTGACAGAAGGAATCGGAGCACTGGAAGAGCGGGCGCAATACTCCCCCTCTGGCGAATCACTAAAACCCAAAGAAGAATACACCGAGTGGGACAAGATGGCAGAAGAGCGGGGAATTGTAGTTACAAAGTATGAAGACTATCAAGATGCCGCTTCCTTACAAAAAAGGATATATGAGGATAATTGGGGGAAAGTGAGTGTGGGAGGAAGTGAGATTCAAATGTGGCAACATATGATACTTGGTGGGCTAAATATGATAAACCCTTCTCTTGGGAAAGCAATGAAGAGTTTTTGTGGTGTTGGTCAGTGCGATGAATTTATCGGGGAAACCCTCCGGCATATTAAAGTATGGATGAAAACGGCAAAAGACATGGGAGAATTTTTTTCTCCGACTGTTTAGGAGATCGATAAAATGTCTATATCAGATTTACTCGGTGGTAATTTACCACAAGGAACTTCTATTAATGTTAAGTTGGGAGCACAGCAAGAGGGGAATGCTAATTTAGCTGCCCCTGCTTCAAGGACTGCACCTCCGACAGGGACGCAGAAAACATCAGTACCAGAAGGGGATACTGCGGCAGTTAACCAAAGGAAAGCTAACTGTGAGTCCAAAGGTGGAACCTGGATAATCAATCCTTTCTTCCCTAATATAGGCCATTGTAAAATGCCAAAGAATCATCTTGGGAATGTGCAAAAAGAAAAGTGTGAAGCTGCAGGTGGAACGTGGGTAGCAAATCCAATGTTTCCTAATCTTGGTAGATGTGAGATGCCTAATCAAGAGGAACTTGCACAGAGAGTTTGCGAAGAGAAAGGGGGGCAATGGGTTAACGGTGAATGTGTTATGCCTCCTGAAATTACTCCTCCAGGCCCAGGGCCAGGCCCAACACCAACTCCGACACCACAAAAAGCTTGTGAGGCCAAAGGGGGGCAGTGGATAAACAATGAATGTGTTATGCCAGATGATGGGAAGGGGGGAGATGGCAGTATTACCCCTACAGAACCAATTCTTCCAACCGATCCCAGAACCGATCCATCTCCATTTGAAGATGCGGAGTATTATGATTGGTTGACCCAGGAAACCTATAAACAAGAGATGCAATATTGGGGGACACAAAAGGACACCATCAATGCCACAATGGAACAAGGGTGGAATGATATAGAGGCGATGCTGGCAAACGAAGGGTATCATTATTCAGACAGAAGGATGCAGCTTGCCGGGGAATATAGGGCGGAATGGACAAGACTGCTTAATTCTGCTTATCAGGACATTATGTATACAGGACTTGATCGGCATATGAAGCAGCAAGAAACAGCATTGAATTTCTTTTTAGGAAACAAACAACTCGATATTCAATATCAACTCGGACAAGGACAACTCACATTAGATCAACTTAGGTTAGCGGTGGAAGAGAAATTGGGAATGGAGAACCTCCGGCTCCAGGCTGAGCAATTAGGGATAAATCAACAAGAATTAGAACTGGCTATTTTTAGAGCGGCAACCGAGCGGGCGGCTTCCCAGGCGGCAACCGCGCAAACATGGGAACAGTTACGGCAAAATTGGATGACTATTGCAATTCAATTAGGCATGGGCGAGGAGGAAGCAAGGACGTTTTTTGATGATTTATTCAGTCAGTATAGTGGGGGGGAATTCTAATGTTACCAGTTATTACCAAAAGAAAAAAGGGGAATCAAATACAAGAGATCACAAGTATGCTGGCAAAAACAATGTCGGATTACTTGTATCTTTCCATGTATGAAAAATCTCATCCCGGTGCTGAGAAAACTGCTGAGATAGCAAATAAGAGGGCAACACTAGAAGCTAAACTTGGGATGATAGATAAGCAATATTCACAGTTTTTACAAACCGGAGCGGAACCCGGGGAAGCCGAACAGTTTCAATCTGCCCTTAAAGACGTAGATATAAACCCTGAGGTCTTTGGGGGTGGGTTTCGTACGCCGGGAGCAACTACTGAGTTGCTTGGTTCAAGGATGGCGACTCAACAGTTAGCACAAGAATATCCTGATGCTCCTAAAGGAGTAAGAGAATCTGTAAGAACCGGAGAGGGAGGCCTGGCTACTAAATGGTTGGCACAAGAAGAGACGGCAAAACTTAAACGGGGAACTGTTGCTCAAAAAGACATAGATGATAATAGAATTCTTAAAGAGATTGTAGGTAAAAAAGATTTTGATAAATACCTCCATGATAATGCTGTTGCTGCTGGACTTACAGCAGAACAAGCACATAGAGTTCTTAATGGGTTGGACCCTGGTAATTTAACTGCCGCCCAGGCGTATGATGGTTGGGTACGTGCTAGTGAGCAACAGGATGATTTAATTCTTAAAGTTAATGGTGGGTTAGAAATGCTTAATAGGCGGGCGCAACTTGCATTAGGCAAGCATGGGGCAGAATCCTCACAGTATAAGAAACTAAGAGAGCAAATAGATACGGGAATGGATGCTATCGCAAGGCTACAAGCAAAAGGGAGTTTAGCTCAAAAGTTATATGAAAAATATCTCAGTGAAGAGGATTTGGTCAAACTAAATGCTGCTAAAGAAGAGCATAGTGGGCCAACAGAAAAGGCCCCGATAGATCCTATAAAAAAATTAACCGCTGCACAAATATGGAAACTTAAAAATAAAACAGCTACCCCTCAAGAACTCCAGCAATGGGGGCTTTCAGATCTGGGGGGACCGGAATCATCCTTGCAAAAAAATCTTCGCCCTATTCAGGCGCAACATATAACAGCAGAGGAGTGGAAGAATCGTGGACGCTGATGCATTAAGCGAATTAGCAGCTAACGAATTAGCCAGACGGGGACTTTTGGAAGAAGGGTCCATAGAAGCAGAGAAAGAGTTAGAGACTAAATGGAATATTAAAGATATTTATGCTCAAGGCAAAAACATTTTACATGGTGTCGCAGAAGAGACTCTTCCTGGGTATAGAACTGCTCGTGAAGGAGGGTTGCAAGAGTTTTTAGCTTTGCCTGGTCATACTCCTGATCCAGAAGCTGTAGCTCGTGTAAGGGCAGAGAGGCCGGATGATTTCTACCCTAAGCATTTTGTTAAGGGAAGAAAGACATACCAAATCCTGAAGAAACACGGACTTGAGACTAAAGCAAGTTACATGGCTCATGAATTGCAAAAGTTGGGGCATTTAGCGGAGATGGTGCTTTATGGCAAACCAACTACCACCGCAGTCAGGGGAGCAACAATTTCTCCTGCTCCAGTAATGAGAGAGGTGGAGACTTTTGTACGGAGGGCATATAAGACAGCAGGAAAAGAATTGCCTAAGTATGTTGATATGGCTGCTGAAAAAGGGGACGTTCCGATAGAACTTTTGGAGCATGCTGCAAGAGGAATAGTTAAAGGGAAGGGAGCAGGGAAAGCTAAACATTTAGAAGAGTTGCTTGACGGGCATTTATTAAAGTTTGACTTAGTGAAATCGCCTGAATATCTCAAGTATGGAATGAAAAAAGCAGCCTCCTTAGATGAACTATCCCGGACTGCAAACGTTCCTCATGAAGGAAAACTAACTTCTGTTGAATTGGCTAAGCGAGTCATGAGGGCAAAGCAAGGGATTAAGAATCCTACTGGGAAAGAACCTAAAGCAAGTGCTACTTCTACTGATGCGGGAATCCCTAAACCTGCTGCACAAACAGGCGAGGGCATTCCTAAAAAAACAAGAGAACTGGAAATATTAGAAGAAGTTACCGCTTCTCCATTTGGGAAGGGGAGGGCGGCGGAGAAAGCAACAGAAGAAACGGCGGAGATTTTAGGGTATAAGTCCGGGGAATTATTAGAACAAGCAATGAAAGCTTCTTCCGATGAAGAGATGTTTAAATTGCTCAAACAATCCCTCATTAAGAAAGGGAAAGAGGGCAAAGCGGTAGATGTTAAAAAGTTAGTTGAAGAAGAGAAATTAATAACAGAGAGCACAGAGGAATTTATAAAGGCCGGTAGAGGCACAAAGCTACCTTATCAAGGGGGAGAGGAAGAGGCCGTAACGGGACTTGCCACAGCAGAAAAAATGGACAGGGTTGCTATGGAGAATGCGGAAGCAATCGCCAAGGCTCCGTATGAGAAAGTATATGGTGGTGGACCGTCAACGGCAGAAGTAACGGGATTTGTTAATAATGCGATCAATTCTAAATTGGCACAAAGAGCGCAAAGATTTGTTCAAAGTCCTGAGTTTGTTTCTAAAGACCCTGCCTGGAAAAGGTTTATCAAGGGTTTTGGAGAAATGGATGTCTTGAGGAATAGGATGATTGCAAAACTTACTCACAACTATCCTAGTAAGTTTTCTAAGGCAGAGAAAAATTTAATTGGAGAGGCACTAGAGAACCCAGCGATTAAATTACCAGAACGCCTTGCCGCCGCTAAAGAATATTATAGGTCTGTGTACGACGCTACATTGGAGATGTTTATTAGACAAAATACGGCTACGGAAGCGGAATATCACTTGGTTAAAAAACTAGGAGAATCTTTAAGGGGAAGGAAGTTTTCTCCGAAAGCAATTCAAGAGGAACATCATTTAAGCGATGATGCTATGCACGCATTGGAAGTATTTAGGAATAAAAAAGATTTCTATCTTCCTCATGTGTTTGATAAGGATGTTTTACGGGCGGCCTTGGAGGATGAAAAATTAGCTCTTCTTGCGAGCAAGAAGGGGAGCGCAAAAAACTTACAGAGGATAGAAGAATCGCTTAAAAATCTAAATGGCGGGAAATTGATTTTATGGGAGAGTGTACCTAAGTCTGTGCAAAGCAGGCACTTTAAAATCAGAACCGGGAAAAAGGGTTATTCTTTAGATGCAGATAGAGCTTTCAAATCTTATCTTAGTGGGTGGACTAAAGAGATGTATACTAAGAAAGGATTAAAACTTTTCCATGAAGAATATCATAATATGTCCCCGGAAGTGCAGCAGTACGCAAGAGAATTTGTGAAAGACTATCTTGGCCTTGCTCCAAGACAACCGGTTGCTTCCACCATAAGGTTGTTGGAATGGGTGCGAACATTAGGGTTCTCTCCTCCTGCTGCATTTGTTAATAACCTCCAAAAGATAAATACTATCTATGATGCTGGGCCTATCTGGAGTGCAAAAGGGTATTTGAAGGGCCTCACTAAGGAAGGGAAAGAGTTGTTTAATCTTTCTGGGCTAAAGAATGAAGCCTCAGAGGTTCTATATCTTGGAGATACCAATAAACATTTAGAAACTTTTAGGCGTGCTACGGGGTGGCTATTCAAAAAAGTAGAAGAAGGGAATAGAAAACATGCTTTTAATACCTACTATTTGAAAGCTATGGAAAAGCATGGCATGGCTGCGGAAGATGCCTACTGGTATGCAGTTAATGGAACCTATAAAACCCAATTTCGATATGGTAAAATGGGGATGCCCAATATAACCAGGGGATGGTCTGGGACTTTTTCTCAATATATTTCCTATCCAATTAAAAGTGCTGAATTCTTTCAACAACTATGGAGGGAGCCGAAAGGGATAACAAAGGCCTTGGGATGGCTGGGTGTGATGGAAGGTGGGAGGCTTACAGTCCAGGAGTTGTTGGATGTGGATTTGTCCAATCAATTAGGGATAGGAATTAATTATGGCGAAGCTATTAAGATGATGCAGAGTGCTTCCAAGGAAGAGTGGGCGGGAATGTGGGGACATAGTAAGCTCATGTTTGCTCAAGGCACAGGGATGCTTCCGACAGGGCCTGGTCCCTTCACTAAACTGCTCGCTGCCATCCCTGAATCTGCATATCAACTTTCTCTCTCTCCACTTAAAAGAGAACTTACTCCGATAGCTTACAATAGATTCAGGCAAATGATAGAGGCGTTTGCCAATAGGGAAGGGGATGAATATCCGATTTACAATACAGTAGGTCTGTTGGGGTATAATAAAGGGCGAAGGAAGATAATGTATAAATTGAATTTGCGTGATGTTCTTTCTCGTACCTTCGGGCCTAAGCCTGTAGAGGAAACACGACAAAGGGTTAAGACGTATACGCACAATTTATCCAAACAAATTCGGGATGATCTAACAAGAAACATTGCTGATGCATTTGCAGAGCAAGATATTGATAGAGTAGAAACTTATTTAGGGAAGTATGGATATTTAGGGGTGTGGCCTAGCATTGAATCTGTGGATTCTGCTATTGATAATAAAACATATTCCAATGAAGAGCGGATAGACATGCAACCTTATGGAGTGCGACAACAATTTAAGGAGCAGATGTTTAATGAGTGAGCTTTTAACGGCATCCAAGATAGGAGAAACGCTTGGCCTCTCTTATAAATTAGATTGCCCCATGTTTGTGACAACTTCCAAAGGAACCGGAGAAGGGATCGTTTCCATAGTAGATGCCGTAGGTTCCCCTTCCTTAATTCTATCTACTTGTGATGACCATTCATTTATAAATGGGTACGAAGGAAACATTATCGGGAAAAACCTAACCGGCAAACTCCTTGCCACAGATTCAGAATTAGCAAATTCAATCTACCGGCTGCATGGGATATCTAAAGTTTCTGAAAATCCTGATTTCTGTCTTGGTGTTTGGGTGTCGTCCCAAAAAAGATTGCGTCCGTATTTGATTTATTGCGTAGAATCGGGGTTAATTGCAGGAGATGTAGGGCTGAATGTGCGGGGCGCCGGGGTTACCATGAGGAAGCTGGACAAGGATTTTGATTATTTAATCGATCCGATAGTATCGTTGCTCGAATCAAAAGAGTTTGTTGGATTTGTAGAGATTGGAGTAAAAAAGAAGGGAGACGACTATTTTCCTGTAAACATAAAAACAACTTTAGACTCATATGCGATGCCGCCTTTTTTTGAACTTCTTAATGTCTCCCCCCCTGATTTTATTGCTTCTCTTTTTGGGGGGGTTGAAACACTCAACATTAAAAACATAATCGGGATGTCCATGTGCATTTCAATCCCTCCTTATCCGTATTATGAAATCCCAGTGCGAAAGATTAGCATCCCTAATTTGATCCCTGAAGCGATGAAACACTTCTGGCCTATAGATATCATGCAACAAGATGACTGCGTGCACTGTGGGGGAGTTTCGGGCGTTCTGGGCTATGTTACTGCATGGGGCAACTCTATTGCAGAAGCGCAGCGAAGGATACTGAGAACTATTAAGAGACTCAGCATCCCAGAGCTGCAATATAAAAAAGATGTTGGGAAGAAGGTTAATAAGTTTAATTTTTAAAGCTCTTTTATAAAAACTTCCTTTTTATATATCAATGGCATTCACATAAACCACCGTTATAAGCGTACGGGCCACAGTATCCTTGGGGATCTTCCTCGCTATAATGCTTACCTGGAATTCCATACCAATTTATACCATCTCCACAACAATCACAAACCTGAACATCATAATCTTTGCCATATTTTTTTATCCAGACCAGCACTGCGGACACAAAATCATCCGATTCTTCTAGTTTTATTATTTCATCATCAGGAATTTGATGTGTGTTTATAAACCCTGTTCCTTCACATCTAGTGCACGGTAACATGTGTTTACCTCCTAAGAAATATTTTAATTTTTAAAATCCCCTGTTACTGTCGGATCTCCCCACGCTTCGGCCTTGATTATACCCTTAGTATAGTATTCCAATTTAAACGATTCATCAAAAGATGGACGCAACCCGGTTTCCCATTTAGAAACTGTGCCTGGATGGATGTTAAGGTGCTTTGATACGTCCTCTTGAGTGAGTTCTTTGGCTTCTCTCCAATACCTTAGCTTCCTTCCTTGCTGATAGTGTCGCATGTTCCCTCCCTTCCTCAATTTTATATCAAATCCCAGAAATGCTCATCAACGGTTGCTGTATAATCGTAATTCAAATCCTCTGATTTCTCTATGAGAAGAGATGCGAATCGATGAATAATTTCTAGCTGGTCATCATCCGGTACATTGACAGTACTTGTGTCATCGTATTTATCCCCTAGACATGGTTTCATTTGGTATTCTCCTTCTCGTTTTTTACTCTGATCTTATCGATTATATATTTGTCGATGTCTTCCATAAGATTGTCGGAGCAAGGATCTTTAAGCCCAAGAAAATACATAAGTGCATCAAGACTTCCCGCTATCCGGTTTCTTAGTTCACACTCTTTGTAGCTTTTTATCTCTCGCTTAGTACTCATTCTCACCGGGTCAACAAGTTTTGGGTTCTTAGCTACCTCCTTTAAAGTTCCTCCCTTTATTACTTTGAAGAATCCACAATACTTACAAATATTAAATCTATCCCCATTATAATAATATTCAAACACAGATCCACCCTCACAGATTTGGCATTTCGTTTCCATAGGACGCCCCCACTTTTCAAATTTTGTTCTATCCATTTCTTTCCTCCTTTATCATAGGTGGATATATGATGGGTTCCAAATATGACACATCTATAATTTGAATTATCCCACAATAGTCGCAGTAACTAGTTGTCGTTTTAGGAGAATACTTAAATAGTAATTTACGCTTACATTTTGGACAAATCATTTTTTCTCCCCCTTTTTTTTGGTTATTTTTTTTGGAGCCTCACACTTTTTGGGATCTCCATCACAATCAACAAATGGACACCAGTCACCCTTTTGATATCCGGGCCATCCACCATAATACAAACAACCATGTTTCATCTCTGGTCCTGTTTGCCCTGGATGGCATGTTGGACAGCAATAGTGTTTGCATCTGGAGCCTTCAACGGGGAAATCTCCGTCAAGAAATATTTGCATTGTTTCACTCCTTTTTATATATAGATTTCTCTAAATCCTTTTTAAGCTTTTGTTGCGCTTCTTCAAACTTTATTGACAATAAGGTTGCAATATCTGTTTTCTTATTCCTATTTATCCACCAAGTTTCCTCTACAGTTTTTGCTGTCTTATCACACCCAGGGCGGATACACTTGTACTTAATCCGTGCATCTAGCCACATCCTCAGGGGGGCTTCCCTAAATTTGTGACCGATGATTTTACATAACCACATAATCACATCCTTTTTTTATTTTTGTTGTTTGTATCCCGAGCAAAGATGAACCCCCAAAATCGTAAGAGTGCAATTTTGTTTTGAATGATAATCTCTTGTGAATTCGGGAATCTTTTCATTTCTGGTAACTTCCCAATTTGTACACCTACCCTCTGTATTCCAATAGCAATTATTCACGCCTGATTTTAATTCTATCCCATGCATCTTGCCCCTCCTTTATCCCCCTTTCTCTAATAAGGTTGATGTTTTTTCTTTCTCTATTGCCAACAAGTGTTCTATTGCTTCGGTCTGTTTCATAAGAAGTTGTTTCATTAAGTTATGCTCTGAGGCAACGTTAAACAATAAATAAGAACATGCAATTAGCCAGACACATAAAAACAGCCCTACAATGTTAAAAGTAACCCGCTCAAATTCCATTTCAATCCTCCTTGGATCAATTAGTCATGAAGTAACTTTTTCAGTTCTTTTATGTCTTTCAAGCACTTTCGCGCTTTCCCGTAAGCGTTTTTTATTCTCTGTTTCCTACCATTAATCATACGTTGAATAAACTTTTTCGGAATCCCGCATTTAGATATTTTGCCTTCACACTCAACTATCGGACAAAAATCCCTATGTCTGTTTTGAGGCCATGCCTCATGTGTGCAACCGTATACCCAGGTTGGCCCGATTTGTGCCGGGTGGCAAGTTGGCGAGCAATAGTGCTTGCATTCACTATCTCGGACAGGGAAATCCCCGTCAATATAAATAGCGCCTTCCATTTTAATCCTCCTTGTCAATTAATCTTACAATGTAATTCATTCTATGCCCAAATAATTCGCCCACCTTAGCCGTTTCCATCCATTCTAGTAGCTCTTTATCTTCAGTTACCCAGGCTTCACTCATCCATCTATAAAGGTATTGCAAATCTTCTACGGTATGTATTGCAGTAAGCTGTATACCGTCCTCAATATCTTCAAAATATATAAAATTTTTCATTGCTGCCCTCCCATAATATTTTAAATCATTGTTTTTTCAGAAGCCGTTACTTCCCGATATGCTAGTTCAAATTGTTCTTTTGGCGACCATGAAACATATCCATCTGAATATTTAACAACGTAGCCTGGTCGTGTTTCTCGATTTGCAGTATCTTCTCTTTTGAACTGTTTTAAAAAAGAGCATTCATCTAATGCATAAGCACGAATAAGTTTTGCTCCAATATAAAGTTTTTCTTCTTCCATTTTAACTCCTTTAGCTTTATTGGTGGGGGGGCAACAATATTTTTCACGTTCCTTTAATCCTCCAGTAAGGTTAAATCCCATTCATAGATAAACACTATCCCGATATCAGCCTTGAAAACCATTAACGCTTTCCCGGTTTCTTGTCCAAAAAACCCATAAATGTATCTTGTGATACCAACGCCAACACTATGTTCATAATAAAAGTTAGATGTATAAAAATACTGACAATCGGCCCCCTTCCTTATCAGTGTTGGCGATCCATCAGAGCCAATCAGATACACAAGACCTTGCTTGAAATAGTAGTCCTCATATCCTACCCCTTCAAAAGAAAACCTCCAGGTCTGCCCTTCAATGTTTGCAAAAAGCAGGGAAGGGATTAATAAGGCCATTACCAGGAGGGACACTATTAATTTTTTCGGAGATAGGATTGGTCCTGTTTCAGGGCAGGTATCCTCGTAATATAATTTACAAATTTTAATCACCTTCAATTTCAAAGGCACAAAACAATCCCGGTTGTAGCATTCTGTTTCTAAGACTTGATAGTTGGTGCGTTCTTCCTTATTCATTTGCTCGCTCCTCTCACTGTTAATTCAACGTCTGTTGTAATTGCTTGTTTTACTTTTCTCATAAGCCACCATGCTTTATTAAGGGCCTGTTCTGTTTGAGTGACAAGGGAATTATCAGTAGCATCTGGGCTACAAATTTCACTGTATAATGGACAATCATTGCAACAGTCATCTTCCACTGAATATATTTCACAATAACCACAAGTATCCGTTAGTGTATCTAATAAGCTACCTACTCTTGCTAGCATCTGCTCCCACTTGAGCTTTGAATCCATTTTATTTTTTACAATTTCTTTCTTGTCCATTTGCTTCCTCCTATTATAAAAATTAGAGTTTCACAAAATCAACCTCTTCTGAATAATACCCGCTTGATTCTCCATACCACCTAATTGCTACAGAGCCTTTGATGGTGGAGAGTTTATAAAATGTCCAAGTATAACTATCTTCAGGAGCCAAAGGAGCAGGTGTCCCTTCGGGTGTTTCATTTCTATGTGTTACTTCTTCTGCCAATAATATAGGAGAAAAAAGCAAATCTTCTAAATCGCCAACAATTTCTTCAAGAGAAACATATTCACAACAATCCTGGGAATGATAAAGTTTGTACCTATCGTCTTCGCTAGTGGTAAAAAACATTTCCTTATTACCTACATTTCCTTCGATTTTAATCAGTGTTTTGCCTTTTAGTTCTTCAAACTTCATAGCGATTCTCCTTTAGAATTTATAAGAAATGTCTAATTTTATTGTGGACAAAAAAATTATCAACAATACCCACCAATCCACTTTACCAATGTAACAAAGATAGATGCTAAGTGGCCAAGTAATAAATGAAAAGAGATTAACTTTCATCGTTCCTCCTATTATAAAAGTTTAAATCGGGGTCGGTTCTTACCCTGCGACCCCGATAAGCCAGGGGAAAAAAAGAGAGTTCGTGATTTAGCCCTCACGATAGGCGATTCATTCAACTGCGCATGAAATTTCCACTAACTTAGGAATTTTGTCATAAATCACGTTTCCCATTGAGGGGCCAATTTCCGTAACATAGGCATGCTCTCCGAGCGAGGATGCGCATTGGTCGAGCAATCCACGATAGTACTCAGCCTTCTCTTGGGTTTGTGCCGCTGTATACATCCATATTACCAGGCGTTTTGCGAAAGCCTCGGCTAAAGGTGTATCCATTATTCTACCTTCGGTTTCAGGATCACCCCAACACTGCGCCGCTAATCTTCGTGCTTCTTCCATGTAAATATTTTTATCCATATCCTAAACCCCTTTTTTATCAGTAACCATGTTATTTACCTCCCAAGCATTTTTTCAAGTTTACCAATCGTTTCTTTATGAGATAGGATTATTTCGGAGACAGCCTTGAAATCAAGCTTGTCTAATGCTTCACGTATCTCCATCTTCCAGGTATCAATAAAGGCATCGAGCAGCGTTTCCAAGAACTCTCTGGTGTCGTTCACTCCTGGTTTAATCATGCTCTACCCTCCCTCGTTGTTTTTTAAAAACACATACCATTTTCCGCGCCCCCTTGTTTCTTCTCGTATCTGCCGGGTTTCTTTTAGGGTTCCTATAACGACGTTCATTTCGTCTTTGTTAAGATGCGACCAATTCTTGCGTAACAAGTCCGAGTGGCTTATGTCTCCGGCTTTTTTAATCTGCTCAAGCACTCGGTCAAAATCTTTAATTGTATTACTAAAGGTGATTCCTCCGTAGGCATATATCATATCGTCCTCGACTAACTTCAGCATATCTAACGCTTCAATAAAATCTTCTTTCTCAATAATGTGATCTCGTTTTTGAGATATTGCTATAATCATAGCTACTTTTATGAGCGTGATATGTTTTCGTTCATAATATGAAACCGTCCTGGCATCTTCCGGAAAGTCATCTTCCCTGCTATGATACCAGGTGTCGTACCATTCCCCCGCTTCTTCTGTTTCTTTGTATTCTCCTGTTATTTTTCCGATCTCTATTAGTTGATTAACTAAATTAAGCTGTAGGTTTTGCATCTCTGATTCTGACGGCATTATGCGTTTAGGTCTTGAGATTGACCGCTCCTTAACGATCGCAGTAGGAAAAACAATCCTGCCTGCAAGTCCCCCGCCGAGTGCTTCTACCGGCAAACATAGTCTAAGAAATTGCGGGGCAGAACAAGCCAAAAGATTTGAGCAGCAATTTGTAATTTCATATTTACCTGCTCCTTTCGTCTTATAAGGAAAAATACTAGGATTATTATAAAGCTTTGTTAGGATTGCAATCAACCCTGTACCTAGTGCATCCGTTCCCATAAATACTTGCAATTCCTCAGCATATAAAAGAGCTGTTGCGTCCTTCCCCTCCTTATTCAATTCCCCAAGCCTTGTTAATAAATATTCCGGCGTGAGTTTGTCTGCTATAATTTCAACATCTTGAGGGAAATTATAAAGAAGTTTTACTCCTATCTCAACCGCAGCGGTTTTCCTGAGGCCGGCACTACGAGCTACAAGCACTACATAAAGGTTTGGAAAGATAGGAGTATATCCAAGATCCCACCAAACCTTTCTTCCTAAGACTGATGCTAGCACTGAAACACCAGTCCATAAATGAAACATTTTGGGCGATTCACTCCATTGTGTATAATGTAGATAATCCTCAAGCCAAGACATTAAATTCCTCCCCCGATTGACTGTCGTTTTTTATCTCTGCCGGAGCTTCTTCTTTGGCGCTTAGATATAATTCGATAGCTTCTCGAACGATATGAGTTAAATGGCCGTGATGATAAACGCGTTTCCGTAGTCTGTCGTACAACTTGTTCTCCAGTGTAACGTGCAAATGTTTCATTTTTCATCCCCCCAGGGTATTTGTGTTGTAACAGTAAATTTATATTTAAATCCGCAGTCTTTGCAGGCACAGCTATATAGAAGGTGCAATTCCCCCGACGAACTAATTGTTGCTTGATGATATTCTTGTAACTCTTCCCTGTTAGAAGGAAACTTGTCAATAGCTGCTTTCCCTAATTGCATATATTCGTTATTTTCAATTTTTCCATATTTTTTTGTTATTTCATCCAAGGCTTTATATCGTTTTTCTGCTTCATTTTTTAAACATTTTGGACATCTTGCCCATTTATTTGCTCCCATAATCAAGCCTCCTTTTATTAAATAAGATATAAATCCTTAGCGCACTCATCGCAGATATAATCTTCTATATCCAGATCAATCTGGCACGTTTCACAAAGAAGGCAACTGCACCTGGAGCAAAGGATAGTATGATCACCACAGGGCTGCTTGCATTCGTTACACATGGTAGAAAACATAACTTCTAATTGATCTATCATTTTTTAGCCCTCCTTAGTTTTGTTTGGCATTCCGCATAGCTACTAATGCCCTGGAAAGATCCATGCTTGCCCTGTTGACGGCGGCGGTTTCCTTGCACCCACCAACAATGCAATGGCCTGCCTGATTTTCCGTGCAACCAAACATAACGTAATCCTCCCCTAGCTTCACTCTTGCTTTTTTTGCAGCTTTGACAAAACGATGTGCCTCAACCAACACGTCATCTATTTTTTTAATTGTTACAGCCATTTAAATCTCCTTTGATTAAGCTCGTGGAATTATAAAAGTTAAGCCCCACCCTACAAGAATTGCCAGGGCAGAGAATAAAAGCAGGATGCCTAGATCTTCTAATAGTCTTTTGATGATTGAGCTTGGCATGTTTTTAATCCTTTCTTTTTAAGATGCATATTTCTCTTGCGGGCATCGTATAACATGCCCTTGATTCGTCTGTTTTCCTGGGTTAATGTTGCAATAGATTCTTTCTGTTGTTCGTTCTGCTGTGAAAGCCGTGCAATCTCTTCCGTTAATCCTTCCACATGTTTGAGCAACCATTGCAAATTTGATTCTTTGATCTGTTCTACCGTTCTCATTTCGTTATTCTGTTTCATTTTGCCAGTTCCCCGTTTTCTATGAAAAAGCTATTTTCAGAAGGTTCCTGCCTGATTTTCTCGATCCAAATTTGATAGCCTTTCTGCTGTGCAAAATGCTCCAGCACCTTTCTATTTTTCTGATCCAAGTCGTTTCCCTGTCTTATCAAGATAGAACGCAGCCGGGGGTTTTGCTTTTGTGCAATAGCTGTCTCTATCTTAATTCCCCTGGCTGTTGAAATCGTCTTGGGAGAGATTTGAACGTCGTTGAACGTCGGGAATCCCTCTTCTGATATGCTCATGCCTTTTAGTGGAAACTCTGCCTTGGAAAGAATCTCAAGCCGGTAATCCTTGATGTCTTTCAGAACCGCTGTGAGCTTGTCATATTCTTTTTCGGTCTTAGCAACTATCTCTGACACTTCAAGTTTTTGCTGTACCTGAGAAGCGATAGCATTAATTTGATTGGCGTTTGCTATGGTTTTGTCAACTTCGGAGAAATCTGGCTCTGTGAGTGATTTAACTTCCTGGGTTGCCTGGTCAATCTCTCCCTCTAGTAGCTCGATACTCTGTCTTTTCGCATTGACCTTGTTCTGTACTGTCTTTAATTCCGTCTGCATTTCCGTAAACTCTTTCATGTGTTCAATTTTCTCCCATTCAAGATTGGCTCGCTCGGTTCTTTTTTCTTGATTGCTTTTAACAATCTCCTGCAGCCGTTCCTTTTCCGCGATAAGTTCTTGAACGTCAACCGGCTTGGTATCTTCTTGTCCTTCTGGGATATTGAAGGCATCAAAAGAAGCTCTTGCGCTTGCTCGGAACCTTCCCTGTTCTTCCCTTCCTTTAGAGAGGGTGTCGTATGCGCTGGTGATAATTTCAAGAGGGGTTCCTGTTGTTTCAACTTCAACCCCGATGAGCTTGGAAAATTCCTCCAAGTTGAAAGGAATTTTGACAACCTTCAACAACATTTCTAGTTGTTTCAATGGTGGTGCTGCGACAAAGCTTCCCACTTCCAGAGCATTGTCGGCATAAAAAGTGTCAAGTAATTCCCGACCTTTCTTGATAGGTGATCCGTCTGCGGCGGTTAGTTTAAGATACTCCCCTTTGGCCGTGAACGCCCACTCCACCGTATAGAGGGGCTGTTCCTTCCCCTCTCCTAGCGTGAGCTTTATCTTGCCCCGGTCTTGACCGTTCCTGAGCATCTTCTTGCCCGAAAACGCTCTCTTCCCTTCAATCGCACGTTGAATACAATCGAGGGCCGTTGTCTTTCCGGCTTCGTTCAGTCCTGATATTTCTACGATGTTATCAGTGGGAACGATACGAACTGAGATAAGCCGCTTTATGTTCTGAACTTCAAGTTCCAGGATTATTAAAGGTTTTTCTTTTTTTGTGGTCATTTTTTGTCTCCTTGTTTAATTGAGTTGTTTAATCTTCCAGTAAAGACTTGTTTTTGGAATCGACCTCATCCCACGACGCGCAGCCTTTTCTTTTTCTGCATATTCCGTTGCAATACTTTTCCGTCATTTCTCCCCCATCCGGGCATTTAATCAAGTTGTCTGATAGGGCGGTGCCTACTTCTTCTTTCTTTTGTTCTCTTTCTTTTGGTTTGTCTTTTTTGGCAGGGAGAGCGGCAGTTTCTTTCTCTTTCTGTTTGGCCTCCGGTGGAAGTGCCGGGGTTTCTTTCATGGGTGTAACGGGTTCGGGTTTGCTAGAGAAAATATCGTCTACCGATGTATCTCCGCTTTTGATCTGCTGCCCCAAGTTTCTTAGTGTCTGCACATCATCCGCCGTGAATTCATTGAGAGGTTTTCCGATTAGGGTCTTAATCTGCGCTTCTGAGACATCATACCCCTTGAAATAAGAGACTACATTTTTTCTGGCAGCATCGATACCCACTTTTGTTATGTTTTTCAGGGCAGCTTCTTTTGCTCTGTCCATTGCTCTTTGTCTTAACCAGCGCGGCACGCCTGCAAAAATGACATTCCTTATTGCTTGCGATTGAGCTTTTTGAAATGCCATGTCCTCCCAGCGATCTTTGCCGTATTTGCCCGGGGGGGCAGCAGGAATAGTTTGTCTAAATGCCCTTGTTACAGTGAACCCTCTTTCCAGGTCGACAAAGTAAGTCCGAAAAATCCAGGTGTTACCCCGCTCTTCTATCTCAACCGGCATTGCACAATTAGTCCATTCTCGCGCGATTGCAAGGGCACATCCGATAGTCCCACCTTCCACAATCTTTGTTCCGGTTTTAGTTTTTACCGGCCATCTGTAGTAAAAGTCGTCGCCCGCATACTCTGCTTCCCTCTCTACGGCAGCTACAACGGCGTCCAGGTCTCTCGGCCTTTGCACAGCAACAGCCGTATGATATAAGACCTCACTTTTCATCATAGCATTGCCTTTTTTAATCTCTTTAAGCCCTTGTTCCGGGGAAGTGAGTACTTTCGCTTCATCAAAATTCTGTAGTGCGTCGTCCTTTTTCATGATGTATCCTCCTTTAATAGTTTTAAAACATTATCAATAGTCTATATTTATCCCTTATTTGCAAACTTGCAAATGGGCCAAAAGCCACAGTATTCCGGCGTGCATATCCAGTGATCAGGGTCTGCCGGCCTAAATGATTCTTCTGATAAATCCTTCAAAAATTGTTCAACATAGTGGTGAAGGGTGTTAAGATCTGGTTGTAGTCTTGTAGTTATAATCGTCTGAGATACAGGGGTCTTATTAGGAACGACAATATTATATTTGAATTGTTCAGGCCAGTGCCCGGTTTCTAAATGATAAAGCAGACAATACATTGTCGCTTGTATCTGACGATCCGCCCAAAACTGAGACTTCCTTTTCATAATTTTAAAGTCTATGATCTCTTCCTCATTCTCTTTCTCTATTTTGCTTGTTATGTCAAGAGTGCCACTGATGGGATATTTAAACCCGACATCTCCGGCAATGGTTTTCTCAACCATAACAGGATTGATAGTAGGCGCGAATTTATCACGATAAACGGCAATGGCGCCGAGGGTGTCGTTTAATGTGTCGTTCAACAAAGTCTTTTTGCCGGACACTTTGTCTTTCGGGATAAAGACTCCTTCATCTTTTACCAGTCGCACGAACTCATCACGTCCGGCATCTTGCAGGTCGCTCAAAGGCAAGTCAACCTGCGTTTTGATCTTCTGTTTGTGATTAATTTCGCAGGCTTTATGTCCGGCACTCCCCCTTCTGGCGGCTACCCCTGGTGGCATTCGCAGCCCTTCAATTTCAATGTAGTAGAACTGCTGGCCGCATTTTAGCCACCTACTTAACGACGATTGCCTGATCACATTTATCATTTTCTTACCCTCCTTTTAATAAGGAAACAACCATTTTAAAAAAGACGTGCCAGCGGCAATAATTACTAACCAGACCAAAACACTCACCCCTAAAATTATTCCCAGCTTTGTGCGTGTTATCATCGCTCCTCCTTTGTTTGCTCAATATCTTTTGCTATCCCATCGTGCAGGGCCTTAGCATTTTTATGGGCTGTTTTTAATGCACTTAACATTTGATAGTAAACAGAGTCAAAAGAAGTGCATATTTCCCTCTGGAGAGGGCAATGATTACATGCCTCCAAACGACCGTATATCCTCTTGTGTAGGTTACAGTAGTCACAGGTTTTGCCTGCTCTTGTTAGTAAGTCGAGTATAGAGCTTGTCATGTTATCCCACTTTTCCTCTGACTTATTTTTCTTTGCAATGATCTCTTCTTTGTTCATGTTTCCCCTCTCTTTTTTAGTCCTCAGTTATCAAAAAACCTGGCAATCATAACGGCAACGAATAGACCGGCAAGGCCAATCGTTAAATGTACAAGTAATCCACACCAAAATTCATTCATGGTTCGCCTCCGGGGTTAATGTTTCAAATAATTTTCAATCTCTGACGCGTATATTTCCAACATTTTCTCAGTCATGGATTTTCGTTTCGCCAAATCTTTCATTTCAAGAAAATCCTCTATGCGAACATAGTAAACTGTTTTTTTCTTTCGGGGGACATAAAACATTATAACAACGTATGCGGGGGTATTCTTAACCAGAAAACAGTCGAACGGTTTCGGCAGAGTGAATCGTATTTGAGTGAATTGTATTTCCTTACCCTTCGGGGCGCCTTCTTCCAGTTCAGAAACGGGTTGATCGGGGATCTTGTAATAAAAGCCCTCCCTGGTAGTTGCGGCCAGCAGAGCTTCCTCCTGGTGCGATTCCACCCTAGAAAACGGCAGAGAAACACCCTTGCAAAGCTTCAGTTCAAACACGCCATGTATCTTGTTGTTTTTCTTGAACTCACTCTGAAAATTCTTTTCTTTCATCTGATGCTCCTTTAAACTCCGATAGTGGTTCAAATACCTGAAACCCAGCAGCGCACTTTGCGCATTGATATTTCCATAAGCCTCCTAAATATGGATAATAATATTTTCCATTTGCTACTTCTCCACAGGCACATTTTTTAATATCTTGTTCCATTTTCTCTCCTTATTTTAAAGTGCTTTTTCCAAAACAACACGATGAGGACTTCTGGACCTATCATTGCCACCCTTAAATGTATGCTTTTCGGCTATCTCTTTGACTGCTTGTTCGGCTGGGCCTTCCCTCCATTTTATAATCACGTCCCAGCCCATTCGATCAATAGGCTGCCTATCGTATAGCGTGAATTCAACTCCAGGGAATCTTGCATTCAATTCTTCTTTGATGGTTTCTAGCCAAAACTCGTTGGTGTCGGGCACTAAATAAGTATTCATCGTATATTTTATCCCCTTTTTTCATAAGGTTATTACGCGGCTGAATAATTATACAATGTTGCATTGAAAGTTTCGTGGTGGAAGACAACGTCGGAGTATTTATCTGTGAAAATACTAATTGGATCTTCTCCCCGGGCATGATGGGTTAATGCCTGCAACGGCTCTCTATCCACAGTACAAAAACCAAGCTCTTCTACACTGGCAAAACACTCTACCCGAATATTTATGGTTCTATTGGCGGCATGGATGGTTACAGAATCAGTATTGGTTGCAATCGATACGCGAGCAGCAAAGCTTCCAATGGCCTCATCTTCTTTGACGCAGTCTTGGATTATCTGTAGTGCGCGCTCAAGCACTTCTGGTGCAATGCAGATGTTCATAGTTTAATCTCCCTTTTTTATTTAGATTCGTTTTCTTGCTTTGATAGCTCGATTTAAACACACTACAGCCCGCTCCGGTGCTTTAATTTCGACATAGAGTTCAGGTGCCACGCTCCCACCTGGGCCACAACCATTCCCGTTCAAAGGACAATCAATGCAATAAGTGCTGCTCAATTCACGGTAGCCTTTCTCTCTCAAGATGTAGTCTTTTTCCATGGTTTCTCCCTTCTATAAAGTTATCGCGTAAGATAATTAGGATCTTGGTCTATCTCCACAACACAATATTACCTTTTGAATCAAATGAAATGTCTCGGAGGTTCTTTTTGACATAGTCATCAATAGTTATGCTATATTCTCCACAATGTACGGGTTTATCTTCGTTCCCCCTATAGTTTGTCGCGAATGAAGAACTACAAAGAATTTGCCCTGCTCTGCTTTCGGTTTCATATCGGATGATCCGGTAGCGTATAATGAGGTCTGCGCCTCCTAATGGGAGGATGTTTCCCGGGTTGTTTCTGGGTTCGTATTTATCAGTTATCTGCTGCACCTTTTTATCGCTGGGTCCATCAATCCACACTATTTTTATAGCCTTACCCCAGCCCGAATCATGTTCTTTTGATTGCACGTCGAATCCAATTTCCGGAAACGCCTCTTCTAACTCTTTCATAAGGTTTTCTACTCCCAGCTTTAAGCTATCCCTGGGCTTCTCTTCTTCCGAAGTTTTCTTTGTCTGCTCGATGTCTTGTAGGATTCCGTCTCTGAGCTTAGAACATTCTTCCCGTAAGGCTTCCATTAGCTCCCATATATGAGTATAGGTAGAGGGGGTTCCTTTCTTTAGATTGCAAAGTTTTGGGAATAAAGGGCAATCGGAGCAAGTACTATTTAGGCCGGATCTATAAATATTACAGTAACAACAC
>Ga0209345_10000634_pt1 | contig 45079 bp, 35 predicted proteins | sample Cruoilmetagenom7_FD_187294 | JGI IMG/M metagenome (GOLD analysis project Ga0209345, IMG submission 187294) | Oil polluted marine microbial communities from Coal Oil Point, Santa Barbara, California, USA - Sample 7 (SPAdes) (version 2) | ecosystem: Environmental > Aquatic > Marine > Oil seeps ...
CCGATCTCAATGAGTACCGTATCACTGGCCGGGTCAACAGTGGCGAGCCCGTTGAGATCCTGGGGCGCAACAACGGTACCGGTTATGTTCAGATTCAAACGGAAGGGGGGCGTACCGGCTGGGTGCCGGATCAGTTTGTCGCAACAGGTGACAGCAAACTGATTGAGCTGCCCAAACTTGAACAGTCTCTAGAGCAGAGCCAAGCGACCATCAGCGAGCAGGCAGACACCATCGAAGAGCTCAATGCCAGTCTCAAACAGCTGAAAAGTGAAAACGGCACCTATGATGACCAGATCCGAACACTCAACACGGAGATTCGGGATCTGCAGTCACAGATTGCCAACATGGATCAGAGCAACATGATGCGCTGGCTGACCTATGGTGGCTTGATCGCTTTCGGCGGTGTCATTCTGGGCCTGGTGATGCCCTATATGCCGCGCAAGCGCAAACGCCGCGACGACTGGTTCTAGGCGCTTGCATGTCTCAGGGACGGAGGCAGGGGTTCCAGCTCGGCAAACCCTTCGCCTCTGGCCCAATAATGGCGCCCCTGCTCTACCCTGATCACCCCTTCAAAGCGCTGCTGCAGGTATTCAACCGCCTCTTCCAGCGTATCAATATCACAGAGAATTACGCCGCCGCGCTCGTTGTCGGTGGCAAAGATATAGCTTTTCACGCATTCACTCCCGCTGAAGTCTCAGGACATAGCCTCACAACTGAGCCGAGTCATCCGGCGGCAGCAGGGAACTGGCCTGATAGCGCCTGGCCCACTTCACCAACTCTTCTGCCCGCATCGGTCGGGCGATATGGTACCCCTGCGCCTGATCACAGCCAAGCTCACGCAACACGCGCAGATCCCGATCGGTCTCGATACCTTCCGCGACCACCGTCAGTTGCATCGCATGACTCATGTCGATCATGGCATGTACCAGTCGTGCATCGGTACTGCCGGCCCGCACCCCACTGATGAAGCTGCGGTCAATCTTGAGCATGTCCAGTGACATCTGGCGGATATAACTGAGGCTGGAATAACCGGTACCAAAATCATCAATGGCGATACGCACACCCTGATTGCGCAGACGACAGATTTCACGCTCAGTGCGTTCGGCACTGTGCAGAAAACTGGTTTCGGTCAACTCAACCACAAACTGGTCGGCCGGTAACTGGTGTGTATGCAGTGCCCTGAGGACCTGATCGGCCACCTCAGTACGCTGAAACTGACGGGCGGAGAAGTTAACCGACATTTTCAGCGTCAGCCCCTGAGCAAGCCAGCCGGCTGCATCGCGTACCGACTGATCCAGCACCCAGCCACCGATCGACTCGATCAGGCCTGTATCTTCGGCCACAGGTATGAAATCATCCGGCGCTACACGGCCCAGTTCAGGGCTGTCCCAGCGAATCAGCGCTTCAACACCCAGCAGGGTTCCGCTGCGAAGGCAGATTTGCGGCTGATACACCAGACTGAACTCTTCGCGCTCCAGCGCCTGATGTAAAAAACCGGTGATGCGATAACGACTCAGTGTCTGTTCGTGCAGAGCTGGCGAGAAGAAGCATATATTGTTGCGTCCCCGCTCCTTGGAGTGCTGCAGCGCCACCTCGGCAGCTCGTACCAGTTCTCCCGGCTCATTGGCATCAGCCGGAAAGACCGCCACACCCATGCTGCCACGTACACGCACTTCACGATCATCAATCAAGATCGGCAGTGACAAGGCACGGCTGATCCGATCAAGACAGGCGGTGATGCAGGTCTCGTCCTTCAGCTCTGTCAGCATAATATAAAACTCGTCCCCGGACGGTCTTGCAGCGGTACCGCAATCCTGCAAGGCGGACTCGATTCGTTCGGCTATCTGCTTCAGCACCTGGTCACCACCGCTGTGGCCAAAGCGATCATTGATCTGCTTGAACATATCCAGATCCAGCGCCAAAAGCGCCAACGACCTCTGCTGCTCGCGGGCAAAACCCAGCGCCATTTGCAGACGGTCATGGAACAGCCGCCGATTGGCCAACCCGGTCACACTGTCAAACCATGACAGCTGCTGCATGCGCGCTTCCGAGCGCTTGGCTTCGGTCAAGTCATGGAAGATAGCGGCATACTGTGTGATCTTGCCCTCATCATTCTCGATGGCCGTGATGCTGAGCCACTCGGGATAGACACTGCCATCCTTGCGGCGGTTCCAGATCTCGCCCTGCCAGCGCCCGTCCCGCTCCAGTGTTTGCCACAGCTGGCGGTAGAACTGGCGGTCATGGCGCCCTGAACTGAGCATGCTGGGGTTACGCCCCAGCGCTTCCCAGGCTTCGTAACCGGTGATGGCGGTAAACGCCGGGTTGACGCTCTGAATGTTGCCATTGCCATCGGTGATCACAATCCCCTCGCGGGATGCATTGATCACCCGCTCAATCAGGCGCAAGTTATGTTGTGATTGTTGCAGAGCCCGACTTTTGTCATGCAGCAATTCTCGCAGCCGATAGATGTAATCCAGTTCGACACTGCGCAGAATGTCACCGTAAGAGGCCAAGCCGATCACCGTCCCGCTGTGATCCTCGACCCCAATATGACGGCAGTTGTGCTCACGGAAATAGCGCCGTACGTTATAAAGGCTCAGGCGGCTGTCAACGGAGATCAGCCCCGGCAGCGACAGGTTGGCCAGTGGTTGATCCAGATCGACGGTTTCTGCCAGCAGGCGGATCACATCGGTTTCAGTCATGATCTGCCAGCCCTGTGCATCATCACCTACCAGCATCGCGGTGTAATTTACGCTTCGCAGGCGCTCGATCGCCCGCCTCAGGCTGCAGTCCGGGCTCAATCTGAGTACATTGAAGTTGGTAATTTCTTCCAGCGACTTGAGAAACAGGTCATGCTCCAGCCCCTGACTGTTGACGATATCGCTCTGACTGACAATGCCGACCCATTGACCTGCCACGCCGACAACAACTGCATGGCCTGCACTTTGACTGATGAACTCAAGGCCAAGCTCATCCACGCTCAGATTGGCATCCACCTGCAGCACAGGCGCCAGCATGCCCGCTTCAATCAGGGTGCTGTCGGCGCTTTGCTGCAACACCAGCTGCATCGCTCTGCTGCGCGTCAACAGCCCCACCGGGCGTGTCGCGTCTTCCACCAGCACCGAGCCGATATGGTGCCTCGCCATCAGGGCAACCGCCTGTGACAGGGGGGCACCGAGTTCGATACTGACGATTTCAGCCTGGCAGATCGCTGCGACCTTGATTGCCGGCAGGTGTCGGGGATGTGTATTCATGAACTGCGAGATTACCACACTTCGCTCTTTGCGCTAATTGTAGTTTATCAGTGACAGAATATTTGATTCGTGTCAAAGCATTGCTCTGCTGTCACAGCTGTGACAGCATCCATGCAGTACCTGCCGATTGCCGGAATCCTTTGTCGGAACTCTTTTTCGGAACTACCGTCATGCAACAACCCTCTCTGAGCGCCCTCACCGCCATTGTTGAACAGATTGCGCGTACCGGCGATCCTGAAGCGATGATGAGCATCATCGTTCAACGCTTGTGTCAGCTGATGCAGGTCGATGTGTGCAGCCTTTATCTATGTACACCTGATCAGGAGCACCTGATCCTTGCCGCCACCGAGGGCCTGTCCAGAGAGGCCGTTGGCAAGGCACGGCTGAAACTTGACGAGGGGCTGGTGGGTCATATTGCCTCTTCACTGAGCACGCTGAACCTGGGCGATGCACCTGCAGATGATCGTTTCGTCTTCATTCCCGAAACCCACGAAATGCCCTACCACCGCTTTCTTGGCGTACCACTGATCCACCTGCGCCGGCTGGTGGGAGTACTGGTAGTACAGGGGCGTGAGCGGGAGCCTTTTTCGCAGGAGGTCGAGGCCTTCCTGATTACCATCGCTTCCCAGCTAGCCGGCAGCCTGCATGCCCTGCAAAGTCGTGGTGACTGGTACGAGCAGCGCCCACGCAGCAATCGTGGCGTTTACCGTCGCCATGTCGGGCTCAAGGGGGCTCCGGGGCTTGGCCTGGGACGACTATGGCTGGTCAAGCCGCACATGTCGCTGGATCAGGTTCAGCCCGGCATCAACAGCGACCCGGTGCAGGAGCGCGACGAGTTGCTGGCGGCAATTGCCACCGTCAGTGACGAGCTGGAATCAGGCTCCGGCCATCTGGGGAATCACCTGCCGGGCGATGTGCATGCCCTGTTCAGCGTCTATCAGATGATGCTGCACAGCCCGGAATTGACTCAGCAGACACTGGCACTGATCGAGGCCGGTGACAACGCCGCCTGGGCGTTGCGGCAGACGATTGAGCAGATGGCCGACCAGTTCCATCAGTCGGAAGACCCCTATCTGCGCGCCCGTGGTGAGGATATCGCCAACATCGGCCAGCGGGTACTGAACCAGCTTTTATCGCGCGAACGCCCCGTAATCGAAACCCCGGATGAAGAGCTGGTGCTGGCCGGTGAGCTGGTGAGCATCGCCGATCTGGCGGATTTTCCGCTGCAACAGATCCGCGGCATTCTGTGCACTCAAGGCTCCACCCTGTCCCATACCGCCATTGTGGCCAATGCGCTCGGGATTCCCGCTGTGATGGGGCTGGAACAACTGGAACCGGAGCATCACCGTGGCGCTCGCGTCATTGTTGACGGCAACCGGGCCGAGGCCGTGCTCAATCCGCCACCACCGCTGCTGGCGGAATACAAACGGATGATCGCGGAAGAAAAACGCTTTATGGAAGGGCTGGAGAAACTGCGTGATGAACCCGCCGTTACCCAGGATGGCTTCCGTGTCACACTGCTGACCAATACCGGCCTTCTGGCGGATGCGACTCCCGGCCTGCAGCGCGGTGCCGAGGGGGTGGGCCTGTACCGCTCTGAAATTCCGTTCATGATCCATGACAGCTTTCCCACCGAGCAGGAGCAGTTCACTCTCTATCAGAAGGTACTCAAGGCCTATGCGCCCCGACCCGTGACCATGCGTACCCTTGATATCGGTGGCGACAAGCAGCTGCCCTATTTTGACATCAGCGAGAGCAACCCCTATCTGGGCTGGCGTGGTATCCGCTTTACCCTGGATAACGCGCAGCTGCTGATCAGTCAGGTGCGCGCCATGCTCAGAGCCGACGCCGACACCGGCAACCTGAAACTGCTGGTACCGATGGTTGGCCGGGTGGATGAGATGCAGGCGTTTCGCCAGTATGTGGAAAAAGCGGTGGATTCGCTGCTGCGCGAGGGGCATCAGGTAAAAATGCCGCCTATCGGCATGATGGTCGAGGTCCCCTCCTCCATGCTGCTGCTGCCGAAGCTGGCACCCTATATCGACTATGTCTCGATCGGCTCCAATGATCTGACTCAGTATTTGCTGGCAGTGGATCGCAACAACCCGCGAGTTTCGGCGCTGTTTGATCACCTTCACCCGGCGGTACTGGTAGCCCTGGAGTATATTCTGCAGCAGTGCCACACGCTGTCGCTGCCGGTGTCCATCTGTGGTGAAATGGCCTCAGACCCGGCAGCAGTATTGATACTGACCGCCATGGGCTATGACTGCCTGAGCCTGAGTGCCTATAACATTCCCCGCATCAAACTGCTGATTCGCTCGATCAACCGCGAAGAGCTGCTGCCGGTACTGGAACAGGCCAGAGGCTGCAACAGCGAAGCGGAAGTGCGCGCATTATTGCTGCCGGTGCTGGAGCAGTATGGTTGGGGACGTGAGCCGCGCCCCCAGCTGAATGATTCAGACCGCTCGCAGACAGGTTACTCATGACTCAGAAGTTGCCGAGGCGGATACACAGAAAGTTGTAGATCTCATTCACGACGTCCACCTCGCAGCAACTTTCCACGCCCTCAAAGCCGGGGGATGAGTTGGCTTCACACACCTTGTAGTGATCGCCGGCAAACAGCAGATCCACCCCGGCAATCTCCAGCCCGAGTACTCTGGCGGTTTCAATCGCCAGCCATTCTATTTCGGGAGTCATGGGATAGGGCCGTACCGAGGCCCCACGGGAGAAGTTGGCTTTGAAGCTGCCCTCTTCCGCCACCCGCTCCATGCACGCCACCGCCCGCCCGCCGATCACGATGACGCGCAGATCGCGGCCGCGGCTGTCGGCAATGAACTCCTGCAGAATGATGTTGGCCTTGGGGTTGGTCAACTCCACCATCTGCATCAGGTCTTCGAAGTGGTTCAGCGTCTCACACAGAAACACGCCACTGCCCTGAGAGCCAGACAGTGTTTTCACCACTACCGGGAAACCGATCTGCTTTTTCACCAACTCCGGATTGACCGGAAACTTCACCAGCATGGTTTTCGGCACCGGCAGCCCGTTCTGAGCCAGTATCTGATGGCTGTACAGTTTATCCTTCACCGTATCGATGCTTTCGGCCGAATTGAAACTGTGTACGCCCAGGCGCTCCAGATGCCGAATGACGGCCAGTGCGAAGTAGTTGGTTCCGGCTCCCATACGCGGCAGAAAGAAATCCGGCAGCGGTGTGGACTCGCCATTGATCATGACACTGTTGCGATCATCACGGGTGACTGTGAGATCAAAATCCTCGGGCTGATACACGCGGATATCGATACCGTGCGCAGGGGCACGCTCAACCAGCCGCTCAAGTTCGTAGGTTTCCTGTTTGACCAGGGTGCTGTCCGATTTGTAAAGAATCCAGCCAAGCATCTGTCGGGGCTACTCCGAAGGGTGTGAGCGGCGATATTAAGCCTGCCAGTGCAGCTGTGCCAGAGTCTGGCGCAAAAAGATTGATCATGCCAGCCACAACATGAAACCCTTACACTATACTCAAGCCGATTGATGAAAAAAATCCATGATAGACGGGGTGAAAAGTATTGTTTCCAACTCCGTTATGGCGTCCAATGCGCGCACTTGTCGCCCGCTGTTCCGATCTGAACACCGGCCCTTTTCCACCCCTATATCTGACACACTGACAGCTTCCCGATTCCGGCAGATGCACTGCCCGGTACGCCTGTCTGTCTGCAGGAGAAAGACATGAAGATCTGCTTTCTGATGTACCCTTGGGAACAAATCAAACCGGACACCGACACCACGCTGCGCATGGTGCATGAAGCGGCCCTGCGCGGCCACACCGTGGCGATCACCTCACCCGCCAATCTGACCATTCGTGACAACATCAGCAGTGCGTTCTGCAACGTGTTGCGCAAGGGCAGCAAGGTGTCGGACAACATTCCATCCTTCTACCGTCACGCCGAATTCCGCCGCAGCCGGCTGCCACTGGCCGGCTTCGATGCCATCATCGTGCGCCTGAACCCGCCGCTGGACACCATCGTGCTCAACTTCCTCGACTCGGTACACGGTGAAGTGTTCATCATGAACGGCCTCGATGGCCTGCGCATCGGCAACAACAAGCTGTATACCGCTGCGTTCAATGGCCCGGCTGCCCAGTATCTGCCGGTGACCCATGTATCCAAGAACAAGGACTATCTGGAAAAGGCACTGGATGAGTCACCCGGCGAGCGCATGATCCTCAAGCCGCTGAACGGATTTGGCGGCAAGGGGGTGATCGTAATCGAGAAAAGCGCCCGCCAGAGCTTCCGCTCCCTGCTCGACTTCTACATCGGCAGCGGCAGCAGCAGTAACTATGTGATCCTGCAGGAATACATCGAGGGTGCCGAAAACGGCGATGTCCGCATTCTGATGCTCAACGGCGAACCGATTGGCGCGATGCGCCGCATTCCGGCCGAGAATGACATGCGCTCCAACGTCCATGCCGGCGGTCGCGTGGTAAAACACACCCTCACGAAACAGGAACTGGAGCTGTGCCGCAGCTTCGGCCCCAAGCTTGTGCGGGACGGCCTCTACTTCACCGGTCTGGATGTAATCAACGGCAAGCTGCTGGAAGTGAATGTCATGGCACCGGGCGGCATTGTGCGCATCAACAAGCTTAATCGGGTACGCCTGCAGCGTCAGGTGATCGACTTTGTCGAGAATGTGGTTGAGGCGCGCAACATGGTCGAGCAGCGCAAAACCGCTTTCCGCAAGGTGATTGAAGATGCAGACGCTGTCTGAAGCCCAGATTGTCAGCCTGATTGAAGCACGCCAACCGGTTAACGCTCGGCTGCGCAACGCCGGGCTGACGATTCGTATTGATGAGTATGTGCCACTGGTATGCACCGTTTTACATGCTGGCACCAGCATGCGGCCGGAGATAGCCTCTCGCCTGGCGATCAGTGAAGAGCAGCGGCGCCGCTTTGAAACCGCCGGCACCGAGCAGCTGGCGGCCCTACTGCCGATCACGCTGATCGTGGAAGAGTCACGTCTAACCTGCGACTTGAACTTCCCGCTGTCACAGTGCCTGCGCAAGCGGATCGATGGTCGCAGCCTATGGCAGCGCCCGCCCACCAAGCAGATGCAACAACGTGCCCATCGTCAGCATCAACGTTTCTACCATCTGCTGGATGCGCTGCTGGATGCGCTGGAAGAAGATCATGGCCACTGCCTGCTGATCGATCTCCACAGCCATCCACGCGAGGCTGATTCCGACAATGGAATCTTCCATGTCATTGCCAGTCAGGTTCGGCTGCCGGAAGGTGAAACGGTGGTCAATGGTCTGCTCAAACAGCTGGATCAGATCAACCTGCCCAACCAGAGCGTCAGTGTATCGACCGGTGAACCGGTACATCAGGGAGAATATCTGGGAGCTCATGTGAATACCCGCCATGAGCAGACACTGACCATTCCCCTGCAGGTCGACCCGGTGTTTCGTGACAGCAGCGGCACACTCTTTCCACTGGTGGTGGATGCACTCTGTACCGGGCTACACCACAGCCTGTACGAGACCGCCGCTATTCTGGCCCGGCAAAGCTCCGGCCAGCGCATTCGTGGCCACGACCTCATGCCCAGCGGACTGCCGGGCGAGGTGCTGCGGGTCGACCGTGCACTGAAGAAACTGGCCAAGGGACTGGAGACGCTGCTGTACATCAACCCGATCAATATTGCGCGGGAAGAGCGGCTGTTCATGCGCAACAGTGGACGCTACCAGCCGCAGTTCCGCTATCGTCAGCTGCGCATCGACCCCTACGTGCACCGCGAAAAGCTGTACCGCCTGCCGGTGGATCGCATCCGAGACCCGGCGCTGCGTCAGCTCTACCGAGAGGTAATTGATGCCCTTGCCGAACGGATCGATCTGCTGGTCAGCATCGGCAGTGACCGCTTCCTCTATAATTCGCTGCGCTATTACGGTGAACCCACCACAGAAGATCTGGCCAACGCCCGCTTCCTGCTGCATGCCGCCGAACGGCCAGAGGAGCATAACGGCGTACGCTACAGTGCCGAAGAGATGATTCCGTTCTTCGAACAGAAAGCACAGGAATGGGGGCTGGAGTGCAAGGTTGAGCTGTCGGATCGATTGCTGGCGCAGGCGATGGTAAACAACGGCCGCAAGGCACTGCTGGTGAAGCGCAGTGCCCGTGCCAGCGAAGCCGAGCTGCACGCATTGGCACATCACGAGCTGGGAGTGCACATGAGCACGTCGCTTAATGCAGCCGCTCAACCGCTCAAGGTGTTTACGCTGGGCTTGCCCGGCAACACCCATGCACAGGAGGGGCTGGCGATTCTCAGCGAGTACCTGTGTGGCCACCTGACGTTGAAACGGCTCAAGACGCTGGCATTGCGCGTCATTGCGGTCGATCAGATGATCCGCTACAACGATTTCTGCCGCACCTGGCGCACCCTGGTGGAGGATCATTCTTGCCCACAGGAAGAAGCGTTCAAAATCACCGCTCGAGTTCACCGTGGCGGCGGTTTCACCAAGGATCACCTCTACCTGAGCGGCTTCAGCCAAGCGCTGAAACTCTGGCGCGAGGGCGACATCAAGGGGCTGTACATCGGCAAGACCGGCTTCAGCTACCTGCCGCTGATCAATGAACTGCTGGCACGCGGTCTGGTGGAGCCACCCGCTTACCTGCCGGACAGCCTGGTCAATCCGCAAAACTGCAGTCCCGAAATCACCTATCTGGTGAATTGTATCCGCTGAATCGCGACAACCGGCCGTTCAGTATTCCAGCTGTTCCCGTGCCTCACTCCAGAGAGAGAGGCGCGGGCACTGATCCAGCAGCACGCCATCGCGAAACATCATCACCTCTCCCTCAGGCAATGGCTGCCAGTTGCGTCCATCCAGGGGCACGCTTGCCAGCATTACACCGGGGTTGTTACGCAGCGGCTCAATCTCGATGCCATCGATATGACCGCTACCACTCTCGTCACACTCCAGCAGATGCAAGCCTGGCGCCGAAACAGTGCCATCAGCCTGGCGCCTGCGGTCACTGTGGGCAAACAGCAGTTCACCGTCTGAATAGAGAAAGTTGGCCGTACCGAGCTGGCGCATGCGTGCCGCAAAATCGGCCACCACCGCCAGTCGTACTTCCGGATCGGGACGCCCATCCTGCCAAACGGCACTGATGCGGCTCATCAGTACACAGAAGGCACGCTCGGAATCGGTTTCACCCACGGGGCGGTAGCCACCGATAGGAAAACGCTTGGGGTTGTGAATGAACTGGTTAAGATCACCATTATGCGCAAACAGGTGCATGCGACCTGCCGCTTCCCGCTGAAACGGCTGGGTATTGCGCAGCGCCAACTCACCCTGGGTCGCATGCCGTATATGACCGACAAACAGGCTGGAGGGACGGTGTCGCTCACGTAACCAGTGCGCCGTTTCACTGTGAGCACAGGCAGCAGCTTCACGAATCAGCTGTACATCCTGTCCCTCGTACCAGGCGAAACCCCAGCCGTCGCCATGGGGACCTTCCAGCCCACCATGACGAGCAAAGCGCTCCAGCGACAGTGACAGATGTACCGGTTCGGCGGTTGAGATCGCCAGCAGTTCACACATGGCTCAGGATACTCCAGCCGGTTGCGGGGCCTCCTGCTGCCGGCGCAGGGGTTCCAGCAACAGTATTGCCAACAGAGTAAAGCCCACCACCGGGATCATCAAGGCATTCATCGCCTGCCAGCCAAGGCTGGATTCCAGCCAGCCGGCCCCCAGTGCCGAGAAGGTGACGGTGCCAAACACCAGAAATTCATTGGCTGCCTGAGTACGCGCCTTTTCCGCCGGTCGATAGGCCCTGGTCAAAAAGGATGTCGCACAGATGAACATCCAGTTCCAGCCCAACCCCAGCAGGAACAGCGCACTCCAGAAATGCCACTCACTCACGCCATGCAAGTTGATACCGATACACACCAGCATCATCACGGCCCCCGAGAACATCAGCCTGACCTCACCGAAGCGTCGAATCAGCTGGCCGGTAAAAAATGAAGGCAGATACATGCCCAGCACATGCCACTCAATGACATTGGCTGCACTGGAGAAAGCATAGCCACAGCGGTCCATCGCCAGCGGCGTGGCCGTCATCAGCAGGTTCATCACCGCATAGCTGGCCATGCCAACAATGACCGCCAGCAAAAATCGTGGCTGCAGCAAGATCACACCCAGAGACCTGACCTCGCCACTGACCTCCTGCTGCATAGGTGGAATCCGAATCTGCGTCAGCAGAACAAGTGCCAGCAGGTACAGCCCGGCCAATACGGCAAAGGCACCACTGAAATCGGCTCCAATCTCAAAATCACGGCTGTACACAGCAAGATTTGGCCCAAGGACCGCCGCGATCACCCCTCCAACCATCACCATGGAAATGGCGCGACTTTCATAGCCCTTGTTGCACACTTCAACGGCCGCGAAGCGATACAGCATACCGAAGCCGATACCGATACCCAGCAGGGCTGTACCGGTACAGAACAGCACAAAGGAGCTGCGCTGCAAGGCCAGCAGGCAGAGCAACGCACCACCAAAGCCGATGACATTACCCAGAAAGAAGCCATTACGCCGTCCGATGCGCTGCATGATGAGCGAGGCGGGAATGGTGGCCAACATCAGGCCGATGAACTGAAACGCCACCGGCAGCGTAATCCATTCACTGGCAGGTGCCAGCTGAAGCCCGATCAGGGCATTGACCGATACCAGCAGCACATTACCGGTGTTCAACAGTGCCTGACAGAGCGCCAATAACCAGACGTGGCGATTCATATACTTATTCCGTATAAGACTGAAACCGGCTATTTAACGGCGATCATTCACTTGGATGCAAGCTACAACACCCCCTCGCGCCAGACCAAGGCAAAAAAATACGGAAAAGGCGGCACTAATGTTGATAATCTGAGACACTAAACACAGGTATTTCCCCCTGTATACTGTAGATAAAAGCTGATCATCAGACTCACGACCGGGGTCTGGGACTGATTCAAGTCAGAATGGATTGAACTGATATGAACCTCGACGAACTTCTGGTACTGGTAATTGAGCCCTCACGACTTCAGCGGCATATCATCATCGACATGCTCAAGGATGTCGGGCTACGCGAGATCGAGCCATTTGAAGAGGCCGGTCCCGCGCTTGAGCGGATGCAACATGTGGTGCCGGATATCGTTGTCTCTTCCATGCACCTGCCTGACATGACAGGCACCGAGCTGGTAACCCGCATGCGTGCCAGCGCCGAGCTGATCGATGTGACCTTTCTGTTGATCTCTTCGGAAACCCACTACCGCTATCTGGAACCGATTCGCCAGGCCGGTTCCATCGCCATCTTGCCGAAGCCGTTTCGGCGTGAAGAGCTGGAAGTGGCCCTGCGCAACACCATGCACTATATCCGCGATACTCAGGAAACCGAGCCGCTGGATAACGATGAGCTGGAAGACATGCAGGTACTGGTGGTGGATGACAGCGTCATGTCACGCAAGTTTGTCCGTCGCAGCATGGGCGCCATCGGCATCAATAATGTCATCGAAGCCAAGGATGGAGCCGAAGCACTGCAGATCATGAAACAGCAGCGCTTTGATCTGGTGATCTCAGACTACAACATGCCGAATATCGATGGCCTGGAGCTGGTAGAACATATTCGCCATTACAGCGACCAGCCGACGGTTCCGGTGATGATGATCACCTCTGAACAGAACCAGAGCCGTCTGGCCGCCGTTCAGAGCGCAGGGGTTTCCGCCATCTGCAACAAACCCCTCAACTACGACATGCTCAAGCAGCTGGTACGCCAGCTGGTGGCGGGAACTGATCTGTAAGGATCAGTTCACCACCTTTTCTTCCGTATCACGCAACAGCTGTTCCGGGTTAAAGCCCATGATCAGTGCACCCCAGTGCTGCCCGTTCAGAAAGATCGGTATCGACAGGTCGTTCAGTACCTCACCGGTATCACGCACAAAGGTCTGCAACAGGAAAGGCGAGGTATGAGAGGCACGACGCTTCTCGGCACGGTTACCATTGAAAATGCGGCGGTTACGACTTTGCAGGTTATCGACCTCAAAGTTGCCCGTCAGCGGCTTTGAAACCTTTGCGTGGTGCGCCGGAGCATAGCCGTTCCTGTCCACCGCAATGGCATAGATAAACTCGGGTCGCTCGGCGATGAAACTGTCAAACAGGGGCTGCAGGGCCTGCTCAAAGCGACTGGTATAGCTGCAGTCAAATTTCTCCGGCTTCTGTCCCTTGTTGGTACAGCGGTAGTTGTGATCAAACAGATTTACCCCTTCTGCCTGCAGCCTCTGCATCGCATCAAGCGTTTCCTGTGCCCAGTGCTTGCCGGTCTGGATCATGCGTTCAAAGCCACCGTAGCCGATGATGAAACGCGACAGCAACTCCTGAGTCTCTTCCGTCGATATTTCAAGCTCTTCCGAATAGGTCCGCGACTGCGCCATTTCATCGCGGATGCCGCCAGACAGCTCGGTAATCTCACGCACGTGATTATGTGATTCCCGGTTGGTGTGTGACAGCTCGTCAATGGCTGCGCTGATACCGGTCAGCTGCGCGTTAACCTCTTCAAAGTCATGCACCATGCGAGCAAACTGCTCATTGGTACTGACGATGAACTGATCCGTATTTTCGACGTAATCCAGAATGTTGTGGGCACTGCTGCGAGTGCTCTCGACCAGGTCAGCCATTTCGCTGATGTTCCTGTCGATCTGCTGGGTAGCGGCACTGACTTTTTGCGACAGGTTGCGCACCTCATCCGCCACCACGGCAAAACCGCGGCCTGCCTCACCGGCACGGGCAGCCTCTATGGATGCATTGAGGGCCAACAAATTGGTCTGGTCGGAGAAGTCCTTCACCATGGACAGAATGCTGGTGATGTTACCGGAGTTCTGACTCAGCTTGTCCACCGTCTGCTGGAACCCTACCGCCAGATCACACACGGCCTTAACCTGTTCCTGAACCCGTTTGAGTTCTTCGCTGGAGCCATGCACCTCCTGCATGTTGCTGTTGTTCTGTTCGCTGATGGTGAGCGTGCTCTGGGCGATCTCGTCAATCGCCTGTGTCGACTCCTGGCTGGACTGGAACACCAGCTGGGCCTGACCCTCCTGACGCTCCGCCGAAGCATGTGCCTGGATCACCACCTTTTGCAGCCGCGTTGCGCAAAGCGCAACACTCACCGAGCGGCGCTGGCTCTCGGCGATCATCCGCTTGAGGCTGGCTGAAAACTCGTTGTAGGCCGCGGCCATTTCAGAGATTTCATCATGGGTATACTCCGGCAAGGTCGCGGAGATATCACCATCCTTCTCCTTGATCGCACGCAGCACCGATGTGATTTCGCGTATGGGGCGCAAAAACAGATGACGCATGAAGAAGATGGTGAATATACCGGCCAGCAGCGCCAGCGTTACGGTCGTACCGGTTGCAAACATCAGGGCCGTGAGGCTGCTTTCGATCGCGTCCAGCTGTGACGCATTCAGATCAAGGCTGTGAAGCAGCTGGCGCAGATCTGCAGCGTAATAGATGCCAACCAGAATCAGAACCAGATGGGGGAACAGCAGGAAGATGACATTGCCCACGATTTTTTTGGTCAATGTATTGAAAGCGGCCTTCTCGATAGCTGTATAGAGACTCATCAGACACTCTTTCTTATCGTTATAGGTATAGGGGACAAATCGCTTCGCGGCCTCCTGCGACGAAGTGATCTATTTTGGCCACAGATACCGGTGAGGTACCATTCTCCTTAGGTATCAAGACTACCAGTTCAAACAGACAGTATATTGAGCCAGCTCAGCTCTTAGCCGAATGTGGGCGGGGCAATGTCGCGCCAGCAGCGCATGAAAACTCGGGCCATGATTCATCTGCTTCAGGTGACACAGCTCATGCAGGATGACGTAATCCTGAAGTGTAGGGTCAAGCTGCAACAGACGCCAGTTGAGACCGACTTCACCCTTCGAGGAGCACTGTCCCCAGCGCGCTCGCCAACTGCCGATATTGATGCTCGCCGGTATCAGCCCGGTGATCTCGGCCAACTGTCGGCAGCGCCGAATCAGACATGCTTCAGCCTCGACCCGAAACCATTGCTGCACAAGAGCGCGTACAGCCTCGTTTTCATCCCGACGCACCCGAGCCGAGAGGGTCAGCTTCAGCTGTTGCGGCAATTGGCGCACTTCGCTTCGGGCTGCACGCTGCCACTCCAGCACCAACCAGTGCCCATTCAGCAGGACACGCCCCCCCTGACAGATCCGGACCTGGTAACGACTGACCTGCTCCTGCTGACGGTTCAGGTGGCGGTTGATCCAGTCACTGCGACTGAGTACAAACCGATCAACCTCATCCCGGCTGACCCCCACTGGCGCCCGCACCTGAACCTCAGCATCACGAATGCGGATACCCAGGGTTTTGCGCTTGCGACTGCGAATAAGCTGGTACGCGTGTGTCTGTGTCACCGCCGCTCCCGCGCTGCACGCAGCAACTGATCCAGCAGGGGCAACATTTGCCGACGCAACTGCTGATCGGCATCACGAGCATAGCGTTGCTGCTCATCCAGCCGGGCCAGCTGCTCAAGCCGTGCCCGTTGCTCCGGCCATTGCAGGGCCAGAGCTCGAAGCCAGCCAGTCATGGACTGACTGGGCTGGCGCTCTTCAAACTGCTGTCCCAGCACAGCCTGCAACCGCTGCAGCCTGCGCTCAAAGGGGTCTCTGCGCACGCCCTTCAGGCGCTGGCGCAACTGCCAGCCAATAACAGCTGCCACAACCGCGGTAGCGGGCAGCATCAGGGCCAGAATCATGCGCCAGTAGTCCAGCCCGCCCAGCCAGTCCTTAAGCAGATCCGTTTGCTGACTCTGATAGTTCAGCACCCAGCGATGCCAGGCAAAATTGAAGGCTTCGTAGCGTTGCTGCAGCTGGCGAGCCCAATCAGCCTGTAGCCTGAAACCACGCCCGCCGCTGAATGCGGTATCACCCCGCTGCTGAAAATACTGTACCGCGGAGGATTCGATTCGCTCCGGTGCCACGGCAGCAGTCGGATCAAGCCGTACCCAACCCTGCCCTTCCAGCCACACCTCGGTCCAGGCATGCGCATCGTACTGGCGCAGTTGCAGGTAGTTCTCGTAAGGGTTCCACTCCCCCCCCTGATAACCGGTGACGACCCGTGCCGGAATTCCAGCCGAGCGCAGCAGAAAGACACTGGCACCCGCGAAGTGCTCACAATAACCGCGACGCGTCTGGAACAGGAACTGATCGATACCGTCACGGCCCAACACACCCGGCGACAGGGTGTATTCAAACTCACGGTTGAAATGGTTCATCAGTTGACGGACAAACCGCTCTGGCTGACCATCGCTGTCCTGTTGCCACTGTCTGGCCAGTGCCCGGCTGCGATCATTACCCTGTTGTGGCAACTGCAGGTAGTGCTGTTGCTCCTGCTGTGTCAGCAGGGGCTGCAGCTGATAATCCTGCACCGACTCCAGTCGATACTGGGTGCGCCGATCCAGGGGAGCGCTGCTCACCAGCGTTCTGAACGGCGTCATCCGTTGCCCCTGTGCCTGAGCCACCGGCAGATCCAGCGCCATCAGCCAGGGCATGCCACTGGGCTCCATCACGATTTCATAGCCCTGTGGTTCAGTCTCCGTAATCAGTTTTTCCTCTCGCAATCGATTGCGCTGATCCGGCGAAGCCTGATGCCAGCTGCGGCCATCAAACTGGCTCAATACCAGCGCTCGCCAGTAGCGCTGCACCGGAACGGGTGGTTGATCGTTATCAAAGCTGACCCTGAATGCCAGTGCATCTGACAGCGCCAGATCACTCACATCCCCCGGACTCATGCTGTCCGACAGGCCCGTGGTTGCCCGTGGAGAGCTGATCTCCACTGACCAGAAAGGCTCAAGCCGCGGGAATAACAGAAACAGCACCAGCATCAGCGGCAGTGCCGGCAGCAGCAACGCAAAGGCACGCTTGAAGGGCGGCAGCCATGCCGTGCGTCCCGGTCGTTGATGAATGGCACACAGGGCGGCCAGCAACAGCCAGACCACCAGCAATACATACGCAGCCACCCATACGCTTTCATGAAACAGAAACACCGTCGCCAGTACGAACAGAGACACAAACAGGAGAATCAGCGCATCACGGCGGTGATAGATCTCGATCAGTTTGAGTGCCAGTCCCAGAACCAACAGAGCAACCATTGCTTCAGGACCCGCATTGCCACCAAAACTGATAATCAGACCAACGCTACTGGCGGCAATCAGCACCAGCTTGATGAGCCAGTGGGGAAAGGGCCAGCGACCGGTATGGATCATCAGCCGCACACCCACCATGGCCAGAGCCAGCAGAGGAATCCAGATTGGCAGCCAGCTCAGATGAGGCAGCAGCACGGCGATAAACGTTGCCAGCTGCAGGATCACCGCGCTTCGACTGATCTGCACCCGGTTCATGCTTGACCTCCACGACCATAAAGCGCCAGTCGTTTCAGAGCTTCATAGCGGTGATTCTCGCCCTGTTCAGGGGGCAATTCCAGCGCCCCGAGCCTGAGTCCAAAACGTTGCTCTCGTTTGGACAGCTCCAGTACCCAATAAGTCAGGCGTGACAGACGCTGCTCAAGATTACCCGCGCAGACCTCAAGGTCGAGCCAAATATCCGGGCTCTGCTGATCCCCAAACTGCTTGGCCTGAAGACCCAGTCCGCGGGCATAGCTTTTCCAGTCAATCTGACGCAACGACATGCCCGGTTGAAATCGCTCAAGGCCGGTGAAGTCGTCGGTGCCATCGCGCTGCTGCAGGCTGGCTTCTCCTGATTGGCCCCCCCCCTCCGGGGCTGGAAGTTCGCCAGCGAGAGGTCGGGGATATACCAGCGCCTGCAGCTCCAGATTTACCCAGGTCCAGGCTCTGAACAACCCCAGCGGGAAACAAGTTTCAAGCTTCAGTCCACCGGGTTGCAGCCAGCCACGCGCAGGTGCCACACAGAAAAGCTCCAGACGCTGACTGCTCTTCTCCAGATCAACAAGCAGAGGGGTTCCCTGTTCAAACTGCAGCCGTATCTGTTCGGGCTGACGTCCAGCCTGATGATCCAGTTCGAGTTCGAAACCGGCCTGTTCACCGGCAAAGCAGTTGTTGCCGCGAAGTGCCTGTAACCTTATGCCTGCCAGATTACTGTAGGTGTGCAGGCAAGAGACAAGAAACACCCCGGCGGCCAGAAAGGTGATGGCGTAGATCAGGTTGTTTTCGTAGTTAACCCCCATCAGCAGCAACAGAATCAGCAGCAGCATGAAACCGGCACCGGCACGGGTAGGCAGGATGAAAATGCGGTTCTGGGTCAGGGTCACGCTGCGACTGCGCGGGTAACGCTTCAGCGCCCAGCGCCGAACACGCCCCTGCAGCCGTGTTCGCAGAGTGTCAGCCAAGAACATCCACCTCCGCCATCAGCTCAGCCACCAGCCGACGGCTTTCATGACCCGCCACATCTTCCGCTGCCCGCACACGATGCCCGACCACGGCTTCGAGCACAGCCTGCACATCCTCCGGAACCAGATGATCTCGCCCGTCCAGCCAGGCCCAGCATCGCGCGCAACGTAACAGGGCCAACCCACCGCGGGGCGAAACGCCATAACTGAAGCCGGCCGCATCGCGGGTGTACTGCAGCAGGCGTTGAACATAGTCGATCAGACTGGACGAGGCATGCACCCTTCGGCACGCCGCCTGCGCCTGCGCCAGCTCGGCCGGGGTCAGGCATTGCGACAGAGCGCCGAGGTGCTGGCGTGTATCCCCGCCTGTCAGCAGTCGCCGTTCAACATCCGGGGCCGGGTAACCCAGGGCAATGCGCATCAGAAAGCGATCAAGCTGGGACTCGGGCAGTGGAAAGGTGCCGTACTGGGTAGACGGATTCTGGGTCGCGATGACAAAAAAAGGCTCCGGCAGCGGATAACGCTCACCTTCAATGCTCACCTGCCCCTCTTCCATCGCTTCCAGCAGTGCCGACTGGGTTTTGGGGGTACTGCGGTTGATTTCGTCCGCCAGCAGCAGTTGGGTGAAAACCGGGCCGGGATGGAAGCGGAAACTGCCCTTGCCGGGCTCGAATACACTCACACCGAGGATATCAGCCGGCAGCATGTCACTGGTGAACTGAATCCGCTTGTCATCCAGCCCCAGCACGCGGGCCAGCGCATGGGCAAGCGTGGTTTTCCCCATGCCGGGCAGGTCTTCGATCAACAGGTGACCCTCTGCCAGCAGGCAGGTCAGCGCCAGACGCAACTGCTCCTCTTTGCCCAACAGTACCTGCCCCAGCGTACTGAGAGCCTCTTCCACTTTGTGTCGCAATTGATCAGTCACGGTTATCTCCCCCCTGCCATAGCCACAGTGTAACTGCAGACCCGCCACCTGAACCAGTATGGGTCAGGGACTGACCCGCTCCAGCAGCTGACGGGCACTGAGAATGGCACCGTCGATCCCACCGCCGGCCACCCAATCGCCACAGACCAGCACTCGGGCATCATCGCTGCAGAACACGGGCAGTGACTGCCGCCCGGCATCTGCATAAAGCCAGCGATGGATGCGTTGCTGAACAGGTTTGATCGGCTGTGTGTACAGCGCTGCAAACGCCTGCAACAGCGCGGACTGAACCTGCTCGGGGCTGTCACCGACATGCTGCCGGCTCCAGTCAGTCCGGGCTTCAATGGCCCAGGTTTCACCACTGCGACCGGGCTTGCTGCCATCGCGCCAGACGCGCTGCAGCAAAGGGTGTTCACCTTCCAGCCATTCCAGCTGTGCCAGCCGATCTGGTCGCTGCTCAAGCTGCAGCAACAATATCCAGCGGGGTTCCATTTCCACTTCCCGAACGGCCTGCTGCAGCTCAGGTACGCACTCCAGCAGAGACACCGCTTGAGGGGCCGGTGCGGCGACCACGACTCTGTCGAACCGACCTTGAACGATGCCCGTCTCATCTTCCAGCCGGTACGCCGCCTCATCCTCATGGATGACGCGGGCAATGCGCACACGGGTATTAAGCTCGATCCCATTCAGCAGAGCGCGGGTCAGGCCGCTGCTGCGCGGTCGCGCCATCCAGAGCTGCGGCGCCGAAACAGGTTTCAGGTTGAAATCCGCAGCGCCGGGCCGCCAGGGAGACAACGCCGACATTGAGGTTTCGGGCAACAGTGCCGCCAGCGCATTGCGTTGCGACCGGTTGAGACCGGGCGCACCCAAATCCACGCTCAACTCACCCAGTCGCGCAGCCGCCAGACGACCACCGGTGCCTCGGCTTTTGTCAAAAACGGTTACCTCTGCCCCAAGGCGGTGCAGCCCTTCCGCGACCAGTGTACCGGCAAGGCCCGCACCTATTACTGCTACCCGTTCTCCCTGCTTCACCGGCTTATGCCTCCTGATCATCTGCAAAATTTTTCATACTACGCCATTTTGCTCCGTTGAGATCATGCCTGAAGGCCGTTGCGGGTTGCACCTGCCCTGCAGGGCCGTTAGCATGTTGACCCAAACCAACCGGGAGCCCTGCCAAGCTGCCCTGTTTTCGGCTCGCTGAGCCCTGTGTCATCACTGGCAGGGGTTGATCGACCGGGAGCCTGTGCATCGACGCATCTCCGCATCACCAGGAGAGACCCTGATGCAGATCGCTGACAAATCCGTTGTATCCATCCACTACACTCTGACCAACGCTGAAGGCAACGTGTTGGACAGCTCCAATGGCCAGGAACCGCTTGCCTATCTGCACGGCGCCAGCAACATCATCCCGGGACTGGAAAATGCACTGTTGGGCAAGACCACTGGTGATAGCCTGAAGGTAACCGTTGAGCCGGAAGAAGGCTACGGCCCGGTGCGTGAAGAGCTGGTTCAGGACGTTGACCGCAGCGCTTTTGCCGGTATCGATGATGTACAGGTCGGCATGCAGTTCATGGCGCAGACTCCTTGGGGTGAGCAGCCGGTTACTGTCGTCAAGGTTGAAGGCGAGAGCATCACTCTGGATGGCAACCATCCGCTGGCTGGCCAGACCCTGAGCTTTGACGTGGAAGTGGTTGAAGTGCGTGAGGCGTCCGAAGAAGAGCTCGAACACGGTCATGTTCACGGTGCCGGTGGGCACCAGCACTGAGCTCAACACTCAGCGCTGATCGATCAGGATGCCCGGTGATACCGGGCATTTTTGTTTTCAGCGATCGTCGGATGTTGCTTCAATCTGATGAATGCTCAGATCCGCGCCATTGAACTCTTCCTCGGCCGTCAAACGCAGCCCCACTGCCGCCTTGATTGCTCCATAGACCAACAGGCCACCCAACACCGCAATCACAACACCGAGAAGAGAACCGAGCAGTTGCGAGGCCAGACTGACACCGCCCAGTCCACCCAGGGCTTCACTGCCAAAAATACCGGCGGCAACGCCTCCCCAGACACCACACAGGCCGTGCAGCGGCCAGACACCCAGCACGTCATCGATTTTCCAGCGGTTCTGCACCAGTGTAAAGGTCCAGACAAACAGGGCACCGGCCACACCGCCCACCACCAGCGAACCCAGGGGATGCATCAGGTCAGAGCCGGCACAGACGGCCACCAGCCCAGCCAGGGGGCCGTTATGAATAAAGCCCGGGTCGTTACGACCAACGATCAGAGCCGTTACAATACCCCCTACCATCGCCATCAGGCTGTTCATTGCCACCAGGCCTGACACACCATCCAGCGTCTGCGCAGACATGACGTTAAAACCGAACCAGCCGATGCACAATATCCAGGCACCCAGCGCCAGAAACGGGATATTCGATGGCGGGAATGCGACCAATCGCCCGCCTTTGTAGCGTCCATGACGTATGCCCAGCAGTACCACTGCAACCAGTGCCAGCCAGCCACCAACACCGTGCACCACAACAGAGCCGGCAAAATCATGGAACGGCGCACCAAAGCGCTCTTCCAGCCAGGCCTGAACACCGAAATTGCCATTCCAGGCGATGCCTTCGAACAGCGGGTACACCAGACCAACCACCAGCGCTGAAGCGATCAGAAACGGCCAGAAGCGGCCACGCTCGGCAATTCCACCGGAGATAATGGCGGGAATTGCGGCGGCAAAGGTCATCAGAAAGAAGAACTTTACCAGCTCATAGCCGCTGTCGCGGGAGAGCACGGCGGCGCTGTCATAAAAGGTGATGCCATAGGCCAGCCAGTAACCTACGAACAGGTAGGCCAAGGCTGAAAAGCCGAAATCACTCATGATCTTGGCCAGCGCATTGACCTGGTTTTTGCGACGCACCGTGCCCACTTCAAGAAATGCGAAGCCAGCATGCATGGCAAATACCATGACGGCGCCCAACAGGATAAACAGGGTATTGGCACTCTGCGACAGCTGCGAGATTGCACTGCTGATGGATTCCACTCGATCTCCTCCGTCTGTTGACGGGCGCACCATCAAGAAGCACCTGCACCACAATACAGCACGCCCTTGATCGACACCCGGATGGGTTAAATCGCTCAAACGGCGTGGTGACAGGTGCTGCGCACCAATTTGCAGTGTTTGCACCAGCGCCGTGCAGAGCGTTGGTGCAAAATTAAGCAGGTTTTGTGCCAGTTCAGTGCAGTCAGCGCAGGAAGGCCCTGCCGCAGTGCATCAGTTACGATGGCGGATTTCGAAGCAGCTGTGAATTCTGGCGTTGCGCTTGAAGTCCGGATCAAGTGTTTGGGCAGTGATATCCCGGATCTCGAAGTCGGCCAGCGCTTCACGGTCGATACTGAAACGGCGGTAGTTGTTGGAGAAAATCAGCAGACCATCAGCACGCAGCAGCTGCATCGCGCCCTTGATCAGTTGAACATGATCACGCTGCACATCCAGCACATCGTCCATCCGTTTGGAGTTGGAAAAGGTGGGCGGGTCCATGAAGATCAGATCATAGCGATTCTGGTGCGACTGCTGCAGCCACTGCAGACAGTCCGAGCGTATCAGCTGATGTTGCGCCTTCGGCAGGCCATTGAGCTCCAGGTTGCGCCGAGCCCAGTCCAGATAGGTCTGAGACAGGTCCACACTGGTGGTACTGCGCGCCCCGCCGACACCGGCATGGACGCTGGCACTGGCGGTGTAGCAGAACAGGTTGAGCATGTCCTTGCCGGCCGCCAGCTGCTGCACCTTGAGCCGCGCCGGGCGGTGGTCAAGAAACAGACCGGTATCGAGATAGTCGTGCAGATTGACCTGCAGTTTGCAGCCATGCTCAATGACGGTCATGAAATGGCCGGTTTGATCCTGACGTTCATACTGCTGCTGGCCCTGCTGACGCTTGCGCTGCTTCAGGATCACCCGCTCCGGCGGCAGCTCAAGGACCTGCGGAACGGCCAACATCACATCCTGAAGCCGCGAGAACGCCTTAACCGGATCAATGGAGGCCGGTGGTGCATATTCCTGAACCACGGCGTGATCTGGATAGATATCCACGGCGACGGCATATTCAGGCATATCGGCGTCATAGGCACGGTAGCAGCTGATCGATTCACGCTTTACCCATCGCGACAGCTGTTTCAGATTCTTTTTCAGGCGGTTGGCAAACATCTGCGCCTGCTCGGACAAGGCGACGGCCTCACCGCCCTGCTCCAGCCGTTGCCGGGCCTCCTGACGCTGCTCTTCCGATTGCTCATGTACCGTAAACAGTAGCAGTTTGCTGTCGATGGCACCGTTGAACAGCCGGTACTGTTTCTCCGCGCGGAGTTTCATCACCTTGCACAGGTCAGGATTGCCGGTAAATACAGCCGCCTGCCAGTTGGCAAAATCCTGCTTCAGGCGCTCGCCCAACAAACGGTAAAGAAACATCAGCTCCTGGGTTTCACCGAGTCGCTCACCGTAGGGCGGATTGGTGATCAGCAGACCCCTTTCACACCCCTCAGGCCGCTGCAGCTGACCCAGTGGCCGGCGCTCAAACCGGATCAGTTCAGCAATACCGGCACGGCGAGCATTTTCCTCGGCCCGCGACAACACACTGGCATCGGCATCAAAACCGTAAAAACGCGCCTGTACCTTTGCCAGGCCGGCTTCCCGACGCTGGCGGGCTTCTTCAAGCAGTTGCTGCCACAGGCGAGAATCATGCCCCGGCCAGCGGCTGAACCCGAACGTCTGTCGGAACAGACCCGGTGCGATATCGGCACTCATCAAAACCGCTTCAGTGAGCAAAGTGCCTGAACCACACATGGGGTCCAGCAATGTATCAAGCTCAGCGGCGGGCCAACCCGCCCGGATCAGCACAGCAGCGGCCAGGTTCTCTTTCATCGGCGCCGCACCTGCCTTGAGACGGTAGCCACGCCGGTGCAGGCTGTCCCCGGAGAGGTCCAGCGCTACCGTGACCCGGTTGCGGTGCAGGTGAACATTGATGCGCAGATCGGGCTGATTGCGTTCGACACTCGGACGCTGCCCGGTTGCCGAGCGAATCTGGTCCACGATCGCATCCTTGACCTTGAGGGCACCGAAGTGGGTGTTGTTGATCGCATCGGAACGGCCGTTGAAATCCACGGTCAGTGTCCCGGAGGGGCGCAGATGCTCAAGCCAGTCCACGGTCTGTACCAGCTGATACAGTGTATCTGCATCCGGCACCTCACCTTCTGCCAACGGCATCAGGACTCGGTTGCCGAGCCGAGACCAGAGGCAGATGCGGTAAGCGGTTTCACGTTCGGCATCACAGGACACGCCCGCGACGGTCTGACGTACCTCTGTAGCGCCCAACTGAATCAGCTCGTCCTGTAACAGAATTTCCAGCCCCTTGGGGCAGGTGATGAAGAGTTGCATTGTCTGGAGTAGCTCCGACCTGATCATGACGATGTTTTACTGTCTGCAGGTAACGACCTGTCATGAAAGTGAAAAATATTCATTCAAGCGCCGCAACTGCAGCAATTCTGATTAAGCACTTGATTTGATGACCGATGCTGCAGATGCGCTCGGATAAATTTTATTACAACACTGTAACAACATAGTTTATTTAAATCGCCACAGCCTGTTTTTTCAGATATCAATAGGGGTGTGACGTCACGACAGAAAACCGTAAAGCGCATCCCCGTTCCATGCAGTTACCTTAACGTCGGGGACAGTATAATCAGAATATGTGAGGCGCAAAGTATGAAGAAACAGAAACGGGATCGTACCTCTACTCTGTTTAATCGTGGATTCATGGCTGGCATCAACGGGCGTTCCCGTGAGGAATGTCCAGTCCAGACAGTTGAGCTGCGCAGTCACTGGATGAGTGGCTGGCGCGAAGGACGTGAAGCGCACTGGAGTGGAATGTCCGGCGTTTCTGCTATCCAACACAACCCTTCAATGCACTGACGGTGCAACTCACCTCTTAAATCTGAGTGGCAGGCCTGCTCGCAGGCCTGCCGTTGTGTTCAACCGCGCTTGAGCTGCTCAATCGCTTCGAGCGAATCCCGTACCAGTGACGGCCCACGGTAGATGAAGCCGGTATAAATCTGCACCAGACTTGCGCCTGCCTCGATCTTCTCGGCGGCATCGAAGCCTTCGGTAATCCCCCCCACACCGATGATCGGCAGTGCACCATCCAGATGTGAAGCCAGCGTCCTGATGACCGCAGTGGAACGGCTGCGAACCGGCGCGCCACTCAAACCACCCGCCTCATCCGCCAGCGGGCTGTCCTCAACCCCTTCGCGTGACAGCGTAGTGTTGGTGGCAATCACCCCATCCATCTCGTAGGTTTTGAGTGCAGTGGCCACCAGCCCCAGCTCTTCATCATTCATGTCCGGCGCTATCTTCACTGCAATGGGTACATAGCGGCCATGCAGACTGGCCTGTTTGGCCTGTTCGGTCTTCAGGGCATCCAGCAGGCTGTTCAGCGAGTCACCGAACTGCAGTGTACGCAGGCCCGGCGTGTTGGGCGATGAAACGTTCACGGTAATGTAGCTGGCATGGGAGTACACCTTGCGCATGCAAACCAGATAGTCCTGGTCCGCCTGCTCGTTCGGAGTATCCTTGTTCTTGCCGATATTGATGCCCAGAATGCCCTTGTAGCGGCTGCGCTCAAGGTTCTTCAACAGCTGATCAACGCCCGCGTTGTTGAACCCCATGCGATTGATAATGGCGTCATGTTCCGGAATCCGGAACAGGCGAGGCTTGGGATTGCCAGGCTGAGGCCTGGGGGTCACCGTACCCACCTCGATAAAACCGAATCCCATGGCAGCCAGGCCATCGATGGCGGTACCGTTTTTGTCCAGACCTGCCGCAAGTCCAACCGGGTTGGGGAAGCGAATGCCCATCACCTTGGTTGGCAGCGAAATCTGCTGGGCACCCAGCAACCGGGGCAACCCCAGAGAGGCAGCGAGGTTCATGCTGCCCAGTGCCAGTTCGTGCGAGGTTTCGGCGTCCAGCCTGAACATGAGTGCGCGTGCGAGGTCGTAGAGCATGAGAGTCACTGAGGTGGTTATAAACTGAGGCCACATTATAGGCGAGCGGCCGGGTTATGAACACCACTCAACTCAATAGCTGGATATCCTCCAGTTTCCCTGCATCGCTGAAGCGGATGCGAAAGGTGCCCCTGATGCCGTCATGCAGCAGCCAGGGGCGCAGAATATTGGCCGGGAACTGTACTCGACGACCGTCCCGGGCGCGGGTTGATACCACCCGGGACGGACCTCGATACACTTTTAAAAACTCTTCACTGCTGATCCGCAGATCAACAATTATTTCGTTCATCTAGCCACTGGATTCCGTCAAGCTGCTGCAGCGGGCCAAATCGGCCAGCTCGCGTGTAGCGACAGTATACATTGCGTAATCCTGAACACTGGCATTTTTCAGCTCGGTCAGTATGTTGAGCCAACGCTCCACATGTGGCTGATTCTGTTCCACCCAGGCCTCCATGCGCTTCTCCAGGCCCGCCTGATCCAGCTTGCCTTTGGCAGCGAACAGGGTCGCAATCAGGGCACGCTGCTGAGTATCCAGATCATCGCGGAAACTGTCTCGCGCCAGCGCCTGCCAGTAGCTGTTCACATCCAGGTCGTTAAGCTGAGTGCTGAACCACTGCAGCTCAAGCGTTTCACTCAAACTGAAATGCGCTTTTGCTGCAAGCTCGACCGACACCTTGGAGTCGTGTGCCACCTCTATGATGCCCAGCAGCGGATACAGTGCCCTTGACCCGGCAACGCGCTGCGCCAGTTTCTCGGGAACACCCGCATCGATATAACGGTCATGCGCACTCTGCCATACGTCCAACGGCTGCCCTCTCAGCAGCTTGCCCAGCTCAGGTACCAACTTGACCAGACAGGGGCTGAAATGTTCAGCTTCATTGGCACAATCGAGGGTGCCCTGACGGTTGCGAACAAACCAGCGCGTTACGCGCCGAATCAGGTGCTGCAGATCATGCATCATCTCCTGCTGAATACCGGCCCCCACCTGGTAGTCGAGCGCTTCGATTTCCTTCCACAACGATCGTAGACTGAAAATATCCCGAGCCAGAACATAGGCTCGTACCACATGTTCAATGTCGGCCCCCGTCGAGGTCAACAGGCGATCAACAAAGTTGATGCCCATCAGGTTAACCATCTGGTTGGCAATCTGGGTGGCGATGATCTCGCGGCGCAACCTGTGCTGCTTCAGGGCATCAGCATAGGTTTTGCAGATACGTTCAGGAAAAGCCGTAACCAGCTCCTGAGCCAGATAGGCGTCATCCGGTACCGCGGATGCCAGCAAAAGTTCCTTGAGGTCGGCCTTGCTGTAGGAGACCAGCACCGAAAGTTCCGGCCGTGTGAAGCCCTGACGATTGTTCTGCCGGTCGGCCAACTGTTCATCCGCAGGCAGGAACTCCAACTTCCGCTTGAGCTTGCCCTGAGACTCCAGCGCATTGATAAAGCGTCTGTATTCGGCCATTGAACTGGCAGAACGCGCTTCTGCCAGCGAGATGGCCTGGACCTGACGGTAGTTGTTTTGCAGCACAAGCTCAGCCACATCATCGGTCATGTCACTGAGCAGTCTGTTGCGCTGGCGTGCCGTCATATCACCATTGGCCACCAGCTGATTGAGCAGAATCTTGATGTTGACTTCGTGGTCAGAGCAGTCAACGCCACCGGCGTTGTCGATGAAATCGGTATTAAGACGGCAGCCATTCTGGGCCAGCTCCATGCGTGCACGCTGGGTCAGCCCCAGATTCCCCCCTTCCCCGATCACACGGGCACGGACCTGCGGCGCATCCACTCGCAGACCATCGTTGGCCTTGTCACCCACATCGGCCTGGGTTTCATCGCTGGCCTTGATGTAGGTCCCGATGCCACCGTTCCAGATCAGGTCCACCTCGGCACAGAGCAGGGCCGAGATCAGCTCATTCGGCGGTACACGGTTTAATGTCAAACCGGTCAACCGCTTGATTTCCGGCGTCAGACTGATCGACTTGGCACTGCGGTTAAAGACACCGCCTCCCTTGGAGATAAGCTTGGTGTCATAGTCCCCCCAGCCTGAGCGCGGCAGTTCAAACAAGCGCTGCCGCTCCTTGAATGAAGCCGCAGGGTCTGGGTCAGGGTCTATGAAAACATGCAGATGATTGAACGCGGCCACCAGCTTGATCTGGTCCGAGCGCAACATGCCGTTACCGAACACATCGCCCGACATGTCGCCGATCCCAACGCATGTGAACGGCTCTTTTGCCGTATTCAGCCCCAGTTCGCGGAAATGGCGCTCCACCGATACCCAGGCTCCGCGGGCGGTAATGCCCATCTTCTTGTGGTCATACCCCTGACTGCCACCGGAAGCAAAGGCATCCCCCAGCCAGAAGTTGTACTCTGCGGCAATCTCGTTCGCAATATCGGAAAACGTTGCAGTGCCCTTGTCTGCGGCCACGACCAGATAGGTGTCATCTTCATCGTGGCGCACGACCGCCTTGGGCGGCACCACCTCACCTTCAAGCAGATTGTCGGTGATATCCAACAGCGCACGGATGAAAGTGCGATAACAGCTCACACCCTCCTCCATCCAGGCTTCACGGCTCATGTCCGAGTGCAGATGTCGCGCCACGAAGCCACCCTTGGCACCGACAGGAACGATAACCGCATTCTTTACCTGCTGCGCCTTGACCAGCCCCAGCACTTCGGTGCGGAAGTCCTCCAAACGATCGGACCAGCGCAACCCTCCACGGGCCACTTTGCCGCCACGCAGATGTACTCCTTCCACTCGTGGCGAATGCACATAGATTTCAAACAGGGGGCGCGGTTCAGGCACTTGGGGAATATCGCGCGGCGAAAGCTTTAATGACAGGTAAGGCTTGGGCTGACCGTCAAGTTGCTGGTAGAAGTTGGTTCTTAATGTGGCACGTATCAGCGCCAGATACTGACGGATCGCCTGATCCTCGTTCAGACTGGCGACTTCATCAAGCCCCTGCATAATATCCGCTTCCAGCTTGTCCTCTCGCTTGGGGTCGGCACTGTCAGGGTCGAAACGTGCTGCAAACAGCTCTACCAAGAGTCGCGCCAGCCCTACATGATGCTTGAGTGCGAGGCTGATCGCCTCCTGGCTGATCGGGAAGCGAATTTGTTTCATGTAGCCGGCATAGGCCCGCAGCAACGCAACCTGACGCCAGTGCAGTTGAGCCCCAAGCACCAGCTTGTTGAAGTCATCATTGCCGGCATGACCCTTCCAGATGTTGAGGAACGCATCCTCAAACAGGTTTTGCATGGTTTCAGCCGTGACCTGCTGCTTGCCGGTGTAGCGCAGGTTGAAGTCGTGAATCCAGATGCAGCGCCCATCCGTTTCCACCTGATAGGGGTGCTCATCGATCACCCTGAGACCCAGATTTTCCAGTACGGGCAACACATCCGACAGCGGCAGCGCCTCCCCAAGATGATAGAGCTTGAAGTTCAGCTCCTCAGGCTCGCGCTCAAGTGCCTCATAAAAGCTCAATGCAATCGGCTCGGCCTTTGTCAGCCGGAGGATATACTGGATATCGACCACTGCCGCACGCGGTGCAAAGTCCGACCGGTACCCGGCCGAGAAGCCGCCGCAGAAGTGGTTGTAGGTTTTGATGCCTTTCTCTTCACCCAGGCTTTCCACCAGAGCGGCATACAACTCTTCGTTCCAGCTGCTGGCAGCCTGTGAAATACGCCGCTCCAGATCGGTTACATCAAATTCACGGGTGACCTCCTGATGGTCGCTGGTCCGGAGAATGAACTGGGTACGCGCCAGTACGGATTCGGAAAAATAGGTGGTGAATTCGGCCTGATCACAGCCCAGCTGCTGCTGCAGAATGCGCTCAACACGCTGCCTGAAGTCGGTGCTGTACACCTCACGCGGGGCATATACCAGTGCAGAGAAAAACTGGCCATAATAATCACGCCGCAGAAACAGCCTGATCTGGCGCCGCTCATGAATCTGCAGAATTCCCATCGCGGTATCAAACAGCTCTTCAACGCTTGCCTGAAACAGGTCATCCCGTGGGTGAATCTCAAGAATCTGCTTCAGCTCTTTCCAGTCGTGCCCCTGCCGGTGCAGGCCGGAGCGTTCCATCACCGCGTTGATCTTGCGCCTCACGATGGGAATATCGGTCGCGCCATGCAGATAGACCGCTGAAGTATAGAGTCCCAGAAAACGCGATTCACCAACCAGCTGTCCCTCGGCATCAAATCGTTTGATGCTGATATAATCGGGATACGCCGGCCGATGCACACGAGAGCGTCGGGATGACTTGGTAAATGACATCAGCTCAGGGATCAGCGTAAACCCGCCATCATCACGATCACCTGACGCCAGCACACCCGGATAGCAGCTGCCATCCTGCTGCTTGAAAAGCCCGAGACAGCTGTCACACACGGGCTCCAGCTGGCGGCTTTTTCCCTCACCGGTTAGTGCAAGCTCATCGTAACCGAGAAAGGTGAAATGGCTCTTCAGCCAGGTGATGAAATCACGGGCTTCGACAACATCCTCTTCCTCCAGCCCCTCCGGCACCTGGTGATAATCTTCGAGCAGTTCATCGGCCTTGGCCAGCATGGCATCGAAGTCCGTCACGGCAGCCTTGACTTCCGCCAGCACATTGAGCAGCCCTTTGCGTAGTTCCTCCAGCTGTTCCGGGTCGGTATGACGATCCACTTCGATTACAACCAGCGACTCGGGCTCCCCCCCCTTACAGGCCACATTACGCGGCTGCAACTCCTGCAACTCGCCCTTCTTCCTGTCCCGGCGAATGCTGAACACCGTATTGATGATCGCATGGATGGTGAGGTTGCGCCGGTTCAGCTCCATCCTCAGTGAGTCAACGATAAACGGCATATCCGGCTGCACCACTTCGATCACGGTGTGGGTCGACTGCCAGCCATGGCGTTCAAAGTCGGGATTGAACACCCGTACCTTGATCTCCTCTTTTGCCGATCGCTGCTGAAGAAAGTGCCAGACCGCCAGCGTGGCGCCATAAAGGTCATCAAGGCGCCAGCTGCCAAGATCCTGATCTGCCGCATGGGCAAAAAAGTGATCAACAAAGCTTCCAAGAGGCGCCGCCCGCTCCTTGGGCAGCCGCTGCCGAATGGTCGCCTTGAGCTGCTGCATGAGTTCGGTTTTGCTGTCTGCACGTTGCCGGGACATATCGATCCTCTTATTCTGAGTTCGTCCTGAGTGAAAGCGCTTTGTTTTCAGCAGTATAGTTAAAGCCCGTCCGAAGTCATCCTGCCTGATGGCAAACTTCTTCTCTGTCGAAGGTAAAAGGCCATGAAATTGATCTGACCGGGACGATGACTGATAATGACCTGAATTTGTTAAATTCTTTCTGCACCGGAATGGAGTTGCGGATGCGTTCATTGCTGGCATTGCTGTTACTGCTGAGCTGCTCGTTGCCAGCCCTGGCAGAGTTACGCGCCTCTCTCGACCGTTACACCATGACGGCTGCCGATATGCTGACACTCACACTGGAAGCAACTGACCAGCTGGAGCAGCGACCTGACCTGACCGCGCTGGAAAGTGACTTTCGTGTTCTGAGCAGCCGCAAAATCATTATTTCGAGCCACTCTTCCGCCAGCCGTGCCGTACGTACCCGATGGGAGCTGCAGCTGCGACCTCGCAGTACCGGCAAGCTCAGAATCCCCCCGTTGCGCATGGGTGATCAGCTGAGTCAGGCGATTGAGATCGAGGTAACCGGTAACCTGAATCCCGTGCGCAACCGTGACAGCCTGTTCATGGATAGTCTTTTAAGTCAGGATCAGGTCTATAGCCATGCCCAGCTGTTGTATACCGCACGCGTATTTCATACAGAAGCACTCCCGGAATCGGCCCGGTTCCAGCCCCCTCAACTGCCTGAAGCACTCGTTATTGCGCTGACTGAACCTCGCAGTTACGAAACCGATCGCGGTGGTGAAAGCTGGCAGATCACCGAACAGTCCTTTGCGCTTTTTCCTTCCAGCGAGGGCCTGCACACCCTGCGCGGTGCACGACTGGTTCTTGCAGAGGATACCGATGCTGACACGAGCGAGATTGCACTGGCTCCGGCTGAAAGCTTCGAGATAGAGGTACTGCCACAGGCACACCAGAGCCAACGCGGTTACTGGCTGCCAGCCGAGCGACTCACGTTTGAGGAGCGGACACCCCTGCCTGACAGCCTGCAACCCGGAGAAAGTTTTGTCCGCGAGATCAGCCTGACAGCACTTGGGCTGCCCGCTGATGCTCTGCCAGCACTGTTTGTCGCTGAACTGGACTCAGCATTTGCCCGCACTGAAGATGTCAGCCTGACAGAAACCGCAACTCCACAGGGACTCGTGAGCACACGCACAGAAAGGGTTTTGATAGAGCCGCTGGGTGAAGGTGGTCTTGCTCTGCCCGCCATCGATATTCACTGGTGGAATACACTCAGCGACAGGGGGCAGATTCTGACACTGCCCGGCAGACAGCTGGATATCAATATGGCTGCACTACCTCCCTCCGTGGGGGCAAGCGTGCCCCCTGCCCGCGATACTGCCGGCCTGAGCGGCTCATCGCGCATCCTGACTGTGGGCCTCGGGATGATGAGCATTATCAGCTCACTGGGCTGGCTTTACAGCTGGCATCAGCTGCGCCAACTGCGTAATCGTGACAAGGTAGCCAGCCAGGAGGTTCAGGCGGCACAGGCTGAGCAGCTGCACCGGTCACACCAGCAGGCTGAACGCAACACCTTCCAGGCACTCGCCATTGCTTGCCAGCAGAATGATGCCGGCAACACTCAACAACGTCTGATCGACTGGGGACAGCAATTCTGGATCGGCCAGCAGGTACACTCCCTGACCTCCCTGTGCGAAGCGGCCGGTAGCCAGGCACTGGATTTCCTGATTCTCGACCTGGAACATCACCTTCGCCATGAGCCTGCGCTGTGGCAGGGCGACCTGTTGCTTGAGGCACTGGAAACCATGCGCCGCAGGCGCCTGCGCAGCTCGAGCGAGCAGAGCGCTGCTCCCCGCGAGCGCGACCAGGATCTGATGATGGTATCCTGAGCCCTTTCCTTACTTCACATCCAGTATTGTGCGCAAAGCTGATTCCAAGCGCGGCTGCTGAAACTCATAGCCCGCGGTGTGCAGGTTTTCAGGCACTACCCGCTGGCCTTCCACCAGCAGCTCACTGGCCTCGCCCAGCATCAGCTTCATTATGGTCGCTGGCACCCGCATGAACGCAGGCCGATGCAGCACCCGGCCTAATGTTCGGCTGAACACTTCGTTCGTCACCGGCTCTGGCGCCGTCAGGTTAAACGGTCCGTGCAGAGAAGGGTTATCCAGCAGATAGAGGATGGCACCCACTTCGTCATCCAGATGGACCCATGACATCCATTGCTTGCCATCACCAATGGGACCACCCAGCCCCAGTCGGAATGCTGGAAGCATTTTGGACAAGGCACCACCACCCGGCCCGAGTACCACGCCGGTTCGAATCAGGCAGACCCGAACGCCGAGTGATTGCGCTTCAAGGGCAGCCTGCTCCCAGTCACGACAGAGTTCATGGGCAAAACCGGGGATTGGCTCAGCGTTCTCATCCAGCACCTCATCAGCATGACTGCCGTAGTAACCAATGGCAGAGCCGCTGACCAGTACGGCTGGTGGCTGCGACTGTTGTCGTATCCAGTCCACCAACGTACCGGTCAGCTGGATGCGGCTGTCCCGCAGAACCTGCTTGCGTGCATCACTCCAGCGCTTATCGACAATCGGGGCACCCGCAAGATTGATAACTGCATCAATCTTGCCTTCAATCTGATGAAGTGCACCAACAGCCTGCACATTCATGCCGGAGGGCACAGCACGCGGCGATCGACTGAGGATGATCACGTCATCACCGCGTGCGCCAAGCGCAGCACTCAGAGCCTGGCCTATAAATCCGCTTCCACCTGTGATCAATACACGCATTTTTCATCCTCCGTGCGGCTTTGGGGTAAACTTACGTTCCCAATACCGGATCAGATCTGATGTATAGAGGTTAGCACAACATGTTTACTGGCATTGTTCAGGGCACAGCCGAGGTTATCGCCTGCCGTCGCCACGAAGGTTTCATGCAGCTGGAGCTGAAGCTGCCAGCAGGGCGTGCAGATGCTCTGGAGGCCGGTGCCAGCATTGCGGTCAATGGCACCTGCCTGACCGTCACTTCATTTCAAAACTGCAATGTCTGCTTTGACTTGATTGACACGACACTGGAGTCGACCAACCTGGGTGAGCTCAAACCCGGTGGTCGCGTCAATTTTGAGCGCGCCGCCCGTATCGGTGATGAAATTGGCGGTCACCTGATGTCAGGTCACATTTTGTGCTGCGCACGCATCAGCCGAATTGAATCGACCGAGCACAATCACCATATTCATTTTGAAATTCCGAAGGCAGCCGCTCCCTACCTGTTGCCCAAGGGCTTTGTCGGCCTGAACGGCTGCAGTCTGACACTGGCCGAAGTCGACAGCGAGCACGGTGAGTTCAGCATATCATTGATACCGGAAACCCTGTCGCAGACAACGTTCGGCAGCTTGCAACCGGGCTCCCGGGTCAATCTGGAGGTTGATCCGCAGACTCAGGCGATCGTCGACACGGTCAACCTTTATATGGCACAGCGCGGCTAACCGGCCGCGCCATTGCGGTTCATGTCTTCCATTAAGGCACGATAAAGATCACGGTACTCGGCGGCCTGTTTCTCACCGAACAGCGGGTCGGCAGGCGGCGGCAAGGCTTCGTCCAGCTGTTCCCAGTCGGCGTCACTGGCCAGTTTGCGAATACCGGGAAACAGTTCCCGCTCTTCAAAATCCAGATGCTGGCGCTCGGTACTGACAAACTCATCCAGCTGATCGGTGAACCGATCCATCCGCATCACGGCATCATGCAGGATCCCGTCAATGGATTCAGCCAGGTCATGCGACAGCTGCTTGAGTTTTGCATGTTCGGCCTCACACTGGTCAAAGTTCCTGTCCAGTTCAGCATCGCGTCCACGAAAGTGCTCGTACATCACATCTTCACGCGGGTGGTGATACTGGTCGGCATAGCTGCCAACATACGCCACCACGTCCGCCATCAATGAAAAGTCCGGATGGCTGCCTTCACGCAACCGCTCTACCTTGTGAGTCAGTATTTCGAGCAGACGATTCAGGTTGATATGATCCTGATGCAGTTCTGACAGAATTGTCATGTTGATGTCTCCGCTACAGCTTGCTTTACTTCACTATAGACGAGTCTCACCGCCTCATCTTGACGGGGATCAAGCTTAACCGGAGGCATAGACGAAGGTTGATCAGTGGCCGTTGCCGTTACTGCTGTCGATATCAAGCAGATCCAGCAGCATTCCCAGCTTGTGCTCGATATCCTGCAGCAGGTGCTGGCCCTTGTCATTGATGACCGGAGCAATACTGTTTTCAAGCTGCACGATGCCATCCTGGCTTTGCCGCAGGGCCTGCATCAGATTGCGTGAGCGCTTCTTGTTGCTGTCCGTCAGCTGCTCAATGCGTGACAGGGTTCTCTGCAACTGGTGATCAAGCTCATGCAAACGCTCACTCACACCCAGCATGCCGTCACTGAGGGCGTGGCTGACACTGCCGAGCTGATGCTCAAGCTGATGTACGGCGTGACGAAAGCGAGACAGGAACTGCTCCCCTTCTCGCTCCATGAAAATCGCCAGCAGCTCTTCCGGCAACATGGCCCGATTTCGACCATCGGTGCGGATGGAGTATTCACCGCGTTGGGTACAGTAGGGCTTGTGCTGCCCCGGTGGAATCTCGACCCGGAAGATGGGCCTAGACGCCGCCAGATTCTCAGTAAAAATGAGGATATCGATATTGGGTATACAGCCGGTGGCCTTGTTGACCAGCGTCAGCCTGGCCTTGTCATCCACTTCACAGCCAACCACCCGGCCCCGCTGTACGCCATCTTCTGTAGTATATTCATCGATACCGATCAACAGGGTGCCGCCCAATGCAGTATTGGCAAAAGCCACCAGGTCCGATGCTTTCACTGCCTGGGTTTCACGCTTGAAGTCCACGTTCTGCCCTTCCGGCAACGAAAGAAGGTGGCGGGTATGCTGGCTAAGGCGTCGATATTCTCGCTGCATCGGATGGCGTCAGGTCAGCGGTAAAGCTCTTCGTTGAACGGATCGAGCGGCTGCTCCAGCTGGTCGTCATTGCGCTGGTACAGCACCCGGCTTTCAAACTTGAGCCCCTTGCTGGCAAACCAGCGTTCAATACCCTCCACATTTTCTTCGACCTGACTCAGCCGATACCAGGCCGAGAGAATACGGTAGAAATAGAGACCGAACAGACCCGCCGCAGCACCCAGGAAAAATTCGGACCCCAGCGCAAACACCATCAGCACCAGACCAGCCACCCAGACTCGGCTGGCACGGGCGTCCTTGAGTATTTCGTTCAGCAACTGGCACTGATCATGGAACTTCAGATAGCGGCGGTAATTCTGCTGAAGATCAAATTTGTCACTGGCGTTCAGATAGGGTTCCATCTACTTATCCTTCACGGTTTGTTATTCCGATTGTGTGCACCATCAAACAGGTGCGCTGTAAGGCCCTGTTCAGACAAGGCTCTTGCTTACCACTTCATATACATCAGCCGAAAGCTCAACGGTATCCATCATTCGTTGTAGCTGATCACGCATCAAAGCTCGACGCACCGGTTCATAACGCTTCCAGCGGGTCAGCGGTGTCAGCAGCCTTGCTGCCACCTGAGGATTTTGACGGTCCAGCTTCAAAATCCAGTCTGCCAGCCAGGCATAGCCGCTGCCATCTTCGGCATGAAACTGCACCAGGTTCTGGCCACAAAAACCGCCGATCAACGCACGCAGTTTGTTCGGATTGCGCGCATCAAACATGGGATGCTGACTCAGAGCCACCACCCGATCCAGTGCCCCGGGAGCAGGATCAGACGCCTGAATTGCCAGCCACTGGTTCATCACCAGCGACTCATGCTGCCACTGAAGGTAAAACGCTTCCAGCAGTTCGGCACCCACTTCGCGAAAGCCCGAGTGCGCAACCAGCGAGAGCGCGGCCTGCTGATCGGTCATGTTATCACCCTGCTCGAACTGCTGACGTGCCAGTTCCAGCCAGGGCTCATTCTCCGTGGCAAGCAAGTATGCAAGGGCCAGATTCTTCAGACTGCGCAGCCCGATCGATGCAGCATCCGGCGAATAGGTACCGGCAGCGGCATCACAACGCTGGTAGGCTGCCAGCCATTCCGACTCAAGCGCTCGCGCCAGCGCTGCACGCATGAATTCACGCGCTTCATGAATGGCAATGACATCAATTTCATCCGCCAGTTCACTCAACTGTGCTTCAGAGGGCAACCGCAGCAGGTGAGCCACCATCGCGGGGTCAAGGCTCTCATCACACAACAGGCCGCGCCAGGCATCGACAAGCGCCTGTTCACAGTGCATCGGCTCACCCCGGCGCCAGGCTTCGACCTGCTGTTGCAGCAAGCGCACACACAACCTCTGGCCGGCATCCCACCGGTTAAAACCATCAGTATCATGACGCAGCAGCATCAACAGCTGCTGATCCGTGTAGGAATAGTCCAGCTTCACCGGGGCCGAGAAGCCACGCAGCAGCGAGGGCACCGGGCGGTTGGCGATACCTTCAAAGCGGAACACCTGCTCCTCTTCGGTCAACTCCAGCACGCGACCACACAGTTCGGTGCCATCATCGGCCAACAATCCCATGACCAACGGCAGATGATAGGGCAGTTTGTGCTCCTGGCCCGGACTCGGCGGACAGCTCTGACTGACGTGAAGCTCGTAGCAACCGGTTTCGGCATCGTACTGATCGGAAACCTTGAGCCTGGGCGTACCGGCTTGAGAGTACCAGCGGCGGAACTGGCTCAGGTCGCGACCGGAGACGTCTTCCATGGCTCGTACGAAGTCGTCTGTGGTAACCGCCTGGCCATCATGCCGCTCAAAATAGAGGTCACTGCCCTTGCGGAACAGATCCGGCCCGAGCAGGGTGTGCAGCATGCGCACGACCTCCGCCCCCTTCTCGTACACGGTCAGGGTGTAGAAGTTCGAAATCTCGATGTAGGACTCCGGCCGCACCGGATGTGCCATGGGACCGGCATCTTCGGCGAACTGGGCCGTGCGCAACAGAGTCACGTCCTCTATCCGCTTCACGGTGTGTGAATTCATGTCAGCCGAAAACTCGGCATCCCTGAAAACGGTAAAGCCTTCCTTCAGACTGAGCTGGAACCAGTCACGACAGGTGACACGGTTACCCGACCAGTTATGGAAATACTCATGTGCCACCACCGCTTCCACTCGCTGAAAAGCGGCATCGGTGGTCGTCTGCGGGTGAGCAAGAACGCAGGAGGTATTGAAGATGTTCAACCCCTTGTTCTCCATCGCACCCATGTTGAAGAAGTCCACCGCCACGATCATGTAGATGTCGAGATCGTATTCTCGACCATATACTTCCTCGTCCCAGCGCATGGCATTCTTGAGCGAGGCCATAGCATGGTCCAGCTTGTCCAGATCCTTGCGTTCGGCATAGATGCGCAGCGCCACTGTACGGCCCGAAACGGTGGTGTAGTTATCTTCAAGCAACGCCAGATCACCCGCTACCAGCGCAAACAGATAGCTGGGCTTGGGCCAGGGATCTTCCCAGGTCACCCAGTGACGACCACCATCGGCATCGCCCGAGGCAACCGGGTTACCGTTTGACAGCAGCACCGGATAGCGCGTCTTGTCGGCCACCAGTGTGGTGGTAAATACCGACATGACATCCGGACGATCGGGGAAAAAGGTGATGCGACGAAAGCCCTCGGCCTCACACTGGGTACAGAACATGCCATCGGACTTGTACAGGCCTTCCAGTGCGGTATTCTGCTGCGGCAGCAGCCGAGTGACACATTCCAGCGTAAAGCTGTCAGGCACGTTTGGGATGACCAGCCTGCCATCGGCACGAACGTAGTCAGATGCACACAGCACCTCACCGTCAATGCTCAGCCGCTGCAGCTCCATCTCGTCATCACCCAACAGTTCAAGCGCTTGGCGACTGCCCGCTTCCGGGTTGGTGCTGATGCTCAGCTGGGCGCGTACCAGTGCCTGTTCTTCTTCCAGTTCAAAGCGCAGTGTCGTACGTTCCACTCGCCAGGCGGGGGGCCGATAGTCTTCCAGATAGATTGCATGGGGCTGTTGAGCTGACATTGCGACTCCTGCCTAAACGCTTAGCTGTACCTTGTAAGCGGAAAATTTACGTATATTGATGACGCCGGTATCCAAAATCAGGTACTGCCCCTTGATGCCCAGGAGCACACCGGATACCTCCGCTTCCTTATCGAAATTATGGGTGCTGATTTTGCTCGGGTACTGGTCTACCGGATACTCGATCTCGACCACGTCGGCCTCCAGCCGGCGGATTGCCGCTTCACCGAAACGCTCACGCAACTGATTGAGCTCATCAGCGCAGAGCTCAAGCAAACGGTCACGTTCCGCTTTGAGGTCGATACCCGGGTTCCCCCCCTTGAGCATGGTGCGCCAGTTGGTCTTGTCACTGACGTGGGCCGCAATGATCTGTTCAATCAGCCCCGAATGCAGGCGGTTATCCACCTCAAGAATCGGCAGCGCCTGAATGGCTCCCTGATCAATCCAGCGTGTGGGAACCTGCTCACCTCGGGTGATACCGACCTTGAGACCGGAGGAGTTGGCCAGATAGACCACATGGGGCTGGAAACAATGGCGTTCACCCCAGGCCGGATCACGGCAGGTTCCTTCGTGGAAATGGCACTTCTCCGGCTTGATGATACAGCTGTCACATTGGGGCAAGCGGGTAAAGCAGGGGTAGCAGTAGCCCTGGTTAAAGCTTTTTTTCGTCTTGCGGCCACAGTGAAGGCAGTTGATCTCCTGCTGATACACCAGCCGGATCGGCTTGCCGATCAGCGCGTTAAGATCAACCTGATCATCACCGATCAGCAGCTGATAGTGAACGGGCTGCTCCAGCCGGGTACGCATCTTGCGCAGGCCACCGACAGCAGGGGTGAGTACGGTATCAACCATCGGCAAGAATCTTCAGCACCTGGGGTTGCAGCGGGTCACTGCCATGCTGCTTGCCGTCAGGGCGGGTGCGGTCAATAAAGCCGACTCGCTGATCTTCAGGCATGTTGCGCTTGTGCTCATAGGCGATCACGGCACGCAGACTGGTCTCGCGCTGGTCCTGGGTCAAACGCTCACCATTGGGCCATTTGCCCAGCTCCACTGCGCGGCGCAGTGACTGGTAGATATCCGGCGTCATCGCCTCAATCATTTTGTCCAGAGTCATTAGCATCTCCTGAATTGGATGTTCGGATTTTAGCACAGTGCTCAGCCGGAACGCCTGCCCAGAAACCGTACCAGCAACAGCCAGAGCAGCCCGGCAAGCAGTCCGGCAAGATGGGCGGTATTGGCTATGGCGCCAAAGCCCACACCCTGCAACACACCGGTGAACCCCAGTACCAGCCAGAACAGCATGAAGCCCATCAGCGCGGGCGGCAGGCCAATACGAGGTTGCAACCCAGACCGGTCCCACAGCCAGGCATAGCTCAGCAAGGCAAACACCACACCCGACATGCCGCCAAACATAGGGCCACTGACAACAAACTGAGCCAGATTGGACAGCACGCCGCTGAACAGTACCAGGCCAAGGAACGTCAGGCTGCCCCGTTCCGGCTCAACTCTTACGCCAACAATCCAAACCCAGAGCAGATTGAACATGATATGCAGAACGCTGAAATGCATGAAGACCGGTGTGATCAGTCGCCACAGCTCACCGGTCGCCAGCATGGCAGCAAGCGTATGCCAGCGTGCCTGCTGGCCGAACACCTCAAAGGAGGTAAAGCTGAACAGCGCCATCTGCTGCAGATCAGAGCCGAAGCCGATCAGCAGACTGAACAGCGCGCTTAACGCTATCAGTGACAAGGTAACCGGAATGCGACGCCAGCTGACAGACCGTTTCGCCCGTTTTCGGGAGCGAATTTCGACCTGATTCAGGTTGCCGCCGCCACGCCAGTATTCGTACAACTCATGCACCTGGCCGGGATTGAATTCGGGACTGACATAAAGCCGCTGCCACTCACCCTCCTCGACCACACGATGGGACACCCCATGCTGCCACAGGAACGCGGTAAATTCGGTCAGATCCTCGTTCAGAGGTGATTCGACGGCCGGAATCATGAGGCACCGATCTCGGACTGGGGCAGATGAACCTCCCGCGCCACATCGACCCAGACAAACTTGTCCGGATCAATGCGGGTTTCATCGTCCAGCCGGTAGGCAACCAGTTTGCCATACTTGACCGCACTGAAATCAATGCAGGCAATATTGTCCGTGACAGGTCGAGGCACGCCCTCCCGCCAATAATGACCTATAAACAGAAGCTTTTCCTGCGGACCATAGTAGATCAGGTCTTCCCGCTGCCGTTCGGTAATGGGCAGGCGGGCCAGGTGAGCCGGCAGCGGGTCTGGCTGAAACACCACATCCACCAGATACTGCGGATCGGGCATCCAGAACTTGGTGCGGAAAAAATGACGCCGAAAGCCATCCTTGCTTACCATCACTTCATTATTGGGCAGGCGCAGATGAGTACCACGCAGCAGCCGATCCATCACTTCCCACTCGAAGCTGTCTTCAATGGCAGAACGACATAAAAAATCATGCGTGATTTGATTGCCGCCATACTGCTGGCGGAAGCGGTCAATCAGGCCCTGGTGCCAGCAGGCGTGTACCACCCGGAAATGATCGAATTCAAGAAACAGTGGCAGCTGCAGGAACCAGTCCATGTATTCCTGCTGCTCATCCGGCCAGGGTGAAAGCTGCTCAAGCGTTTGCTGCAGAATACGCTGGTGACGTGGGGTGTGTTCACGCAGAAACTCACCAGGCCGGTCCGGATGGGGGGTCATGTAGCAGAGATAGTTGTACTCGTGATTGCCCATCACGATCTCGGCCTGCCCGGCGTCAACCATATCCCTGACAATATGCAGTGCCTCACGTATGTGTGGCCCGCGATCAATGATATCGCCAATAAAAATGGCCTTGCGATCAGCATGACGATAGACACCGTTGACCTGCCGATACCCCATGCGGGCCAGCAACATGCGCAGGCTGAGCGCACAGCCATGCACATCACCGATCAGATCATAGCCCTGGCTTTTCACATTTCACTCCTGTTGACCGGGCTTGGAACTCCATCCCAGTTTTTCGCGGCAGGTGCGATAGAAATCGTAATCCTGCGGATGCAACAGTTTCAGTTTCTGCGATTTCTTGCGGATCGTAATGCTGTCCCCCGGTGCCAGACTGAGGTTCAACTGACCATCACAGGAGATCGCGGGATAGGTCTTGTTATCCTCGCTGATCACCATTTTCAACTCGCTGTTTCCATCGACCACAATCGGGCGACTGGAGAGGGTGTGAGGAAACATCGGCACCAGCACCAACGCATCAATTTTGGGATGCATGATCGGACCGCCCGCCGACAGAGCGTAGGCTGTTGAGCCGGTCGGCGTGGATACAATCAAACCGTCCGAACGCTGGGTATAGACAAACTGCCCCTCGACATACAGCTCAAACTGTATCATTCGGGTCGCCTTGCCGGGATGAATCACGCAGTCATTCAAGGCGGTCATCTCAGCGATCGGCTCGCCGTTGCGCTTGATCTCCACATCCAGCAGAAAACGAGAGTCCACCGTGTAGCGACCGGACAAAACCTGTATCAGCTTGTCTTCAAAGTCCTGTGGCGGAATATCCGTCAAAAAACCCAGGTTGCCGCGATTGATACCCAGTACCGGAATCTTGCTTTGTGCCAGCGAACGAGCGGCACCCAGCAGACTCCCATCACCTCCTACGACAATGGCAAGATCACAGATCTCTCCCATCATCTTCTGCTTGCAAACCTGTTGGCCATGACCCGGCATCACCTCGGCGATGGACTGGTCCAGTATGACGTTCAACCCTCGATCATCCAGAAAGCGGATCAGCTGCTTCAAGGTATCAATGACAGATTTACTGCCGAGGCGCCCGATCAAACCGATGTTACGAAAGTTATCCATGCCAGCCCTGCTCTCCCGATAGGATCTTTAGGTGTATGTGCTCACATTATACGGCCAGAGGCCCGCTAAAGGCAGGCGCCAGCGCTGAAAGCCTGGCTTGATGACCACGAACGCCCTGCAGCCCGCCAGTATGCACCAGCACCACTTTACTGCCCGCCACAACCTGCCCGGCCAACAGCAGTCGATTGAATGCCATCACCAGCTTTGCGGTATAGACCGGATCAAGTGGCAGCCGGTGTATCTTACCGACATGTTCAATCATGGCTGCAAGCTCTGCATCCAGCCGCGCATAGCCGCCACGATGAGCCCCTTCCAGCAATTCCCAGCCACTGCTGCCAGCATAACCGGCACTGCCGAGCAATGCATTGACCCTTGAGACCATTTCAGACCCGCACTTGAGTACCGGCACTCCCAGCACACGGGTACCTTCAGGCTTTCCGGCCACCAGCCCTGCGAGAGTGCCACCACTGCCAACGGCCGTCAGCAGCAGGTCAGCGCCCTGCTCACGCATAACCGGCAACTGCCATATCTCGCTTACGGAATGAACGGCCGCTGACGTAGTACCACCTTCGGGCACAACCAGGGCACCACCATGCGCCAGTGACAGCTGGTGCCGATATTCTTCACGGTCGCGCAAGCGGTAAGTATTTCGATCAACGAATTGCAGCCGCATGCCCCACCGCCGTGCATCGCTCAACATGGCATTGGTTGCATATTCAGGCTCGCCACGAATGATACCAACGGTTTCAACACCCGATTGAAATCCCGCATAGGCCAGAGCGTGGATATGATTGGACCAGGCACCGCCGAAGCTGAGGATGGGGCATCTCAGTTTGAGTGCCTGCTCAAGCGCTGGTCTGAGCTTGAACCACTTGTTGCCACTCAGCAGCGGATGGATGGTATCAAGACGCAGCACAGACACATCAACCCGAAACCGGTCATATAAACGGGAACGTAGCGGCTGCAACACTATTTCGGCAGATTCAAGCAAGGACGGATTCCGAAATCACATCGAACGGATTTTGACAACAGACTATCAGTTCAGCCCAGGCAGGAGCCATTCAGCTTTCGTCGGTAGAGGGCAATCAGCCGCAAGTATTTGATACAAAGAGATATATGAGGTCTAAAACAGGCAGGATGTTCTGGTGGGCGAAGAGGGGTTCGAACCCCCGACCCTCTGCTTGTAAGGCAGATGCTCTCCCAACTGAGCTATTCGCCCAGAACAGGTATGGGTGTAACGTGTTTAGCGGACGTACAGGGCCAGCGACCCGGAACATCCTTGAGAGCTGACAGGCAGGTTTTCTACCCTTTTACTCTCAGTGTTGGCGGAACGGACGGGACTCGAACCCGCGACCCCCTGCGTGACAGGCAGGTATTCTAACCAACTGAACTACCGCTCCGCGTTTTGGTGGGC
>Ga0209345_10000635_pt1 | contig 45072 bp, 36 predicted proteins | sample Cruoilmetagenom7_FD_187294 | JGI IMG/M metagenome (GOLD analysis project Ga0209345, IMG submission 187294) | Oil polluted marine microbial communities from Coal Oil Point, Santa Barbara, California, USA - Sample 7 (SPAdes) (version 2) | ecosystem: Environmental > Aquatic > Marine > Oil seeps ...
TGGAAGGTTCATACCCGCCGTTACACCCGACATTTTTTCAGATGATGTTGCTTCGATTCTACGCACCGCATCATTAACCGCAGCAGCTAATAAATCTTCAATCATCTCTTTATCATCTTCCATCAAGCTATCGTCTAACTCAACGCGACGAACCTCATGACGGCCGTTCATTGTCACCTTAACCATACCACCACCTGACTGGCCTTCCACTTCCATATTGGCGATTTCTTCTTGCGCTTTTTGCATATCAGCCTGCATCTTTTGCGCCTGCTTCATCATGTTACCTATGCCACCTTTCATCTTCATTCTCTCTCTGTATTAACTATTTGTTTATAGGTTTCACCGAGTTTGGAACAACCTCGGCATTAAAACTTTCTTTTAGTGCCTGCACCATAGGGTCTTGCTGTATTGTATCTTCAGCCGATTGCTGGCGTTCCACTTCATTACGCGCAGAGGTTCTAGCGGGCGATTCAACCTGCTGCTCCCCCAGCTCAATGGTTAATTTTAATTTTTGCTGAAGACTTGCACATAGTGCCTCTTCAAACTTTTTCAACATTACCGGGTTAAGTAGTTGTTCGTTTTCTTTATTTAACGTGAGCCTTACTTCGGTAGCTGTCTTTTCCTGCAAGATACAGTTTACCGCCAGTTGCTTCACCATGCCACGCAGATTAAGCGCTTCCACCAGCCCGGCCCAGTTACCATCATACTGAATGACCGCTGCAGGTTGTGTCGGTGCTGATGGAGCTACGGCTTGCTGAGTTTGCACAGGCACTTGCGCTGTCGGAGCAGCCTGTTGTTGTGCTGGCGCAGTCGTTTGTGCCGCCACCGGACGAGATACTGGCACTACAGCAGGGGCAGTATGGGCCGCCCGGCCTTCGAGGGTTGGCTTAAACGCCAACATTCTAAGCAATGCCATTTCTAGCCCACCCCGTGGATCTGGAGCCAGGGGTAAATCCCTGCGACCAATTAGGCCTACCTGATAGTACAACTGAATGTCTTCAGAGCTAACCTGTGTAGATAATTGCAGCAAAGCTTCTCGATCAACCAGGTTTTCATCCACCGCGTCAGGCACTTTTTGCGCCAATGCCATTTGATGCAACATCGCCAATAGTTCAGCCAGAACATTGGCATAATCCGGGCTTAGATCAGATAGATCGTCAATATGCTTCATCACTAAAGAAGCGTCATTAGCAACCAGTGCTTTAAGAATGTGCATCACCCGATCACGCGAAACCGTGCCGAGCATTGCCTGAACTTCATCCCGCTCTAACTTACCTCCACCAAAGGCAATCGCTTGATCTAACAAACTAAGAGCATCACGCATAGAGCCGTCGGCACCATGAGCTAAAAAACGAATAGAAGCATCATCAAAGGCAATAGATTCATGTTGCAATATATGCTTGAGGTGCCCATCAATTAATGAGATAGGCATACGCTTGAGATTAAACTGCAAGCAGCGAGATAAAATAGTAACCGGAAGTTTCTGGGGATCGGTAGTTGCTAATAAAAACTTAACATGCGGTGGTGGCTCTTCTAATGTTTTTAGCAAGGCATTAAAACTATGCCCTGATAACATGTGCACCTCGTCGATCAGGTAAACCTTAAAGCGACCGTGTGTCGGTGCATATTGCACATTATCAAGTAGCTCACGAGTATCTTCAACCTTGGTGCGCGATGCCGCGTCCACCTCAATAAGATCAATAAAACGACCTTCAGCAATTTCTTTACAGGCTCCACATTCACCACAAGGCTTTGAAGTAATACCCGTTTCACAATTGAGAGATTTCGCAAAAATTCGAGCGATAGTCGTTTTACCTACACCACGGGTACCGGTAAACAAGTAGGCGTGATGCAGACGATCTTCATCAAGGGCATTAATCAGAGCACGAAGAATATGCTCTTGACCGACCATTTCTGTGAAGTTGCCGGGGCGCCATTTACGCGCAAGTACCTGATAGCTCATGAATTTTTTATATTTGGGTTAGACTAAAAAGAAACCAAGTTTAGCATGGTGTGAACAATAGATGTTAAGGAAAAACGGTCTTCTTATATCAAAAACACGGTTAGCAAAGTGTGTGGCTCTACTCATAGTAAATTCAATGAAAGGATTAGTTGCTCAGGTTGTCACTGAAAGACTTCAGATTAAGACAGGAAATATAAACTTATACTGCCTGGTGCCCTCTTCATGGCGAAGAGCTGGAGAATTAAAAAAGTGTAACTTACACCAGCCACACCCCGGCGCCCAATGTCACCACTACCGTTGCTTCCTTCCGGACCTGGCGGAGTTCGCAGCTAATTGTCGCGAGGGGACCGATGCAAGTTACCGGCGGGATTATCCAGACTTTATGCCATCCTTTCAACTTATATTTATAATTTTGTTTCAAATATAAGTTGAAAGGGCAATATCTATAAAATACAAATATCAACAAATATGCACTCTATTACGCCCTGATTCTTTTGCTTTATACAAGGCATCATCGGCCATTTTAAGCATAAGTTCAGCATCATAAGTTTTGTCTGGTTTAACAGAACAAACCCCTATACTAATTGTTACTACTTTATGATCAGACTCAGGATGATCGTTCTTAAGAGCTGAAACAGCATCAACCACAGCCCTGGCTAACCTGCCGGCACCTTCGATAGTTGTATCAGGCATAACAATGGCAAACTCCTCACCACCATAGCGCGCCACTAGATCAGAAGAGCGCTTACTCGCATTTTGTAATGCTTTAGCTACAGCTTTAAGGCAATCATCACCTTTAAGATGACCGAATAAATCATTATATTTCTTAAAATAATCAACATCGCACAAAAGCACTGCAAGCGGACTGTCATTACGTATGCTTCTGGAAATTTCTACACCAATACACTTATCGAGATAACGCCTGTTTGCCAGGCCGGTTAAACCATCAACATGGGCCAGTTCTCTAAGTTTAGAATTTACTTCTTCAAGCTCCATTGAAACATTAATGAGTTTACGACGCATTTTTGCAATACGCTGCATAGAAATCATTTTAGCTTCTAAAATTCGAACATTAACAGGTTTAGTAAGGTAGTCATCACCACCCGCCTCAATACCTGCAAAAATATCTTCTGGCTCAACGCGCCCACTTAAAAAGATAATAGGTACCCAAAGGCTTTCATCATGTCGCATTTGTTGTGCAGCCTCATGACCATCCATTTCAGGCATAATGACATCAAGCAAGACCAGGTCGGGCTTTTCAGAGTGATACAAACTAACGGCTAGCTTACCATTCTCTGCCTGAATCACCGTATGCCCTAACCTCTCCAAATAGGAGGTAATTATCAAGCGCTCTGTTTTAGTATCATCTGCAAGTAGTACTTTCATTTATTGACCGTTATTGCCTTATTAATTCCGTATTAATATAATTATATAGACTATTTAACTAGAAACATCTGCCATTTCACCCACAAAAAAATTGACCTGAATGGCCGTCTAGGCTAGTCTTGCGCACCCTCAGGGAGGTGTGTGAAGTAGTTGATTAGAATTATCTGGAATGATTCTGATCATGATTGACGCTTTTCCGATTATGACCGCGCAGAGGTGAGGCACACGACGTGCCGAATAAAGGGCTCGCCGCGAGCTCTGTTGTATCAATACTTGGCAACATAAATAAAACGGTGACTGAAAAAGTTTCTAGAGAGGTGTCTGAGTGGTTGAAAGAGCTCGCCTGGAAAGCGTGTATACGGCAACGTATCGAGGGTTCGAATCCCTTCCTCTCTGCCAAACCAAAAAGCCCGCCTATATGGCGGGCTTTTTTTATCTATAAACATCTCAATATAAAACTCGTTTCCATAACTGCATCATAATTAAAATATTGCCTACAAATTATCATCCACCATTACATCATTACGGTTAACTTTTTTATAACTCATGGGCAACAACACATTTAACCTTTCGAAACTTTTCCAGATCCATGGCCCACGCAGCCCTTTGCGAAAACGCGAAACATTAAATTCATGGAACTCAATCTCCTTGGCTTTAAAGGCAATTAATTGTTCTTTAATAAAAGCATTATAATTTTCATACTCTTGCCCCTTAAAACCTTCAAAGCTCTCCATATTTTTAATAGCCAGCCTTATATCTCGATAGATTTCAGCCTTGCGATAATTTGATGCACTTCTTACTTCAGGTACTCCATATGAGGCTGCACGATTAAATGCTGTTAATACCTTATTCATTACATTTATTTTTTGTTGAAGAGCTTCATTTAGCGGGTGATTCAAACTAACATTTCGATAACTTTCATAAACAGGCTCAGCTAAGATATAACTCGCCCTGGCCGCAAGATACCGAGTTCTTTCAGTACGATACTGACCACCTTTTGCATCGGCATTAATCAGCTCCACCCGCCACTGTGTAGCAAGTAATTTTTCTTCATTCCGCTGGTATAGATCAATTAATCGCTGAACCGTTTCAATCGAACGTTCCAGTGACAATGGAAAACGTTTTAAAAAGGCCACATACATTTTTGCCGCACGCTTATAGTCATTCACTTGCTCTGATAATTCGGCTGCCAGCCACAACGCACTTATTTGGGAGTCAGTCTCACTAATCATATAAGATAGTTTTTCATACTCTAAAGACGCATTCCCCAAATCACCATTAGCAAAATAAATCAATGCTAACCTTTTTGTAATTTCAGGACGCAAAGCCTGCTGAGAATTAACTTCTTTTAAACGATTCAATACGATGACTGCTTTATTCCAGTCACGCGCTCCTGTCAAATACACACCCATATTCAGCACTGAACTTTGTGAAAGACCAGCATCTGTTAACTGCTTTTCAACATAACTATTCTTTTTCAGTAATAGTTCATAATCCGGCTTCTGATTATTTAAACCGACCAGCATAGGTAATACATTTTCCACATCATTAAACTCAGGGAATTGTTTAACAAAATGCAATGCAGCACTAAGCGCCTGTGCATGCCATAATCGTTTAGCAAAGCCTTTTAATTCTTTTTCTCTGTTCACGTACATTAACAAAGCAGAATAAGCCGCTTCAGAAGATTTCGGTCGTAATTTATAATCATATGCAAGGCTTTCATACTGCAATATAGCCGACTCATAATGTTTTGTTGTGTTCAGAATTTCTGCGAACTGAAGCCGCATATTCCATACAGCAGGATCATTTGGAAAAGAATTCAACCAGATACGATACCAACGCAGTGACTCCAGATAATCAAACGGATTTTTAGTTTGCCGTGCCTTTTCCTGATAATAACTAATCAGTTGATTTATATTATTCTTTAATGCAAGCCGTATCTCAGTTAACTCTCTTGCCTTGTGAATCCCCCAATATAGACTTTTAATACCATAACGCAGTACAAAGTCTTTCCTGGCTTCTAAGAGCAATTCTGAAAAACCACCCTGCTTATAAATATCAATAACTTCAAGCAAAAAAACAGGTGATTTTTCATGCATTACATTTGATGACACAAATAATCGATAAGTTTTTACCGCTTCAGTAAAATATTTCTTCTGTCGATAAAAATCTGCTAAAGATGAAAATATACGATCTTCATAAGTACCTTTTGGCCTGCTTGAAAAATACGCCGAGGCACTTATCGGACCCGCCTGATATAAAAAAACCAGGTTAATTTTCTGCATAACATCGGCAATGAAAACCTGTTCAGAAGCACTCAAATTTTGCACATTGATATCACCATTTTGAGCGTGCAAATCAAGTATATGCATAAAGGAATTTAAAGCAGCATTAAATTGACTTTGCTTTAACTGAGACATTCCCTGCTTATAAACAGCCCGCTCATAATAAGCCGACTTACCTTGCAGGACTTTATATTGAATAACCTGTTTATATGCATTCTCCGCTCTTTTAAACTGGCGCTTATCAAATAAAATTTCACCTCTGCGAAACTGGGCTTGATCATAGTTACTTATATTGGGATACTGTATAACCAACTTATTAAGATTCAATAAAGCCGCATCTTTTTCATCATTTTTCTCATATGCTTTTGATAAAAGATCGATCAACTCTCCCTGGTTTTGCAATGGATGCGCCAACATTAACTCATCAAAAAAAAGGGCCATGGAATCCAGTGAAATAGTCGATGAATTATTAGTTTTAGCCCTGAGTGAAGTTAGCCTTTGAATACCATCCTGGCGAAGCTCATCACTTGAAACTGAATCAAGCAAACCAATTAGCACGCTATATTCTATAACTTGATCAGTATTTCCAGATTCAGCCTCTGCAGATTTAATCTGTGATGACGCAGTTTTCTGCCCATCAATATCAGCACTAATTTCACGCACATTATTATTGCATGACGCAAGTACTGAAAAGATCACGACGAATATTATTTTTTTGAGTTTCATAAAGTCACTAGGGTTTAAGTACAATATCTATATATCCATATGTATATGTACGCAGAGTCCACCTAAACGGGAAGAATCTAGAAACTCAATCTGCATTTGATGAAGTTCTGTTACACGCCTTACAATTGACAAACCAATTCCACTGCCATTCTGAGTATTACTATCTACTTTTTTAAAACGCTGCATAACCTGACTTCTCTGCTCTGCGGGAATACCTGGACCACTATCATGTAACCAGAGATCAACGGCACCTGCTGCCTGACATAGTTCAAGTTCTATTACTCCACCCTGTGGTGTATATTTCACCGCATTACTTAAAAGGTTAGCCAACATACTTTCAAGCGGATAAACATAACCTTGTATTTGTACATTCTCATCACCCAACAGGCTTATTGTCTGGCCTTTATTGTTAGCCAAAGGGTAAATTTCAGCAACCTGATTAACACATAGCTCATGCAAATTTAGTGTCGATATTCTCTGTGTTGCACGTATTGCCTGAGGATCAAGGCGCGCCAGACCAAGTAACTGATTAACCAAATGACTTGCTCTATCAACACCACGATTTATGGCCTGCAATCCAGTTTGCTTAGCCTCTTCATTATCACTATCACGTAATAATTGCAGATGAACTTTTAATGCTGCTAATGGTGTACGCAATTCATGTGCAGCATCTGAAGTAAAGCGTCGCTCCTTATCAAACGATAGGCGCAACGATTTGAACAGGTGATTTAGTTCATCCACCAAGGGCTGTATTTCTAAGGGAATATGATCAAAATGAAGAGCATGCAGCTGCTCTGTTTTTCGACTGGCAATATCATTGGCGATATATTCCAGTGGTGTTAAACCACGACTCACAAAATACCAGACTAGGCCTCCCATAATGGGCAACAACAAAATGAAGGGCCAGGTCATCTGCAAGGTAATTTTGTCAACCAGATCTGCTCGCACATCTTCACGCTCAGCGGTTATAACCTGAAATTCTTTTACCGAATCCCATAGTGAAAATGTACGCCATTTTTGTTGATTAAAGCTCTGATTTGCATAGCCCTGATGCAAATTGCTCATGGGTTGCAATGGTGCATTTTCTGAACGTAATAGCATATTCCCATAAGAATCCCAGACCTGGTAAGCGAGCTTTAATTCATAGAAATGCCCTAGTTGATAAACTTCCTGTTCGATATGCAGCTTATCACGTGCGCTTAGTCGACTTTCTTTCACCCCGTCAGAAAATTCTTTCATGTGTCCGAGGTTTACTTCAGCCAGGGCAAGGCCTAGCATTAATTGCGCAGAGCGTGACAACTGAGCATCAAACAACTCCTCAACTTCATTCACACTCGCTCTATAGCCACCCCAGATGGTGACACCACCAACAACGGTTAAAGCAAGTAAAATAGATATCAGTAAATAATGTCGAAGGGAACGCTTCATTTGCTATGATTATCTTCAATGGCTTTATCAATGGTATAACCTACGCCACGAATGGTGCGTATCAAAGTATTCCCCAGTTTTTTTCTTAAATGATGAATATGTACTTCAACAGCGTTACTCGCCATATCCTCATCAATATTATACAAACCCTCTTCCAACCGGGAACGAGACAAAACCCGGCCTACATTTTCAAACAGCTCTAGCAACACATCATATTCACGACGCGACAAATCCACTATTTGTCCCTCTTTAGCCACAGTATGCGCAGCAGGATCAAGCTGAATATCATAATAATTTATAATCGGATTCGCCCGCCCTCCCATGCGCCTGATCAGAGCGCGAATACGGGCATAAACTTCATCCAGGTCAAATGGTTTAGTCAGATAGTCATCAGCCCCCGCATCAAGCCCTGCAATACGGTCTTCAACCCCATCCAGGGCAGTTAAAATCAACACCGGTAACAGGCTGTTCTGACTGCGCAAATATTGTAACAACTCAATACCACTAATATCCGGCAACCCCAGATCAAGTACCATTAGGTCATAAGACTCATACTTAATAGACTCAAGGGCAGACTTACCCTGCTGAAACCAGTCAACATTATAATTCTGCTGTTTTAAGCCGGTAACAACCCCTTCACCCAGTAAAATATCATCTTCAACCAAAATTATTCGCATAAAAAACCCGTTATATATACTAGAAGCCAGTTTACCTGCATTTTCTTAAAGGCGTCTTAAGCTTTTCTTAAGTTTAGATCAATATAGTTCACAGTATGCAGTTACATTTAAACTCAACAGAGATACCGAATAAGTGAAACAGGTCAACAGTTCAAAACTCATATTTCTTATGCTGCTTCTCTTCAACCCTGTATATGCAGACTACCCAACCGCGCCCAAGTTTCAACTACCCACCAACCAGGGTGTCATCGATATAAGCCAACTTCAGGGAAAAGTCATTTATATAGACTTCTGGGCTTCATGGTGTCGACCTTGCAAGAATTCATTCCCATGGATGATTGCTATGAAAGAAAAATTTAAAGACCTGCCATTTGAAATCATTGCAATCAACCTTGATAAAGATAAAAAGCTGGCTGATGAGTTTATTGCCTCGCAAAACATTAATTTTCCGGTTGCATTTGACCCTCAGGCAAACGTTGCAACACTATACGGTATGGAGGGCATGCCAAGTAGCTTTCTGATTGATCCTGATGGAAAGTTGCGTATACGTTACACCGGCTTCTGGAACAAAAGCAAAAATGAAAAAGAAAAAGCCATTTATAACCTTTTAAACAAAATCAAACCGTAAACTCATAACGGAGCCACTATGTATAAAATATTTTTAAGCTTAAGCCTGCTGTTATTAAGCGCCTGCACAACAGTACAACCATGGGATAAGGATTTACTCGCCAAACCTTCCATGGCATTAGTTCCTAGCGAAATTGATAACGCACTGGATGAACATATTTATTTCAGTAAAGAAGCTTCTATGGGCGGCCAGGGTGTTGGCGGTGGCGGTTGCGGCTGTAACTAATAACAACACACTATTTTTTGTAGACCAGAACAACAACGAATATTCTGGTAGCAAAATAATTTTTAGTTAGTATAAAAAATTCGAGCATTATTATGAGAAGCACAAAAAAAATCCGCGACAAACTAACCATTGCTAGTGCCACACTGTTACAGGCAACCAGTGTAACGGCAGCTGAAGCACCGGAAGGCGCGTGGAATGTCAACACCGCAGTATTATTTTATTCTGAGAATGATGGTCGAGTTTCAGCCATTGAGCCCGTTATCAGCGCCACTAAAGAAACTGCCGATGGCGACATTATAAACTACAAGGCGGTATTTGATTCACTGACAGGTGCCACCCCTACTGGTGCACTTATAGCGAACGTAGAACAAACCTTTACTAACCCGTCAGGCAATGGTGAATATAAAATTCCTGCTGGTGAATTACCACTCGATGACACTTTCCTGGACACTCGGGTAGCACTAAGTGGCTCGTGGAATACAGCAATTATCGATGACTACAGCCGTTTAATTCTCGGTGGTAATCTCTCTAAAGAATTTGATTACACTTCATTGGGTTTTTCAGCTAATTTTTTACGTGACTTTAATAACCGTAATACAACCTTTAGCACGGCTATCGGACTAAGCTCTGATAAAATTGAACCATCAGGAGGTATACCCACTGCATTTGCCAACATGAAAACGGCCAAAACTGGTACCAATCGTGATGCAGCTGATGACAGCAAAACTATCACAGATGTTATGTTTGGAGTTACCCAGGTCATTAACAGAAGAACCCTAATGCAGTTTAATTTAGGCTTCAGTGAATCATCTGGTTATATGAACGACCCATACAAAATTATTTCTGTACTGGATACCAATGGTGACCTAACAACAGCTCTTGGCGTTGATGATCTCCCATACGTTTATGAAAATCGCCCTGACTCACGCTCCAGACAAACATTTTTCTGGAAAACGGTACACCACTTAACAGAAGATGTTATCAATGTTTCATACCGCTACCATACGGATGACTGGGGAATAGACTCACACACTATTGATTTCCATTATCGCTATGAACTGGGTAACGGTAGCTATTTACAACCTCATTTACGTTATTACTCGCAATCAGCAGCTGACTTTTCTGTTACCAGCCTTACTGAAGCAGAAGCTGCGGCCGCAACATCAATAACATATGCCAGTGCTGACTATCGCCTGTCAGAATTTGTAACCAACACTTTTGGTGTTAAGTATGCGATGCCGGTAGGTAAAACAAGTGAGTTTAGTGTGCGTGCCGAGGTTATTAGCCAAGTACAAAATGATGCGTTATATCCTGATCTTGACTCATTTATTATTCAGTTTGGCTATGATTTCTATTTTGATGATTAGGTATCAGTAGAATTTTTACATCAATCATATAGGGTGGATCCGCTTCGCTTGATCCACCCTACCAACTAAAATACTTACCAAAAAACCAAATTCTTTTCACCAGCAGCTAAACGGAGAAACAGCCCACACACACCTCGCATTACTCTAATATAAAAAAAACTCATAGCGCCCAAAACGATATGAATTAGCTAATCTTCTATTCCCCTTTATCATGTTCTGATCAAATTTATTACATATGTAGCTTAATTAGCAACTGAGTTATTGATATATGATAAATATCAATAACTTATATAAAAATAACCGCTAATCTGCTGCCAGATTTAAAATGATCTTATAACCCTTGGGTCACTTTTAGGCTCAAGCTGAGGAGAACACAATGATCAAGCCACACGGTTCTATCGAACTGAACCCACTATTTGTCTATGACACGGCTGAAAATGAAGCCTTGCAAAAAGAAGCTGAAGGCCTGCCTTCAATCACAGTAAGTTCTGCATCTGCTGCTAACGCGGTAATGATGGGCGCAGGCTACTTCAACCCATTAAAAGGCTACATGACTAAAGCGGATGCTTTATCTGTTGCTAATGAAATGAAGACGACTTCTGGCCTGTTCTTCCCTACACCTGTTTTAAACCTGGTTGAAGATGCTGGTAACATTAAAGCGGGTGACCGTATTGCTCTTAAAGATCCCAACGTAGAAGGCAATCCTGTTCTTGCAGTTATGGATGTTGAAGCGGTAGAAGAGTTTTCTGATGCAGACATGGCGCTAATTAGCCAGAAAGTTTACGCACCTGCAGAAGGTGAGGCTCATCCGGGCGTTGAAGCATTTAATGCACAGGGTAAAGTATGCCTTTCAGGCCCTATCAAAGTTTTGAACTTTTCTTACTTCCAGACTGAATTCCCTGATACTTTCCGTACAGCGGTTGAAATTCGTAACGAAATAAAAGAACGTGGCTGGAAGAAGGTTGTTGCATTCCAGACTCGTAACCCTATGCACCTTGCTCACGAAGAACTATGTCATATGGCAATGGATCGTTTAGGTTGTGATGGTTTAGTTATTCACATGCTACTAGGCAAGCTTAAGCCTGGTGATATTCCTGCTCCAGTTCGTGATGCATCTATTCGTAAAATGGTTGAACTATACTTTCCGAAAAATAGCGCAATGGTTACAGGCTACGGCTTTGACATGTTATACGCAGGCCCTCGTGAAGGTGTATTACACGCGTTATTCCGCCAAAATATGGGTGCTACTCACTTCATTATCGGTCGCGACCATGCGGGTGTTGGCGATCACTACGGCGCATTCGATGCTCAGACTATCTTCAAAAACGAAGTACCTGAAGGCGCTTTAGAAATTGAAATCTTTGAAGCTGACCACACTGCTTACTCTAAAAAATTAGATAAAGTTGTGATGATGTGTGAAGCACCTGATCATGAAAAAGATGATTTCGTACTATTATCAGGTACCAAGGTTCGTGAAATGTTAGGCCAGGGCATTGCTCCACCTAAAGAGTTCTCACGCCCTGAAGTAGCTGAAATTCTGATCAATTATTATAAAAGTCTTGAAAAATAAAACTATAACCAAGTTTATTTTTTAATAAAAAAGCCCTGAATTACAGGGCTTTTTTTATCTCTTAAATTTATCTACTCTATATTAAAAAAAGCTAATATTTTATATACAACTATCAGTTAAGCAATTTTAAATACCCCAAACGGGGCAACCAGGCACCTTAGATTAAACGCTACTGTAATAAACTTAGTGCTCCACCCTCTAAAAGCAACAATAACCTTACTTTTTATGGCTAAATTCAAGCAATTTCGAAATGCTATGCTAGTATTAATAAAAATAATTAACTTCACGATACAACTAACTTAATTAAAACATTGACCCTGTCAAATAAAAATTGCGGTACAAAAAATGCGTCTTACTACCTTCAATTTCTTAAAACTAAATGCATTAAGCTTTTGCCTGCTTTTCACTTTCTGGATAAATCCAGCTTTTAGCAGTGATGATCCTTACCTGGATGCATTAGAAGCTGAAGTCGAATCAAGTAACGAAATACAAAAGACTCAAGATGCAACGCCATCTGAATCTAATAAAGAAAAAAAATTAATCGACAATAACAAGGTTGAATTTGAGGCAAGGCTTAGTAACCAGTTACCCGCCACATTCAAAACTTACAGAATGCTCTCTGAAGAAAATAAAAAAAATGTAGTTGATATTTATTTCGACAACAACAGAAGCATGCCATCAGCAACACGCAGACTATTCGAATTATACTTTAAAAAACCTTAGGCTATATCATTTATAAAGACACACCTATGGCTCACAACCAAAACATTCAAAGAAGGCAGATTTAAAATGCACCAGAAAAAAAACTTATATTTTATTTATACATTATTGCTTAGCTTAATTTTCACTGCCCCTGCACTGGCACTTGAAGTCAATATAACAAAAACCATTTCTAATGTTAAAACAGCACATAATGGTAAAGTTGTAAAAATACTACGAAATCAAGACACTGATCATGTACTAACCGGTGGCTATACCAAAACATCACGACAATGCCCTCCATTTTGCATACAACCACTAGCTGTTGCTCCCGGTGTTTTAACCGTTGGTGAACTAGAAGTATTAAGTTTTATCAATCAAAAACTTAATAAGGGCACAGGTGTTTTAATTGATGCTAGAACACCCAGCTGGTTTGCAAAATCAACTATTCCTGGCTCTATTAATATCCCTTTTAAAACATTCGACCAGGATAATAGTGATTTATTAAAAGCCTCTGCGCTTGCCAAGCTTGGCGTCACAATTAAAACGACGGATACAAGTGATAAACCACTAATCGACCAGATGATGGAATTAATTCAAGATAGAAGTGAGGAGTCCGATAGCAAATGGGATTTTTCTTTGGCCAAAGAGGTAGTCGTCTGGTGTAATGGTATATGGTGCGGTCAGTCACCAAGAGCGATTAAAGGCATGCTCGCATTAGGTTACCCTGCTAATAAAATCTATTATTATCGTGGTGGAATGCAGTCATGGCAATCATTGGGGTTAACAATTGTTAAAGGCAATTAATATCTAGAAAGGGAAAACCCGATTTAACCTTTTTATCGCCAGAGTATACAAACACGCACTGCAAACAAAGTATTACAATGCTCCGTACCTGGTCTGATAAAAAGGCGATCAACAACTTCCAGCCGTTTATAGCTTAGTATTTTTTAAAACCGGCCATTAACTCTTCTAAACAACACGTTTAAAAAGCCTGACCCTGCTAAAAACAATGATATGATTATTTAATTATGCAGCCTTGCCCCAGGGCCTGCAGCCTAAGACAACTACTAGCTAGAGTGTAACTATAATTCGCACCAAAAATGACTCTTGAAGATAATCGAGTTTAATTTCTGCCGTTCCAACACCTAATACAGTGAACACTCCTGAAGAATCTGTTTTTTCTTCAATCACTGTGCCTTCACCTTTAAAAATATTATAAACCAGTTTAATATCATCGGTGATAATACTGCTGGTATTATCAGAAAAATCAGCTGTAACAACTAAGCTAATTTCATTAGGGCTTCCACTTAACGTTGTACTTTCATTAAGGTCATCATTTGCGTTATTTAGATCAATATCATTCGCCTTCACCCTTAAAGCAGTTACCCCAAGTAAACTAATATCTATTTTTGCCGCCGTAGTTAAACAGTCAATTCCACTACTACAAGTCACTGGAGTTGTAAGCACCACACCCTTTGCAATATCTATCGTATCAATGGCTTCAACAATATCGCCACATGCTACAGAAACATTAGCACTAGTAGCACCTGTTTCACCTGTTACTACAAGCTGTTTGAGATCACTTGAAAAAGCAAGTGAGGCATTACTATTATCAATTCCCCATTTACTATTACTGGTGATTTCTTCATTAAAATCGGAACCATCTACTGCCTGGTAAGTACCAACCGAAACCAGGGATATTGATTTATTTTGTTCAACTGTAACCGTAGTAACACCACAACTGATTAAGTCCACATCAGTACCACGGCATAACTTAATCGTTTTTAGGCCTGCATCAACTGTCTGATTAAAATCAGCTGATGTCACTACTGTATTAGAAAGTATTGAAGGAGCCCTTGCCTGAATAATAATATTTCCAGCACTTAAGGTTCGAACTATTGCCTGATTATTTGTGGTTTCAATATGTGCACGTTGCGATGCTAAATCATCCTCCTGGTTACGCACAATCCACTCAATGGTATTTATAACAATACTATCAACTGCGCGTATTTCTTCATTACCAATATCATCTACATACCGAGCAACGGGGTTAATAATTTGTGACTGACACATATCTATGCTAAATATTTGCTTATTGAGAGCGACTACCTGATCAAACCTGGCATCAGATACTTTTATATCAATAGATTCCACCAGGGGCCCAAACTGAGCATTAACCGTAACTAGCTCTGCCGTTGCAGCGGCCGTAAAATGCCCTTGCTGATCAATAGTACTAAGTGCGTTATCTGAAAGTGACCATTGAATATTTTTTGTAATTGCAACCTGATCCAGACCGTTTGATTTCAAACCTAGAAGACTAAAATCAAATTCACTATTTATAGATATAACACTTTCAGTATCGTTAACTGGGAAACTAATTTCAATAATATCCTGCTCGGCAATAGTATGTAAGTTAACCAGGTTGGTTTCATTCCTCTCATCACTACAGGCAGCTAATAATACAAACAGGCAACATATGAATAACTGATAAAGTGCTTTAAAATTCATAGCGCAACCCCAGACTCATAAGATTAATATTAAGCTGGTCACCACGATATAACTGCATCCAGTCGAACTTTAATTTAAGCTCAGGAATAGTTTCGAAATCTTCTTCAATACCTATTCCATAACTTACACCATCAAAGCTATCGGTCGTATCTGGTGTAGTAGGATAGGTGGAATCAACATCTATCTGACTAACACCTAATATCAAATGTATTTTGAGCCTGTCTTCATAATAAGGTGAATAACGATAGAATAAAGAATTCACAGATGAAACATCAACCGTCAATTGATTTAAATTATCTTCTTTTAAGCTACTCATAGTTGCCAGTTCAAGTTGATGCTCGTCAATTTCGTAACCAAATCTAATATCAGCAACTAATGGGCGGGTTGAGGCAACTGTATCAATAAAAACCCAGCCAGGTGCAACACTAATAAATACACCTGCATTAGCTACAGATGAACTAAATATTGTTACAAACAATAAATACCTAATATTTAAAAAAAAATTCATATCCCATTTATACCTTATTATCTAACGGGCAGTATATCTAAAAAAAATACTTAACTGTATACAAAGAAAAAACTTAAAAGCAGATTGCATATTAGTCATATTTACTATCTTTCCATTCACGCAATGCAGCAAAAACCTCCCAGTCTTCATTCAACACATGGCCAGCAAATTTTTCTGCAGCCAGTTTAACCTGCGGTTGTTGCAAGCGTACGAAGGGGTTTGTTTTAAGTTCTAGAGCTACACTGCTTGGTACTGTTGGTATTCCCGATTCCTGTCTGCTCATTTCACTAATATCACGCTGCGCGACTTCTTGATTATCTGGCTCTACCCATTTTGCAAAGCCTAAATTATCAACCGTATATTCATGGGCACAATACATTTTCGTGTCTTCTGGTAATGCCATAAGCGTTGCGATTGAGTCCGCATACATCTGTGCTGTACCACTGAAAATTCGTCCACAACCAGCACCAAATAGCGTGTCACCACAAAACACTACACCTTCTCCAAGGTAAGCAAGGTGATCAAGCGTATGACCCGGTATTGCCTTAACCTCAAAACAAATATTCAGTTCGGGTATATTTACCACTGATCCATTATTCACTTTTTGAGTAAATAACTCAGTAACGGGGAGATCAATACCAAGCTTAATATCAGACGGGTCCCTATCGGGGCCAATCAACGCTACCTCCGGATATTTATCTAACAACTCGGCAACACCACCAGTATGATCATAATGCTGATGAGTGATAAGAATTGCTATTAATTGCAGGTTATTTTCTTCTAAGTACCTGACCACAGGCCCTGCTTGCCCAGGATCAACCAATACAACCTGAGGCAAACTATCGCGTTGCAATACCCATATGTAATTATCTGACAGTGCACGTAAAGAGGTAATATTTAGCATAGGCATCTCAAACAGAAGATAACAAAAATTTATTGAGCATTTCTATTTATAGAAATGCTCAATAGTGTAAGCTTCTCATTTTACCCTTAATAATGAATAGTCACATAATGAATGTCGTCTCTTTTAATACCAATAGTATTCGTATGCGCCAGCATCAACTGGAAAAACTCATCAACACACACTCCCCTGATATTATCGGTATACAGGAAACCAAAGCACAGGATATTGATTTTCCGGTAGAAATGGTTGAATCACTCGGCTATCAATCAGCTTTTCATGGTCAAAAAACCCACTACGGGGTTGCCTTGTTATTTAAGCATAAGCCACTTGAAATAACTAAAGGCTTCACCACCGACACAGATGATTCTCAAAGGCGCTTTATCAGCGCTAAATTTGAGATAAATGGCGAAATCATTACAGTTATGAACGGCTATTTCCCACAGGGTGATAGCGTTAGCCATCCGACAAAATTTCCTGCAAAAAGAAAATTTTATGAAGACTTAACCCATTTATTAAAAACTCAGCACTCAGCAGATGAAAATATAATTATTATGGGTGATATGAACATTGCTCCACTAGATTTAGATATAGGCATTGGTGCGGATAATGCGAAGCGCTGGTTAAAAACTGGCAAATGTAGTTTTTTACCCGAAGAGAGAGAATGGATCAAATCACTATATGATTGGGGTCTGATAGATACCTACCGTCAATTACACCCTCAGGTAACGGACCGTTTCAGCTGGTTTGACTACCGCAGCAAAGGCTTTGATAAAGACCCCAGGCGTGGCCTACGTATAGACCTGATTCTCGCAACAAATAGCCTGAGCGACCGCTGCACTGCAGCTGGCATGGATTACGACGTGCGCGCAATGGAAAAACCTTCAGATCATTGCCCCATCTGGAGTGAATTTGAGCTATAAGTAGTATAAATACCCTGCTTGCTCTCGTGTGGCCTCATATCTAAGTTTAAAAATGCTTATTTACGCTTGTAAACTCATTTTTGCCTTGAACTAAAACCATCCAGGAACAATCTAACTGCTTACTACAGAATTAAACTAATATACGACGAAGTATCATTTTTTAATGGATAATCCACTACAAAGCTCACGCTGCCGCCTCATGGGACTCTCGCTGATACTACTTGTCAGTGTAATTCTTATGCTGTTTAAAGTTGTGCCCCTGCTTTTTAAACCCAACACACTAAATCACGTGCTAGAGACTGGTGAACTGGTGATTGTTACGCGCAACAGCTCAACCACCTATTACGAAGGCCCAAACGGAAAAACAGGTTTTGAATATGAGCTAGCCAAACGCTTTGCTGACTCACTGGGTGTAGAGCTCAAGGTTATTACCAGTGATAACCTGCATGAAATTTTTGACATGTTAAACACTGGCGAGGCGCACTTTGCAGCGGCTGGTTTGACTATCACCGACTCACGTAAAGAATATGTACGCTTTGCTGCCAGTTACATGGAAATCACCGAACAGTTAATTTATAACAACCAGTCATTCCGACCAAAAAACATAGAAAATCTTGATGAGGGCATACTCGAAGTCATTGATGGCTCAAGCCATGTCGAGAGCTTAAACGAATTAAAAACAGAGTACCCGGATCTTAGCTGGAATGCACAAAAAAACATTGAAAGTGAGCAACTACTATACCTGGTTGAAAATCAGTTAATAGATTTTACTGTTGCCGACTCAAATGAGGTTTCACTAAACCAGCGTTTTTTACTCGAATTACGAGTTGCCTTTGATATTTCAAAACCAAAAAAATTAGCCTGGGCCTTTCCTAAAGACGTAGACTCCAGTTTATATGATAAAGCCATGAGTTTTTTCTGGCGCAATTTAAACGATGGCGAAATTACACATTTAATTGAAAAACATTATGGTCATGTAGAACAGTTTGATTATGTAGGTAATAGAATTTATAAACGCCATATCGCCACCCGACTAAGCAAATACCTCGATTGGTATCATGATGCAGCAGAAAAATACAATTTAGACTGGAAAGTCATAGCCGCTATGGGATACCAGGAATCCCACTGGAACCCCAGGGCGGTATCACCCACCGGAGTTCGCGGCATTATGATGTTAACCCAGCATACTGCAGGACAAATGGGTATAAAAAATCGACTGGATCCTAAAAGCAGTATTTTTGGCGGTGCCAAATACCTGGATCAAATTCGTAAGCGTTTTCCAGAAGAAGTAAAAGAACCTGATAGAACCTGGTTTGCTATGGCTGCTTATAATGTAGGTTATTATCATGTAATTGATGCACAAAAAATCGCAGAACAACAGGGAAAAAACCCAAATAAATGGTCGGACCTACAAACCACTCTGCCCTTATTAGCCAGAAAAAAATGGTATAAAAAAACCAAGTATGGTTATGCCCGTGGCTGGGAGCCTGTAAAGTATGTCACTAATATTCGTCGTTATTACGACATGCTAGAATACCAGTTCACAACAAATGGAGAAATCACGAAAAAAACAGAACACGAAGCACTTTCGATTATGCCTTCCGTGTTATAAGTTTTTATTACTATAATAAAGCTACTCTGAATAACTATAGACTAAGATAAAACTACAAACGCCTAAGCAATAACTCACGAAGCTCCTCATCGGTCATTTCAACCGGGTTCGTTTTCATACTACTACCACGGCTATTGGCAATCACCTTATCCAGGCCATTTTCAGTCAAACCAAACTCACTTAATCTAGGCAGCTTCATAGTATCTGTCCAGCTTTGCAAGGTTTCACACAACACTTCCCATGACATGTGTTTATTCTTACAACGCTGTTGAGAAATAACATCACCCAAAACTGAATATTTATCTAGTGCTGAATTTGTTGAGTCTCTCTGCAACATTATACTAATATTCATATCTGTTGCTTCTGCCACTAGCGTGCCACAAACAACGCCATGCGGTATTGGGTAAAATGCACCCAGAGGAGAAGCCAGACCATGCACCGAACCTAAACCTGTTTGCGCAAGGCAGATACCTGAGAGCAATGAAGCATAAGCCATTTTATCCTGTGCATCATTATTCACTTCGTGGCCATACATGACTAGTAAGCCATCTCTGGCAGATCGAATACCACTTAACGCCAATGCATCAGTCATATTATTTGAACGTGTTGAAACATAAGATTCTATAAGCTGAGTTAAAGCATCCATACCATTTGCAGCAATAATATCTTTTGGACAGGTGCTTAATAATTCCGGATCAACAACCGCATATTCAGCAACCAGCTTGTCATCTCTGAATGATTTTTTAAACCCCTTATCACCCTGTACACTAAGCACAGCATTTTTTGTTGCTTCTGAGCCCGTTCCCGCGGTAGTGGGTACCGCTATAAAAGGCACGGCAGGCCCATCATAAGTCAGTTCTGGCCCAACACCTTCCAGGTAATCCATAACCGACTGTTTTACCTTCAGTAAACCTGCAATAGCTTTCGCTGCATCCAGGGCGCTACCACCACCAATACCTAACACTACGTCAAATGCCTGGTTCTTAAATTCATTTACTGCCGTATCAATAAGCTCTGGTGAAGGCTCACCAGGAATTGAAAATTTTTCAAATCGAATACCACTTTCTTTAAATGCAACTTTTAACTGCGAAAATGCAACACTTGATTCAAATGAGCGAGCACCTGTAACCAACAATACACTAAAGCCATACTGTAAGCATAACTCTGGTAGCTGTTTAACTGCACCCCTGGAAAATATAATACGAGGAAGTCGGGAAATTGAAAAATCGAATAGGTTCATAGATGTGATTGTAGTTCAATTCAATACCAAAAAACATCATAGTTTAGAGTTATTACAGACATGTTATAATCTTTCCCATAGTTACGGAACAATTAACAAGAATGCAACTTCTTTCATGTTCTCCTGAACACAACAGAAAGATCAGATGTAATGAACAATCAGGATAGATCATGACGCTGAACTCAGCATAAAAATCTTTCTTTTCTTAAAACAACCACATTTTTAATGATTAAAATGACAATTTCAAAACTAATTTTTTTCCCGAAATCTACAGATACAATTATTGATGAACAAGATTTATTAAAAACATTAATAGAATCTCAGTTTATTCTTGAACAAGAACATGTCAACAATCATTATCTGCCCGGAGATAATTTTTTAAGCCTTATAACTTTTTTAGGTTGTTCTCCCAACATTAACCTGATACCCACTGAGAATGAAAATCATTGTTTTATTTCTTTAATTAAACAAACACCGGAAATTAACTGTTTAGGGCACACTCAAACAGTTAATCCGAAATGTCCTGGCTGCACCAAACGTATTACCGAGTGGAAGACTACAAACTGGAAAATCCCTGGTGAAATTTGCACCTGCGACAAATGTCAGTTACAAACTCTTTATGCAAATCTTAACTGGAAGCATGAGTGTGGTTTTGCTCGAATCGGCTTTGAGATAAGCCACATTTACCCTCATGAAGCGGTGCCTACTGATCAGCTTTTGAATACATTAAATCAGTTTTCTGGGTTTGAATGGAATTATTGTTATGCCAATGCCTAAACTGGCAGTAGTTACCTGGCCTTATTTTCAGAAGATGTTCCAGACGATAAAGTTTCTACTTATGCAATGGAAGTCTATAAACAATAATTTAACTAATTAAAAACACCTTCCGAGCAATACAAATAAACTTTGCTATGCACTATGAATAATACGTCAGATTACTGGTTGGAATTATTCTGTCGACGATATTGCAGCGCCTGTATTAAAGAACGTACATCTGCATGCTCATGCTTAATAATTAAAGTAATAGCCATTTCTTCCAGTGCAGCTATCAGAGAGACAAAAGCTGCTACTTTAATGGGCCAATCAAGTAATCCGGAAAATAACAATAGATATGAAATTACTGTTATGGCAACGGCAATTTTCACACTCCAGGTATGATAACTTGTAAAAGTTCTGAATTTAATCAACCCTAAAAGAACAGGAAGCGTAAAACTAGCAATAATAATTATTAAAAATGGTAAATTCTGTTGAACAATTTCTGGCCACAAAATCCAGGCACAAATACTGATACTACTATAAATCGAAAAGTCGCCCCAACTATCCAGATGTGACCCCATACTTGTAATTTGATTAAGATATCGAGCAAGAAAACCATCAAGAACGTCGGTAAATTCACTAAATATTAAAACAACAAGAAACCATGTAGCCTGCTGACTAAATGCCAGGCTAAAAAGCACAGGCACCATTAAAATACGTATCAGGCTAACCAGATTAGGTAAATTGTAGATACTTGGTTTTGATTCTTTTTGCTGCATAAATTTTACCTATTTAATAAGGTTTTTTTCGAATACTCATTTTGTATAAGACTTGTGAAATACTCAGCTCAAAGAGTATAAAAATTATTATAAGTATAAAAACTGAAGATGGACTTAATTTAAACACCTGCATCATAATTGCAGCGGGCAAAAGAGATTCGGGAATCTGATCGAGTAGAGGCGCCATGCTACTGGAGGAAAGCTTCAAACGACGTTTGATAAAACTTGAACAAAGGTCACCTGTCATCGCAAGCACACTGATTAGTGCACCTATCTGTATTGAGTATCCCAGTATCATCGCCACAACAGGTGTAATAATTAACGAAGCGACCAGACCTCTCCATGTTTTGGCTAGCCCTAACAGAGGCTGACCATCTATAAATTTTACACCACCATCAATGGGTAGATCCCATGTGTTTTTCAGTATATTTTTGATAATAATAGGTCCAGCATTCGCCGCTATGATTAACAATAATAAGTGGAAAAATGGTGCATCTAACATGTTCGGTTCTCAGTTTTTTAATGATTGAGATAAAACACTCACACTAATGTATAGCATATTTAAAAATGGTAACCCACATTGGATAAGTTATCATTTTACATTTATCAAGTAATGTCAAACATTCACCTGATCTTCACACCTACGCCTCAAGAGCCAATACTTTCAACTGGTTAATTTTATCACGTACCGCAGCAGCCTCTTCAAACTCTAAATCCTGTGCATGCTGAAACATTTGTTTTTCTAACACATCCATTTGTTTACTTATATCTTTCATCGACATATGTGCGTATTCAGCTTGTTGCTCTGCTACTTTCAAAGCATATTGTTGATGACGCTGCTCATAGCCTACACCCATAATATCCTGTATAGATTTTTTAATACCTGTCGGTGTAATGTTATGTTTTTTATTATGCGCTATCTGCTTAACACGACGACGCTCTGTTTCGCCTATTGCACGCTCCATAGAGCCAGTTATTTTATCTGCATATAAAATAGCCCGACCATTCAAGTTTCTTGCCGCACGCCCCATGGTTTGAATGAGTGATCGATCTGAACGTAAGAAGCCCTCTTTATCTGCATCGAGTATGGCCACCAGTGAAACCTCTGGCATATCCAGTCCCTCTCGCAGCAGATTAATACCCACCAGCACATCGAATTCACCTAAACGTAAATCACGAATAATTTCCATACGTTCAACCGTATCTATATCTGAATGCAGGTAACGCACTCGCACACCGTGCTCGGTAAGATAATCAGTTAAGTCTTCTGACATACGTTTGGTCAATGTGGTGATTAAGACTCTTTCTTTTTTAGCTGCGCGAATATTAATTTCTGACAGTACATCATCAACCTGAGTTGCCACAGGTCTTATTTCAACTTCAGGATCAATTAAACCCGTAGGTCTTACTACCTGTTCAGCAACCTGATCTGAATGTTCTTTTTCATAGGCACCTGGTGTCGCTGAAACATAAATGGTTTGCGGGCGCATTTTTTCAAACTCATCAAAACGCAGTGGCCTGTTATCCAGAGCCGACAGCATACGGAAACCAAAATTCACCAGGTTTTCTTTACGTGAACGGTCTCCCTTATACATGCCACCCAGCTGCGGAATGGTCACATGACTTTCATCAACGATGAGTAGTGCATTATCTTGCAGGTAATCATACAAACATGGTGGTGGCTCACCCGCTTGCCTACCGGACAAATAACGCGAATAGTTTTCTATACCATTGCAGTAACCCAGCTCACGCATCATTTCAAGATCAAACATGGTGCGTTGTTCAAGCCGTTGGGCTTCTACTAACTTATTATTATCTCGCAAGTCAGCCAGACGCCCTTTTAACTCGTCTTTAATTTCTTCGATCGCATTTTGAATAACATGCTTGGGTGTAACATAATGAGACTTGGGATAAATAGTAAGTCGCGAGACTTTACGTAGCACCTCCCCTGTTAACGGGTCAAAGAAACTTAACTGCTCTACCTCATCATCAAACAGTTCTATACGCACCGCCTCATATTCTGATTCTGCCGGGTGAATATCTATCACCTCACCGCGTACACGATAATTTGCCCGGCCCAGTTCCATATCATTACGGGTGTACTGCATTTCAGCCAGTCGACGCAAAATATCTCGTTGGTTAATCATGTCACCTTTAACCAGATGCAGCATCATAGAAAGGTAAGATTCCGGGTCACCTAGTCCATAAATAGAAGAAACTGTAGCAACAATAATGGTATCCGAGCGTTCCAGCATGGCTTTGGTAGCAGATAATCGCATCTGTTCTATGTGCTCATTTATTGAAGCATCTTTTTCTATAAAGGTATCACTAGCGACTACATAAGCTTCTGGCTGATAGTAATCGTAATAAGAAACAAAGTATTCCACCGAGTTATGCGGAAATAACTCTTTCATCTCACCATACAATTGCGCCGCGAGGGTTTTATTGGGTGCAAGAATCATCGCCGGGCGTTGTGACTGCTGAATGACATTAGCAATGGTAAAAGTTTTACCTGAGCCAGTAACACCGAGTAATGTTTGATTAAGCAGCCCGTCTTCCAAACCCGATAACAATGTTTTAATAGCCGTGGGTTGATCACCAGCCGGTGTTTTATCTGTTTCTAACTGAAATTTTTTCGACATATTGAAAACTTTACTTAAAAATATTAAAAATAAATGCATCCATATCCATTTCGGATAGGACAAAAGCTGGTAACTTTGTTTATACTCTCTATGTTAAAACAAATAATCAATCGGACAGGGTATATCGCTTTGGCACAAGCATCCAATAGAATTCAAAAAGTTAAACCATCACCCACATTGGCCGTTACCGCATTGGCCCAACAATTACGCGCAGAAGGCAAAGATGTTATAGGCCTGGCAGCAGGTGAACCAGATTTCGCCACACCAGACCATGTAAAACAGGCTGCAATTGAGGCAATTAACAACAACCAGACCAAATACACCGCGGTTGATGGTATGCCCAGCCTCAAACAGGCCATTATAAACAAATTTTCTAAAGATAACGGCCTAAGCTATGAAGCCAATCAGGTACTAGTATCATGTGGGGGCAAACAAAGCTTCTTCAATATGGCACAGGCTCTACTTAACCCGGGTGATGAAGTTATTATTCCTGCACCCTACTGGGTGTCATACCCGGATATGGTATTACTGGCAGATGCAGAACCCGTTATTGTACAAGGTGATCAGTCTCAGGGCTTTAAAATTACCCCAGAGCAACTAAAAGCGGCGATTACTGATAAAACACGCTTATTCGTTATTAACAGCCCATCTAACCCATCGGGTAAGTCTTACTCAATGGATGAGCTCAAAGCACTAGGTGAGGTATTGCTTCAATATCCCAATATCATCATCTCTACCGATGATATGTATGAAAAAATCCTCTGGACAGAGGAAGCCTTCTGCAACATTGTTAATGCCTGCCCCGAACTATATGACCGTACCGTAGTTCTTAATGGCGTATCTAAGGCCTATGCGATGACGGGCTGGAGAATCGGTTATGCGGCAGGTCCTGCTGACCTGATCAAGAACATGAAAAAAATTCAGTCACAGAGCACATCTAACCCTACATCTATCTCACAGGTAGCCGCTCAGGCTGCGCTAGAAGGCGACCAGTCACGTTTAAGCGAAATGAATACGGCATTTAAAGAACGCCATGACTTTGTCTTAGGTGAACTTAATAAAATCGATGGTGTTGAAAGCATCGCCAGTGATGGCACTTTCTATATTTTTCCCGACTTCAGAAAGGTCATGCAGAATATGGGCATAGAGGACGATGTAACACTGGCTGAAAAAATACTCGCTGAAGCAGAAGTTGCCCTGGTTCCTGGTTCCGCATTCGGTAGCCCGGGCCACATGCGCATTTCTTTTGCTACCGATATGGGTAGTTTAAAGAAGGCTCTTGAAAGAATTAAAAAATTTGTTGGTTAATCAGTAAATTACTGTTGACCGATAAGAGGTGAATCAGTATTATAGCGCACCTCGAAACGAGCAGTTTTGAGGTGCAATTACCAAGTTGCAAAATTGATACACTATTCCCTGATAGCTCAGTTGGTAGAGCAACGGACTGTTAATCCGTTTGTCCCTGGTTCGAGTCCAGGTCGGGGAGCCATATTCTAAAGGCCTTGCAGGGATGCAGGGCTTTTTTATGTCTATAGCAAAATCAATATAGTCACTAAATTAGTCACTAAGAGCTAATGTTTACCATTACAAGGATAACTATCTTTGAACTTCCGTATTACCTCAAATTCAATAATCTACGAGCTTCATCTGTCAGCCATGTATTGTCATTTACCTTTGTTTTTAGCACGTTGATAGACTAAATCTGACTCTATGAATCTACTACAAATATCCAGTTATCCATATGCTATAATAACCAAATAGTTAATCGAAACAACCAAATGGTGAATCACAGTGGCAACGAACGAAGCAGGAAATACTCAAGAGATTAAAACAAAAGACATCTCTCTTATTGTCTCCAACTTTCAAAATATGCCGGCTGAATCAAACTATTATTCAGAGTTCCTAAAAGAAATCATAGGAAAAACACAGATAAATAAATGGCCCAAGAGCAATGATAAAAACTATCTCATTTACATACTTAAAGAAGGCTTAAAACCTAAAAGTGTTGATAGACTACAAGCAGCATTACAACTTACAAAAAAAGACACCTTCAAGTTTCTTCACATAGCTAATAGCACCTTTAAGAGACGCATAGATCAAGGCAAACTCAATGCAGATGAATCTGATAGAGTTTATCGTTTCGCTCACCTATTCTCCATGGCAATAGATATGATGCAAGGAAATCGCGATGCAGCTGTAAAGTGGTTTAATTCGCCAAAAGCAATTTTAAATGACGAATCTCCATTAGAACACGCCACTTCCGAACTTGGAGCCAGAGAGGTCGAACAGCTAATAGGTCGAATCAGACATGGTGTATACAGCTAATGCTACCTGCTTGGCGGATAGCAGATCCTGAATTTTCCCAAACACCCGATGACACATTATCTGGTGAAGGTGCGAGATTATACGGCGGACGATGGAACTCAGTTGGTAATCGAGTTGTTTATCTTAGCAACAATCTTGGGACTGCTACCGTAGAAATATTGGTTCACTTAGAGAATAAGTCAGTATTAGATAAGTACCACAAACTTAAAGTAGAGTTCCCTGAAGAGTGCGTCATTTCCATTAATGAATCACAGCTTCCGCCGGAATGGCGAAATCAAACAATGACACCTATTACTCAAGCTATTGGCGATGATTGGATCGACAACAAAGAATCACTAATATTACGTATCCCAAGTACCGCTGTTCCTGGGGAATATAATTACTTGTTAAATCCAAACCACATGGATTATTCAAAACTTGTTATTGGAGAAATTGAGACTTACATAATGGATCAAAGACTGAGGTAAATATCAATTACTAAAACATACTACCCAATTTTCAAGACAATACCTTGAAGCAAACTAAAGATGAGGCCAACCTTTCCAATCCTTGAGCCTGAAACGTACGCACTGCTCACAATAAATATTGTATAGCCTGCTCATTCAAAAGCTAATACTCTCTGATTGATCATCAATACTAACTTCAATGCTCACTCCCTCACGATACAACGGGTTTTCTTCCATGTAATACACATCATCACTATCATTATCTTCACTTCTATCCCCCCCCATATCAATGTACCAATCAATAAGGTAATGAGTATCACCCGCTTCTGTATTACCCAGCATAAGCGCAATTCTTTCGTCAGAGACCTGAAATTCAAGAAATAGGGAAGGTATATCTTTTACTGTAAAACTGATGCTGATATATAAACCATGAGTAGCAAGGGGTAGTCGCCTTAAAACATGCAGCAATCTGCCACAGCTTACTATTTCTACTGGGCTTAGGCTGCAACGCTTCAATGCAAGAACAATTAATTCATCCATTTTATTAATTAGATAATTATCATCATCTGTTAAATAAAATTTAATACAAATAGTCTTTAATAAATTCTCAAGAGTCAGATTCTTTTTTAATACTCTTGTATTGTCATGTTGTTTAACTTGTAATGAGTCAAAATCTAAGTCCTGTAACTCGCCTATCAGATACATAACCTCATCAGATAAACAAAGATCTTCAGCCCAGTCATGATGGCCAGGGTGCTTTGTAATATCAGATCCCTTTATTAAGTAATAATCAATTAATCTCTTTGCCTCATCTTCTGGCAATTGATCAATTAAATTCTGCACATGTACTTTTAGTAATTCCCAATAGTCACCACTGTTTTGTATTTTTACATCTGTGGGTACAGCCAGAGCTACTCTTTTTTCATAGCTATTATCTAACGGCGGAATCCACATCATTATTTTATCGCTGACAGGGTATCTGCATATTTCTTTGCCTTCTGGATGATTCAAGCTCACCACATCATCCAAGACTCCAGTATTAAGCCCTTTAGTTCCTTTTATCTCGTCTGACATGGTATACATTTCAAAATAAGTACCATCATCAAAAGTAATAAACACCTGTCCTTTGGGTATGTTTTCATTTTCACGGCAATACACGCCCGATATTGTCTTCCCTATAATTTCATGAAAATGACCACTCATATCTTAATCCTTAATAAATTATTTAAACCGCCACACCCGCATTATCATTAACATGTCGAATAAGCTCTATAACCTTCTTACTCTTATCCTCATCAAATATACCCGCGACACCTAATGTATTTATATTTGTGAATGGCGCTTCAAACATGATTTTAGGTTCCATCGTTCCATTCTTAACCAGGTACTCTACAACCTCATCTAAAAAGGCCATTTGATCAGGATGTAATGGCGCCTCAGCCAGAAACTCAGAGAAGGCAGTCTTAGCTGCATTACGACTTAAACCCACCACAGAACGTACCAAGATGCCTAATGGTCTTTCACCGAATATATGCTCATATTCTTCTCGCGGTATGGGGCCATCTTCTGAAAACAAAATGTCTTCTAATGCTGCTATGTCAGTTTTTGATACCGGCTCATTATTTTTTAACCGTCGGATGGTGACATGATCCTGATGCTCATGGATAAACCGCTGCACTCGTCTACGGTAATCTTTAAGATTCGGATCACTCTTTACAAGATTATACTCACCGGCTTCTTCACCAATTTCATCTTCAAAGTTTGTGAATACATCAACCAGCCCCGCTTCTTTATCTATAAAGCGCGTTAAGTCTCTCAGGTTGATTCTTACATGCTCCAGCATAGGTAGGCTTACATCACTCCACCATTGATCTGTCTGTAGTTCCAGAATCAGTTCCATTTGAGCTGCAACACTGGGTATAGCCGATTTATCTTCCAGGCCTTTGGCTACTTCGCGCACTACGTTCTGGTAAGTTTCTTGAGCTTTATTTTTTTGTAAGATGGCCGTTTGTAAATTAAGAATAAGCAAATCAAAACGGCGTGAGTATTCATCATCGTCATCTGCAGAAGGCAGGCCACTGATCTTATTCGCCAGTGTTTCCATATCATCATCGCTAAGCTTTTCCCAACGATCACGACTATTAAACGTCTCAACTTCTTTACGCTGTTTACGGATAATAAAGTTTTCCAGATCCATCACAGCAACTGTGCCGTGCATCTGATCTTTTAAACTATCACCAAAACTAATAACTGCATCATCGACCGGCTGTCCATTCTGCAATGCCACAGCCAGTTCCAAGCGGCGTTTAAATATCTTCTGCTTAACCGATTCCTGCACGCCAGATTCATAGCCATCTGGATTTGCATCGAAAAACTCAAGATTCTGACAGTAATCGAATACAACAAACTCTTTCTTATCTTCACCCGGTGCAAACAGATCTTCACAGAGTCGCGTGCCTCTTCCTATCATCTGCCAGAATTTGGTTTTAGATCTCACCAGCTTAAAGAACACCAGATTCACTACTTCCGGCACATCAATACCCGTATCCAGCATATCAACCGAGGCAACTATATGCGGGTCTTTACCCTTAATACTAAAATCATCAATCAAGCTTTGTGCATACTTTACGGAATAGTCCACCTTCTGGCAGAAATGCCCGGCCATGTGAGGATAGTTTTTATCGAATTGCTCAACAATAAAATCAGCATGCTTAGAGTTCTTAGCGAAGATAATAGTTTTACCCAGCTTATCGCCACCTTCGACCTTGATACCATTTTCCATCAGGTGCATTAATACCTTGTTGACGGTATCAATATTAAATAGCCATTGGTTTAAAGCGGCTGAACCAATCTCTTCTATTAACTCTCCGGTTTCTTTATCGTGAAACTCTTCCTGCAATTCATACTCTTCCTGTTCCTCTGGAGACAGCTCTTTATACTTAATGCCATCACGCTGAAATTTTAGTGGCACAGATATAGCGCGAGGCGGTACCAAATACTTATCATCAACAGCTTGCTCTAATTCGTATGAATATGTGGGTTGATGATCTTCCAGATTGAACAATTTATAAGTATTACGATCAAGCTCACCTCTGGGTGTTGCCGTTAAGCCAAGTAGCAAGGAATCAAAATAATCAAAGATAGCGCCGTACTTTTGATAAACCGAACGGTGTGCTTCATCAATAATAATTAAATCAAAATGCCCTACGCTGAATATTTCTTTCTGATCTTTCTTTGTGCCGTCAATGCAGTTCAGCATGGTGGGATAGGTAGAAAATAGCACCCGCGCATCTTCCTGCTTTTTATCCAGCAAGCTGGCAACAGACACATGGGGCAAGTGTTTATTAAATTCTCGTTTGGCCTGATTCACCAAGGCAACACGATCCGCAAGGAACAATACCTTTCGCGCCCAGTTAGCTCGCATTAACATATCAACCAGAGCAATGGATAATCTGGTTTTACCCGTACCCGTTGCCATAACGATTAAACTTTTACGTCTACGCTGAACACCAAAACTTTCCATTACGCGAGCGGCAGCTTCCTGCTGGTAATAACGACCTGTGATTTCTTTTTTCGGTTGTAAGGCACTTAAATCCTGCCGACTATCACGCTGATTAATGCGCCACTGCAACTCATCCTTCGTAGCAAAACCCTGCACTTCTCTGGGTGGATAAAACTGATCATCCCACAGCCAGGTGGTGTAGCCATTAGAGTAATAAATAATTGGCCGCTGCCCATGATGTTTTTCCAGACAATCCGCATAAAGCTCTGCCTGTCGCTTACCATCTTTAGGGCTTACTCTGGTTCGTTTTGCTTCAACTAAAGCAACTGGTTTACCGTCATTACCCCACAGCACATAATCCACATAACCTGTGCCAGTACGCTCACCGGATTTAGTCGGCATACAATCCAGCACTTCATATTCTTCAACATGCTTAGCTTTAGGATTCCAGCCTGCTTCACGCAGCATGACATCAATAATCAATTCTCTGGTTTGGGCTTCGCTGTATTCATCACTGCCAATGGTTTTCTTATTGGTTTCTTTAACCTGCTGCAATAAGGCCAGTTGTCCTTTAAGTTCGGCTAACTGTGCTTCAGATTGTGATAGCTTTTTATGTGCTGCCTCAGCCACTTCATCTTTGGCTTTTAAATCCTGCTGAATTTTTTCCAGTTGTTGCGCTGTGAGTTGTGGTGTTTCTGGTTCTTCACCTGTTACAGGTTTAGGCAACCAACCTGCATGAAACTGATCAGGCTTAGCACCATCGCGGGTATACACACGCGCCAACCAACCTAAAAACTGATGCAGAGCAACCGTGGCTTTTAAACCTTCCTGCTCAGAGATAGTTTGATCACCATGCACAGCGATATTGCCAAGACGATGAATAAACTTAATATCGTGAAACAAACCTTTTTTAATATTCTGTGCAAAAGTCGGCTCATGAATCATCGCCGCCAGGCTTTTTTCATAGGGGTGTTTTAATGCCGTGTCATTGGCATATAGCCACTTGAGGGAAATTTCCAGTGTACGGCGTGCATAGATAGATGCGGCGCGAGGATCACATAAGGCATAGGCTTCTACCTGCTGCGCATCTTGTAACAGGAATGACCAATATTCGGTTAAGAATGAAAAATTGCTTTTATTATTATTTGCCATCCTTGGTATACCTTTATGCTGCTTTTATTTGCTTGGTTAGTTCGCCATTAAAGGCTTGTTGAGTTAATGCATCAAATAATATTGAAATTTCATCTTTATTTGAAATAACCTTTTTCCGGGATTTTTCATGCTTATGCGCAAATGATGAAAATTTCTTCTGCAAGACCATATCTGGTACAGGAATCATCACTTGCCTTAATTCTTTTTGTCGGATGCCCTTGACTGTCGATCCTGATGATCTTCTTAAAATCTCATCCCAAACAGCTTGGCTTTTAATAGCGTGCATTAAAAATGTATTATCAAGTAGGCCAGGCTTCCCTCTCATCAACAACACTCTCTGAGCAAGCGCAATATTGGCATCATCAACTAAAGCAGTTTTACCCAATGGGGCCTCAGTGGTAAACAATAAATCGCCAACCTTAGGCAGCCCTCTACTCATCCATTCATCATAAAAATCTTCTGCAATAAACTCTTTCGGCGTTTCAATTCGACCATTCTTGATAACCTTTGCTGTAACCAATGGAATACCACTTTCGACTTTAGGAGGCGTCTTTCCTCGATAATCAATAAATTCCTCCATTGCATCTTCTAACTTCATTTTTATAACATCATGATCACCAAACATATCCAGAAAAACGGATCGCAGCAATTGATCTGTGAGGTCGATGGCTTGCTGGCGTTTGCGGCGTATGGCATCGGCCTTGTCCAGAATCTCGGCGATGCGTTTTTGTTCTTTTAGGGGTGGGAGTGGAATTTTAAATTCTTCAATAATCTTCTTTGACACCTCTTTAAAGGTTGCACCATTACCTAAGTCTTGAATTTTTTGCGACATATACTTCATACAGTGATAAAGATACGAAGAGTCGACACCTGAACCAGGTATTAAACTTTTAAAGCCCTGATTCGTACACATTTCACGACCAGCAATTGCGACATTACCGATGGGCGCTCTTGAAGTAAACAATATAGAACCTTTAGGTAACATATATGTTGAGCAGCTATCGAAACCTTTATTAGAAATATACTCAGGTGCATCATCCAATACAGGTGCTTCCATTTTAGAAACATCCTTGGGGGTAACCCATGGAACATCATTACCCCAATACTCCGGAATATTTCTTTTGGGTGTAGCGCCACCAACTACAGTACAGCAGTCTTTAAGTTTAATGTAAGTCTCAGAGGTCACAGCATCCCTCTCAATTCTTTCAAATCCTTCTGTATATCAACTTCCAAAGCATCCAGCTGATCCAGAATCACCATAGGTGCTTCATACTCCACTTCTTCATACTCAATCTCTTTATAGCGATTGATGGATAAATCGTATTTGTTATCTGCAATTTCCTGCTTCTCTACGGTAAAGGCTTTAGCTTTTTTATCTGAGAAATCACCTTTACCCTCTTTGTATTGCTGGTACAGTTCAATGATGTCCGGGATGTCATTGGCTTCTATTTCATCGCGCTTATCATCCAGGCTCAAACCATCGGCCTGCATATCGTAAAACCAGACTTTATCTGTGCCGCCTGAATCGGTGCGTGTGAATATTAATATCGCTGTGGAGACACCGGCATAGGGCTTGAACACACCGGAGGGCATGGAAATAACCGCATCCAGTTTTTGATCGTCTACCAGTGCTTTGCGTATTTGTTGATGAGCTTTGGATGAGCCGAAGAGGACACCGTCTGGCACGATACAGGCACAGCGGCCACCGGGTTTCAGCTGTTTTAAAAACAGGCTGATAAACAGTAGTTCGGTCTTTTTGGTTTTGCTCACCTGTAGCAGGTCTTTGGCTGTGCCATCGTAATCCAGCGAGCCTTTGAACGGTGGATTAGCAAGTATTAGGGTATAGGCATCGCGCTTATCTGCATGGTCTTCACTTAATGAGTCTCTATCGGCAATCATCGGGTTGTCGATGCCGTGTAGGGTCATATTCATTGCACCGATACGCAGCATGGAAGAGTCGAAATCTGAGCCATGAAACATGTGGTGATGGAAATGTTCTTTTAGCTCATCATCACGCATTATTTCTTTGTGATGATCGTCCAGGTATTCCGCTGCTGCCACCAGAAAGCCACAGGTACCACAGGCCGGGTCACAGATAATATCTTTAGGTGTTGGCGCTGTGAGCTGCACCATCATTTTGATGATATGCCGAGGCGTGCGGAACTGACCATTTTGCCCTGCTGTGGCGATTTTAGAGAGCATGTATTCATACAGATCACCCTTGGTATCGCGATCCTGCATTGGAATATCGTTAATCATATTAACGACCTTATCCAGTAGCGCAGGGTTAGGCATGATAAACACCGCATCTTTCATGAACTTGGTATAAGAGCTGCCTGCACGACCATTAAGGGATTTGATAAATGGGAAAACTTCATCTTTGAACACGTTGAATTTGCGCTCTGGCTCAAAGTCTTTAAAACGAGACCAGCGCAGGTCATTCTGGCCTTTTTCAAATATGGGTTCTTCGATTGCCTCACCCAGCAGATTGGCCTGAGCCTCTTTGGCTGTTTGAATATCATCCAGACGTTTGGCGAATAGCAGATAGGTGATTTGTTCGATTATAGATAGAGGATTGGATACCCCGCCTGACCAGAAGGTGTTCCAGATTTGGTCGACTTGACCGCGGATTGCTCCAGTTATCATTTTATTCCCCATAAAATAGAGACATGATTTGGACATATCCCTATGGCCTCGCATTAGATCGAGACTGTAATTGTTTGAATTAATTGATATTAGCAATTTGTTGGTGCAGTGACTATTCATTTGATGTGGTTAATGGTACTTAATAGCTCATGCATTAGCATTCATTAGCATTCATTAGTATTCCTACAGGAATCTTAGTTAGTGAATACCCCCTGAAACTTGTAGCGATTTGCTTTTGGCACACTGATGAGAGTTAGCGCGAATTAGTATGAATAGTCTGAGAGTTATAGCGAATTAGTGCAAATCACCTTTATCATAATCAGCTCGCCATTCATCTATTGTTTGCTCTGGCGGAGGCTTCTTACTTGGCTTAGATAGATTAATGTTATCCCTTATACTCGCATTACCTGTAGACCTTATACCGTAGTTGAAACTCCCCGTAGCTGAATCTTTCTCTAAGTCAGTTGTATTGGGGCTTTCAGAAGATCTCTTGTCCGGAAATCTTGTCTGGGTGTTGTATGTACTTTGTTTGCGGGTTGTATGAATATTGTCTGTGAGTTCACGGAATCGCTCCGATACTTTACTGGCTGATATATTGAAAGGCTCTATGCTGTCTTTGTCCAACTTTTCGCCATCAATAATGTCTGCAACAAATATAAGCTGCTTCAGGTTACCCATGTAGTCATGAAACGACGATAAACGCGGAGGCAACTTTAGTCCTGTTCTCGCCCAGAACTTTAAGAATTTATTCATCTTACCAACTATAAAGCGCCCCTTCGGCAAAGGTGTTCCTTTTTTACCAGACTCGCTTGATCTTGCTCTCTTTAAATCCGCATTAAAGTTCACATACCCGCCCTCAAGAGAAAGAATCCATTGAAACTGTAAATTAACACCAGGGTAACGGTTATCGAAACACCCAGTTGAGTAATCCACATACACAAGTAAATCTATGCCTAACATAACTGCAAGCTCTCTTATGATTTGATCCTTTTTTTTCTTCAGCCAATCAGAAGGAACAGGCTTACGACTAATTGAACGAATATCAAGTCTACCTTCAACTATTGAAAGATCATGACCTTTGGACAGTATTTTGAAGACTAATGATGTTCGATTAATCATGGTTAATCTTCTGGTCTAATTTAGCCAGTGTATTAACTAACACCTTACTCAACCCCATTATTATGGAGTTGTTCAAACCATTTTATAACATCTGATTTAAACCACATGTTATGACCATTGCCCATAGATCTTGGCTTAGGAAATAAACCAGATTTAGACCAACGATAGATAGTAGCTCTACTTTTTCCTGTGATTTTTCTGACTTCAGATGAGCTTAAAATCTCATCTATACCACCACTTAGATCTTCATCTTGCGAATTAGGATTCTCTTTAGTTTTCATGCTCACATCACACCTCTCAACAAATTAGATGGCCTGATTTGAGCAGAGTTGATACGACTTGTATAAATCCTAAATATAATTAATTTTGAAATTAATTATTGGATAGCACAGATGCTGAGTTGTTTAATAACTTGATGATAGGGATTGGTTGTTGAGTTTAGAAAGGCAGTAGATCATCAATGGTGTCATTTTTTCTTATAGTATTAATAATATGCACTATCGTATTGTCACTAATAATATCAGCGGTAAGAAGGCTTGAGAAATCTCGAATAAAGCGAAGCATTGGGCCACCATGCTCGTAGGAATCTGGATTTTTTGAAATACCAATATCGTTCCCAGTTGCCTCACAGTAAATGCGCATAAGATCATTAATAAGGCAAATATGTGACAAATTACTTTTAGGGCCTCTTTTTGTGGATGAGTGTTTATCAAGAAATTTTTGTGCCTTTATACTTGCCTGATTTATATCAGGCTTCACCTTGTCGAAATCTCGAATGTTATTTACGTCTATGCCAATATACAAAAGATAGAATTTGGAAATCTCATCAATACCTGAAACTTCATCGTGAAATTCATCTATAGCTTTTATTAAGTTCTCGGATTTCTTTATGACTTCTTTTGCTTTGTTCTTGAAAGGCGTGAAGCTATTAGGTATATATTCTAAATAATAATCATATCTCAACTGAGCATGTTCTAATTCAGAAGTTATATCATATTCTTTTTTTACACTATGAATAACAGATAATTCCTGCACCATAGACTGATCAAATTCTTTTATTTTACTCATTTGTAATTAGCTAATTTCATGACAACCGCTCCATTTGAAACACTTGAGCAGTAGAACCTGATACCGTTCGCTCTAACCAGTCACACCAAATCTGCATTGCAGCTCGCTTTTCCTCTAAATAATCATAGTGGTCATAGTGTTTTGAACTGACATCAGAATCAGCATGACCTTGAATTTTGTCTCTCATTTCTTTAGAGATTTTTGCGTGTTTAGCGCCCAGGGTCTTAAATGTCTTACGGCAAGCTTTAGGCGCAAAAGGAACCATAGATTCACGATCAGTTTTTCCAGTCGGTTGGCAGAAACGCTGTACAGCCTGGTTGAAAGCTGATGCAGAACGGTGGTTTTTACCGCTTGAATTAGGAAATAAATATTTACTACGGCCTGAAAACCGTTTTATTTTTTTTAATAAATCTATGTGAAAATCTGTTAATGGTACGACATGATCAATCTTTATTTTATTACGGGTCTTACGGCGTTGCCACGGCATCACCCACTCCTTCTCCTCTAAATCAAACTCTGACCATTCTGCTTGCAAAACTTCCAGCACTCTTTGCCCAGTAGAAATAAGCAGTTTAAGCGCTAAAGCCAATTGCTCACTCATTGCAGTTACACCAGCGTTATTCCACACATATATGAGTTCAGATCTATCCAAATAACGAACATCTATGGTATCTGCACCTTTAGGTGGTGAAATCAATAGGAATGGATTCGATGTTAGCCCAAAAGTTAAGCCTGATTTTTTCCAGCGCGTATTTCCTTTTAAGCCTATGGCAAGCTTCCAGGCTGTCTGACAATATGTTCGAGCTTTCTTTTCTATATGTGGGCTATTTTCTTCACCTATTGTAGCCAACATTTCAGCTGCAACTTCAAGATCCACATCGTTTGCTTTCATTAGGCCAATGTGTGGTTTTATATGATTAATATATAAAGCCTTCACATCTTTATAACTGACTTTATTATCCTTTTGCATGTCGACTACATACAGCTTCAAGAACAAGTCATCTACTGTACCGAGTGAATTTTGTTTATCTAACTCAGACTTATGCTGCTCACTTTGAAGTTTTGGATCAATACCATCTTGTACTAACTGTCGAAATTTAATTACACGTTTACGAGCTTCAGATAAAGACAACGCAGGGTAGCTGGCAAAAACCCAATATGGACGAATACATTCACCTTTGGCATTTTTACGAACTGGACTTGTATAATGAAATGTCCATTTTTTTGAACCTGTCATTAATACAGTAACGGATAACCCTGTCGCAGGATAATCACGCTCACGATAAGGTCCTGAATCTTTAGGCTTGAGAGCGTTAATCGACTTAGATGTTAGAGGCTTTTTATTACGCTTTGCTCGAGACTCAGAATTAAGATTATGAGTATGAATATCAACCATGAATAGCCCTCATATTAGCTTTAATTTTATCCTCAGATAGGCTATTTCAGATTAGCCATTCCTCTTATGTAGTCACTAATTTAGTCACTAACATATTGAAATAATTTACACAAACTTGCTTCAACTTGAGACACATCATGCACTTAAAAGAGCAGCACATCAAGGTATACATTAAATAAATGAAACATTCTGATTTAGATTAGAACAGTTAATAAACGCACTGTTAATCCGTTTGTCCCTGGTTCGAGTCCAGGTCGGGGAGCCATATTTCATAGCAAGTTAATTTTTGCTATATAAAAGAACGAGTTAGGCAATTTAGCCTGCTCGTTTTTTTTTGCCTATAATTTTTATCTATTTCTAAGTCATTCTTTTATATGGTAATTTTGATTCTAGTCCAGCCCGCTGGGCGTATTTTCCTGCTACGAACCAAAGATACATCAACAATGAACCAAGATGAAAATGACTACCACAAAAAGAAACGACCTAGGACGAAAATTCTGACAAAGATTATCGATAATATTCCAGAAGGGTATGAGCTACATGTACCTGGAAAATTAATCTGGCAATTTTTTGGAGAAGACTTAAAAAAGAAATTTATAAGGTATGGAGAAAATACACATCTAGAAACAGACGATGACAATAAACTTGATTCAACTGATAGTTAACTCTTAAATCAGAACCTACAAAGAAAAATAACATCGAGACATCTTAAACACGAATGGCGTTTTTGGGTCGAAAGCCGACAGTCAGCTAACGGCCAATAGCAGACTCTCACCAGCCTGATGTTGAGTGGCGGCTTACACCCTAAAGCAGAACTACAAGGTCATGTTTCTTTAGTACTGAGTATGACTAGGAACGGACATTCATAGCATAGAATTGAAGCCCAAAAATTCCGTAAATCACACACTTATTCTGCAACTCCAGTAAAACACGCTACCAACTGATTAAGCAGCTAATAAGTCATGTAATTAACACCGTTCTGACCTGTTTAATTTTAGAGCATTGACTATACTTGAATGCATCACCCACTAAATTAAATAACAATGCTAAACAAATTATCCCTACAGAAACTATCTATCATTATATTCCTATTGCTCCTGATAGTGGCATCCTTATTCGGATATGGAACAATTCATCTAGCCGGACAGGTCAATGAAATTAATTCTTCATGGATATCATTCAAATCACAACATACTGAAAAAGCACGTCTTATTAATTCATTACATGAAAGACTAGGTTATGGAGGAATGATTCATGACTTTAAAAACTATATTTTACGTAAGGATTTCGAGCATTTTGTAAAGCTGCAGCGATCAATGGGTGCAGCCCAGACAGTAGTTAAACAGTATTTTGCATTAAGCTCTACACCGGCGGAGAAACTGGTTCTTAATGATATACAGACCATGCTTGATAATTATCAGACAGGTCTTGAATTGGTTCGAGATAAAATATCAAAAGGTGCTTCAAGTCATGAAATAGACAAACTGGTAAAAATTGATGACTCCCTGGCACTACGTGGATTACAGGTATTACATGTTGAAATTATTGCTGAGTACGAATATTTTAATGACAAACAACAAAAGCCTGTCCTCGCAGCTGATCTCCGCATTGAATTAGGCTATGGAAGAATGATTCATTCATTCAAGAATTATATTCTTAGAAATGATAAAAAATACCGCAATAAAGCACTGAGTTCTATAACCAATGCAGAAAAAATTATAAAAAATTATAAAAAATTAACTCCATCAATAGGTGAAATAACCGCGCTACAAGATATTAGTCATGCATTGATAAAATATAAAAACAATATAGAACTAATTGATAAGGGAGTTAAAAACAAATTATCAGCAGAAGAAATTGATAAACAGGTTAAAATAAATGACTCGTATGCGTTGAGGGGGCTGGTAACACTCAATCAAGATATCATTAACCAGATTGAAAAAAAATCTGAACGTTTAAGCCATATGATAGATAATATTATTAAAACTGGGCGCATTAATAGCATCGTTATTATTACATTTATAATATTAATTGCTGTTTTTATTTTCTGGGTTTTCTCAAAAAAAATTATTCACCCTGTAAAAAACATATCTAACATCATGTCTGAAGTGGCCAAGGGGAATTTAGATATCGAACTAGACACCCGTCTAAGATACGATAAAAATGATCAAACAGAACTTGGTAAAATGAATAACTCTTTACGTGTTTTTCGAGAAAACGAGAAAAGGCGTAGAGAAGCAGAAGAAGAAATACGAAAACTTGCATTAAGCGACCCATTGACCGGTCTGGCAAATCGAAATCAATTTGAAAAACGTTATTACGAAATGATTTCTCTCTCTAAGCGAGATAAAAAGTCACTTGCAATGCTGGCTCTTGATCTCGATAAATTTAAACCCATTAATGATGAATATGGTCACTCAGCTGGAGACCAAATTCTTAAAGCCGCTGCTAACAACCTGATATTGGCATTTCGCGAAACAGATCTCATAGCCAGACTTGGCGGTGATGAATTTTCGGTCATTCTCTATGCCCCAGAAAATATTGAAAGCGTAGAAAAAGCCGCTCAGAGATTAATCTCATTAATTCCAACACCGGTAGTCTTTGGTAAAGACATGCTATCTGTTGGCATCAGCATTGGTATTGCTATGCATTCTTATGAAGATGAAGAAAACTTGGAACTATTAATGAGAAATGCCGATAATGCGCTATATCAGGCAAAAGAAGCTGGTCGAAATACATACCGTGTTTACGAGCCTGAGATAGGTTCAAACTCCACTGAGCTTACCTGAAGCCCATTACTTAAATTTATTTTTATTCTTTAGAATAAAAAAACAAACACACTACTTACACCTTTCAGCAAGCACCTGCTGTGGATCGGCAATTAAATGAACGACCAAGAAAAACAGTAAAATTTGAATCACCAGTAGAACGTCCAACGCATGTGTTGCGTCGACCAGTTGAGGTCACCGTCGAAAGCAGACATTCAAGATCGGGATATTTTTAATTTTAACCATCCCTATTAGTATTTAAGGAAGCCCGTAAAGCTTATTAGGCAGCCTCTTTATGGAATTTAGCATGCAAAGAAAACATGATAGATTTGGTCCCCAACAGATCCTGTTCAGGGAGCCATATTCTAAAGGCCTCGCAGCAATGCGGGGATTTTTATTCCTGTAAATTAAAAATTTATGCTCACTAAACCACAAGTCATCACTTGAATTTATTGTGTAACAGGAAATACCAGCTTGAACTGGGCACCATGACCAGGTGTACTTTCAACTATGATATCTCCCTTTAGAGATCCCGTAACAAGGTTATACACAATACTTAAACCCAGCCCGCTGCCCCCAGTTCCCCGGCATGTGGTAAAAAATGGCATAAAAATACTCTTTAAATTTTCCTCATTAATTCCTGAGCCATCATCAGAATATTCTAAAACTACACTTCCATTGTCCTGAAAAACCTTAATAACAATATTTCCCTTACTGTTAGCATCATATGCATGGATCATAGAATTTAGCACCAGGTTACTAATAATTTGATATATGGCACCTGGATGTGTTTCTAATTCAATATTTTCATCACAATCATTTACAACATTAATTGCAGAATGTTTAAAGCCTGGACCTATACTAAAAAGCACTTCATCAATATATACCTTTAAATTTATTTTACGAAATTCATCAACTGTTTGATCAACGGCGATCTGCTTAAAGTTTCTTATAAGCTCAGAAGCGCGTATAAGATTTGTATTTAGTATTTCACAGGCCTGAGATGCATGATTGAGAAATATTTCTAGTTCACTACGCTTAAGCTCATTACTATCGAATTTTTTATTTAGCGTAGAAAGTTCTTCATGCATTGAAGTGGCCGATGTGACACTTATGCCCAAAGGCGTATTAATTTCATGAGCAACACCCGCAACCAGCCCACCCAGAGATGCCATTTTTTCAGACTCAAGCAGTTTGTTATGAGTGCTATGTAAATCTTCTAGTGTTGCTTCCAAATTCTCATTATTTATTTCTAAGTTCTTTTTAGACTCAGCCAGATCTTTATTTAACTGATGAAGGTTAGTAAGGTCACGAATAGAAATTAGAATTTCTTTAAAATTTCCGTCTTCATCTAAAATAGACTGTACGTTCTTTGAAATATGAACCACAGAACCATCTTTTCGTTTAAAAATGGTTTCCTGATCATTACAGTGACCATGCTCTTTAACCTCTATCATACATGCATTTAAAATATTTAAATCACCAAGGTATTCAGTAATTTTCGTACCAATAAGTTCATCATCTGTAAACCCTAAAATACGACAAAATGCAGGGTTTACATAACGTATTTCTAGCTCAGGGCTAATAGTAAATATACCGTCAGGTGAATTTTCAATAATTTGTTTCAGGTAGTTGTCTTGAGAACGGGTTACATCGAGCATATCAAAGTGTCTCGTAATTTCTATGGCATTTATGTTCAGGTATTGATTAAGAAGATCTAACGATTAGTGACTATCCGGATACTCTTCACGAACTTGCTTCATTAATTCAATATTACTAATTACCCAGTCTATTAATTCAGGATCAAACTGGTTACCACTTTGTTCTTTTAAGTAAACAATAACATCAGCCATCGACCAGGCTTCTTTGTAGCAGCGTCTACTACCCAAAGCATCAAAGACGTCTGCAACAGCACCTATTCTTGCATAAAGATGTATTTCTTTGCCTTTGAGTCCATTAGGGTAACCACTGCCATTCCAGTATTCATGATGCTGGCCGGCTATAATAGATGCGGCTTTAAGAATTTCACGTTTTGAGTTTTTAAGAAGATCTTGACCAATAGTTGCGTGCGTTTTCATAATTTTCCACTCATCTTCTGTGAGCTTACCGGGTTTATGCAATATGCTATCCGGTATACCTATTTTGCCAAAGTCATGCAATGGTGATGCTATTTCAATTATCTCTGCTTCATGCTCTGACAATCCAGCACCTAATGCTATAAGTTTGCAATATGTTGCAACCCTACGAACATGTTGTCCGGTATCTTTTGAACGTGTTTCGATAGACTCACCAAGCATATATAACATATCACGCTGGGTACCTTCTATCTCATTACGTAAGATGACATTTTCATAGGCAATGGATACGTTATGTAAAAACAATTCGATCAACCCCAGATCATTTTGACTCAATGGATGATGGCTATTAACATAGACAACATCTTCACGCCCCGGGTGTGGCTCAAAATACCCAACAAACTCTTTTTCTCGCAAAATTGAATGTTTGTTTTTATGCGCCTCATATACAAGCGAATACACATGAGGGTCGAGAGAATCAATAGGACTTTCGCCAACACTATCTGCAAAACGGCCTGTAGCGGCAACGACGGTTGCATTACCTTCATCTTGCTCAAAAGCAAGACACTCGCAACCCACATAAAAAGCATCGTCTCCGAGATAAAGCAAGGCTACCAACTGCTCAAGCACACCTTGAATAAACTCATTAATTTTTGACAAAGTAAACAGGTGAGCAGATGCATGGATAATATGTTCCAGCCCCCGTCTATTATTCTCAAGAGCCTTAAGGTCACGATAAGAACGTAAACTGGTATAAATAGTACTGTGTAGTTTTTGTGAAGTTAACTCAGTTTTTTCTTTATAATCATTAATGTCATATTCACATATAACTTTACGCTCTGGAGCTTGTCCTGGTTGTCCGGTACGCAATATTAACCTGACAAATTCATTATGAAGCTCCTCACGTATATACTTAACCAGATCTAGCCCTGCATGCTCATTCTCCATAACCACATCAACCAGGGCAATTGCAATATCATCATACTTTTGCAGAATTACTTTTGCCTCTTCAGCAGAGTACGCATTTAAAAACTCGACTCCCCGACCTGCAAATTCAAAATCATTAAGGCTAAGCTGTGTAATTTTGTGAATATCCGGCTCGTCATCGATAATAAGAATTTTCCAGGCACTAGCACCAAATAATGGTCGGGAAGTGTCATTCTCTTCCTCAGCATAGGTCATTTTTGATTTTTCATTAGAAAGGTTTTGCGTCATATCTAATACCAATTACAAGTTAAGGTAAGGCTTCCCTGCTGCTTATCTAAGCAAGCGAGCCAAAAATTGTGTAAAGGTGATCAAAGTCAAGTATAGAACATAAATAGGTTTTTACTCGTGCAGTACATCAACTTAGATATCAAATTAATAATTATTAACACCATGTGTTAAGTACCTTAAATGCCCGCCTATCCCCCTGCTAAATTATTATTTAACAAGGCATCTGATAAACCATTAAATCAAACTTAACTATTAATGGAGCTTGAGATAATTTAGACCTAAATAGTGAATCTTAGGCGATATTTGACGCGATTAGCGCACAATATTGTAAGAAAAACCAGGAAAGTAATGCCTGTAGCACTTAAGGGTACGGGGATTTAATGAGGCTGAAGGTCGCTGAATGATACAAATAGGGCAGCCAGAGTCAGGGCTGCCCTAAACGATCAAGCTCCTTATAGGTAAGGAACGAATATGGGGTGAATGATGGGACTTGAACCCACGACAACCGGAATCACAATCCGGGGCTCTACCAAC